>Ga0315279_10010729_pt1 | contig 10720 bp, 8 predicted proteins | sample YL17G06_20_MG_FD_203694 | JGI IMG/M metagenome (GOLD analysis project Ga0315279, IMG submission 203694) | Sediment microbial communities from Yellowstone Lake, YNP, Wyoming, USA - YL17G06_20 | ecosystem: Environmental > Aquatic > Freshwater > Lake > Sediment | place: USA: Wyoming | collected...
CCATACCAGATTGGGTCGTAACCCATTTGTTGAACGATGGGGTAAAAAATAGGGAGTGAAATAAGGAGAAATGCAAGGGCATCCATGACACAACCGCCGACCATATAGCAGATTAATATGATCCAGAGCAACATCCAATTTGGCAACGGAAGAGTACTAATCCATGATGCTGCTTCAAAGGGTAATCTGGTCACGGCAAGAAAACGGCCAAAAATTGTAGCACCAGCAACGATCATAAAAACCAGGCATGAAATACGAAGGGTGTCAACGCATGATAAAACAAATCCCTTCCATGTCAGTTTTTTTCTCACAATGCAGATGATTAGACCAACAGCGCTGCTCGCTGCCGCAGCCTCTGTAGCTGTTACCATCCCTGTAAAAAGGGCAACCATAATGATAAGAAACAGAATGACGATATCGATCGCATCGGGAAGGGCCTTAAACTTTTCTTTCCAGGTACTTTTGGGCCCTTTTGGACCCCAGTCCGGATGTCGATGACAGATGTATATTACGGTAGCTGCGATTAAGAAAGTAAGTATGGCACTGGGTATGACATTTCCGAAAAATAGTTTACCAATGGATTGGCCTGTATAGATTGCATAAACGACCAGCACAATACTCGGAGGAATCATGACCCCAAGGGTAGACCCCGCCACCACCGCGCCTGCACTGAGTATTGGGTTGTAATTATATTTTTTCATCTCTGGTAGGGCCACTGAACCCATCGTTGCAGCCGTTGCCGTATTCGAACCACTAATCGCTGAGAAGGCGGCACATGCCATGATCGTGGTGATTGCTAAGCCCCCTTTATAATGACCAAACCATTTGTAGGTGGTGAAGTATAGAGTATCGTTATATCCTCCGTAATGTGCAAATTCTCCCACTAAAATAAACATGGGGATGACGGTCAGGCCATAATTCGAGAAAATATTCCACATATCTGTGCCAATCATTCCAAGGGCTGCTTTGAAACCAGCGATATAACTGAATCCTAAAAACCCAACCAATGCCATCGTAAAGCCCACAGGTATCCTGAGCAAGAAGAGGACGACAAACATAAAAAGAATTCCATAGACTCCAACAATCGGTCCTTCCATCTTTTATTTAGTCCTCCTTGCTCTTGAGGTTCTTAAGAAAATCCAGAATGAGTGTGAGCGAGAATACTGCGAACCCAAGCGAGACACTATATATAAAGGGGTGAAAGATGATTTTTAAGGTTTCCGAGACCTCCCCTGATTTCGATATCTTCATCCCCCAAACGAATACCTGCCAGGAAACAATGGCGAAGAAGATTGTCGTGATAAGATAATTAATCCCATCGAGAACCCTGTTGACCCGTTTAGGAAACTTCTCCGTCAGAATATCAACAACGATATGATCCTTTCTTTTTTGGGTATAACCGAGTGCAAAGGCGATGACGATGGCTCCTAAGAACCCTACGGTTTCATAAGCACCTCGCCAAGTTGATTTAATAAACGGGATTCTTAAAAACGCATTCACTGTTGCAATGGACATGAGGAGGAGTACAGCCACACTGCCCACAAACATCAGAATTTTATTTAAAAAATCATCTATTTTTTCAAGATAGCCCATTCTTTTTCTCCCCAATAGTCCATTCTCTTAATCCCCCCAACCCCCCTGAAGCTGTGAAAAAATTGCTTCAAGTTGAGAGGGCGGGTAGGGATATCGGAAAAGTTTTACAGCGGTACATTTTCGCGTTAACTCCCCCCGATGAAAAACTTCAATAATCGTTGTTACTTGCAGGGCCTTATTACCTCTCCCTTCAAAACGACCGCAATTGTAAAACTTTGAAGATATTCCCACCCGACCGGCAGTCCCAATTTTTTCACACCTTCCCTTTCGTAAAGGGGGGCGAGGGGGGAATTGTTACTTATATTGTTTTTCGTATTTCTCTTTTAGAGCGTAAACATCCTTCATGATCTGGTCGCCAGGTAACCCCGCTTTAGTGACTCTCTCGATATAGCCGTCGATGAGGGGTTTAATGAGTTTGGGTACCTCTGCTTTTTCTGCCGCAGGAAGTTCGATGACCTGAAGGTTATACTTTTCTTTTGACCACTTGAGCGATTCTAAGACATGATTATCAACATAGTTTCCTGTCCAGAGTGCCCATTCCTTTCTCATGTCATCGATCACTTTCTTCACATCCGTTGCGAGGGATTCCCATTTCCCTTTGTTCATCACTACTGCAAAGGTCACGACCCAGAGGTTCGTAATCGTGGCATTGGGAGTGTATGCGGCATAGTTGAAGTCTTTGAGGACTTCCATTGAAGACACATGGCCTTTTACTGTACCCTTCTGGAGTGCCTCTGGTGTATCAGATTGCGGCATGGCAACTGGAATACCACCCAAATTTTTTATGATGTCTGCTTGTGTTCCCCCCACCCTCAATTCCAGTCCTTTTAAATCTTTTAGAGATTTCACTGGCTTAATGGTCATGATATTTGCGGGCGGGCATGTGAACAAGGTGATAATCTTTACCTGTTCAAATTCTTTGGGGTTATATTTTTCGATAAGATCATAGAGAGCGAGGCTTGCGGCTTTTGCACTCGAAAATCCAACAGGTTGATCAATACCCTCTGAAATAGGAAAACGGCCTGGTTGGTAACTCATAGCTAAACAACCAATGTCAGCTGTACCGGAAATGACTCCTTCGAACATGTTTTTTGGATTGAGCAGGGTGCTTCCTGGGAAGGTTTGTATGGCCACCTTTCCACCGGTCCTTTTTTCTACCTCTTTTTTCCATTCCTCCATCTGAACGCAGGGGAAAGTCGGGGCAGGGGGGAAGTTGGCGTAAGTCAATTTAATTTGGGCTTGGGCAGGGACAGACAATAATAAACTGATCCCCAATAGGAACGCTACCATTATCATGATGGTTATACTTTTTTGTTTCATTTTCTTTGCTCCCTTCTTTTTCAAGTTTAAAAAATTTTATCGTATACTGTATACAATATTTTAGGTTCCTGTCAAGCTTTTTTTAAATCCCATCACCTCCTTTTCCTGATTTCAAAAACATCAAAATTCTCCAATAGTTACATCGGATTCATCCTGCGGAAGGGGAATAATAAAAACTGGTTTTTTAGCTCGATCCAATACCGATCGGGCTACACTGCCAAGAAAGGTTTGTTTTAAGAATCCCTTTCCATGGGTTCCAAGGATGATCACGTCACATGCCTCTTTAGAGCCCACATCCAAAATCTCTTCGACCGGATGCCCTGCCTGAACGAGAATTTTTGATACCAAAGCAAGGCATCGAGGATCATTCTGAGTCTCCCTATTACAAAATTCTTGCAAACGCTTTTTGATCTGTCCAATGACCATCTCCTGTTCGTATTTGATCTTTTCCTCCCATTTGGCCTCATCTACATAAATTTTCATATAGTGCCTTGCTGCAGGAGGAATAGGTTCGATGACATGCAAGACAATGATCTCAGCATTATATTTTTGGGCCATATCCATCGCATGTCGGAATGCATAGGCGGAATTTTTGCTCAAGTCACTGGCATAAAGGATTTTCTTTATTTGTGGACTCATCATTCGCCTCCAAAAAAATTATTGAGGGTTCAAGGGGTCGGGCCTGACCTTCGGCTGGCAGGGGTTCCAGGTTTCAAAGATTTTAATTCCGCATTCCGCAATCAACAATCCGCAATTTTTAGATGCCCCGATTATCAAAGACCCGTTTGCTCTTCCGCTCTGATCTCGGAAGGGTTCCATAGTTAACGATCTCTACCTTGCCGCTAACCAGAATCTGTTTTTTGATCTCTTCTTCAATAGTACTGGCTAAGGGAGCGTCTCCTACTGAATCACCACCCTCCGCCCTTTCAACCTTAATGGTCATATAATCCTTACCATCCTCTTTCCGGTCAAGGTGAATCTGATACTCACTCCCAACCCCCCTTGTGTTGGAGAGGATATGGTCGATCTGGCCGGGGTAGATGTTGACTGCCCTGATGATAAACATATCGTCTGAACGGCCTAATAATCGGTCATGCATTGGTAGGATGGAACCGCAAGAGCATCGTTTAGGAATGATTTTAGTAAGGTCTCTGGTTCGGTAACGGACAAGAGGTGCAGCTTCTTTTCGGAGAGTCGTGATCACCATCTCTCCCGTTTCTCCAGGTGGAACGGGTTGAAGTGTTTCAGGATTTAGAAGTTCGAGGATGTAGTAGTCTGCCCAGTAATGGATGCCTTCATGATAGATACAATCGAGACCCGTGCCAGGGCCGTAGAGTTCGGTCAATCCGGGGATGTCGAATACATGCTCCACCCCCAAGAGTTCTTTCATCTTCTTTCTCTGGGCATCGCTTGAACGTTCAGAGCCCATAATCAGTTTTTTAAGAGCAATTTTGTTTCTCAGACCCCTCTTTTCCACTTCCTCTGCCATGAGGATGCCCATCGAGGCAGTGGAGCATAGGACGGTTGATTGAAAATCTTCTAAAAACTGACATTGCATATCGATATTGCCAGGACCGATGGGGATGGCCATGGCACCCAACCGTTCGACCCCTAACTGAAAACCAACTCCAGCCGTCCATACGCCATACCCCACAGCAATCTGGACTCGATCCTTTGTGGTCAAACCAGCCATCTCGTAACATCTTGCAAACATATTGGCCCAATCATTAATATCTTTCTGTGTATAGCAGAGAACCTTTCTCTTTCCAGTCGTTCCAGAAGAGGCGTGGATTCGAACTATCTTCTCAAAGGGGATTGATCTTAAAGGAAAAGGATATCCTTCCTGAAGATCTTTAGAGGTGGTAAAAGGAAGTTTAGTGATATCTTTTAACGATTTGATATGCTTGGGTTTGACTCCAGCCTCATCGAATCGCTTTTGATAAAAATCGGAATTCTTGTAAACATGATTGATCGTCCACTGAAGCCCCTTGAATTGAATTCGCTTCAATTCCCTCTCTATTCTGATTTTTGGCATAAAAGTCTTTCCCATTTTCACCCTCCCATTTTTTCGCCCCAATGATATTAAAAAAAATAAACAGAGTCAAGTGAAACTTATCACATTATTTCAAATCTACAGTATTTGTCGCCTTTTGAGAGACAGGTCGATTCCTTAGCTACGATCTCTCGCCCGAAGACGACGGAAGCCATTCCCCCCAAGACCCCACGAATGAAATGACAAACCGATGTGGTTGAAAGATCATAGGCTTCTGCGAAGGGGGAGTGGTAAACTTTCACGATAAGAATTTTTTCAGAGGGATCGAATTTCTCTAACTCAAACCTTCCCCAACCAATCTGAGGACCCATTTCGATCATGAAATGGATGATCTCCTCATCGGATAATCCAAAGACTTCTCGGTACTTTTTTGAAGAGAGAATCCCTCCCTGAAATCCAGCCTGGAAAAGAACTTGAGAGGCCCTTTCTCCAAGTTCCCTTTCAATCGCCTTCTGGAAGGTTATTAAAGTCTCTGGACGAATCAACAGATAACGGACCTCTTTATAAAACAGGCCTCCTTTTTCTGAGTTAAATTGGAGACCCTTTAGAATTTCATTTTCCATTTTGTCCGCCTTCTCTGTCTTGAATTCGGTTTGATGTTTGTTGGTTTACCGTGATTAAAGCAACAGATGCCACGGCAGTCGCAACAGCGACCGTGAGGTTCAGCCCGAGCAATTCTGAAGCCGGGAGATGACCGGATAGCACGGCCACTTCCAATCAATTTGGGGGAGATTTTAATATTTTTCCAACAGAAGACCAAATCCTTTGGTTGAATCCTTTATTCCCAGTTTCCTCAAGGCATACCACATGGTCGTCTGATTACTGGAGATGACCGGTTTTCCAGTCTCTTGTTCCAATTTTTCGATGATTTCGATCGTTCGAAAATTGGTACAACTGAGAAAGATGGCCTCATTCTCTCTCCCATTAACTTTGAGCCCCATCTCATAAGCGATTTCAGGAGAGAGACGGCCGATCATCTCATTTTTAAATGCCCTTGGAGAAATATGTTCGTGATAACCTATGATTTGAGTGACAGGGTATCCACTCCGTTCTAATCCCTCCTTTTCAAATTGATTGATCTCTTTTGTATAGGGAGTGCCGATAGCCACTCTTTTAATATTTAAAACATCTAAAGCTGCTTTGACGGCTGTTGCGGTGGTAAAGGCAGGGGTGTGGGTTTTTTTCTTGATGAGATCGATGATCTCCTGATCATAGTCCCTATCTCCAATTAAGCTTCCTACGGTGCAACAGAAGGCAATGATGTGAGAGATGTTTTCACTCGAGAGTTCCAAAGCAGCCCTTTCGACATGCCCCTTCATCTCTCGAAGTCCCTGGGGGGTCGGTTCAAATAGGATTCTCGTGGCATAGGGATACACACCTTCGGGGGAGAGCCTAGCCATTTCAGGTTCGCATACGGTGTTACTGGATGGAACGATCAATCCAATTTTGGCGCGATAACCATACATAGGGTAAGTCAATGTCAAATTCCAAAGCTCAAATTTAGAGAATATTTATTTTTTGGATTTTGACTTTTCTTTTGCATTTGGATTTTGGGGTTTGACCTTTTCGCGGAGTGCTTCCGTCTCTTTTACATTGATTGTCAGATCCCCATTGAGAACGACGAGGTAGTTCTCTCTGGCAGATCTTATACTCACCTTATCGTTCAAAACATCCCATCTGACCAGCTCAGGGTCTCTCCCCCAAGGAGGGCCATAACCGCCACTGCCAGGTAGGCGAATACTCAAGACATCGCCTGCTTTTAATTGGCTCACTCCTTTCGACTTCTGTTTCTCCTCATTCAATGTCCCAGGATTTAAAATCAACTCACCTTTGGTCCCTTCTTTTCCACCGAAGAGACCTTGGGGTGCAAATTTCTGCCGATCGGAATATCGGGCCCATGTCACATCGGTGAGGAACCGTATATCTCTCCGGAGAGAAAGTCCTCCGCGAAATTTTCCTGCCCCTCCGGAATCTTGAATGAATTCATAGCGCTCTATCATCACCGGATTTTCAATTTCAGCTGCCTCCACCGGGGTGTTCATGAAACGACCCAAGTGAAGATCTTGGCCATCCGGTCCATCCTTATCAGGTCGAGCGCCCGCCCCACCTCCCTGAATTTCGATGTAACTGAATCGTCTGCCTGACTTCGGGTGAATCCCTGTGAAACTGCATGTACAGGCCTGGCCATGGCTTCCGGCAACCACACGGTTTGGTACCACTTGGCTCATGGCCTTCAGCATCGCCTCTGTAATTTTCGTCATGGTCTGGCTTCTGGCAGTAACCCCTGCAGGAGGTCGGGGGTTTGTGATCAATCCTTCCTCACTCTCCACCCGAATAGGGCGGAACGTCCCTGAATTGACCACCATATAAGGGTCGATGATTCCGACCATCGTATAGAAGACCCCTGCCTGAGTGCAGGAGATAGGACAGTTGATGTTGCCTTTTGCTTGTGAGCTGGTCCCATTGAAATCGACCCTCATTCCATTCCCTTGGATATGAACATTCACCTGAACCCTAAAGGGCTCATTTGAACACCCATCATCGTCCACAAAATCCACCCCTGTATAATCCCCGTCTGGCATAGCTTCGATAGCTCGCCGGGAAATATCTTCTCCGTAATCGAGGAGCATGGTCGTGCATTGTTGAAAGGTTTTGAGTCCGTATTTCGAGACTAAATCTTTCATCCTTCGCGCTCCTCCAATGGTTGTTGCCGCTTGAGCCCTGAAATCCTCCAGAGTCTTTTCAGGGATCCGAATATTCCTGGAGATGATTTCAAAGATTTGGGGATCTTCTTTGCCTTGGCGATAGAGCTTCACAAAAGGAAGCCGAAGTCCTTCTTGGTAGATCTCGGTAAGGCCCCCTGCCACCCCTCCAGGAACAGCTCCACCCATGTCGAGTTGATGAGCTATATTTGCAACGAAGGCAATCAGCTCCCCATCAAAAAAGACAGGAGAGAAAAATTGCATATCCAGTAAATGTTGGCCTCCCAGGTAAGGGTCATTGCAAATGATGATATCCCCCTCCTCAAAACCCTCTACATGCTTTAACATGTTGACCGCTGTGGTAGGAAGGCTGAACATCATCAAAGGGCAGAGGTGAGCCTGGGCTAAAATACCGCCCGAGGAGTCCAAAACAGCACAATTAATATCCATGATCTCCTTGACGATCGTTGTCCTTCCCATTCGCATGAGGTTATATCCCATATCATCAGCAATAGCATCTAATCCGTAACGGATCACCTGCATGGTCACGGGGTCGGCTTGATAAGGCATGGTACCTCCTCTATTGAGTGCGGAATTCGGAGTGTGGATTTCGGAATTTCAATTCCGCATTTCACATTCTACATTCCGCAATGGGATGGTGTGATCAGAATATTCTTGTATTCATCGATGGTGCCCTTCCATCCTGTTGGAATAAGGGTAGTCGAAATCGTCTCCTCGATGAGGCAAGGGCCAGAAATTTCAGTTCCACAACGAAACCGATCGCGCTCGTAAATGGGAGTTTCGATAAAACCTTTGTCCTTAAAATAGACGGGTCTCTTTTCCTTCAGTACTCCCCCTGGAGGAATAGGGGACCTTTCTTCTTTGGGCAGTGTCAACCCGGGATTCCTGCCGATCACCTTCACCCTGAGGTTGATAAATTCTACTATCTCTTTTGGTTCACTGTAGGAATAGACTTTTTGATGGAGGGAGTGGAAAGAGGATAGAATGTTTTGCAGTTCTGTTGAACCCAAGACAGGGCTTCTCTCGATCGGTGTATTCAACTCCCAGGACTGTCCTTCGTATCGGAGATCAGAAGACCATTCGATATAAATATTTTCATCCCTAACATTTTCTTCCTTGAGTTGTTGAATTCCTTCCCTCTCCAGGTCTTTGAAGGTATATGATAATTCTTCAAGGTTTATATCTTGCTGGTTTTTCGCAATGGTTCGGACATAATCGTGCTGAATATCTGCGACGGCAAGGCCTACGGCGGAGAAATTACCACACATCGGTGGGACGATGATTTTATCGATGCCAAGTTCTTCAGCCATGTCGACAGCATGATTGGGGGCTGCCCCACCAAAAGGGATCAAAATAAATTCTCTCAGGTCGTATCCCCTTTGAACCGAAACACCACTGATCCCTTTCGCCATGTTTGCATTGACAATTCGAATGATACTTAAGGCCGCTTCTTCAACAGAAAGGGCCATTCTATCAGCGACATGTTCCTTAATTGCTTTTATTGCATTCTCAGAATAGAGGGGGATCTTCCCGCCGAGAAAATAATTGGGGTTGAGACGGCCCAAGATAAGATTGGCATCTGTAACCGTCGGTAACGTTCCTCCCCATCCATAGCAGGCAGGACCTGGGTTTGAACCGGCGCTTTGGGGTCCTACATTTAAAACCCCTCCTCGATCGATCCAGGCGATACTGCCCCCTCCTGCACCAATCGTTTTCATGTCGACCATAGGAAGTTTGATAGGGTATTCTGTGACCCCTCCCCAGGTGGTGGTCTTGGGCATTCCTTTGTCAATGATCGAAATATCAAAGGTCGTTCCACCCATATCCGCACCGATCGCCATTTCATGTCCCGTCAACTTACTCATGAAGGCAGTGGCCATTGCCCCTCCTGCCGGTCCCGAATTGATTAGATGGGCAGAATGGTCCCTTGCTACTTCTGCGGTCATGGAACCACCGTTGCTTTGCATGATATGGAGGCGAATCTCCCCATACCTTTGCTTTAGGCGGTTCATCAAATTATCCATATATTGCTTGATCACAGGACCCAGGTAGCCATTCATGACGGTCGTGCAGGTTCGTTCATATTCACGAAACTCAGGACAGATCTCAGAGGAAAGAGAGACCAATGCTTCCGGAAATATCTCCCTACATATTTCAGCGGTTCTCTGTTCGTGTTTAGGGTTCAGGAATGAGAATAGAAGAGATACCACAAGGGCTTCTACTTTCTGTTCCTTAAAAAAACGGATGACCTGACGCACTGAATCTTCATCCAAGGGGGTGAAGATTTCTCCTTTGCTGTTTATTCGTTCAATGATACCCTTTCTTAGATACCGAGGGACGAGAGGAGGGGGATTGTCTACTTCAAAATCGAAGGCAGCTTCCTTTGGCCGTGCGACACGCCGAATCTCAAGCACGTCTTCGAAACCCCAGGTGGTGATGAGACCCACTTTCGCCCCTTTACCTTCCACAATGGCATTTGTTCCGATAGTGGTCCCATGAATGAGGTAATCTAACTCTCGGATCGACTTTTTAGAGATTTGAAGTATTTCCTCCAGCCCTTTCAACACCCCTTCAGCCAAATCGTAATGGGTCGTAGGGGTTTTGGTATACTTAAAAAATCCCTTTTTCTCATCTACCAGTATGACATCCGTAAAAGTTCCCCCTACATCAATCGATATTCGCATGGAGAATCCCTCATACACATCTTCAGCAATTCAGACACTGGACTTCAGACGTTGGACATCAGACTTCTCTAATATAGGGAACTACTAAGGAGTCCATAATTGAGTAGATATATTGCTCAGAAAATCTCCCCTCGCCCCTCTTTGCCAAAGAGGGGTAATTCCTCCCTTTTGTAAAGGGAGGGGAGGAGGGATTTAGTTTCCGGTGTCTATACAATTATGGACTGACTAATACTACTACGTTAAGTTAAGAGTCATCGAAAATGAGCGTGTTACAGGTCGGGCATATACCTCTGTACAGCATCAAGCATCTCTGGATCAATCGGCGGACAGCTGGCAAGGTCAATCCA
>Ga0315279_10010730_pt1 | contig 10720 bp, 10 predicted proteins | sample YL17G06_20_MG_FD_203694 | JGI IMG/M metagenome (GOLD analysis project Ga0315279, IMG submission 203694) | Sediment microbial communities from Yellowstone Lake, YNP, Wyoming, USA - YL17G06_20 | ecosystem: Environmental > Aquatic > Freshwater > Lake > Sediment | place: USA: Wyoming | collected...
GGGCACGGCCAGCAGCCAGTCCAGGTAATTGCGGGAGACGGTGGATTCGGCCGACATAGGGGGCATCAGCTCCAGCTTCTTCAGCTCCTGGGTGGCTTTTTCCTGGGCCTCCTTGGTCATGCCGGCGGCCTCGATCTTTTTCTTCAGCTCGTCCAGCTCGCTCTTCTCGCCGCGGCCCAGCTCCTTCTGGATGGCCTTGATCTTCTCGTTGAGGTAATACTCCTTCTGGGCCCGCTCCATCTGGCGCTTGACGCTGCCCTGGATGTTGCGGTCCACGTTCAGCTTCTCGATCTCGATGTCCAGCACCTCGGCCACCCGCTGCAGGCGGTCCACCGGATCGAAGATTTCCAGGATCTCCTGCTTCTCTTCGATGGCAAGCTGCAGGTTGGCGGCAATGGTGTCCGACAGCTTGCCCGGGTCGTCCACGCGCACGGCCGCGACCATGGTCTCGTAATTGAGGCTCTGGCTGAGCTTCACGTACTGCTCGAACAGCGAGGTGACGCGGTTGACCAGCGCTTCCAGTTGGGGGTTGGGCTCGGTCCGGTAGGAGACGGTGCGCACGATGGCGCGGAAAAACCCTTCCTCGTCGCTCACCGTGACGACGCGGCCGCGCTCCATGCCCTCCACCAGCACCTTGATGTTGCCGTCGGGCAGCTTCACGCTCTGGACGATATTGGCGACCGTGCCCACCTGGTAGATCTCATGGGGCTTGGGCTCGTCCACGGAGGCGTCGTGCTGGGTGGCCAGGAAAATCTTCTTGTCGGTGGCCAGCGCTTCTTCCAAGGCGCGCACCGATGTTTCGCGCCCCACCACGAACGGAGTCATCATGTGCGGGAAGATGACCACGTCCCGGATAGGCATCATCGGCAGGCGCCGGGTTTCGATTCTTTCACGAGTGCTGGGCATAAGAACAGGTCCACGGGTCCAAGGTCCAAGGTCCAAGGTCCAATGCTCCGGGCTGCCCCGACCTTGGACCTTTGGACTTTGGACCTTGCACCCTGCTCATCCTACCTTCTCCAAATAGTTTGGCACATTGATCTCGCGGGATTCTACCATTTCCTTGGTGACCGTGAACTCGCGGAGCTTCTTGTAGGAGGGAAGGTGATACATTAGCTCCAACATCAGGTCTTCCAGGATCATGCGCAGGCCGCGGGCGCCCACCCGGCGCTCCTGGGCCATGGTGGCGATGGCGTCGATGGCCGCCTCGTCGAACCTCAGCCGCACCCCTTCGAATTCGAACAGCTTCTGGTACTGCTTGATGATGGCGTTTTTCGGCCTGGTGAGGATTTCGATCAGCGCCTGCTTGTCCAGCTCCTGGAGCACGGCGACGACCGGGACGCGCCCCACGAATTCGGGGATCAGCCCGTAGCGGATCAGGTCCATGGGCTGGACCTTCTCCAGCAGCTCGATCTCGCGGCGCCCGCTGACGCCCACCTTCTCCGGCTCGGTGCTCTCCGAGGCGGCGCGAAAACCCAGCGACTTGGCCCCGGTGCGCCGCCCGATCACCTTCTCCAGGCCGATAAACGCTCCGCCACAGATGAACAGGATGTTGGTGGTATCGACGGGGGTGAACTCCTGGTGGGGATGCTTGCGGCCGCCCTGCGGCGGGACGTTGGCCACCGTCCCCTCCAGGATCTTCAGCAGCGCCTGTTGCACCCCCTCGCCCGACACGTCGCGGGTGATCGAGGGGTTCTCGTCCTTGCGGCAGATCTTGTCGATTTCGTCGATGTAAATGATGCCCTGCTGGGCGCGCTGCACGTCTCCCTCCGCGTTCTGCAGCAGGCGCAGGATGATGTTCTCCACGTCCTCGCCCACGTAACCGGCTTCGGTCAGCGTGGTGGCATCGACGATGGCGAAGGGCACCTCCAGTTGCCGGGCCAGCGTCTGCGCCAGCAAGGTCTTGCCGGTGCCGGTGGGGCCGATCAGCAGGATGTTCGACTTGGTCAGCTCCACCTCGGACTGCCGCTGACGCGCCAACTGGATGCGCTTGTAATGGTTATAGACGGCGACGGCCAGCTTCTTCTTGGTCTTGTCCTGGCCGATCACGTAGCTGTCCAGGAATTCCTTGACCTCTTGCGGCTTGGGCAGTTGCTGCGGTTTGGCCAGCGGTTGATCAACCCGGTCCTCTTCCAGGATGGAGTTGCAGACGGCCACGCACTCATCGCAGATGTAAGCCCGGGGATAATCGCTGGGCGAGGAAATGAGTTTCCCGACCACGTCCTGGGTCTTATGGCAGAACGAACACCTCAAGGTCTCGTCCAATTCAGCTCTCTTCACCACCACTGCTCCTTCTGCTCGACTACCGAGGCCCTGGAATTCCCCTTGTTTACTATTCTAGCCCCCACAAGGAATATAGACGCAGCCGCGTCCCCCTTGTCATCCCCGCCCTCTCGAGTGCGGAGTTCGGAATGCGGAGTGCGGAAGACCTGGGCCCCACACTCCGCATTCCACACTCCGCATTCCGCACTCCGCATTCCGCACTCCAGAGCTACCGGTGCTTGAAAATAATCTCATCGATAATGCCGTAGTCCCTCGCTTGCTGCGAGGTCATAATGAAGTCGCGCTCCACGTCCCGCTCGATTTTCGCCAGGTCCTGCGCGGTGTGCTTGGCCAGCAACTCGTTGGTGATCTCGCGCATGCGAAGGATTTCGCGCGCCTGGATATCGATATCGGTGGCCTGGCCGGACAAGCCCCCCATGGAGGGCTGGTGGATCAACACCCGGGAGTTGGGCAGCGCAAAGCGCTTTCCCTTCTTTCCCGCCGCCAGCAGCAAGGCCGCCATGGAAGCGGCCTGCCCGATGCAGATGGTGGTGACATCGGGCCGGATGAACTGCATGGTGTCATAAATCGCCAAGCCGGCCGTGATCGAGCCCCCGGGGCTGTTGATATACAGCGAAATGTCGCGTTCCGAGTCGTTTGCTTCCAGGAACAGCAACTGCGCGGTCACCACGTTGGCGATGTTGTCATCGACCGGCGTGCCGATGAAGATGATGTTGTCGCGCAGCAAGCGGGAATAGATGTCATAGGCGCGCTCGCCACGGCTGGTCTGCTCCACCACCATGGGGATCAGAGCGCCGTAAGATCCAGGGAAGCCCTTCCACTTCATTTACTTACGAACCTCCGCGGGCGCCTCAGGCTGGGGCCTCCGGGCCCGGACGAACGGGAATCCTCCTGGCGTTGCGGTACAGGAACTCCAGGGTCTTGTCGGTGCGGAGTCTGTGTTTGATTGTATCCGCGACGCCCTGCCGCGTCAACCGCGCGCGGGCCGCCGCCGGGTCGCGGCCCCCAACCTGCCGCACTAACTCCTCGGTTTCCCGCTGGACTTCCGCGTCCGTCACCTGGATGCCTTCGCGCTCGGCGATGCGGTCAATGATGACGTCGGCCCGCACGTCGCGCTCGGCGCCCTCACGGTGCGAGGAACGAACCCGGCCCCAGTCCACCTGCATGCGGGCGGGATTCAGCCCGCGGGCCGACAGTTGCCGCGCCGTGCGCTCCATCCGCGACTGCAACTGCCGCTCGACCAGGGTCTGCGGCACCGGAAAGTCGTGCAGCTCCAACAGGCGGTCGAGCAACTTGTCCTTGGCCTCGCGCTCGGCCTGCCGCCGCCTCTGCTCCAGCAGCTTCTGGCGAATGTCGGCCCGCAGTTCCTCCAAAGACGGAAACCCGACATCCCGGGCGAACTCGTCGTTCAACTCCGGCACCTGCTTCTGCTTCACGGCATTCACCCGCACGGTATAGACGAAGGTCCGGCCCGCCAGGCGCTGGTCGGAGTAATCATCCGAGTAACTGACCGGGAACGATTTTCCCTCGCCGGGCGCCAAGCCACGGAGGTTCTCAGTGAATTCGGGAAGCGTGCCTGGGGCGGCGAGGTGGCAGAGCAGGTCGTTCACTTTGACCGGCTCGCCGGGCGCCGGCCTGGGTTTCGCTCCGGCCTCGTCCCCCGCGCTGCGGCCCTGCGGAGGCGCTGGCTTGCCTTCCAAGGAGATCGCGGCCACGTCGCCGTCCACCAGCGGCCGGTCCTCGACTGCCGTGTAGGTGGCCTGCTCTTCCTGCAGTTTCTGGAGCGCTTCCTCGATCTCTTCCTCGCTGACCGTGGCTTCCGCCTCCTCGACTTCCAGGCCGGTATAGTCCTTCAATTCGAAAGAGGGCAGGGCCTCGAACACCGCCTTGAAGCGCATCGGCTCCTTGCCATCGATTTCCAGATGCAGGTCCTCGATTTCCGGCGGCGTTACCGGCTCCAGCTTTTCTTCTTCGACCCGGTTCTTGAAATACTGCGCGGCCAGCTTGCGGACCACCTCTTCGCGGATCTCGGCGCGGAAGCGCTGGCGAACCAGGCCGGCCGGGGTCTTGCCGGGGCGGAAGCCAGGCACGCGGGCGTGCCGCTGGAAATACTGTATGGCGCGCTCCACCTCGCGCTCCACGGCCTCGGCTGGGACCTCGATCAGCAGCTCCCGCTTGCAGGTATCCGGGTTGGCAGTGCTGGCGCCCGCCACGAAGGCTCCTTCTTGTTGTTCGCGTTCTCGGACCTCACGCTGCCCGGCGCCCAGTCCGAGTTCGCCGCCAGGGAGAGACCCGCAGGGGGAAAGCCCTTGAGAATCCAATATAGCGTGGAATCCCGGCAACCGTCAAACCAGCGAGAATGAAGAATTTCACGCTCCGGCCCCCGCAGGCGCCCGTTGGCTGCGCGATTATTGCAGTCCGGTGCGGCGGTCTGCTACCATCAAGGCGTCCTGCAATCGGCTCCGGTACTAGGGCTTCCACGGCTCTGCAGTCAAACTCCGGAGGGACCGGAAAGGAAAGAACTGCGTCCGCCTATGCGCAAGGTTCCCTTGCTTGAATCGCTCCGCATCATTGGCCAGGGGTCGCTGAACTGGCTGGCTGGCCGGCCGCTTGTCGTTTCCTTTGAGGTCACCGACGCGTGCACTTGTTCCTGCAAGCACTGCGACCATGGTGGGCCGCGCGACGACTCCCGCAACCTCCAGGCAGCCGACTACCGCCGGTACATGGAGGTGCTGCGTCCGCCGGTGGTGCAGGTCTCGGGCGGCGAGCCGCTGCTGCGCCCCGACCTGCTGAACCTGGTCCGCAACATCAAGTCGGATTCCGGCCTGCCGTACACCATCCTGGTTTCCAACTGGTCGCTGATGACCGAGCAGTGGTATGTGGCGTTGCATGAGGCGGGGGTCGATCAATTCTCCGTCAGCCTGGATTTCCCCGACGCGCGGCACGACGTGTTCCGCAGGCACCCGGGCCTGTATGAACATCTGAGCCGGCTGATTCCGCGCCTGGCCCGGCTGGGCTACGACGACATCGTGCTGAATAGCTGTATCACCAGCGAGAACGTCTCGGAGATCAACGCCATCGCCGATAAGGCGCGGGAATGGGGCGTCAACGTTTGCTACAGCGCATACTCGCCCCGCCGCACGGGCTGCCGGGACTACTTCCTCAGCACGGCTGAGCAGCTAGTCACGCTGAACCGGGAACTGGACCGGCTCGAAGCCCGGCGGGGCAACACCGCCTGGATCGTCAACGCCCCAACCACGCTGGAGGCCACCCGGCGCTACTTCGAGAATGGCGGCACGCCCGGGTGCACGGCCGGCCTGCGCTTCCTGGTGGTGACCGCCGATGGGTTCCTGCAGCCCTGCTCGATGCAGTTCCACCGCTACCCGCTGGGGCAGCGCCAACGGATGGTCGAGGAGTTCAGGCGCCACAATACTTGCGATCAGTGCTACGTCTCCATCCGCTCCTACCTGGACAAGAACTTCCCGCAGTTGTTGTGGGAGAACGTCGGTGGATATTTCTCCTTTAAGCGCGATTCGGCAGTGCGGAATTCGGAACGCGGAGTGGGGAGTAGCGATGCCTGAATCTCCGCATTCCGCACTCCGCATTCCGCATTCCGCACCCCGCAGGTTGACAGCGAGGTGACGATGGCGGAGAATGCCCTCGATTTGGAAGACCAGTTGAAAGCAAGCAACCCTACAGACGTACTGCTCCATACCGATTTTCCCGGCGTGCCGCTTTACTCGCGCGGGAAGGTGCGCGACTTGTATGAAGCCGACGGCCGCCTGTTGGTGGTCGCCACCGATCGCATCTCGGCCTTTGATTGCGTCCTGGCCACCGGCATCCCCTGCAAGGGGCGCGTGCTGACGCAGCTTTCCCTGTTCTGGTTTGACTTCCTGCAGGGGGTGGCGGCCAACCACCTGCTGACGGCCGAGGTGGCCCGCTACCCGGAACCGTTTTGCCGGTTCCCGGAGCAACTCCAGGGGCGCTCCATGCTGGTGCGGCGCGCCCGCATGCTTCCGGTGGAGTGCGTGGTGCGCGGGTATCTTTCCGGCTCCGGCTGGAAGGCGTACCGCGCCGGCGGCACGGTCTGCGGGATCGCCCTACCGCCGGGGCTGCGCGAATCCGACCGCCTTCCCGAGCCGATTTTCACCCCGGCCACTAAGGCGGAGACCGGGCATGACATCAACATTGCTTTGGGAGAAACGGCCGGCATCGTGGGCCGCGAGACCACCGAGAAACTGCGCGCGCTGAGCCTGGACATTTACCGGCACACCGCCGACTACGCCGAGCAGCGCGGCATTATCATTGCCGACACGAAGTTTGAATTCGGGCTTATCGGCCAGGAGCTGGTGCTGGCCGACGAAGTGCTGACGCCGGACTCCTCGCGCTTCTGGCCGAAGGACCAATACCGTCCGGGCGGGGCCCAGCCTTCGTTCGATAAGCAGTACGTACGCGACTACCTGGAGGCCATCGGTTGGAACAAGCAGCCGCCGGCGCCGGCGCTGCCGCCCGAGGTGGCCGGGCGCACATCGGAAAAATACCGGGAGGCCTACCGCCAGTTGGCGGGCCGGGAACTAGAGTGCTGACCGCGGTGACCAAGCTCGACTGGGTGCTGCTGGCCACCATGCTTCTGTCCGTCGTGTTCAGCATGCTGAAGGGCTTCACCCGCGAACTGATCTCGCTGGGAGCCGCCATCTGGGGCATCATTCTGGCGTGCTGGTTTTATCGCATCCCGGCGGCTTGGTTCGCCCCCTATGTCCGGACCCCGGAAGTCGCGTCTCTGACCGGCTTTTTCGCCATCCTGCTGGCCGGCACGATCGCCGGCGGCGTGCTGTCCAAGCTGGCCGGCAAACTGGTGGACAAGTCGGGGCTGCGCTGGTTCGACCGCTTGCTGGGAGCGGCCTTCGGAATGGTCCGCGGGCTGCTGCTGTGCCTGGCCCTGCTGCTCGGCCTGGCGATCTTCCCGCTGGGCGGCGAGCCCATGGCCAATTCCCGGCTGGCGCCCTACCTGGTGCAAGGCGTGCGGCTCATCGTGCTGATCGCCCCGCGGGACCTCCGCGCGCGCTTTCAGGATGGATTGCAGCGCGCCCAGAAGATCTGGAGCGGGCGCTCCCTTTGATAAGTCCAAGGTCCAAAGTCGAAGTGGATGCGGAAACGACTTCGGACTTCGCATTCCTACGGAGAATGGTTCGGTGAAAAACCAGTTGGAGTCGTTGATAGCGCAGTTGGTTGACCGGGAAGTGCCCTTCCCGGCCGCGTTTGCTGAATTTGAAAAGAAGTATATTGCCCGCGTCTTGGAGCGTACGGAAGGGAATCATTGCCGGGCCGCCCGCTTGCTCGGCATGCACCGCAACACCCTCAGCCGGAAGATAGCCGCATACCACCTGGAGCCCCATCCGAACGGCACCCGCCGGAAGTGAATCGCCTGGGAGCGCGGGCCTCCCGCCCGTCCCGCTGCTCCAACGGCCCGGCATGACACAAGCAGGGCGGTCGGGACGGCCGCGCCCCCAGGGCCGGCGCTACGTGCAGGCTACGCGGGCTTCTTGGCGACCGGCGCCTTCTTGCCCACGGGCGCCTTTTTGACGGGCGCTTTCTTCACCGGTGCGGGGGCCTCCACGCCCACAGTCACTTTGCCGTCCACCAGGACGAGCGCGAACGGGTCGGTCCTGAAGGAATTGGCGATGCCCAGGAATTCGGCGTCATTGCCAACCGGCAGCTTTCCGGTCAATGGAGCGGCCAGGGTCAACTCGACATCAAAGGCCTCCGCTTTCGCCTTGGTTTCATCGATCAGAGCGAGGCGGACCGTGCGCGCGGCCTTTGGCGGGGTGACCGACACCACCTTGCCCGACAGTTTGAGCGGTTGGCCCTTCATCTTATCCCACAGTTGCCCGCTGCGGGGGCCACCGGCGGCCAGCGTCTTGGCAATGTCCTCGAAGCTCATCTCGGCCGGGTCGGGGGGCTTGGCCGCCTCGATCTCGGCCCGCGACATGATCTTGAAGTCGGGCGGCGGGAAGGGCTGGCTCTTGGCCTGCTGCTTCAGCGCCTCCAACCCCTCCTCCGAACCATGGAACTTCGTGTAGGTTTGGCGGAGGTAGTCATCGGTCTGTTGGCGGCCAGCCGGCGGTAGCGCCTGCGGGCCTTCCAGCATGACCGCCCGCGCGAAGGACCACAAGACCTGGCTGTACTTCGGCGCCGGCCGTTCGGAAATCAGCGAGTTTCCCAGCCGGTAGAAAACGCTGGCATCGTCCGGCGTGATCTCAGCCGCCTTGCGGAACTGCTCACTGGCGGCCGGGAACTGATCGCGCGCCAGGGCGACGGTACCCAGCACCTGCACGAACGTAGCCTCGACCGCTTCCTTCGTCTTCTTCAGGTCCGCCGGATTGACATTGGGCGGATTGAAAGACTGCAAGTTCTGCAAGCCGGCCTGGGCGAACTGCTCGGCGTCGGTCACCTTCTGTTGGAATTGCTTATCGCTCTTGCTCAGCGGCGTCTGCAAAAAGATGTTGCTCAAGATGATGAGCGCCCGCATGTTGCTGGGGTTGACCTGCAGCAGTTGGCGGGCGGTGCCGCTCGCCGCCGCGCTGGCGCCCGCGCCGCCTGCCTGCAGCTCGGAGACCATCTTCAACTCCAACGCGTCTTCCTTGACCACCGAGCTTGGATACTTCTTTAGGAACGCGTCGAGCAATGCGGTCTTCTTGGCCGGACTCTGTTCGTTCAGAGCGGCCACGTAGACCTTGTATTCCTCAGGGTCAGTGATCTGCTTCTTCTGTTGTTGCGGCGCCTGCCCGGCCGGCGCTTGTGCGAAGAGGCTGAGAGCCAGCCCCAAGACAATCAAAAGCAAAAGGCTGCAGCGGTTCATATCCACTCCGTTGACGAGTGTTTGACGACAGGGACCCTAAGCCCGAACACGCACCCGAAAGAGCCGGATTATACCGGAGACCGAGTCAATAGGAAACAGCTTATACTGTCCCTCCCCAAAAAGCTGCTGGGAAGAACGCCTTCCGCGCAGGACGCAGCCCGCCGTTTCGGGTTCCCTCCGCCCCCCGGGCATTACGCGGGGACCGCGTTCCGGCGGTCCGCTTCCCGGGAGGGCCGGCTCAATCCGATCCCTGTGTCAGCGCTCGTTTCGACCGGCCAGGCCGCCGCTCAACCAGGCGCGCCAGGTAGGTGCGGCGGTCGGCCGGCATCATTCGGTCGGCCGTCAATTCCGCCAGGTCCTTGCGGCGCACCTGCTGGACCAGTTCCAGCACGCGGCGGAACGACGTGGCCGGGTTGCGAATCAGCGCCAGGCGCACTTCATAACGGGACGACCAGCGCGGGTGCGCGGCGATGGCCGTGGCCGCTTCCGGCCGAATGTCCTGTCCCCGCAAGGCCCGAACCACGCCCTCTTCGGTCAGCCGGGGGTTGTCGAGAACGGCCCGGATCACTTGGTCTTCGCTGTCGCTCAGCAGCCCGGCGGCCACCCGCGCCGAGCCTTGGCGGGCCAGGGTTAGGCGCTCGCCCAGCGAGAACATGGGCAGCCGGGCGACGAGTGCTTCCTCCGCCACGCGGCGCAATTCGGCGCCCGCGGCCGGTGTGGCCGCCACCCGGACCAAGTCGAATGGGTACAGGTACCGCAGCAACACCAGGGAGGCGTGGCGTGGCGAATGCGGGTGGCGTACCAGCGCCAGCTTCACCGCGTAGGCCCGCAACAGGCGCTCGCGCGCCGCGATCTCGGCCAAAATGTTGCGGCCCAGGCCCTTCCGCGACAGCAGCACCTTCACGTGCTCCTCGGTCAACCGTGGGTTGTCGAGCAGCGCCAGCAGAACCTCTTCGGAGTGGTCGAACAGCACCGACGCCAACTCTTCGGCGCTCCCCTGGGCTCGCCTCAGCCGTTCGTCCAGGTCCATCGAGTTGAGATTAGCACAGATCGGCTGACGGCTGACGGCCATCGGCTGACGGCGCGCAGCAGGACTCCCATCGACGGAGTTCCGAGATCCCACCGCCGCAAGCCGTCAGCCGTCAGGCGCCAGCGGCCAGCCGGTAGAAGCTGAGGGCGCTGTCACCCTGCTCCAGCACTCGGTAGCGGACCAGCATGCCGCAGTGCGCTTCCAATGACGAGCGGCGCGCGTGCTCGGCGATGACGATGCCTTCCGCCTCCAATGCCGCGCCTTTGCCCAGCAACTCCAGCACCCGGCGATACTCGTCAGCGGCCGAGTACGGGGGATCGAGGTAGATAAAATCGGCCGGGCGGGTGGCTTGGGGCAGCGCGGCCAAAACCGGCTGGGTGAGGATGATGCAGCGCGGCTCGACGTCCAGCGCCGCGACGTTGGCACGCAGCAGGCGGGCGGCCGCCCGGCTGCGCTCGACAAACACGGCGCAGGCAGCGCCGCGGCTGAGGGCCTCCAGGCCCACGGCCCCGCTGCCGGCGTAGCAGTCATACCAGACCGAGCCTGCCACC
>Ga0315279_10010731_pt1 | contig 10719 bp, 8 predicted proteins | sample YL17G06_20_MG_FD_203694 | JGI IMG/M metagenome (GOLD analysis project Ga0315279, IMG submission 203694) | Sediment microbial communities from Yellowstone Lake, YNP, Wyoming, USA - YL17G06_20 | ecosystem: Environmental > Aquatic > Freshwater > Lake > Sediment | place: USA: Wyoming | collected...
CCTTCAACACGGTGCTGATGCGCTGGGCCACGACGAGAGTGGTATGCTGGAACCCCGGTGCTTCGAGGGCATCCTGGATCCTCGTCTCGGTCTCGACGTCGACCGCGCTCGTGCTGTCGTCGAGGATGAGGATTCTCGGGCGGGTGAGCAGCGCCCGGGCGATGGCGATGCGCTGTTTCTGCCCTCCCGACAAGTTCCCTCCACGCTCCTCGACGCGCGTGTCGTAGCGCTGCGGGAAGCTCATGATGAACTCGTGCGCCTGCGCCGCCTGCGCCGCGGCGACCACCTCCTCGTCGCTCGCGGTCGGGTTGCCGTAGCGGATGTTGTCGCGCACCGTCCCGGAGAAGAGGATGGTCTCCTGGGGCACGATCGCGACGTGGGCCAGCAACGAGTCCTGCCGGATCTGGCGGACGTCGATCCCGTCGATCAGTATCCGCCCATCGGAGACGTCGTAGAAGCGCGGCACCAGGTGAATGAGCGTGGACTTACCCGCGCCGGTCGCACCCAGGATGGCGACGGTCTGCCCCGGCTCGGCCACCAGGTTGACGCGATCCAGCACCGCCTCGTCGCCGGTGCCGTCATAGCTGTCGTAGTGGAAGGACACGTCCTCGAAGATCACTCGACCGCGCGCCGTGTCGGGCAGCGGGACGGCGTCCGAGGCGTCCTGGACCTCGGGCACGGTGTCCAAGACCTCGTACACGCGCCGGGCCGAGGCGATTCCGCTGGCCCAGGTGTTCGACAGCATGGCCATCATGATGAGCGGGGTCATCGTCGTCAGCAGGTAGTTGGTGAAGGCGACGATCTGCCCGATGGAGAGCGTTCCGTGGATGGCTCGCAGCCCGCCCGCCCAGATGACGACCACCATGGCGGTGTTGACGCATATCGTCAGCACCGGCGACATCGTCGCCATGAACTTCATCACCCTGATCGAGCGCTCGGTGAAGCCCTCGTTGGCGGCCTCGAAACGCTCGCTCTCCAGATCGGCGCGCACGAAGGCCTTCACCAGGTGCACCCCGGCCACATTCTCCTGCAGGACGTTGTTGAGCCGGTCCAGCCGCTGCTGTATGGTTCGGAAGAGCGGCTCCATTCTCGTGACGAAGAACACGACGATCGCCGAGGTCACCAGCAACAGCGGCAGCATGGTCAGCGCCAAGCTCGGGCTGGTCTTGACCATCAGGATCAGGCTGCCAATCATCAGGAGTGGCGCCCGCGTGCCGATCCGCAGCGAGATCTGCGTCAGGGCCTTGAGCATGTTCACGTCGCTCGTGAGGCGCACCATGAGTTGGCCGGTCTTCTGGCGGTCGAGGTTCCCGAAGGAGAAGGACTGGATCTTGAGGAAGAGCGCGTCGCGGAGGTCGCGGGCGACGCTTTCTCCCACCTGGACGGAGAAGATGTTGTTGCCGACGGCGAAGACGGCGCTCACTGCCGAGATGCCGAGCATGATGATCGCGGTGTGGATGACAACTTGCTGGTTATGGTGCTCGATACCCTGATCGATGATCCGCTGGATCAAACGAGGGATGGACAGGTCCAGGAACACCAGCGAGGTGAGCAGCACAAGCGCGATGAGAGCCTGTTTCCAGTACGGCCTGACGAAGGAGCTGAATTTGCGGATATGGTCCATGGTCCTCGAGTTCGGACGGAGCAATCGGTCACGTTCTGCGCGGGATCGCGGAGGCAGCCGAGGATGTAGATCGAAATATAGTCATGGTGATGGTTGTGGCGGAACTCCATCTCCCGACCGCGGTCCGCGACCCATCTCCTTCCTAACATCTCGCCCCGACCGGTTGTTCCTCGTCGCGGGAGAGGCGACCGTACAGGATGCGATCGGCACGTTGTGCGGGTCAACAAGATCAGCGCATGGGAGTCGTGCCGCCGTGGGCAGCCGGGCCCGAAGTACGTGGGAGGAAGAGTAGGAGAAGGGGGAGGATCGCAGACAGCTCGCGGGAGTCCAGTGTACTGCAGAGACAGGAGCCCGCTGGCTCGCTACCGGCGCCTTGCCAGCTTCCGTGCCATGTCGTCGCGCCGAACCTGGCCCACGCCCGGCTGTCTCTGACACGCAAACATGCTGTGATCGACGCGGCGAACGCCGGTACCTTTGACCTCGTGAAGGAACAGTTGGCAGACCCTCAGTCCAGGCTGTATCCGGATCGGTATCTCTCCCACGTTGGTAAGCTCTAGAGTCAGGCAACCCGTGAATCCTGGGTGAACACCGGTCGCGGTGGCGATAATGAGGCCGCGACGCCCTAGGCTGGACTTGCCGATCACGTACCCTGCCAGGTCGTGAGGCAGCCTAATCCATTCGAGAGTGACCCCGAGAACGAAGCTGCGGGGATGCAGGATGTAGTTGCTGCCAAAAGGCACATAGCGCGTTTCGGTGAACTGAACGCGCCGAGCTGACTCGGACTTGTCTTCCGGTTCCTCTCTCGGGGGTTCTGGACTCTCCGTCGTATCCTTCAAATCCCTGATGTCGCCTTCTGATACCTGCGTTTCTCCGCTCAGCTGCTCCGGCTGATGCTCGGGCTGTTCCGTCTCATCCTTGGACTCCTCCCACCGGCGCTCTGATTGCCCTGGGTCAATGCCGAGGGACTCCATTCGCGCCTGGCGCAACGTGACGAACCACGTTCCCAACCGAAGGTCGACCGATGCCGATCCACTCTCAGACAGGGCTGCATCAGGCTTCAGATCCGGGTACGGAATCACGATCAACGGATCGGGTTTCTGGGAATCCTGTGGGTCAAACACCGCTGGATCCGTTGCCAGTAGCGCCAAGCGCGCAGCGAGTCTGTTGGCGACGGCGTCCGCCCTCTCGATCATTCCGGGTCCCTCATCTTCTGCTCAATCTCAAACACCTCGATATTCTTCAGTACAAGGCTGCTTATCACCTCATCCTTCCTCGTCGACACCTCAGGTCTGTCGTGCCACAGCTTGTCATCCTCGTACGCCAGCCAGGCTGCGCCAAGAATGTCAGCCAAAGATCGACAGCCTTCTGCCGGCACACCGTACTTGTAGCATATGTGGATTCGCCGTGCCTCGTCCTCGGACGGATGAGGCACGTTCGCTCCGTTGATGACATCTCTGACCTTCTCCGCGAGCGTCTTGGCGACGCGCTGCAGCGCTTTCCGGGCAATCTCCATCTGAAGCTGCTGTTCAGCGGAGAAGCCCCATTCGTCTGGAGCCTCGATGGTCTCGGCACATGACACCTCTGGTCCAGCGAAAAGCAGTGCATAGTCGGGAGGGCATTTCACTTGGTATAATTGTGCTGCCAGAACTAGGTTGTCGACACGATCCGGCAAGCCCGGATGTTCCAGATCAGACGTAACCGTGCTGGCTGACAGCAGGTAGGCAAAGGCGTTGAGGTAGCCTCTACCGAACACTCTCAACCCGACGAAGTCGCAGTAGGTTTCCTCCGCTTGGCTTCGAGTGCAGTACCGCGCCAGGGCTAGGGCCTCTCGATGCAGCAACTCATCGTACACTTGCTCCGCAGTCTTGCCTCTCGTGTCGACTATACATCCGTATCTTCCCGGATCTTCGAGCACGACTTGCACCACGGTCTGATCCATAAGTAGATCCATATCGGCTTTGAAGCACCGCCAGACAACATGGCCTAGCTCATGACCTGTTAAGGGCAAGAGCAAGGGATTTGGCGACTCAGTAGCAGGGAGCCCAATCATAATGAAACAATGTGGCTGCCACTCCTCGTGGCCATAGAGCCTGCTGTACACGAAGGGGCTATAGTCCCATTCCGATGACAGGATAAGGTGTATCTTATCGGGCTGGGGGCGATTTGGATCGGCGTACCGGAGGATACTCTCTGCTAGGCGTCGTATTGGGCCCCATGTCTCGAAGGCGGTGCGTACATCCGTCGAGCGCAGTATGAAGCCCAGTATCGGCAGGTATGTTGCTGTTGTCTGCAGTGACCAATAGCATTCTCTTACTATGTACTCCCTAGGGTAATCTGGGGTTAATATGTCAAGTATTCTTCTGAATTCCCGGAAGATGTCCTCTATCCGCTGTAACGCGGTGACAGCGTCAGGAAACGGGAAGTCGCATTCCTTCAGATGCTCGATGTCTCGCAGCACTAGTCGCACGCGCGTACGGGCGAAGTCAAGGAGCAACATACATTACTTTCATTACTTTCGGTATGGATGCTGCGTTGACCGAGCCGTGGTAGATGCCTGCAACGTGGAAAGCGCGGTAGAGAACGCTAGACAGAATGCCTTCATCTGCTGCACGTCCTCGTCCTTCGTCACTGATGCCAGCCGTCTCAACGTGCCTGCAACATCGTGCGCTTGTTTGTTCAGGTCCCCTACGGTGCGTAGGTCACGAGCCAGCGCGGCTGCAGTGACCGCCCGATGCATGGCGATCTCCGTTACTGGATCAAAAAGTGATCTCCTTGATGACGGGTCGGAAGGATCGGTCGAAGCAGGGACCAAGCTACCGATCCGAGCAGCGAGCTGCTCCACTGCGCGAAAGCCGATGTTCGTCTTCCGGCAATAGCTCTCCAACTCAACGGCTGCATGAGCGGCTAAGCGGCCGAGGTCTTGCCTTCCAGCGATATGCATGCTTACTTCCCGTGTGGGACAGATCCGGACCGACATGGCGTGCCCTCCCGTGGGAGCGATGAAGCACTATCAGAGCCAGCCGATATCAAAAAAAGGCGTCCGTGTCAAGGCCCGATAGGTCTGTCCAGAGTACCGGAAAACGCCCCACAATATATGCGAAACTGCGCATAGCGCAATAGGCCCATCGACGAGTCGAGAATTCTATTAGAGAAACGCTGCTAGGGACAGTTCATTCTCATCCTGCCAGTTACGGATGACGCCCGTCTGTCCCTCTCTTGCCCCTTTCCCTTTCCTGCCGGTACGTTCTGCTACGGTACCGCAGACTCACCCTTCTCCACGGCGATCCCCATGCTCCACCGCCTGCTTCCGATCCTCCTTGCCGCCGCACCCGTACTCGCCGCGGAGACGCCGATGCACGAACCTGCAAACCTGCCCGACGCCGTGCGCACGATCCTGCACGCGCTCCAGCCGCTGAAGAACGACCGGGGAAGCCGCGAGCTTGTCTACCAGTACTCCGTCGGCAACCTGAGCGGCCTCTCGGACGCCGACGCCGAATGGACGATCAGGGAACTCGCCGCCCGCGGGATCGGCGTGATCACCTTCTGGCAGCACGGGGCGAACCAGGACGCCGGCGTCGCGGAAGCCATCCGCATCGGCCGCATCCAGCAACGGCTCGGGCTCACCGTCGCCGCCGACGCGAGCGGCGTCCTCTACCGCTTCTACGACGACACGCCCGCGACCGCGCACGTCGATGACGAGGGGAACCCGTTCTGGGACACGTCGTTCGCCGGCTCGAAGATGGGCTGCCCGTTCACGCTCGATCGCCGCGCGCCGGTCATCCTCGCGCGCGTCGCGGCGTACGCCGAGGCGTACCGAGCGGCCGGGGTGAACCTGGGCATCGTCACGGCCGATTGGGAGGTCGACGGGCCACACGAGTGGAACGACGCGTGGGCGAACTCGAAGCGGTGCGTGCGCTGTCGCGAGAACCTGCCGAACATCGACGACTTCACCGCCTTCCAGGCTCGGATGCGGCAACTGCGCGCCGCATTGCTCCGCGAGTGCTACGCGGAGCCGATCCTCGGCCGGCACCCGTCGTGCCTCGTGACGAACTACGCGGTCTACCCGAACGACGGATGGCGATACTGGTACGACTACTTCGAGCACCCGCAGCCGGAGCTACCGCACGCGCAGGATCAGCACGACCTCCATCGGCCGTGGTACAACGACTTCTGGGAGACGCGGTTCACCCTCGCAATGCCGGTCGTCTACACCTGGTACAGCATCTACGCCGCGTATCCCGGCTTCTCGAACCCAGATTACCGCTGGTTCTACAACATGTTGCTCGTCGGCACGAATGCGGGGAAGTCCACGCCGTCCGGCATCCCGATCGCCACGTTCGTCCACTGGCACACGACGGCGCCTCCCCAGGGCGCGCCCGAGGTGCCGCAGATGAGCGGCCAGGCGTACACGGAGCTGCTCTGGCACCTCCTCCTGCGCGGCCACGACATCTTCTACTCGTGGACGCCGACGGACGAGCTCGCCGAGGAGATCGCCCTCGTGCAGAAGGTGTACGAGGAGTCGCTCGCGTACAGCGACTGGCTCCGGCACGGAACGCCGGTCTCCTTCGACGTGCCGCGGGAACAGGGACCGGTGATCTCCGGCGTCCGCCTCGGCGACCGCGTGCTCGTGCGCCGTACCGACTTCGGCGATACGCGGGGTCCCGTGACGATCAGCGTGGATGGCAGGGAGTTCAGCGTGCCGCGCGCGCCCGGTGCGCTCCAGGTCCTGCGGATGAATTGAGCGACAACGTCGGAGGAGATTCCAGCCAGGGCAAGCACCGTGGCCTCTGGCCACGTGTACGTCGCCCATTGGGTGTCCGACGAAGGGAACCACCCGCTCGTCCCGCTCCTCGAGGAGGCAGCCATGGCGGCCATGGACATCCCGAGCCGAGAGGACTTCCTCAAGGGGATTGCCGCCTTCAAGGCAGGCGAACCCCGCGACGCTATGTACCGCGTGGCAGTCTTCCTGGTATCGAAGTTCTGGGGGCGCCCACCAGAGATGGCAGACGGGCTGGGTGTCCTGCTACTGACATGGAACTCGGCGTTCTACCGGTACGGTGGCTTTGACTTCTATGCGTTGGAGACGTGCATAGCCGATAATCTCAATATCTTGGATGCTTACAGAGCGCGAGGCATCTCGAGCTTGTCGGACTCGGATGAAGGTAGTGTGAGGAGGCTGTTCGATGAGTTCCTGGGAGCGCTCCGGATCAGCTCGGGCAAGGGCAAGGATAGGAGAAGCCCCGTGGCGGTGGCCAAGGCTCTGCATCTCTTGGCCCCGAACTTCTTTCCCATCTGGGATCACAGCATAGCCAAAGCGTTCGGGTGTCCATATGACCGAAATCCGGGTGCGCAGTATGTCCGATTCTGCAAGAAGATGAAGCAGTTCGCGGAGACGGCTGTTGCATGGGACGCCAGGGGTCCGAAATCCGTCCTGAAACTGATGGACGAGTACAGCTACTCGAAGTACACGAAGCAGTGGATGTAGTACACGGGTACGTTGAAAGTGCCCTACTACTGATGACACGAGGCCGGGCATTCCTGCCCGGCCAGACGGACAAGAATGTCCGTCCCCCATCGCGCAGGACAGGACGTCACCGATTCACTTGCGTATAGCTGGCGCACATCGGACGCTGCCTCTACACTTCGCTCGCGAGTTCGTGACCGGCCCCCAGCAGGTGCGTCGGTTCGCCCTCGAACGTGAACTCGATGACCGTCGCGAGTTCGTCGGGGGCGGCCTAATCCATCGGCACGCGGTCCGGCTTCTCGCGTCGGAGGACGGCCTCCCATCGCTCGCGCGGCGTCATCGACTCACGGCGCATGCATCACCTCCCGTGCGGTCACGTCCAGCCCTCGTGGTAGCCCGTCTCGTACATCGCGACGATGTTCTCCGGCGGGCTGACGGCCTGGATGTTGTGGCACGGCGCGAGAATGTACCCGCCGCCCGCGCCAAGGATCGAGAGGTTGTCGATCACCTCCCGGCGGACGTCGGCGACGCTGCCGAAGACGAGGGTCCGCTGGTTGTCCATCGCCCCGTGGAAGATTATCCGGTCGCCGAACTCCCGTTTCAGCTCCCCTCGATCCATCCGTCGGCAACGCCACTGCACCGGGTTGAGCACGTCGATCCCGGCGGCGATCGTCTCCGGGAGGATCGGCCGGATCGCGCCGTCGCAGTGGTGGAAGACGTACGCGCCGGCGCCGTGCACGAGGTCCATGACGCGCTTCATCCGCGGCAAGAGGAACGTGCGGATCTGCGCCGGGGAGAAGAGGAGGGACTCCTGCGAGCCCATGTCCTCGGCGACGTACGTGAGGAGCACGCGGCCGGGAATCTGCTCGTAGATGCGCTCGATGCTCGCGTACGCGAGGCCGAAGAGCCTGTCGAGGCAGGCATGGACGATGTCCGGGTTCTCGACGAGATCGATGAATGCCTGCTCCATCCCGCGGAGGTAGCAGTAGGTGAGGAACGGCTCGCATCCGCCGCCCGCGATGGGCCGATCCTCCTTCCCGACGATCTCGTTCGGGATGTGGGAGTAGTCCCACGAGTCCGCGCTCGGCCAATGGTAGTCCCGCTCGATCTCCTCGAGGCTCCCGTGCCGGGCGAGCGGGTGGTAGGTGCACTCGCCGTACGTGCCCGTCCCGTAGGAGACGGTCGTGTACCGGCAGCCGAAGATGTCCTCGCCCGCCGGCGGCCGCGGCCCGACGTAGCGGCCGCCGACGCTGTACGTCACGTCGATGTGCAACCGCGCGAGGAGTTCGTCCCGCGTCGCGACGCCGAGGTGCCGCATGAGCTTCTCGCCCGCCTCGGCTGTGGCGGCGTAGTCCATCGGCACGCGGTCCGGCTTCTCGCGTCGGAGGACGGCCTCCCATCGCTCGCGCGGCGTCATCGACTCACGACGCATGCATCACCTCGCGCGGTCACGTCCATCCCTCCTCGTAGCCCGTCTCGTACATCGCGACCACGTTCTCGGCCGGCCCAACCGCCTGGATGTTATGGCACGGCGCGAGGATGTACCCGCCGCCCGCACCGAGGATCGAGAGATTGTCGATGACCTCCCGGCGGACGTCCTCGACCGTGCCGAAGGGTATGGTCCGCTGGTTGTCCATGCCGCCGTGGAAGACGAGCTTCGCGCCGAAATCGCGCTTGAGCTCGGCCCGATCCATCCCGCGGCAGCGCCATTGGATCGGGTTGAGGGCGTCGAAGCCGATGGCGACGAGGTCGGGGATGATCGGCCGGATCGCGCCGTCGTCGTGGTGGAACGCGTAGACGCCCGCGCCGTGGAGCAGGTCGACGAACCGCTTCGCCCGGGGCAGGTAGAGCCGGCGGACCATCTCCGGCGACATCAGCATGCTCTCCTGCGAGCCGAAGTCGTCGGCGACGTAGCTGAAGAGCATCCGGCCGGGAACAGCGTCGAGGATGCGCTCCATGCGCCGGTAGTCGAGCCCGGACAGCTTGTCGATGCAGTAGTCGGCGATGTCGGGATGCTCGATGAAGTCGGCGAGCGACTGCGCGAGGCCGCGAAGGTAGCCGTACCACATGAACGGCGACACGCTCGGCCCGCACGCGGGGAGATGGTCCTTGCCGCGCAGATCGTCGGCGATGTGGGAGCAGTCCCACCAGTCGGGGCTCGGCCACGTGTAGCTTTGCTCGATCTCCTCGACGCTCGTGTACCGGGCGAGCGGGTTGCGCACGCACTCCCAGTAGACGCCGGTCGCATAGGAGACATTCCTGTACCGGCAACCGAAGATATCCTCGCCCTCCGGCGGCTTCGGCCCGACGTAGCGGCCGTCGCAGCCGATGACGCGGTCGACGTGAAGCCGGTCGAAGGCGTCCTCCAGCGTCCCAACGCCGAGGTGGCGGACAAGCTTCTCGCTCGCCTCGGCGGTGGCGGAGTAGCCCATCGGCACGCGGTCCGGCTTCTCGCGCCGGAGCACCGCCTCCCAGCGTTCGCGCGGGGTCATCGTTTCCTTCGGCATGGGGCCCCGTCCCGGAGCCCTGACGCAGGATACGCAGGCAAGCCGAGAGTCGGCGCGTGCGAGTTGACCGGTCAGGCTCCCGTGCATAATGTTGCAGGTGCGAGCGGATGCTCCAATCCGGGAGCCGCCCGACGCGGGAGCCCGATCATGGAAATTCTTGAGCTTTTGCGGGAGAGACGGGAGCCGATCCTTGAGCTTGCGGCGAAGCACGGCGCACGCAACCTCCGGGTCTTCGGTTCGGTTGCACGCGGAGAGGCCGACGAGAGCAGCGACATCGACTTCCTCGTCGAGATGGAGCCGGGCAGGAACCTCCTCGACATGGGGGGCCTGCTCATGGACTTGCGTGAGTTCCTCGGCCGGGAAGTGGACGTCGCGACGGTCCGGAGCCTGAAGCCGCGGATACGAGAGCGCGTCCTGCGCGAGGCGGTCCCACTGTGAGAGATGCGACGGAGCGCTTGCGGGACGTGCTCGAAGCCATCGCCGACATCGAACGGTATGCCGCGCGGGGACATCGGGCGTTCGAAGACGACGAGCTCGTTCAGTCCTGGATCGTTCGCCACCTCCAGGTCATCGGGGAGGCAGCGCGAGCGCTTTCTCAGGAGGTGCGAGACCGCATTCCCGGCGTGCCGTGGTCGAAGATCATTGGCACGCGACACATCCTCGTGCACGAGTACTTCTCGGCGGATACCGAGGTCGTCTGGGACGTCGTGACCCGCGACCTCCCCGGCCTGAGGCGCGCGATCGAGGGGGCGCTGAGGACGCTGGAGGAAGGGAGCCGCTGAGGCAGCGGACCGGGAACATGCCCGCAGAAGGCGGAGGGGGCACGTCCGCCGTCAATGCACGGGCTCCACGCCGGGCCGCGAAGGTAGGCGGCAAGCCGCCCGCTACGACCCTCTCCTCACGTCCACCCCTCGTGGTACCCGGTGTCGAACATGGCGACGATGTTCTCCGGCGGGCTCACGGCCTGGATGTTGTGACACGGAGCGATGATGTAGCCGCCGCCCTATGCGCCGGAGTTGAACGCGATCGAGCACCTCTGGGACTGGATGCGCAGCAGCCACCTGGCGAACCGGGCGTATCTCGATTACGACGCCGTGCTCGATGCCGGATGTGACGCGTGGGAA
>Ga0315279_10010734_pt1 | contig 10716 bp, 9 predicted proteins | sample YL17G06_20_MG_FD_203694 | JGI IMG/M metagenome (GOLD analysis project Ga0315279, IMG submission 203694) | Sediment microbial communities from Yellowstone Lake, YNP, Wyoming, USA - YL17G06_20 | ecosystem: Environmental > Aquatic > Freshwater > Lake > Sediment | place: USA: Wyoming | collected...
AAGAAGGCGCGCCTGTCAAGGCGGGACAGACACTTGCACGTCTCCCCCGCCTTAAGGCAAAAACGCATGACATCACTGGTGGTCTTCCCCGCGTGGATGAACTCTTTGAGGCGCGTAAACCCAAGGACTGCGCCTTCATCGCGGATATCGATGGTGTCTTCCATTTCAAAGGGATATCCAAGGGCGCCAGAAAGGTGTATATCAAATCCGAAACGGGCGAGGAGCATCCATACACCATTCCGCTTTTGCGCCATGTGATTGTCCGTGATGTGGAAACGGTCAAGGCAGGCGACCGCTTAACGGACGGTTCCATCAGCCCGCACGACATCCTGCGCGTCAGGGGCGAAAAGGCAGTCCAGGAATTCCTCCTCAGCGAAGTCCAGGAGGTCTATCGTCTCCAGGGCGTCAAGATTAGTGACAAGCACATTGAGTGCATTATCCGTCAGATGCTGAAGAAGGTCGTCATCGAAGAGGTGGGCAACACGCGTTTCCTTTATGGCCAGCAGGTGGATAAATGGAAATTCCAGGAGGAAAACCGCACCACGATTGAGAAGGGAGGCGAGCCGGCAACAGCCAAACCCAAGCTACTCGGAATCACAAAGGCTTCACTTAGCACAGAGTCATTTATCTCCGCCGCATCATTCCAGGAGACCACACGTGTCCTTACCGATGCGGCAATCCGCGGACGCCGCGATTACCTGCGCGGGTTGAAGGAAAATGTCATCATGGGTCTTCTGATACCTGCAGGAACAGGCATCCCTAAATATCGCAACATCCAGGTGGAACCGCTGGAGGATGAACAGGAAAAACAGCTCACCCAGGCAGGACAAGAGAAAAATACAAAGGACGCCGCGGCAAATTAGACATTAACAAAATGAATTTACCTATCGTGAGATATATCCCCCGGATAACTCATACTTTAAATAACCAATAATCGACCATCTGACTCTCTTCAAACACTTAAGGGACATCATTCCAGATGACTGAATGTTCAGTCTTGACGGCGGGTGAAAAGGCACCTATATTTGATTTGTTGTTTTAAACAAGCTCTTATGGATAGAGAAAAAATCTTTTTCGTGGGATTGGGGAATATATGGATACCGCCATCAGCGAAATTATGAACCAGATGGAGGAGCTGGCAAGCAAGGCGAGACTTGAAATGGACCGCCTTACACGGGAGCTTGCCAAGCTGGAAAATCTCCGGGAGGACCTCGTAACGCGCCTGTCTGATGAGGGGAATAATGAACATGTCCGTCGCCAACTGATTGAAACGGATGAAAAGATTACCATATTAAAAAAGACCCGACAGGATATCCAGGATATGGCTACAGCAAGAATCCGCGAATTGCGAACCTCCGCTGAAAAATTACGGGACCAGAAGGTCGAGAAGCTGAAAAGGAGATATGAAAAAATCGCCGAGGAACGGGACGCCCTTCGGGATGAAATCATACCGGAGGCGGAACAAGAATTGAGGGAACATCTGGAAAACAAGAAAAAATACGATGGTCAGCTCCTCACCATAACTAATGAAATCAACACCCTCAACCGACTGGATATCCCGACACCCAATCTTGGATAGGTTACCCCTTATAACTGTAAGGCATTGAATTTTGCGACTTCAAAACACTTAACTCTGCAGGAAACATGACCCTTTGAATGAAGCACGAAATGCCTGAGCGCAGGGACAAGACTTATGGGAATTGTGAAGGATAAAAGTAAGATATGCCGCAACTGGAACCTGTATGTCATCACAGACCTTTCCATGGCATTGCCTCGCACCTATTCCCAGATTATCCATGAAGTTCTCCTCGGCGGTGCCAACGTCATTCAGCTGCGGGACAAAACCACACCTTTTGAAAAACTGGTTGATATTTCCCGAAAATTCCGACCGCTCTTTGATGAATTCGGCGCCACCTTCATCGTGAACGACAATCCCTATCTTGCAAAAGAGGCCAATGCGGATGGTGTCCATCTTGGTCAGGAGGATACACCGGTGGACATTGCGCGGGAGATTGTCGGGGATGAGTGCATCATTGGACTCTCAACCCACTCCAGAACCCAGGTGCTCAAGGCGATGCTCCAAGATGTTGATTACATCGGTCTCGGTCCGATATACCCCACCACCACAAAGTCCCATCCTTATAAACCGCTCGGTCTTGAAATGGTTGCCTGGGGGGCAAGGGAGGTCCACATTCCATTTATACCCATCGGTGGAATTACGTCACAAAACATCTGTGATGTTATCAGGGTGGGCAAGACAACCCCCGCGGTTGTCTCTGCAGTCATGAAGGCACCCAACCTCATGGAGGCAACGCGCAACCTGATAGGCATCATCAGCGAAACAAGGCGGGAGATGTCATGACACAACTCACACAAGCCCGACAGGGCATCATCACCCTTGAGATGGAGGAGGTCTCGCAGGGGGAAAAGGTTCTTCCCGAAACCTTGAGAGAACGGATTGCCGCGGGCACCGTTGTCATCCCGAAAAATATCCGACATACCAATTGCCGCCCCAAAGGCATCGGGCTCGGTCTGCGCACCAAGGTCAACACAAATATCGGCACCTCGCAAGAACATTGCAACGTGACTGAGGAGATTGAAAAACTCAACGTTGCCCTTGAGGCAGGAACGGACACTGTGATGGACCTCTCCACCGGCGGCAATCTGGACTCAATCCGCACGATACTTATTGAAAACTGTCCAATTCCGTTCGGAACGGTTCCCATTTATCAATGCGTTGTGGAACTCCTGCATGAGGGCAAAGCCATCAAAGACCTTGATGAGGCGCGTATCCTTGACACTGTGAGGCGCCATGCGGATTCCGGTGTGGATTTTATCACAATTCATTGCGGTCTGACGAAGCGGGCTGTGGATAAGATGCGGCACAAGACGCGCATCATGGATGTGGTCAGCCGTGGCGGCGCCTTCATTGTCAACTGGATTCGCACCCATAACCGCGAAAATCCATTTTATACCTCCTATGACAAACTTATTGAGATTGCCCTTGAATATGACATCACATTCAGTCTTGGGGATGGTTTGCGACCGGGCTGCCTCCATGACGCAACTGACTCATTGCAACTTGACGAGCTGGTTGTTCTCGGGGAACTCCGCGACCAGGCAGTTGAGGCAGGGGTGCAGGTCATGATTGAAGGACCGGGGCACATTCCCCTGACCCAGATTCTGGCAAATGTTCAGCTGGAAAAAAGTATTTGCAAAAACGCCCCGTTTTATGTCCTGGGACCCCTGGTCACTGATGTGGCACCCGGTTATGACCATATCTCTGGAGCCATTGGCGGAGCAATCGCAGCCGCCAGCGGCGCTGATTTCCTCTGTTTCCTGACACCTTCGGAACATCTGCGGCTCCCCACAGTGGAAGACACGCGGGAGGGTGTTGTTGCCACGAGGCTCGCTGCCCATGCGGGCGATATTGCAAAAGGTATCCCCGGCGCAAGTGACTGGGATGACGCCATGAGCCGCGCACGGGAAAGCCGGGACTGGGAACGAATGTTCGCCCTCGCCCTCGACCCAAAGCGCGCCCGGGAATACCGCACATCGTCTCCAACCAAATCCCAGGATGTCTGCACCATGTGCGGCGACCTCTGCTCCATGAAACAGGTGAAAAAGAATGAGTAATTACCGTTGTAGAACGAAAAATGGAATAACGAACACGGAAATCCTTGCATCTTGAAATTTAAACCTTGAACCATGATTTTATACATCATAACGGCATTAGCCATCGGCGGACTTGCCATCCTATCACATTTTCAACCACACCTTGCACCTCCCGCCGCCGGATTCGCCTCCGCCCTGCTCGTCAACCTGGGCAGGAGGACAACATTCAAAAACGCCGACATCCTCGGCGCCTTACTATCCGGCGCAATTGTGCTTTTTGACCGTTTCAACTGGGTTTCTCTTGTGTTTCTACCCTCCCTCGTAATCGGATGCGCATGGTTGCGCCTGCCGCAAAAAAAACTCGGTTCGGATGACCGGATTTATCTTCCCGCCCTGTCTTTTGCGTGCGTCACCCTTATCCTATGTGGACTGAGGTCATTACTTTTAAGAACCGCCGGTGATATTTCCAGCCTGACAGGTTTTGCAACCGTCTCCACCTGGATGGCTCAGACATTAGAAGACGGCGCCTCCCAGCTGTCAGGTGAGACCCAGAAAGACTTTCTTGCCCTGGTTGCCAACCTGAAGGAAGTCTTTCCTTATTATTACATCGGGGGACAAATTATCTCATTCACCTTTATGATGAATTTTGTCATGCGTCTCCAGCGAATGCGGAGCGAACCTGTCCGACCGCTCATATTTTTTAAAATTAAAGAACCATACGTTTTCTTATTGATTTTTGCAATGGGGGCGGAAATATTCAGATACCTTTTGGAACGCAAGGAATTATTGTATATCTCAAGGCCGCTTTTTGTATTTCTTGGAACGACATATTTCTTAGCCGGATTGGCTGTTGTGGGATTCATGATCATCTCAAGCAGGGCGCGTCCCAAAACGCTCCTTTCGCGCTGGTTTGTCATCTTTTTGGTCATGATACTTTTGATGAAGCCCATTGTGGGTGCGGCCATCGGACTTCTTGACATCTGGTTCGATTTCAGAAAACTTAAACTCATTAAGGAAGGAGATATTACATGAAGGTGATTTTGTTTGAAGATGTCCCGCGACTGGGAACTGTTGGAAATGTGGTGAACGTGGCTCCCGGATATTTCAGAAATTACCTCGCCCCGCGCCGCCTTGCCGTGGAGGCAACTCCGGAAAACACGAAGGTCCTGGAGCACCGCAAAAAGACCATCTCCAAGGTGCAGACGAAAGAGAAGTCGGAGGCGGAGGCGCTTGCCGCCACATTCTCCACCATCTCAATCAAAGTCTATCTCAAGGCGGGGGAAAATGACCGCCTGTTCGGGTCAGTCACAACGGCTGAACTTGTGGAAAAACTTAAAGAGGCGGGATATGAGGTGGACAAAAAAAAGATTCATCTCCCGGAACCCATCAAGGCGCTTGGCGAATTCCCTGTTGAAATCAAGTTGCATCCGGAAGTCACAGCCCAACTCAAGGTTATAGTGGAAAAGGCGGAGTAAAGCCTTTTTTTGCGACGGATTTGAATAATAATTGCCCGATTTCCGTCATGTTGATAATTTTCTGCATTCTGAGGATTGAACATTTCCATGGCTATTATAGATAAAAACAGCGAGACCCGCGCCCAGCCGCAAAGCCTTGAGGCAGAGGCATGTACCCTGGGAGCAATCCTCATGGACAATAAGAATATCTCCCTCGTGGCTGACAGGTTGAAAGTGGCGCATTTTTACAGCCCCGCAAACCGACTGCTCTATGAAACCATGCTCTCCTTGTATGAGAAAAATAAGGCAATTGACCTGACCACCCTCATCAACGAACTCACTGTCATCAACATACTGGAAAAAGCGGGTGGAACGGGCTATATCGCCACCCTCGAAGACCGCGTTATCTATCCCACAAACATCCTGCATTATGCACAAATAGTCATCGATAAGGCGCAGAAAAGGGAACTCATCAATTCCGCTTATCAAATTCTCGAATCCTCATACAATGAGGAGATGGATGCCTCCGAACTCATAACATATTCGGAAAAACTGATATTTGACCTCTCCCAATCCGATATCGCTCATGATTTTGTATCTATCAAGGACATGATGACCCCGACGCTGGAGGATATCCAGCGTCGCTATAGTGACAAGCATGAAGTCACGGGCCTCAAAACACATTATTATGAACTGGATAATCTGACCTCGGGTCTGCAGCGTTCCGAACTCATCATACTGGCGGCACGCCCATCGAAGGGAAAAACCTCCCTCGCCTTGAATATCGCCCTCAATGTGGCAGTGCATAGCGGTCTTCCGGTCGGCATCTTCAGCCTTGAAATGTCCTCACAGCTGATAAACCACCGTCTCCTTTCCACACTTGCCAGAGTTCCCATGCAACACATCCGCTCAGGATTTCTGACACATGAGGACATGAACCGGATTTCAGAATACAGCGAACTGCTTTCCAGGTCGGAGATTTTCATTGATGACTCGCCGGGTATGACCATGCTTGAGCTGCGCGCCAAGGCACGCCGCCTCAAGTCTCGGGTGGAAAACCTGTCCCTGATAATCGTGGATTATATTCAGCTGATGCACTCTGGCGGAAAGGTGGAGAACCGTCAGCAGGAAGTAGCCCAGATTTCGCGCTCCTTGAAGGCGCTGGCGCGTGAACTCGAGGTGCCTCTGCTCGCCATCTCGCAACTCTCACGCCTGATTGAGCATCGTAGCGGTCAGGAAAAGAAACCGATACTCTCAGACCTGCGGGAATCCGGCGCCATTGAGCAGGATGCCGACCTTGTGATCTTCATCCATCCGGAGGAAGAGGAGGAGGAAGAAGAAGAGGAAGAAAAGAGCGAGGGAGAGGAGGAAAAGGAAACACGGCGCAACAAACCACCACGGGTCACTGAAATCATCATTGGCAAACAACGCAATGGACCACTCGGTACCCGGAAACTCCTCTTTTTCCCGGAATGCACCCTCTTCATGAATCCTCCCAAAAGGATGCGGGAGAGACCTTCATGATATGGTGGGGGCATTCAATGCTCACATGTGGGATGCCATCAACTAAATAACGAGGCAGATTGAGTATGACAGAAAAAAAGCGTATTGCGCTGTATCCCGGCTCATTTGACGGTCTGACCTATGGACATATTGACATCATAAAACGGGCAAGTCTCCTTTTTGACCTTTTGATTATCGGTGTGGCGCACAATCCACAAAAAAAACCCTGCTTCTCCGTGAAAGAACGCATGGAGATGCTCAAGAAGGCAACGGGAAACCTCCCCAATGTTGAGGTGCGTGATTTTAAGGGACTGACTGTGAATTTTGCGCGCAGTATCGGCGCCCGCTTCATTGTCCGCGGACTCCGCGCTATTTCCGATTTCGAGTTCGAAATCCAGCTCGCACTCCTGAATCGACAGATTGACCGTGAGATTGAAACTGTCTTCCTCGCCACCTCCACGGAATACATATTTCTCAGCTCCAGCGCCGTAAAGGACGTCGTCCTGCATAACGGCAGGGTGACGAATTTTGTGCCAGACTACGTTGAAAATGCCCTCCGCAAAAAACTTCTCGGCACAAAGGAGAAACAGCCATGCGTATGAACAAGATGCGGACCCTGCGTCTGAAAAAAATGAAGGCGGAAGGGCAAAAGATTGTGATGCTCACCGCCTATGATTATTTTATGGGTCGTCTCTTGGATGAGGCGGGCGTGGACATCCTTTTGGTTGGCGATTCGGTGGGCATGGTGCAACTGGGGTTTCCTGACACTTTGCGTGTAACTCTTGACATGATAATTCACCACTCTGCGGCGGTGAGCCGTGGCATCAAGTCCGCACTACTCGTGGGCGATATGCCTTTTATGACCTTTAAGGTCAGCGAGGAGGAGGCGCTCAGGAATGCGGCGCGCCTTGTTCAGGAGGGTGGCTGCGAGGCGGTCAAGTTGGAAGGTGGCGTGGATGTCGCACATACCACCGCTCGCATCGTCAGCTCCGGCATCCCCGTCATGGGTCATATCGGTCTCGTGCCGCAATCCATTCACCAGCTCGGCGGATACCGTGTCCAGGGTCGTGAAGAAGAGGATGTGGAGCGACTGATTAGCGATGCCCATGCCATTGAAGAGGCGGGCGCATTTTCCATTGTTATTGAGGCAGTCCCATCTGAGGTCGGACGCCGGATAACAGAGGCTGTCAGCATCCCCACCATCGGCATCGGCGCCGGACCGCACTGCGATGGTCAGGTGCTGGTACTGAATGACATGCTGGGGATGACGCATCAGAAACCACCTCATTTTGTAAAGAAGTATGCCGACCTCAAAACCGTGGTGCAATCCGCCATCGAGACATTCATTCGCGATGTTCGTTCCGGCGCATTCCCTGATAAAGACCATTGTTACCCGGATGTCAAAGAGGGATGAAACTTGCCCGTCGTCATTCATGGAATCTGTCCCCACGAGATGCCATACGCTTGCAGGCGCGCCTTGCAGGCTCACTTAAGACGGGCGTCAGAGAAGTCTGTCCAATAAAGATGGAGCATATCCATCTTATCGCCGGCGCTGATGTCTCCTATTCCAAAAAGACAAATACCTGTTATGCCGCCGTGACGGTTTTCCGCTTCCCTGACATGGCTATTGTGGAGGAAAGGACATCGGCACGGCGAGCAGTTTTTCCCTATATCCCCGGTCTTCTCTCCTTCCGCGAGTCTGCCCCTTTGATTGCGGCATTTTCACATTTGAAGTGCGAACCCGATTTACTGGTCTTTGACGCCCAGGGAATAGCCCATCCGCGCCGCTTCGGGCTTGCTTCCCACGTGGGTTATCTTTATAACAAACCCTCCATCGGGTGTGCCAAATCACGACTCATCGGGGATTTCGTCCAGCCCGGATTGAGCGCGGGCGACTGGTCATATTTAAGGATAGGTGAAGAAATCGTCGGATGCGCCCTGCGGAGCCGCATCAACTGCAAACCCATCTACATTTCGCCGGGGCATCTTATGGACGTGGACTGGGCGCGCCGCTTCATCGCACACTGCTTAGGGCGTTACCGCCTTCCCGAAATCACCCGCCGCCCGCATTGCCTGTCCAATGAACTCCGCCTTAAATGCGAAAAATAAAGATATAGATATATTGCCCGCGGAACACACGGATTACACGGAAAAAGCAACTATAAATCCGCATGAGCTGCGTGCTCCGTGGGAAAACATTAACCAAATAAGACATTTACCTTGACATCCGAACATACCTTACGTTAAATATGCAAAATTTCTTTGGCGCCTCGGAATGAAACTTCCAATTTTGGGGACCATTTATGTTGATCATTCTTTGGTTCAATCTCTAAAAATTGAGAAACCGGGAGTTGCTCTGTTCAGAAAGGAGTTGTTCCATGTGTTCACATTCATCTCGATGGTTGATTGCTGGTGGGATTATAACCCTGGGACTGCTCTATCCTTCGCTTTTCGGACAGAACTGGTTCACCATAGGCCAGCCAGCCGATTTGACGATTCAAGGTTATCGTGAGGTGGATTTTGCCAGCAACTCAGCGCCCGCCACCAGCCATCCCCGCCTATGGCTTCGGGGCGAAGACCTCCCCCGTCTTCGTTCATGGGCTGTCAGCACCAATCCCGTTTACGAAAATGGACTCGCGGCTTGCGCGGCAAACGCCAAAGAGGACATGGACTCCGGGCTTGTCCCAGCCCAGGACACCGGCGGCGTCTCTTACGAGGAATTCCCCACAGAACAATACGCTGAACTCTTTGCCTTCATGTCTCTTATCTCTCCCGACACGGCGGAGCGCGATGACTACGCTTCCCGTTCCCGCTCCCTGCTGATGTATGTAATGAATGAAGCGGTGAAAGGTCCTGCCGAAGGACTCCCCTTCCGAGATCCGACCTTTGCCCTCAGAGACCGTTCGCGCTGGCACGGCGAAGCCTTCGCCCTTACCGTGGACTGGATATATCCTTACCTTTCCACGGAGGACAAAGCCACGATCCGCCAGGTCTTTCTGCGTTGGGCGGATGAGAACCTCCACGCTGAGACGACGAGCTTGAATCATCCCGAACCCATTGGTGTGGTCAATGATCCCATCCTACTCAGCGACCCAACCGCCGTTCGCTGGTCCGGCAACAATTACTACTGCGCCCACACGCGCAACATCGGTCTCATGTCCATGTGTCTCGACCCGGTTGACGATACGAGCGCAACCCTGCGATCCTATCTCACCAACGCCACAGGCGCCTGGCTCTATGTCATGGATCATCTCTTGCGCACCGACGCACGTGGCGGCCTGCCTCCGGAAGGTCTGGAATACGGTCCCCAAGCTATTGGTTACTATCTCCAATTCCTCCTCGCACTCCATACGGCGGGGGAAGATGACCCCGCGCGCCATGGTCCTCAGGTCGTACTGAGCGGTAATCCGTTTGGTAACGACATCCTGCCTGCCTATCTCCACTCGCTTAGTTCGGCACCCACGCTTTTGCCGGAGCCCTTTACCTATCTTGGTCCCGTCTATCAGCCGGCGTGGTTCGGCGCAGCGCAAAATTACTGGGCTCCCGACTGCATCCAGCTCTTTGGACCGCTCGGCATCCTCGATTCCATGACGAGTAACACGACTCGATTGCAGGCAATCCGCTGGCTTCAAACAAACACAGCCCCCGGCGGCTCGGCGGGACTCAATGACCGCGTCCGCAACGGGGAATCCTTTCAGAACGGCATCCTGTATTTCCTCCTTTTAGATCCCTCGTCCCCAACGCCCGCTGACCCTCGCCCATCGCTGCCACTCATTTTCTTCGCTTCGGGTTTGAACCGTCTAATGGCACGCACGAGCTGGAGCCCCGACGCTTGCTGGTTCATCTATGCACTGTCGTGGAATGCGATTGACCATCAAAAGGGCGACGGCAACAACTTTGAATTCTTCCGAAAGGGCGAATGGCTTACCAAACAACGCTGTGGCTACGATATCGACTACCTCGCATCTGACAACCTCAACACGCTCTGCCTTGAGAATGACCCGCCCTACCACAATGATCCCGGCGATTACCGTCGTATGCTCTGGGAACGCGGCTCTCAGTGGCTTTACTCGCCTGCCGGTGATCCCAAACTCGTGGCTTGCAGCTTCGGTTCCGACTATGTCTACGCGCTCGGCGATGCGAC
>Ga0315279_10010736_pt1 | contig 10715 bp, 11 predicted proteins | sample YL17G06_20_MG_FD_203694 | JGI IMG/M metagenome (GOLD analysis project Ga0315279, IMG submission 203694) | Sediment microbial communities from Yellowstone Lake, YNP, Wyoming, USA - YL17G06_20 | ecosystem: Environmental > Aquatic > Freshwater > Lake > Sediment | place: USA: Wyoming | collected...
TAGAGCAACTCTACGTGCAAGTATACCAGATGCCATCAAGAGTGACACCGGCTCCTGGTGATTGAAAATCTGCTGGCCCGCAGTTGGACTGCCGGCAACAGGAAAAGCACAACGGAAGCCTGAACGTTGAGGGTCATTACAGCAAACTCTGCCTTGACAAATCGCGCAAACTTGGTATAGCTTAGGGCAGCGACAAAAGCTCGTGGAAAGCCCTGCGCTCCTGCGAGATCGAATTTGGCACAACCGTCATTAGACAACTTGGATGTCCACTATTAAGCAACCTCTCTCTCAATAGCGCCTCGCGACTCTGGCGAGCATCACAGGCTAGGAGTACTCTGGCGATGCTATGGCTACCTGCGCCCGTATTGGCGTATGACGTTGGGCGCATACCTCGCCACACTCGGCATTACGGGGATGAACATGCTCATCCCCCAGCTCACGCGCTGGATCATTGATCACGGCATCGGCGAGCAGAATCTCGGCGCGCTGGCCGGGTCGGTGTTCGGGCTGCTGGGACTGACGCTGATCAAAGGCGTGCTTGGCTTTTTCCAGGGCCGCTTGAGCGAGGTCGCTTCGCGGAATGTAGCTTTTGATCTGCGGCATGAGCTACAAAGAAAGCTAACGCTGCTCTCGTTCTCGTATCACGATCAAGCCGAAACGGGCGAGGTACTCTCGCGCACGATCCAGGACGTTGACCGCGTCCGCTTTTTGACCGGTCGAGCGATCATTCGCATCCTGGACAGCATCGTGCTTGCCGGCGGCACGGCCGTCATGCTGCTTTGGATGAACCCTCGCTTGGCCGCGCTGGTGATCGCCACGATGCCGCTGCTGGCTTATCGAGCGATCACGTTCGGGCGAGTGTTTCGACCGCTCTCGCTCGCCGTGCAGAAACAATTGGCCGTGCTGACGACGCGCATGGAGCAGAACCTGCGTGGCATCCGGGTGGTCAAGGCGTTCGCACAAGAAAACGCCGAAATCGAGCGGTTCGACCGGGAGAACGAGCGCTGGTTCAGCATGACGGCGCAGCAGGCGCGGCTGCAATCCGCCAGTGGGCCGATGCTCACCCTCATCGCCAACCTGGGCACGATTGCCATTCTGTGGTACGGCGGCCGGCTGGTGATCGGCGGGCAGTTGACGCTGGGTGAGTTGGTCGCGTTCACCATGTACCTCGGCCAGACCATCCAGCCCGTGCGACAACTCGGCATGGTGATCCCGGCCGTCGCCATCGCCGCCGTCGCGGCGCAGCGCATCTTTCAAGTGTTGGACACTGTGCCGGATGTGTGCGATGTGCCCAATGCCTCGCCGCTGCCCGCCGTCACAGGTCACGTGCGTTTTGAAAACGTCTCGTTCGCCTACGCCCAGCGGCACGCTGTGCTCAAGGACATTTCGTTCGAAGCGTTGCCGGGTCAGGTGATTGCGCTGCTGGGGCGGACCGGCTCGGGCAAGTCCACCATCATCAGCCTCGTCCCGCGCTTTTACGATCCGACCGCCGGGCGCATCACGGTTGACGGCCACGACATCTGCGAGGTGGCGCTCAACTCGCTGCGCAGCCAGATCGGCAGTGTGCTGCAAGAGACAACGCTGTTTGCGACCACGATCCGCGAAAACATTGCCTTTGGCCGGCCCGCTGCGACGATGGACGAAATCATCGCCGCAGCCCAAGCGGCGCAGGCGCACCACTTTATCATGCAGACGCCGCAGGGCTACGAAACCTACGTGGGCGAAAAAGGGGTGACGCTTTCCGGCGGGCAAAAGCAACGCATCGCGATTGCCCGTGCCCTGCTCACGGATCCGCGCATCCTGATTCTGGACGATGCCACGTCGTCGGTGGACACGGAAACCGAGCGCGCGATCCAGCTGGCGCTCGACCGAGTGATGCAAGGCCGCACGACGTTCGTCATCGCGCACCGGCTGAGCACGATCCGGCGCGCTGATCTGATCCTCGTGCTCGACCAGGGGCGCATTGTCGCGCGCGGCACGCACGAGACGTTGCTCAAGACCTCGGGGCTGTATGCGGAGATTTATCGCCGGCAGTTGAAGCCACAGGAGACAAAATATCAAATATCAAATGTCAAATCTTGAATCGCAAGGGCCATAAAGCCAACCCGTAACGTTTGACGTTTGATATTCGAAATTCGAGATTTGAGATGAGCTTTTCAATCGGTGCGACCAAACCCGCCATGGGGCCAGGCTCCGTGCTGGAGCAATTGGGGCAAGAAGGCAGCGGAGGCCAGGTGTTCAACCGGCGCGTCGTCATTCGGCTGCTGGCTTATCTGCGCCCATACCGGGGGCAGATGACGCTCTCGTTCTGCACCATGCTTGTCGCCTCCGCGCTGACGCTCGCCGTGCCCTACCTGATGAAGGTCGCCATTGACCAATACATCGCGCGCGCCGACGCCGAGGGCCTGACGCGCATCGCGCTGTTGATCGCCGCGACGTTCGTGGGACTGTACGCCGCCACTTCTATCCAGCAATACCAGCTTTCTTGGGTGGGGCAGCGGCAGCTCGTCTGCATCGCGCGCGCGGTGCTGGCCGATCCGCGCATCTTGATTCTGGACGAAGCGACCGCGAACGTGGACACCGTGACCGAGACGATGATCCAGGCAGCGCTGGAGCGATTGCTGCGCGGGCGCACGGCCATCGTCATCGCGCATCGCCTCAACACCATCCGCAAGGCCGACCTGATCTGCGTCATTCAAGACGGGCAGATCGTCGAGCGAGGCGCGCACGAAGAATTGCTGGCGCTCGGCGGCGTGTATCGCTCACTTTACGAGCGGCAGTTTGTCACGCCAGAGGCCGTGCCCGCGCGAGATTGACAAAGCCTGCGCCTGAGCGGTTAGTGGGGTTTAAAACGAAACTCTCCAGGTGCATCGGCTGCCTGGGGAGTTGTCCAACGAGTCAGGTGGTACGCTTTGTGAGACCTGTCTCATGGCTCATCCAGCAAATCGCGTCGCAAATCCTTTACGGTTCCGCAGTGGACACATCCCTCTCGCAATGCCTGATGTGTGGCGCGAGCATTGCGCGCAATCTCGGCACGGCGCTGTTCAACTCATCGCGGCTGGACGATTTCGATCAAGCTGGTCTGATCTTTGACAGGCAGTTGCTCGACGATCTCGAGTGCCTGCTGAAAATGGGGCGGTCACGTTTGAAACATGACCTACTCACCGAGTCAGAGGTTGCGAGTCATGCTATCGCTGATTATTCTACACCGAATGTCTCCGGGCGGAAATCATATTCTGAACATTCCCAAACCCACTGCTTACACTGATGAATGAACTTGAGGCGGTTGGCAGGGTCACGTATGAACGCGATTTCAATGGTATCCTTGTGTTGGCACACAAGAGCGATAACGTATGCATCCCCTTTATCTCGTGCGACAGCCTCTTCATTGCTTGTAAGTGTGAATGCTTCGCCAACGTAGTTGATAGATTTGACTTCAATGAAACTAGGCTTGCCTTCGGGCGAACGCCCCTCTATATCATAACCAACATTTTGGTGACTAACATCGGAGACTTGCCATTTCCATTCAATCAAGAGCGCCAATACCTGTTGTTCAGCATTGCGCCATCGCTTGAGGGTAACTGGCCTTTGTTTGGAACTCGATCCCATGACGGCGTCATGCAACGTCGCTGGTGTCACATCCAAAGCACGTCCAGCTTGCTCTTCAGGCAACAAAGCATCGGCAACTCTTGTATCGGTTAGCCCTTCTATAAAGCGACGAAATTCCTGCCTGCCAGCGATTCGCTCAACAACCATATCAACAAAGCGCCGAGCAAGTGGCTTCGCCAATTGAGCCGCTTCATGAAGCGAAACCACAGAATCTTCAATCGGCCAAATCTTCCACTCGCGCTGAATGTACGAAGGAGTGATGGCTTTGGTGGTGTACAGCGCAACCAGATGAGACGCAATCTCTGCGCAGCCTGGCACTGAAAGTGAAACGCTCGTGAGAGCCGGTAACAGATTGTCTAGCTTGGCTTCAGTTACACCAAGATAGCGGAGAAATCCGATTAGACCGTCTATCTCTTCAAGATGGCAAGGAATAATCTTTGTTCCAGCAGCAGAGGCCATCTGCTCAAAGTCGGCTGCATTGAGCCAGCTAGGTCGGCATTGCAGATTTTGCACTTTCGCCTGTGCCGCTTTCTTGATGGCAGCAAGCAATTCCGTTTTGAATGAGCGTCTCTGAAAAGCAAACGCACGTGGGTCTGAGGTCGGAACGAGTGCTTTGATGAAGGGCAAGGTGTCTAAGGACAAGTCATCACCAGCAAGACTCTCCATTAGCATTTTGACTATCAACTGGGCAATTCGGTCTATTCCGGCCAGAGTTCGCTCATCCAGCACTACCCGCGTTCTCGACGGATCGGTACTGATGTCGCCATTGATTTTGACTGCCAACCCTGTCGGCTCATGGGTGGGCAGGAAAGCATGGACTACAGCTTGCTGTTCCTCCAAGCGACAAATGCCAGCATCATCGTGCGCAAAAGCAAGGGCCATATCATTCTCGGTTAGGATTGTCCACCACCGAACTGCTTCAGATGTTGCCAGGCGAATCTTTTGTGTCGTTTCGTCCACAGTCTCTCGCCGGATGGTAACGATCTCTTCAACGTTAGTTCTGATCTCCATTTGGCGAACATTCCGCAAGAACAGTAACGAGGTTGGGTCAAAGGCTGCAAATTCCGACTCGATTCCAGTCGCGACGAGATCACCAAACACGAATACTGTGCTCAACCCTTCATGCAGTATACTGGTCAAGGCGCTTGCAAATGGGGCGCGCTCAACATGTTGAACAGGATGTGGTATTCGGATGAGCGGAACACGTTTGGCCTGGGGAATCTCACTCGCAGTCCTCTCCCTTGAAAAGGTTACTGCAAGTTCACCACTGAAAAGATGGATGGTCTTGGCAATGCCGACGACTGACTTGAATCCTATCCCGCGAAAACCGATACTTGTGCCTCTCTCTTTGTTTGAAGCTGCGCTACGACAAAGGCTTTCAAAATCACCGCGCGTGAAAACACGACCATCATTGGCGACAAGTAGATGCTGGCCTGCGCGCTGAATAACGAACCGAGACGCGCCTGCATCATCTGCATTCTGCAAGAGTTCTGCAAAGGAACGGCTATCGTAGCTTTCCGCGATATATTGTTCTAATCCGGCCAAGTCGGAAAGTAGATGTGGGGATTGACGTGCTTCTTCTAGAAGTGACGAACGAACGATATCTAGAATAGATTCCATCAGAATTCCTTTGGGTATATGCGTATCTTAGCCATATTAGGCGGTGGTGGGTCGCCCAGGTTAAAAATGAGCTGAAATACTTCAAAACCATAGAATTTTTCTTTGAAGTAGACATTATCTACATTAGCAATGACCCGACCAGAATCATCATAGATTACAGCAACAAGTTGTGTGCTCTGTTTGAGTTTCATGCCCTCATGAACGTGCAGTTCGCCCATAACACGTACATAGACTGTTGCATAACCAGTTATTGTGGCAGAGAGACTTTCCAGTCTGACACCCAAACGTTCCTCGAAAAGCTCTAGCCGTTCGATAAGATTGGAGACATCTTTGTCCATAAGGTTCTCCTCGTCATTGTTCTGCTTGGTGGGTCTTCTGCGTCGCGTGTTTTCGTAGCCGTGAGCGATGATCGCATTCTCAACACTATGAGAGCCATCGAGGCTCAAATGCTACGCCGACATAATTGTGACACCGACATCAACAAGATGCTGTAAGAAAGCCGAAAGGAATTGGTTGAACCTCACAGTCTCAACGCCGGCACTCAGCCTTGGCTCTTTTGTAAAAAGCACATTTCCACCATCCTCCTTCAACCAGATAAACCCACAAATATGCTGAGCGTCTGCCTTACCCAGTGGGCAAAAAGCTCGAACATAAGGGTCACCCGGAACAACGACCGGCAACTCCTCCAATCCCAGTTCACGCCCCTGTTCTTGCACAAAGAAGAACAGCATTCGCCCCAACTCTTCAAGTGTCTTGCCTGACAGTTTGTAGGGTTTTCTGTCTCCTATCTCCAACATGCGTCCTCCTCATTCTACTAGTGATGCTCGATAACGAGCTGTTTGGTCTGTTCGCCGTCTATGCTCAAAACCGCCATGAACTATGTGCCGATCAGAATATCAAGTTAGTGATCTACTCACTAAAATGCTTGTTGCGACTACTCGTGCACTGTACCATCAGGCATAGTAGCACCTTTGAGTGATTTGGCCTGTGCTAATTGCTCGTCGGAAACCTGAGCATCGGTCAAGTTGGCTTTGCTCAGGTCAGTGCCGATCAAGTCGGCCCCACTCAGATTGGCAGAGGTCAAGTCGGCTTTTCTCAACTTGGCCCGTCTCAGAACAGCCCCATCAAGGTTAGCATCGGTCAAATCGGCCCAGTTCAAGATGGTGTCACTGAGATAAGCATGGACTAGGTTGGCTTTGACGAGGTCAATTGCAGTCAAGTCGGCACCGCTCAAGATTGCCTCACTCAGATTCGCTCCGCTCAATTTAGCTGATACCATGTCTGCGCCATGCAGATCAGCCTTGCTCAGATTTGTCCCCTCTAACTTGGCGAAACTCAAGTCAGCTCCGTTTAGGTCGGCTTCGTGCAGAGCTACAACATTTCTAGCTTTGCCACTTATAAGATCTGACTCATGCAAGAAGCGAAGAAGTATCCCCTTGCGTTCCTTATCCAATTTACGGAGTACTGTGAGCGTTCGTGCGCGCGCAATACTGCGGATTTCATCATCTGGATTTGATTCGCGCAGGTCCTTGTCTAGCAGCAATTCTGTCACTGCATCAAGATAAGCCTGTAGTGCAGTTTCACTCGATTGGTCAGATGTAATCTGCCTTTCGGCCCTTCTCTCCTGCCAATTGAACCAAATTGCCCCAAGGGCAAGCACTGTTGGGATGATCAGCAGAGCCATCCAGTCCCAGAGGGTCTTTCCCCGTTGGAATTCTCCTGTGGGGCTGGTGTAATCGCTGAATCCTGTTCCAGGTATTGAGTACCCCCAACCAATGGCAGCCAGAATGGCAATCAGTGTTGCTACTACTATGAGAATTGCGAGAACAACGGTCACAATTCTCCGGCGAGTGATTGTTCTCATAGGTCAATCCAATCTGAGCCTAGATTTAGCAACCGAGTTGTCTTCACCGCTGAGACTGCGCGACATCGAGGGCTCCACTTGTAACACATCAGCGGGCACGATGGGGCAGGTGAAATTGTATGTCACGCGGGGGGAAATGTCAAAAGGCGCAGGGCTGCTTCGCATCGCGTCGCCCAGTTCCGGCGAGACATGGCCGACACCAACATCAACCAGTCGGCTGGCTGGTCAACACGGTGGACGGGGCAAACAGGTCGTGTTGTGTATCTCTCTATTTCTGGCAAGTGGGGCAGACGTAGACCGAGCCTCCCAGCACGCTCAACTTGAGGGCAGGCCTCTTTATCCTATCTACAATATGCCATGAAAATCCAAGTGTCAAATTCGATTTTCGTGGTGACGAGTGCTTGTGCCAGCGTTTTCAGTGTTCACTTTGTTCCCGCCACACACACAAATTCCCGATGTCTATCCGAGGCGTGCGCCATGTCAATCGCGTGGAACCCCGCCGCTTCCATCATCTGTTGGACTTGGTTCTCTTCGTACAGCGTTACCCCGTGGCGCGTGAATTCCCGGCCTTCCAGGCATCGCTTGCACGTAAAGCACATCACCAGGCGTCCACCTTCTTCAAGAACCCGCCACATCTCTGCGAGGGCCTGCGGGACATTCTCCCAGTAAAAGATGGAATTCACTGTGCAGACTCGCGTGAAATGCCCAGGCGGGTAGGGCAGGGACTCGGCGCTGGCGCATTTGAGTTCAAGCTTGCCCGCCCTGACCTGCGACCGGTATCGCTCTTGGCAGTAGGCGACCATGGCGGGTGACACGTCTACCCCGGCGAGGAATCCATCGGTGACGATGGCGGCCATGCGCCCTATCAAGTATCCGCCGCCAAAGCCCACCTCCAGCACGCGGTCGTGCGGACGCAAATCAAGGCGATCAAAGGTGGCGTCGTTCAAGGCCGAGTTTCTTTTGTTCAACACCGGCGCCGCGACGAGCCGGCCCAAAAGGCCGGATGGATTGCCGAGTTGCTTGGCCAGGAATTTTGATAATATCACGCTACATACCCGTGCGCTTTATACCATTGGTACGTCCGTTCGACCGTTTCGCGGAATGGCGTTTGCGGCAGGCTCAGTTCGTGGATGGCCTTGCCAGAGTAAAAATAGACGAACTCGCCAGAGAGCCGCATTTGATCGCCGTTCATCGGCAGAGGACGCGGCGAAAGCTTGCCCGCTAAATCGAGCAGCGCTGCCAGCGGGCCGATAAGTGCGCGCGGAATGCCGAGGCGCGGCGCTGGCGTGCCGACGACCTCGGCCACGATCTTCATCGCCTCATGGTGCGTCAGGTTGTGGGCGGCCAGGATGTATCGCTCGCCCGTGTGTCCACACTCTGCGGCGGCGATGTGTCCGGCGCACACGTCTTGCACGTCAATGTAATTCACACCGCCCGGCGGGTAGACGAGCGACGCACTCCGTCGCCTTGCGACTTGCGTCATGATGCTGCCCGAGATTTCGTTCAGGTCGCCCGGCCCCAGGATGATGGAGGGATTGACGATGACGGCATCCAGCCCGCGCGACACGAATTCGCGCACGACGCCTTCGGCCAGCAGCTTGCTGTGCCCGTAGCGAAAACGCTCCGGCGGCAAGTTGAACTCGTGAGACTCATCGGCAGGCTGTCCCGGCTTGGGGATGCCCAACGACGCAACGGACGACGTAAACACCAGTCGTGAGATTTTCGCGTCGAGCGCGGCCTGGCAGACGGCGCGCGTGCCCTCGACGTTGACGCGGTAAAGTTTTTCCGCGCTCTGTCGCCAATAGTCGGCCACGGCTGCCATGTGAAAGACCACGTCGCAGCCGCGCATGGCTACCGCCAGCGAGTGTGGCTCGTTCACATCGCCAATGGCATGCTCGACGGCTACACCTTCAAGCGCGTCCAGCCGCGACGACGCGCGATGCAGCGCGCGCACGCTCCATCCGTGTGCCACGAGTGCCGCGCACAAATTCGCGCCGACAAAGCCGGTGCTGCCCGTGACGAGAGCTTTCATCCGACCTCTAGTACGCCTGCACGGTCTTGCACATGCCGCACTGCCACTGGCGGCCTTGACCTTTGGTCTTGACCACATCCGCGATGATAGCGCCTTGCTGCTTGGCGGCTTCGGGAGCCAGGTCGCCCCAGTTGCAATAGTCCACCAGATCAGGCCGGCCTTCTTCTTTGACCTCGACGAAGGCATTGCCACCCAACTCGAATGCGGCCTGGCAATTCGCGCAGACAAGCTTGCGCCGCAGACTGGGCTTGAAGATGAGCGTGCCGAGTGCGCCGCCACCCGCGCCCAAGGCCACGCCCATGACCAGCCCGCAGACCAATCCGGTCGCTATCCCGGCGAGCAGGGTCGTGTTGGCGGCGCCGCTTTTTTGCATCGCGATGATCTGCGCGCGCGCCATTTCGAGTTGCTCTCCCGAAAGCCCCATCATGCGCGAGGGCGCCAGTTGCACTTCGATCATTTTGTCCTGCAAGCCGAGCCAATTGGGCATTTGTTGCGTGAGCGGCACAGCAACCAAGCCGATGATGGCAGATACTACCCCAGCAATGATGCCTGCGACCGCGGCTTTGTTGGCGGTCAATTTTTCCAGCGATTGGCGCTGCGCCAGGAATGCAGCCAGCAGGCCGATGCCCAGGCTGAGCAGAAAGCCGATCGGCGTGGCCAGGCAGTACAACGTGATCCCGGCTTGGCCGGGAAGAAGCAGGGCGAGTATCACTAGCACCGAGACGAGGATGGATACGATGCCGCCGATGATGCCAGCTACGACGCCGGGTTTGAGCATTTGTTTGAACATGGGATTGTCTCCTTTCGGTTTTTTCTTGCGGCGGTTAACGAATGGAAGCGCAAGAGGCTGGGGAAACATTGGAGATCGTTGTGGCCATATTGGTTTTCCTCGTGGCGTTCGACGCGCTCCGGGGAAGAGCATCGAGCGCAACAAACACAAAAGGCCCACAATTTTGCGGGCCTTGATGGCCCATGCGGGGTTCGAACCCGCGATCTCCGCCTTGAGAGGGCGGCGTCCTGGGCCGCTAGACGAATGGGCCGTCTATGACGCTAGCGATTCTACCAGCAAGCGCGGGAACTGTCAAACTCCTTGTGACAATAGCACGTTTTTGCATCTCTGCTGGACGAATTCAATGGGGAGTAAAACCAGTCTGGTCCGGGTACGTCTGCCCCTGCCAGGTCATAGCCACATCTATTGTGACCGTGTAACCCATGGTCGCGTCGCTTATCATGTGGGTGCAGGATGCCCTGCCATCAGTGTCAGTGACGCCATCACAAGAAAATGTTGTCGTTTTGAATTTCCAAGTGGTGTGCATCAGTGCTCCAGCGACAGGTTGTTCGTTGCAAGTAAGACGGCCAAACACTGTCACGTCTTGATTTTGGCTTGGCTGTTCATCATCAACCGATGCGATGGCAATGCAAGCGGTCTGGGCGAGAGTACTGGTCGGAGTTGGTGAAAGAGTGACGGTGGGTGTGGTTGGTATAGGCGTTCTGGTTGGCGATGGTGCGGCAGTTGTCGGTGGGCGCGGGGTCACTATCTGGCTGATCGGCGGTGTTGAAGTTGGTCGGGCGACGGTCGCTGACGCAGTG
>Ga0315279_10010737_pt1 | contig 10715 bp, 10 predicted proteins | sample YL17G06_20_MG_FD_203694 | JGI IMG/M metagenome (GOLD analysis project Ga0315279, IMG submission 203694) | Sediment microbial communities from Yellowstone Lake, YNP, Wyoming, USA - YL17G06_20 | ecosystem: Environmental > Aquatic > Freshwater > Lake > Sediment | place: USA: Wyoming | collected...
CCTTGGCTGGGTCACCAGCCCGGTGACGGTCTCGGACGCGCTGCCGGGCGGGGCCGTTTCTCAGCAGGGGACAGCCGAACCGGGGCGACACAAGCCATGGAACTTGAAGACGGTCCGCGTGAAGGCCATGTCGGGACGCCCGAGCCTCAGGTCGCGCGCCCGGGCTCCGGGGTGCCTGAGTCTTGGTCCGTCGGCCGGTTCCCCGCGATGCGAAACTGGTTCACGGGGCGTCACTTGCTGGTGATGCTGTGCGGCCTCGTGGGGCTCGGCGCGGGCATCCTTCTTTACACGGGCGTTTTCAGCGCCGGCACCGACACGGCGCCGCCGCCCCCGCCCGACGTTAGCCCGGCGCCCGCGCCCCGTGCCGTCCGGGCGGAGCCGCAGGCGCCGCAAGCCGCCCCTTCGGCAAGGATCTCCTGGACGGTGGCCGAGCAGGCCTTCGCTTCCCGCCGGTGCGACGAGGCGCTCGCCATTTACAGCGGTCTCCTTCAGGAAGCCGAGAAGAGTCCTGTGAACCGGGGCGTGAGCGATTTCCTTCGCCTCCGCCGGGGCCAGTGCCTGCGTCGCCTGAACCGCGTCCCGGAGTCCCGCCAGGCGTTTCTTGAGGCCGTCGGCGGCACCTCGCCGTTCGTCCGGGCGGTCGCGTGCTTTGAGATGGCCTGCATGGATGCGGCGGACGGTCAGGCCCTGATGGCCCGAATGAGGACCTGCCAGGCGCTGGCCGCGTTGGGCGATCCGACCCGCCACCCGGGCCTGGAGACGGGTTGCGAGTTCATGGCCGCCTACGCCCTCACCACCAAGGCCTTGTCACTCTTCAACCAGACCTTGCCCTCGCCTCAGTCGGCGTTGCCCGAGACGGACTTCTTCGAGGGCCTGGCGGAGGCACAGTTGCGAGCGCTCCTCGACGAGGGGGTTGAACGGTTGGCCGCGGCCGTCCTGGACCCGAAGGTCCAGCGAAGGCAGGGCGAGCGCGGGACCAGCCTGTGGGCCGTGGCGTCGAACAACGCGCCTCTTGAGGATGTCTTGTCGCGCCTTTCCGCACAGGCAGGCATTGACATCACGTGGGCGGGCGTCGGCGACCCGGCGCGGCGCCGGCCGGTGGTGCTGGATCTCAACGGGGTGTCCGCGTTGCGGCTGGTCGAGGTGGCCTGCGGCGCGGCGGGCCTGGTGGCCCGGTTCACCGGCAACGAGGCCGTCGTGACCGATCCCGCGTCGTGCGCCTCCACCGCGGCCTCGCAGGACCTGCTGGTGCGCGAGGCTGTCTCGATGTGGCGGCGGTTCCTGCTGCGCGGGTCGAACGACGACCGGGAGGCCTACGCCCGTTTTGCCCTGGGGACCATCCAGCAGCCGACGGGCGACGGCGGCGCCGCGATCGCGGAGTACCGCCTCGTCGCCGAGCGGTTCCCCCTGGACCGGCTGGCGCCGGAAGCGCGGCTTCGCATGGCCGTCATCAAGATCGATCTTCGCGATTACGCCGGCGCCCGCGTGGAGCTGCTCGAACTCCTGAACCATTACCCGGATTGCCCGAAATCGGACGAGGTGTATCTGCGCCTGGGGCAGGCGGCGCTGGCGGCCGGCCGCCTTGACGAGGCCTTTGCGACATATAAAAAATTGTATTTCATGGACCTTTCCCTGGCGTCGAAGGCCGGGGCGGCCCTGGGGGCGGCCCAGTGCGCGTTCCGCCAGGGGCAGGACGAAGAGGCCGTTCGCTGGGTGACGCGCCGCCTGGAACTGCGGCGCTCGCCGGCGGTCGACGTGGACCTGCCCGAGGTCTACAGCCTGCTGGCGAAGGCCGAGGCGGCCCGCGGCCGCTTGCCGCAGGCCGTCCAGGCTTACCGGGAAGCCGTCAAAGTATCCCCCAAAGGCGCCGAGCGTGTGGCGACGCTGGTGGAGTTGGCGCGCCTGCTGACCCGGCAGGAGGATTTCGTGGCGGCCCTCGGGGTCCTCGAGGGCCTCAGCCCGAAGGATGCCACGGCCGCCCAGGCCGACGAGATCCTCGTGGCGCGGGCCGAGATCCTGCGCGGCATGTGCATGCCGGAACGCGCCGTGGGCCTCTTGCGCCATGCGCTGCCGACGGTCTCCTCGCCCCGGAACCGAACCCGCTTCATCCTCGAACTGGCCGCCTGCACGGCCGACATCGGGGACGTGCGCGGCGCTTTCCAGATGCTCAACGACCTGCTGCCGAAGGTCGAGCCCGGCCCGCTGGCCCACCGCGCGGCGTTGGCGCTGGCGGATCTGTGCGTTCGGAACGGGCGTCAGGCGCAGGCCATTGCGCTCGCCCGCGGACTCCTGGCGCCGTCCTCGCCCGACGAGGTTCGCCAGTCGGCGCAGCAGATCCTCGGCCGGGCCTACGCCGAACAGAAGGACTACGAGCGGGCCGCGGTCGCCCTTTCCGGCGCGGCGGCAGAGCCGCAAGGAGCGCCCAAGCCATGACGATGCCCGAGAGCCTGTGGATGGGCCTGGTGGCGGGGTGTGCCGAGATTTTGTGGCCAGCCCTGTTCGTCGAGGGTGGCATGCCCAGCGCGTCGTTCGCTGGGCATGCTGTCACCCATGCCGGGAACATGCCCACGCAACAGCGGCGTGGGCATGCCACCCTCGCCACAAACATGAGGTGCGCCCTGGTGGCGGCGCTGCTCGGCGCCGCCGCGCTGGTGTTCGCGGAGGGCGCGAAGGCGGCCGACGTCTCCAGCCAGATCCGGAACAACCGGCGGGATCTCATCAGCGCCAGCATCACCGCCCCCAAGGACGCCGGCGCGGCCTCGGCCGACCTGAAGCGCGCGATGGAGAAGGTCCAGCGCATCCGCGTGCGGTCCGCGCCGGACGACGCCGGATCGTCGACGGCCCCGGCGGCCGAGGGGATGGCGCCGGCCGAGCGCAAGGCGCCGCCGGTCGCCGCGGCGACCGCCGCCCCTCAAGCCGACGTGGGCGAGACCGCGCTCCCGCCGCACTTCCTGGACGACTTGAAGCGCCTCGCGCCGGAAAAGGTCGCCGACCTGATCGGGCTGGCCGACGCCCTCTACCTGAGCGGCCACCTGCCCGAGGCCTGCGCCGTGTACGAGAAAGCCCTGGCCCGCCAGGAACCGCCGGACGCCAAGGCCTGGGCCCTGTTCCAGATGGGCAACTGCCAGCGCCCGACTGATCCCAAGGCGGCCATCGCGCTCTACAAACGCCTGGCCGCGGAGCATCCCAAGAGCCCGTGGACCGCGGTCGGAACCGTCCGGCAGCAGCTTCTGGAGTGGTACGGCACGGTGCGCCCGCCGCCGGCGGCGACCGGGGGCGCGACGGCAGGCAGGACCTGAGGAACGCCGGCATGGTGAAAGAGATACATAAAGATGTGCTGCTGGTCGGCGACGACGCCGCCGCCACGCGCCTGTTCCTGGAGGTGCTGGCCGCCCGGGGCATCCGCGGCACCGTGGCCGGCGATACCCGGGCGGCCGTCGAACGGGTCGAGCAGCGCGCCTGGGACGCCGTCGTGGTGGACCTGGGATCGCCCGAGAGCAACCGCCTCGAGGTGGTTCGCCAGGCTCGGCAGCACTGCCCGGAGGCCCCGGTGGTCCTCCTGGGCACGGACGCCTCGGTCCCCGCGGCCGTGCGGGCCATGCGCGAGGGCTGCCGCGACTACCTCGTCAAGCCCGTCGAGCGCTCGGCGGTCGAGGCGCTCTGCGATTCGCTCCTGCCGCATCACACGGTGCCGCTGGCGGCGGCCGAGGAGGCCGACAGCCGGTGCCTCTACCAGATCGTCGGCCGCAGCCCCCGCCTGTTCGAGGCCATCGCGCTGGCCAAGAAGGTCGCCCCCACGTCGCTGCCCGTTCTCATCACGGGCGAGAGCGGCACGGGCAAGGAACTCATCGCCTACCTGCTGCACCGCTCCAGCCAGCGGGCCCAGTGCCCGTACGTGCGGGTCAACTGTGCCGCGCTCAGCGAGACGCTGCTGGAAAGCGAGCTCTTCGGGCACGAGCGCGGGGCGTTCACGGGCGCGTATGTCCAGCGCAAGGGGCGCTTCGAGCGGGCGCACAGCGGGACGCTGCTGCTCGACGAGATCAGCGAGACCGGCCCGCGGCTCCAGGCCGAACTCCTGCGCGTGCTGGAGCAGCAGGACTTCGAGCGCGTGGGCGGCACGGAGGCCATCTCCGTGAACGTCCGCGTCATCAGCACGACGAACCGGGACCTGGCCCAGGAGGTGCTGCGGGGGAAGTTCCGGCCGGACCTCTATTACCGTCTCTGCGGCGTCCGCCTGCCCGTGCCGCCGCTGCGCGAGCGCCGGGAGGACATCCCGGTCCTGGTGTGGCACTTCGTGAACCAGTTTGCCCGGGAGGCCGGCCGCCGGATCACGCAGCTGGACCCGGCGATGATGGAGCTGTTCTTCCGCTGCCCCTGGCCGGGCAACGTCCGCATGCTGCGGAACGTGGTGCGGACGGCCCTGGTGGTGGGCGAAGGTCCGGCGCTCTCGCTGACGGGGGCGCCGTGGCTCCAGCGTGAGTTGATCGCGACCGCCGGCGCCCCGCCCTTGAGGATGACCTTGCGTCTGGACGACGTCGAGCGCCGCACCATCCTCGAGGCCATGCGCCTCTCTGGCAGCCATCAGGCCCGGGCCGCGAAGCTGCTGGGCATCACGGACCGCACCTTGCGCAATAAGCTGCGGCGGTACCGCGAGGAGCATCCGCCGGCGGACCTGCCGGTCGCCGCGGCGACACCCGCCGCGGGCCAGGCCGAACCCGCCCGGGAAGCCGTCGGCGAACTGGAACCGCTGATGTCAGGAGGCAAGCATGTCTGAGGGCCCCGACGTCCTGCGCATCCTGGAGACCGGCCTCAAGGGCGTCGGCCTCCGCCAGGCGGTCATCGCCAACAACATCGCGAACCTTGAGACGCCGGGGTTTCGGCGGCGCGACGTGCTCTTCGACCAGGTCCTCGCCGACGCCATCGAGGACAACAAGGTCGCCGACCTCGACGAGAACGAGGCCTGGGTCTTCACGCCGGGCACGACGCCCGTCAGCGCCAACGGCAACGACGTCAACCTGGATGTTGAAGTGGGCGAGCTCCTGAAGAACGGCGCCCTGTACAAGACGTACATCCGGCTCCTTGGGCGGATGTACCGCCAGTTCGATCTCGCCATCCGCGACAATGCAGGCTGAGGAGGAGCGTGAATCATGAGCGTCCAGAAACTCTCGACCCCGGTCGACATCGCGGTATCGGGCCTGAGGGCCCAGTCCCTCCGCCTGAAGACGATTGCCGCCAACATCGCCAACGCCAGCACCACGCGCACGTCGTCCGGCGAGCCCTACCGGCGGCAGGACGTGCTGGTCCGGGCGCGCGACGGCCTGACCGGCGTGACCATCGGCGGGATCGTCCAGGACGCCAAGGGCGACTTCAAGCGCATCCTTCAGCCCGGCCACCCCGACGCCGACGCCAACGGCTACGTGCGGATGCCCAACGTCGAGGTCCCCGTTGAGATGATGAACCTCGTGACCGCGTCGCGGGCCTACCAGGCCAACGCCGCGGTGCTCAAGCGATACCAGGACCTTGTGGAAGTTACTTTGGAGCTGATCAGGTAAAGGCGGAGGACCGGCAATGCAGATCCAGGGACCCTCATCGTTCATCGGAACGCAGCCGCTTTTCCCCACCGTGACGCCCCCGGGCGGCGAGACGAAGCCGGGCGGCGCCGCGGCGGACTTCGGGAAGGCCGTGCGCGAGGCCGTCAACTCCGTCGAGCACCAGCAGGGAAAGGCGGCGGTCTCCATCCAGGACCTCCTGAGCGGCAACGGCGACATCCTGCCCGTGGTCACGGAGGTGGCCAAGGCGGACATGAGCTTCAAACTGCTCATGGCGGTCCGCAACAAGGTGATCGAGGCCTACAAGCAGACGATTAACATGCAGATCTGAGCCACGCGGACCCACGAACCCTTACACGGGCGCCAAACGTGGAAAACTGGATTACGAACCTACGCGAAGTCTGGCAGCGCACCGGGCTCATGCAGCGCCTCGTGCTCGTGATGATCCTGATCGTCTCGGCGGGGGCGGTTGCGCTCCTGGTGGGATGGGCCCGCACGCCCAATTTCGTGCTGCTCTATTCGGGCCTCGCGCCGGAGGAGGCCAGCCGCATCGTCGAGAAGGTCCGCGACGGGGGCACCGCCTATGAGATTCGCGGCGGCGGCACCTCGATCTACGTGCCCGAGGAGAAGGTCTATGCCCTGCGTCTGGAACTGGCCGGGCAGGGCCTCCCCGCCGGCGACCAGCGGGGCTACCGCATCCTGGACGACGAGAAGCTCGGCACCAGCCCCTTCACGCAGCGGCTCAATTACCGCCGCGCGCTGGAGGGAGAAGTGGCCAAGAGCATCCAGATCCTGGAAGGCATCACGTCGGCCCGCGTGCACGTCGTGAGGCCCGAGAACAGCCTCTTCGGCGGGCCGGAGAAGTCCTCCAGCGCCACGGTCGTCCTGAAGCTGCGTCCCGGCTGGCGGCTGTCGCCCGGCAACGTCGCCGCGATCATCCACCTGGTGGCCGGGAGCGTGGAAAGCCTCCAGCCGAAGGACGTGGTCGTCGTCGACAGCGCGGGGAACCTCTTGTCGGGCGCCGCCCAGGACGCCCTGGCGCGGGGCATCGGCACGTTCCTCGATTTCAAGACCCAGCACGAGGAGTACCTGGCCCGCAAAGTGGAAGATATGTTGACGGCGGTCCTGGGACCGAACAAGGCCACCGTCCGCGTCAGTTGCGTCATCGACAACACCAGCACCAGCTCGGTGACCGAGAAGTACAGTCCCGAAGAGAAGGTGCCGACCAAGGAAGAGATCACGAGCAAGTCCACCCCCGGCGGCGCGGCGCCGCCCGAAGGCGGGACCGCGCCGGCCGCCGGCGGCGTGGGCAAGGAGGAGACCACCTCCACCGACTACCTCGTGGGGCGGACCGTCAAGCAGGAGATGCTGGCGCCGGGCAAGATCACCTCGGTCTCGGTGGCGGCGTTCGTGGACCTGACGCCGAAGGCGCCGACGGCGGCCGAAGGCGCGGCGGCCAAGGCCCCGCCCACGCCGTTGAAAGTGGCGGATGTTGAAACGATCATCCGCAGCGCCCTGGGCCTGACAGAGGCCGACACCATCAAGGTGGTCGAGACGCCCTTCACCAAAACCGCCGTGGCGGAGGCCGCCACCGAGGAGGAAAGCGGCGCCGGCAAGCTGACGTTCTACCTCGGCATCGCCCGCGAGGCCTCGCTGGGCATCCTGGTCCTGGGGGCGCTCGTGGCTCTGAAGATCTTCTCGGGCCGCCGGAAGCGGGCCGCCCCGGTGACCGCCGGGGGCGCGCTGGCCGCGCAGGCGGGCGGCGCGCTGGCGCTGCCGACCGGCACGATGGAGAGCGATCCGGCGGCGCTGCGAAGCCGCATCACCGCCGCCCTCCAGGAGAATCCGGAAGAGGTGAAGCGGTTGTTCCTCGCGTGGGTCGAAGGCGAAAAGGGAGAGGCGTAAATGGAGTTCACCGGCAGCCGCAAGGCGGCGCTGCTCCTGACGTGCCTGGATGCGAACACGGCTGCGGAACTGCTGCGGGCGGCGCGGCCCGAAGTGGTCACCGCCATCGCCACCGAACTCGTGAACCTTGAAGCGGCGGACCCGCGCTCTCCCGCCGCCCCCCATGAACTCGTGCAGGACTTCGTCTCGTTCCTGCATAAGCCCAAGGAGTCCGGGCCGGACACGAACACGTTCGTCCGCCAGGTGCTGGCGTCGGTCGTCGGCCAGGATCGCGCCGCCGAATTTCTCGGCCAGGCCAGGCGGGTGGTCGACAGGCGGGATCCGTTCCGGCCGATCCGCGATGCGTCGCCGGAGGAGTTGCTCTCGGTGCTGGGGCAAGAGCATCCGCAGGTGGTGGCCCTGGTGCTGATGGAGCTGCCGCCGAAGAAAAGCGCCGCCGTCGTGCCGCTGCTCGACGATCTGATCCGCCGCGAGGCCGTTCGCCGGATGATCAGCGGCGAGAATGTGCCCGACGAGGCCAAGGCCCGGGTGGCCGCCATTATCCGCGAACGCCTGGACGCCCTGCGGAAGAAGGGGACCGACGCCTGGACGGGGGAGCAGCCGGTGGCCCAGCCGGCGGCGGCCAAGCCGAAGGCCAAGGGCGGCGCTCGCCTTCGCCAGGTGGCGATGCTTCTGCGCAGCCTGGCCACGGAAATGCGCGACGGCCTGCTCAAGGCCATTGCCGAGGAGGACCCCGACTCAGGCACCGCCGTCCAGAACCTGATGGTCTCCTGGGATGATCTGCCGCTCCTTGCCGACCGCAACGTGCAGGACGTGCTGCGGAACGTCGACGGGCGGGCCCTGGCCCTCGCCCTGGTCGGGGCGCCGCCGGCGGTTGACGCCAAGATCCGCGGCAACATATCCGACCGGGCCCGGGCGATGATCGACGAGGAAATGCAGCTCATGAAAAAGCCGAAGGCCGATGAGGTCGAGCAGGCGAGGGAAACCATCCTGGGGTACCTGCGGCAGTTGAACGCCAGCGGCGAACTCCAGTTCGAGGAAACGTGATAGGGGGAGGAAAGCGCGGCGCGAAGGACTGCCCACCGCGCTACCGAGTGATCCGATGCCGGACCCCGTGGACATCCAACTGGGCGGGCCGCTCCTGGCGGCCGAGATCGTCGCCCCGCCGGCCGGCGCCCGGTCCGGCGCCGCAGGAGGCGAGGGCCTTCCCGGCGGTAAGCCGTGCACCCTGGACCCTCAGGCGCTTCTTGAGGAGCAGCGGAAGAACCTGGTTCAAGTGGGCAAGGCGCTGGAATCGGCGGTCCAGCGCCTGTCGGCTCTCGAAGAGCAAACGATCGCCGACGCCGAGACGCAACTGGTCGAGCTGGCCCTGGCCGTGGCCCAGAAGGTGCTCATGCAGGAGATTGAGAACGGGCGGTACCGTGTGGAGACGATCGTCCGCGAGGCCCTCCGCCATCTGCCGACGCGACGCGACATCGTGGTGCGCCTGAACCCGGAGGACCTGGCGGCCTGGGAGCAGGCCGCGGCGGGCGCCGCCGCGCCGGAGAAACTGCCGCTGGCGGCCGACTCGCGCCTCCGGCGGGCCGAGTGCATGGTCGAAACGGCCGAAGGGGTCGTTTCGGCCACGCTCGCCGACCGCCTGCGCGAGGCGGCGCGAATGCTGACCTCAACGGAATAACCGAGGCCATCGATGGACTTTGCGAAATATCAGACGCGACTGCAACAGGCCGACCTGCTCGTCTGCCGCGGGGCGGTCGTCCGCGTCACAGGCTTGACCGTCGAGTCGAAAGGCCCGCCGGTGGGCATCGGGCACTTGTGCGAGATACGGTTGGGCGGCGGGCGCCGGGTCCAGGCCGAGGTGGTCGGCTTCAACCACGAACTGCGGATCCTGGTGCCGCTGGAACCCATCGACGGCATTGCCCCGAACGATCCGGTGGTGGCGCTGGCGGCGCCGCGGTCTCTGGCGCTGGACTCGCGCGTCCTGGGGCGCATCCTCGACGGGATCGGCCGCCCGATCGATGGGAAGGGGCCGCTGAAGGGCTCGGACGTGCGGACGCTGGGCAACACGTCTCCGCCGCCGCTGGCCCGACGGCCGATCACCGAGCCGCTTTCGTTCGGCATCCGGGCGTTCGACGGCATCCTGACGTGCGGCAGGGGCCAGCGCATCGGCATCTTCGCCGGCAGCGGCGTCGGCAAGAGCACGCTTCTGGGCGAGATCGCGCGGGCCAGCGCCGCCGACGTGAATGTGCTGGCGCTGGTGGGCGAGCGCGGCCGCGAGGTCCGCCATTTCATCGAGGAGAGCCTCGGCCCGGAAGGCCTGGCCCGCAGCGCCCTCGTGGTGGCCACCTCCGACGCGGCGGCGATCCAGCGCGTGAAGGCGGCCTCCGTGGCCCTGACCATCGCCGAGTACTTCCGCGACCAGGGCAAGAACGTCCTGTTCATGATGGACTCCGTGACGCGCCTGGCCCAGGCCCAGCGGGAGATCGGCCTGGCGGCCGGCGAACCCCCGACCACCAAGGGCTACTGCCCGAGCGTCTACGCCCTCCTGCCGAAGATCACGGAGCGCCTGGGTTCCGCCGCCCGGGGGAGCATCACCGGCATCATCACCATCCTGGTCGAAGGCGACGACATGAACGACCCCGTCGCCGACACGATGCGGTCGCTCCTGGACGGCCACATCGTCCTGGCGCGGCGGCTGGCCGAGATGGGGCACTACCCGGCGGTCGACATCCTTCAGAGCGTGAGCCGTCTGATGCCGGCCGTCGTCTCGAAGGACCACCTGGCGGCCGCCCAGAGACTCCGCGCCGCCTACGCGACGTACCAGGGGGCCGAGGACCTGATCAACATCGGCGCCCTGTCGCCGGGCAGCAACCCGCGGATCGACACGGCGGTGGCCTTGATCGATCGCGTCAACGACTTTCTGATCCAGCCGCTCGGCACGACGTCCTCGTTCGAGGAGACCGTCCGGCAGCTGGTTGAGATCACCCGGCCGTGGAGCTTCCTGCCGCAGGACGAAGAGCTCCTGCCCGCGGCGGAAGGCGCGGTCGGCGGAGATGATCGGTGAAACGGTTCGCGTGGCGACTTCAGCGGGTCCTGGACATCGCGGCGCAGCGCGAAGCGGCGCTGCGGAACGAGATCGCCCTGTTGAATCACCGGATCTTCCTGGTGAAGCAGGAGATCCTGGCCCGCCGCGAGGCGGTCCGGCGCCTGCTCGATGACCTCGCCCGGCAGCCGCTGGCCGAGCGCCTGGGCGAACAGACG
>Ga0315279_10010739_pt1 | contig 10714 bp, 8 predicted proteins | sample YL17G06_20_MG_FD_203694 | JGI IMG/M metagenome (GOLD analysis project Ga0315279, IMG submission 203694) | Sediment microbial communities from Yellowstone Lake, YNP, Wyoming, USA - YL17G06_20 | ecosystem: Environmental > Aquatic > Freshwater > Lake > Sediment | place: USA: Wyoming | collected...
ACCGACTTACCCCCGGCTGACGATCGTTGCCGGGGAACCCTGGCCCCTTCGGCGGAGGGGATTCTCACCCCTCTTTGCTGTTACTACCGCCGGGATCTGCAATCCTGATCCGGTCCACTGGACCTCAAGGCCCAGCTTCTGTCCAGTCAGGACGCCCTCCTACCGACGCAACGGCAAGCGTTGCGTCCTGAGGTATCGGTGGCTGGCTTAGCCCCGTCCATTTTCGGGGCCGTGAGCCTCGGCGGGTGAGCTGTTACGCTTTCTTTGAAGGATGGCTGCTTCTGAGCCTACCTCCCCGCTGTCTGAGGCTGACGACGCCCTTTTGTTTGACATTTGGCCAGCACTTGGGGACCTTAACCTCAGTCTGGGTTGTCCCCCTCTCGGTCATGGAGCTTACCCCCATTAACCCGTTTCCCAGAGTCTACGACGCCGATAGATTCGGAGTTTGAAAAAGAAATGGAACCTTTCGGTTCCTTACTTCCTAATCAGTGCTCTACCCCATCGGCCGTCTCGTCTAGGACTGGGCTGCGACCCACTTTGGAGGGAACTAGATATCACCGGGCTAGATTGGTCTTTAGCCCCTAACCCCAGGTCTGGGGAACGAATTGCACGTCAGCACCCTTGCGAGCCTCCACTAGGCTTTCGCCTAGCTTCGCCCTGCCCAGGGCTAGATCGCCCGGTTTCTAGTTTCAGGGCTGTGACTCCGGGCCCTTTCAGACTCCGCACCTGGCCATCTAAAAGATGGTTGCGTGCATGTCGGTTTCCCTTTGCCTTCGGGTTTTGCGCCCTTAGGCTTGCCACAACCGTGAACTCCCCGGCCCGTGTTTATAGACGGAACGTGCAACCCTGGTCCCCCTTCCTCGTACAACCGCCTCACGGCGGGTTCCTTCGGGAGGGATCTACCCTTCCGGGCTGCACACGTCTGTAACCGTCTGGTTTCAGGCACTTTGCACCCCCTTCCCAGGGTACTTTTCATCTTTCCGTCACCGTACTAGTGCGCTATCGGTCTTGAGGTGTATTTAGTCTTGGAAGTTGGTGACTTCCGACTTCCCGCACCCAAACCAGGGTACGGTACTCCGGGACTCCAGCTCAACTCCTTCCAGCTTATTCTTACGGGGCTTTCACCCTCTATGGCAGACCTTTCCAGGCCACTTCAGTTTTGCCGGTGAGAAGGAAGCCAGGCCCTTAACCCTACATCTCCCACGAGTTTCCCCGCGGGATTCGGTTTGGACTGTTCCCTCTTCGCTCGCTGCTACTGAGGGAATCCCGTTTTGGTTTCTTTTCCTCCCCCTACTAAGATGCTTCAATTCGGGGGGTTCCCGCTCCCTATTGGGAGCACCATGATTCCGAAGAACCACGGTAGGAGGTCCCATTGAGGAATCCCCGGTTCTAAGGCTGCATGCGCTTACCCGGGGCACTTTCGCGGCTTGCCGCGCCCTTCATCAGCACTCAAGCCAAGCCATTCTCCAGACGGCGTAGCATATCGGACCTTACGGCAGTATCTGTTTGACGTCTCGGTGAAACTTCTTTAATATGTGCAGGTTACATGGGCCTATGCATGGTGTCATCCTGAGCGCGCGCTCATTTTCACCCTTCACTCCGCATCAGACTGATGAAGAGTTGCATCTTTTCGATGGCTTCAAGTAAGTAGCCAAAATACTTCTGAAACGGGTTTCGGGAATATAAGGATTACGTCGCATGCGATAAGGGTTGCCAATAATGATTTCTGTATGGTGAACATTTTTATTTTCGAGTTTAAGATGCTATAAGAGAGTGCCTCGATAGCTCAGCTGGCCAGAGCGACAGCCTTGTAAGCTGTAGGTCGCGGGTTCAAATCCCGCCCGAGGCTCCAAACTTCAAGTCCAGTTCCCAAAACTATTTTTCCTATGAGTGCCAGGCCCACGAAACAACCAGAAACCAAACTGAATAACGAGAACAAAACGTTTGAACAGGCCATAAGACGCCTCAAATCGAAGCCCGACATTTCAGACGAGGACAGAACCAACACCATGAACTTAGTGGACCATTTGCTGGCCAGAGATGTAGGCAAGTTAAGGGTTGTCAAATACATCAATCATCTGACAGTGGCTGCCCGAATAGCTATGGAAATCGCACGCAAACCTCTGGGACGACTTGACAGGAAAGGCATAGAGGCCGTGGTAAGTCGCATCAACACGGAAGACTACACGGAACGCACCAAACACGACTACAAGATAATCATCAGGAAGTATTTTCAATGGATAAGAAGCTTTGACGAAGATCAGCATCAGTATCCGCCCGAAGTAGCATGGATAAAGACGACGCTGAAAAAGAAAAGACTGCTGCCACAAGCCCTCCTGTCCAGAGATGAGCGCCCGCACCTATACACTGCCCTTGAAATTGCGCCCTCTAGTATGTTACGTAGAAAACCTGACTTGTGAAGATATTGTTATTTTCATCCCCATCTTTAAAGTCAACTGGAATTATCTGCGCCGAGATCTCATACCATCCCGGCTCATTCGGAATACATTCTCCCTCCAAAACAAGGACAGCCTGATTTGTGAGATAAGTTGGATCCACAGGTTTCAGTCTAAACGGTCCTTTATAATAGTATTCGCCGTGCGACGTGTCTTTTATGCAGATATTCAAATCATACCAACCTGACTTGGTTCCGCCGACGTTTACCATCCAAACACTGTATTGAAAAGCAGAATATTGTCGGGGTTCAGGGGAGTCAATCTCTATCTTCCAGACTTGAAGATCCGGTGGAGAGGGTGTTGGGGTAGGTGTCGGATTTACAGGTGTTGAAAATAGTAGTGGACCAAGAACATAATACGCGCCTAAAGCAATCGCGACACTAATGACAATTCCTATGCCTAAAACGAGCATCTTCGAAACTGCTCTCTTGTTTCTAAAGAACATAGAATAATCGAGTAAGCAGACTGCCGTTGCTCTAATGCGCTTAAACCATTTCATAATGTAGTCGCCGGAAAAGTGAAGAACATTCATTCTATTTCCCACTTTCTTGCAAGCACAATTGGCAATTGATACATATGGTGAAGCTAATTTATTAATTTTGGCAGCGCACGCGCTATTTTTATAGGCAGACCGCGTGATCTAAATCTAGCGCGCGCGAGCAAAGATTCAATTGGCTACGGTTCCTTTTCGAGGCTCAAGACAGATGATTCTGAGTTTGGAAGCTTCACAGAAGGGGATCTCAGCTGGCTGGGTTCTAGTCCGCCATCTGAATAATCCCGACGAAATTGCCACTCTCAAAATCCAAGAGTTGGAAGTACATTGACAGAACTTGGCGCGCGCTACAAAACATTGAAAAGACCGAAGAAACCGCCAGCGCCGAAAGCGGTGAAGCTTCAGGCAGACCCAACAAATGTCATTGCTGACCGGCAGTCCAAATCAACCATAACGATACAGCTTGTAGACCAGAGCGGAAAGCCAATAGCCGCCGTGGAAGATACAGAAGTAAGGCTCAGCTCGACCAAGGGGCGAATGGAAACAACGGTGGTGGCGATCCCGAAGGGAAAGGAGATGGAGAAGACCTATCTGATTTCTTCAATCGAAATAGGGCCCGTAACCGTGACGGCAGAAGCAAAAGGTTTGAAGAGCCTCGGTTTAACCTTGAACTTCATTGAGAAGCGAAGATACTGCATGCATGACTGAGCCCGGATGCCTTTCACCGCCAAGGTCTGTCCAGGATGCGGAATGGCGCCGCCGCCAGTAAGCGTGGACACGAGAAGATGCAGAAACTGCGGCTCCGTAATACCAGCTACGGCGTTCTTCTGCAGCGAGTGCGGAGCTTTCCAAAAAAACTGGGGGCGCGCGCGTTTAGCGATTGAAAAACGCAAATCTAAAAAGATTGACTTCCCAATACTGCTAAGCTGGAAGTGATGCAAAATGAAACGCAGAGTTATAGCTGTTCTTGCAATAGTGATTTTGCTGTTGGTTGTGATTGCTGGATACCTGTTTCTATTAAGACCTGCGGAGCAGGTGTTCTCCGAGGAAGTTGCAGCTTGGAGCATGTGCGACCCGGCCGTGAACAAACTGACCATCGACCCAGACAGGGTCGATCCTGGCGACCAAGTTGTCTTCAACGCCTCTGTTCTTAACATGGGACCTGCAGCCTCAGGTTCAGCTGAGTTGGTCTTTCTTGTTGACGATGTGGAGGTTGGACGTGTAACTGTTGGCCCACTGGAGGAGAACGCAGAGGTTGAGGTCAGTGCACCATGGAGAGTGGAAGAGCATGGGCGTTACTGGGTTAGCGCGCGATTGGAACCGGGAGAGAGCACTTCTGACCGTGACAGCTACAACAACATCAAAACTGGAATTCTGCGAGTTTCAGGAGGTTTGCCCGAACCAGAATTGGAGGTTGACCTGTCTGACTTGGAGTCATTTCACCCCAATCCTGGTGAATCGTACAATGTCACGTTGAATTTTCGCAACCCAAGTTTTGCGGACGTTCGCAACATTCCGGTGAAGTTCTACGTTGACGGCGAAGTGATCGGAAGTGGCACGATTGAGTATCTACCACAAGGAATGAGGAAAGACCTTTATTTTCAATGGTTTGATGTGAAGCCTGGAGAACACATAATCCAAGTTCAGATGGACCTGCCAGAAGAGTTTCCTTACGCAGCTAGTCAGCGTGTGAAAAGCTGGTACATTGCTACTCCTGATATCACTACGTTATACGACCGCGCGCTTGAGAAGGACAAATGGGTCTCTATAGGACCGCGCATTTTGACGGATGGTGCTGGCGGGTTACCCACAGGTTCGGTAGGACGCGTAAACTCGATAGCTTTTCATCCCACTAATAGGGACATCATGTATGCCGGCGCTGTTCTGGGCGGAGTTTGGAAAACGGAAGACGAAGGGAACAGCTGGAAACCATTGACAGATAAACTGCTTCCTTTTTTCACTGGCAACGCTTTGATAGTCGATCCTAACCACGGTGATATTGTTTATTTTGGAACTGGTGATTCAAGCGTAGACATCTATAAATCTATTGACGGGGGCAAGCATTGGACGCCCTTTAGAAATACTCCGTCTTCCTTCTTTCCTAGTGGCGTGAAGAAGCTTGTGCTCGAATACGAAGCGTATGCGTCACCGAATTTCGTGATCTATGCTGCTACTAAAGATGGGTTGCTACGCTACAGAAGCACGAACCCATGGGCAACTGGGAGCCTGCCCAATGAATGGACGCTAATAAGAAGTGGATATGTCGCTGACATCGCCGTGAATCCTGCTGATCCGAATGTTGTGTACGCCTCAGTGGCTGGAGAAGGCGTTCTATTCACTGACAAAGGTTTGACCATTACGAAGGACAGCGATTGGATTTATGGAGCAATGGGGCCTGTCATTCAAGGACTCAAAGACAAGGTTTTCACTTTCGACGTCTACTGGGGGAATCCGGTAAGCGTTTTTGCGGCGATCACAGATCCTGCCGATGGCTATAATCTTGGCATCTACAAGAGCGTTTTTCCTCACACTTCATTCTCCACCGTGCATGTATACACAAAGAAGGAAATCGATGGTCTCTACAACCCTTTTATCCGTGTTCGACCGATGGATCCGGACGTAATCTATTTCGGGGGAGTCAGACTTTACAAGAGGTACATCTCTACAGGCAAGGAATTTCAAATAGTAGGGATCCATGATGATATGCATGCGATGGAATGGTATTCCGAGTCTGGCACCTACTATGTTTGTTGCGACGGAGGCATCTGGCGCTGCACATACAAATCTAACGCCGCCGACAATTGTGTCCCTCGAAACTATGATCTCCGTGTCACTCAATTCTACGACTTTGACGCTTCCCAAATCAACTCGGGCCTGATGATTGGCGGCACCCAAGATTGTGGTACAATAATGTATCGGGGCGTCCCAGATTGGAAGATCATTAATGGGGGAGACGGGGCATACTCACTAATCGGTCCAGGTGATCAAGTATTCTATTCACAACATCAATACCTGAATGACACAAGCCGAAGTGACAAAGGAATAAACACTTGGTGGGGGGACTGGACATCCGCCAAGGGAGTAGGTGCCCGAACTTTGCCGGAAGGCCGTGAATGGGCCGGGTACTGGTGGGCTTCCTACATCACTGTTTCGCCCATAGACGCTGACATTGTCTTGGCACAGGGTGATCAGGTGTACTTCACTTACGATGGGGGCAAAACCTGGGAACCAATGGGGCCGGCGGGTGCCAACGTCAAAGGCGATGTAACACGAGTTGTAATCCAACCTCAAACCTACAATTGGATCGCCGGAACAACCACAGGACAAATCTGGGAGACTTCACAAGGCGGCAGTGTTGGTGTTGGCTCCTGGCACCAGATCTTGCCTGAGACAAACGCGATAATAGCAAGCATGGCGTTTGCACCCACCAATCCACACGTGTTATACGTCGCTTGCCGGACCGGTGATCCGTACTATAGAGTACTACGTCTAGAGGAAATCACAAGCGAAAGCTGGGTGCCGACATGGATCTCTGGTAATCTTCCCGCAAATGTTCAAGTGAGAACTATCGCCGGGGACGGCCACAGCGACTCCTTGGTCTATGTTGGAACGGATAAAGGGGTCTTCCAAGGGGACGTTAATGCACCAGCCTATGACACGTGGCACCCCTACAACGACGGCCTGCCACTAATCGAGATCACCGACTTGTTGGTTGACAATACTTCAAAACAGTTGCGCGCCGCCACCAACGGACGCGGAGCATGGACTGTTGTCACAGGGCCCTAACCTATTAAACACAAACAATTCCCACAACGCCATCAGAAACCGCGCAGCAAAGAGAACTTCGAAGCAAAAACGAGCGTGCGCCAAAATAGAAACGGGGAAGCAAGCATATCTTCCCTCTTTCTCGCGCGCGGTGCGCGCATTACTGGAAAGAATGTGAAAGTCCATGCTTTAGTAACAATTTGAGGTAACAATCAGTAACAAACCGTTTTTCCAGAGTTCTCAAAAAGACAATGCGCGCGCGGTTTGTTTTACACGGTTATACAACGTTACAGAGCGGTTATACGGCCCGAGATTTATGTGGAGATATATGGTGAAACAGTTTGTGTGACAGGCGTGTGACAGGGGCTTGATAAACCCTTGTGTAACGTTACACAGGTATAATTAATTAAAAAATAATTCGTTACACAAACGAAAAGGATTACTCAAGTTACTCTGGCTGGCGCCAGTTTCTACCATCTTGTGATAGATGTCTTCTTCACTTGATCCTTCGCCATCTTTGGTGCGCGCGCTAAGAATCGTAAGAAGTATCAAGTGGAAATGTGCGCGCTAAGCAAGCTCGCAGCACCAGTTTATTTCTCATACACTTCGCGTTTGGAGCTTCGGTAGAACCTGACTGCCAGTGTTGCTGTTGCCAGGAAGAGCATGACGACGACTGACGAGAATTCCGGAATCACTTGAAGGCCTGCTGTCACTTGTATGTCGTTGTCATCTATAGCATCAGTGTTGGGGTCATACTTGCCATTGTTGTTCACATCAACAAGAATGTCGTATTTGCCTATGGTTAGAGGTGCGTTCCAGACACGCGATGGAATGACCTTGCCGGAAGAGTCTGATAGGATTTGAGTAGCCGTTCCTGGCACTCTGGTTGGAATGTTCATGCCGTCGGTCCATGTAACATCATTTACAACGTAGACCGCGTATGTTGTTGAAGGCTGGAAGCCGCTTCCATTCACTAACATTACATCGGTCACGTCAAAACTGTCTCTCACAAGACCCTGCCAATCGCAGCTCTCAATGATAGGGGGCGGTATCGTATACATGTAAATGTCCGCGTTTCCTTTCCGATAGTCCTCCCAGACAATTCTGTCTTCGTATATTGCTGGATAATCCTGAGTAGCGGGGTCAGTTGTGACGGGGGTCTCCTTACCTGTGGTGATATCGTACATGTAGATATCATAATTAGCGTTGCGTTCATCTCGCCAGACAATCCTATCTCCATATATCGCTGGACCAACTTGAGCGGAGCCATCATATGTGATCTGGTACTCATTACCAGTTGTGATATTGTACATGTAAATGTCCCAATTTCCGTTGCGGTCGTCCTGCCAGACTATTCTGTCTTCATATATGGCTGGGAAAGCTTGATTAGCAGTGTTAGTCGTGATCTGTGTCTCTGTACTTGTGACGATGTTGTACATGTAGATGTCCGAATTCCCATTACGGTCATCCGTCCAGACTATGTTGTCCTCCCATACAGCTGGTACAGCCTGCTTGGCCGTGTTGGTCGTGATTGGGATCTCTTTAGCGGCGGCAAGATCACCCAAGTATATATCCCAATTTCCATTGCGGTTATCTTCCCAGACAATCCTGGTTCCATATATTGCGGGGAATCTTTGATTAGCGGTATTGACAGTGATTTGGAATTCCTGTATACCCATGGATCTCAGATCATACATGTATATATCGTAGTTTTGGTTGCGGTCGTCTTCCCAGACTATTCTATCCCCGTATATCGACGGCCAACCTTGATAGGAGGTGTTGGTCGTGATTTGGGTCTCTGTACTCGTCTCGATATTGTACATGTAGATGTCCCAGTCTCCACTACGCAAATCACACCATACGATTCTGTCCCCATATATCGCTGGCGCTGCTTGCCAAGCCACGTTGGTCGTGATTGGCGTCTCCTGCGCCACAGTCAATGTTGGAAGCAACGATAAAACGAAAACTGTGACGATTACTGCTATGAGCATACTCAGCTTTTTCATATTTCACACCTAATCCCTAGATTGACAGCCTACCACGCGCGTATATTCGCGCACTTTCGCGCGCGCTAACATGACCGATCGATGGTTATGCGACTTCTTCCCTTTTATCATTTTACGTATACGAATGAATGCACGTCAGTGCGCGGGCTTACGATCGATCTGAAGCGATTATGTTGTCTACAGGAATTCATTGTTTCCTGCTGTGCCGTCTCCACCTGCGGGCAGAGGGTCCATGTGCCCCAAGCCGTCGCCGCTGTCATCGTAATGTGGGTACTCAGGCTGGCTGTCTTTTTGACTCGCGTAATTAAAGGCCTCTGTCATGCAGATGTTCTTATCACTGTTAGTATCCGCGCTCCAGTCTTCTCCATTAACGGCTCTCGTGAAATAGTATGAGAATTCGTCGTATGACAACGAAGCCATTCCCCAGGAAGACTCTTCCTCGCCGCAAGCGGTTAGTATGAACCTGTTCGATGCACTGAGATCGTGGATGAAGCCTCCGCTGAAACACTGTTCCATGAAGATAATCATCCGATGGCAGGTTATGCTGGCAAGCAAGTTGGCCAGGTCGTCATCGCTCAGCTCTTGCTCATAGTAGAGACAGAGTACTTCATCAATCTTCACTGTGTCAAGTTTGTCGCCATCCTTGTTGAAGTCCTCTCCATATGCTGCCTCAGAGTAGCCCGCTTCAGGCTCGTCTCCATTCACATCAACTATGCCACCGTTGCGGTGCCCATAGGCTTCTTTTGGATTAAACCCACCGCCATGATTGGTCGTAAAGACGAAAAGAGAGTCCCTAGCGGTCATTCTCGCAGCCAGTGCGCCGAAAACAGTATTCACGTTAGATACCGTCGCCGAATAGTTAACTGGCATATCCGTGTCCTCACCGACCCCATCTTCGTAAACGACGTAAATGTTTTCTGGATTATAGTGATAGGCGCTTACGAGAACTGAATACATGTATTTCATGTCGTTCCAGTATCTCAGTTGGGTTTTAATGGCGTTCCAGCCGCCGCTTATCAGCACCGCGTACTTGAAGTGCACAAGCTCCACAGGTATTTCAACGGGTATAGTTTCCAGCTTTTCTAACACCCAGGGTGTAAGCGAGCCAGGTTTTCTGACAACTCTATGCTCTCTAAATTTCAGCACCACGTCTCCTTCCATTTCCAGAACGGTTCCTGTGACATGGACCATTGCCCCCGCTTCGGCCGTCAACTCTTCGCGTGCGCGCGCAGTCACGTCGCTCAATTCTAAGTATCTATCGTCTGGAATCGGCGAGTTTATCAATAGATCTTCAAGGCTGGATACCAGCGCTGGGTACTTGCCGGCCAGTAGAACAAAGAAGCCCTCAGCAGTGACGTTTTTGCCGATGAACGTGTCTCGCTCAGGGCCCTTCAGTTCATCAATCGATCTAGGATACGTCTCCTCTAGAGCACTAAGATCTCCGGCAGATTCGTTTAATTGAAAATACTGGTAAACGTTCAGACCTGCCAGCAAGATCACTAGGATGCCTAAACCCGCTGCCAAAGCTTTGCTCACATCGTCACGCTCCAATCTTTTGTTATTTGTGCAAGCAATATTTATAATTGTGGTTTTGTCTTTGAAAGCAACTTGAGAATGCTACGAATCGTTCAAGATCATATGATCGATAGCGCGGCGGTTTCTGCCTACTTTTCTGGCCTTGCTCTTAATTCTCTCTCTAACGTCCTTGTTGAACGTTACCGATACGTAACCAGCGTGGGCCAGCATATCGTGCGCGTGTGCTTCGAGCGCGCGCGTCACAAGTCATAAAAAGTGAGATAGTAAATACTAAACAGAAACACGCGAAATGCGTGATGCATTATGAGGAGACTTGTGCTGTTGCTGCTTGTTTAGCGCGCATGCCTGTTCCGAAATTGGTCAAAAATGGTTTTAAGTCTGGTTCGACACATGCCGTTCCGTGGATCCGATTGATGAGGTCATCTTGACCGCGCTTCAGGACGGCAAACCTAGGGTCT
>Ga0315279_10010740_pt1 | contig 10714 bp, 15 predicted proteins | sample YL17G06_20_MG_FD_203694 | JGI IMG/M metagenome (GOLD analysis project Ga0315279, IMG submission 203694) | Sediment microbial communities from Yellowstone Lake, YNP, Wyoming, USA - YL17G06_20 | ecosystem: Environmental > Aquatic > Freshwater > Lake > Sediment | place: USA: Wyoming | collected...
TCTCCTGCCATTTTCCGCGCGCGATATGTTCAAGAACGCGCTCGCTGTCATCAAGCTCCACTTTTGAACCAATGCAGCTCAGCACCCTGATCATGCCTGACAAGTAAGCTTCAGAATAACCGAGATGTCCCAGCGAGAAAGCTAGCTTCAGTATTCGGCCTCTAGAATCTGAGAGTTATGAATATTCTCTGAATGTGTGGTTGCACTTTGTATCATTTTAATCCCTAAGATAGGATATACTATCTGGAATATAAATGCCTATAGTAAACTCTTCTATGATAGACTACTAGATAAACTTATAAGCTATTCCTAACTATTAACTACAGAAGGTAATTTGAATGTCATATGAGATTGGGGAACCAGTTAAGAAGCTTCCACCTAGAAAGTTTCCAGCTAAGGCTAAGGTATATACTGATCTACTTGAAAAGATGAACAGTAAGCCCAAAGGATTCTACCCTATTACTATTGAGAATAAAAAGCCTATGACTATCTATATTGCTCTCAGTAAAAGACTTAAAGGTAGAAAAGACCTAAAGCTTCATATGAGAGGTAAAACTATCTACATAGAGAAACTCTAACCATATAGTAGTAATATATTTACTTAGACTGTCTTATCTTAACTTACAAAGATGTCTGAAGATGAATTTACTCACAGTGTGAGTAACTTTAAGTCTCTCCATCAATAGATACAAAAGCAACTATCCCTATAGAAGTATTATCTATTAGGCTATATAAAAGAATAGATATCCATTTTCTTTATTGAGCATTGATATAGCATATTTTCTCTAAGTTCCTTATGGACTATCTATATATGTAGAGAAGCATCAATGGTAACCAATATAACTATAGTAATAATAGAACCAATACCAATGCAAGCAAGCCCATAGACTATTAGAATATATATTATACTGTCTAGTCCTTTAGTAAGGATGTAAGTTTATTCTTCTAGGTTGTATAATAGATGTGTGTAGGTAATAGTCTTTACTAAGATATAGATATAGATGGCATGACCAAGCAACACAGGAAGCAAGGAAGGATGACTGGATGAGTGTGTGTGTGAAGGGAGTGCCTATAGACAACTTAATAATAACTATACTCTCTATTGCCTAGATGCCCACCCGGTAGATTAAAGTGTTTAGGGAAGTGTACCTTAGATGGTGTTTCCTTAGTGATAAAGTTACCTTCATAGCAGGACAAGGCTAGACTAATCACTAGGTCATCATTCCTAACCATCTCTAATCTATAGTTCCTAAGCTGAATAATAAGGTCCACAAGCATGCTAGGGATAATAATAGATTGTTGTCTAATCCTTCTCTGCAACTGTTCTAATGCTGACTGTTTATGGTCTGATAAGTTTACATAGTTGATATGAAGGTCTGAATAGTATCTCTCTACACATCCTTTATACTCTACAGGGAACTTATCAGCTTTAGTGATATTAGGAAACTTAGCCATTTCAAAGCCCTTTAATACTTCAGCTATTATAGGGGCAAGCTCTTCTATAGGCTTATGTCTCCAACTCTTTTGGTAGATAGACTTTCTTTGAGTATGAGACTTCTCTGTTACAGTAAGTACAGTAGGCTCATCATAGCCCCAATCTATACCAGCTTCTAGACTACTATTAGGAAACAGCCTATTGCATCCTACTTGCTGGATACATTTGGTTAGATGGGTTCTAGGGAAATAGTTTAGTTCAGTCAGTGCTGGTATCTGGGCTAGGACTTCCATCTTAAACTCTGATTTGGTCATTCCCTTGGCACTATACATCTTCTTAATCCTTTCCATAGTAAGTTTATTCCAAGAAAGGTTCTCACTACTCTTAACCTTTACCAGATAACCAAAAGCATGTGGATCTCTAACTATGTCAGTGAATAGACCTTCCTTATGTGGAGTAGACAGTAAGATAATTCTATTAGGGTTAGCCCCGGTAAGACATAGGCTAGCACTATTCAATATCTCTCTGGGACAATCCGCTGATTCGTCTATAATAACAATATCAGCCCTATTACCCCTAACTTTATTGGTCTGTGGAAAGGTAAATACTATAGTACCATTCTTTAATCTGAAACCTTCTTTTGGCACTTCCTCATATTTGCCTTTGTATAATCTATTAACCATTAATAGCTCAGATTTAGCAATATACTTCTCAATGTATTCCCACATGGTATCTTGACTACTAACAAGCATAATCTTTATTGGTGTAGTTTCTAGGCTTTTCTCTGCATACCATAAGGTTACAATAGCTGCACAGAGGGTCTTACTAAATCCCCTACCATAACAAAGGACCAAGCCTTTAAGAGCATCTGTGGTTAAATCTATTAAAGTTTCCACTTGCTCATCTGTAGGATCAAACCCAGTTAGGTTATGGAAATACTCAATTATTCCTATCATTCTACTTTACTACCTTTCTACATTCACAACAAAGATTCTTAAAGATAAAACCAACTACCTTACTACAGTGTTCACACTCATATTCTATCTCTAAGACTTCTCCTTTATGTAGTTTAATTTTCATTTTTATATTACCTTTGTTACTATGATGAGGGCCAAGGTGGGCTAGGGTAATTGACTAGTCTTTGTTATTGATTCCCTCTAGCTGAGGTCTTGGCCCCAATAGAAAACTTAGTCATATACTGAACACCAACATGAAAGCATCCTAAGCTTCTATATAATAGAACCACTCTCCCAGACAAGATTTATCTGAGTGTTCTAATTACTATACTACTGCTGCTATCTTAATTGAAAAGGCTGCTAGTTCTTGTAGTAGTGTCAGTAAGTCTGTTGCTCCAGTTTCTATAGGGTCTACACCAAAGGCTTTAAGTATCTTTAGCATACTAGCCTCAAATGCTTCTATCTCTTCTTGGTCAGTTATTTTCTATTTCACCTTCTTTATACTCTCTTAATTATATTCCATTCATGACCACAAGATACACATTTAAGAACCTGAGTGTATCCCTTACCACTTATGAAATAGGGATATTTAGTGCAGCGGTCTTCTCTGCACCCGAATCTATCTGGGCATATAGTACAAGGCTCAATCTTTACTACCCTATTGCTTCCACACTTAGGACAGTCTTCTGCTGTAGGCATACTCTTCCGTAGGTATTCTATTCTATCTCCAAACCAGTTTGTTATTTTACCCAATCTTAGTCCTTCTTGAATACTCCACTAAGGAAACCCTTTTTACTTTCTTTCTCTAAGTTTTCCTTAGCCATCTTATCAGAGTCTATCTTAGATAAGCCACAGTTTCTACATAGATCAAACTTGTTCATAACCTCTTGTTGGCATTTACTACAGATCCATTTACCCATAAGATAATCTATAGTCTTAGGTTCTGGTAATGAGCTTGTCATAGGTGATGGTATCAATGGTTTCTCTGGTTTATTCTCTAAGTTTCTTAGTTCTAATACTTCTGGCTTCACTTCAATAGTATATTCTGCTGATACTTGCTGACCTACTTCATGATCTACCACTGTACCCTTAGCCTTAATGAACTTGCCATCCTTGTCTCTTTCAAGAGTAAAAGCCCTACCTTGAATATAGACACTTCTTTGGCTAGGCTTAATTATTGTACCGTCTGGAAGCTCGAATCGGACCACTTTCTTTAATACTAGAGTCCCTAAGTTAATCGGTAAGGTCATATATTCAGCAAATAGTTTTTTATACTCTTCTTGAGCTTCTTTCTGTCCTAGACTTTCTCGATGTGTATATTTTACATTGAAAGCTTTAGGATATAGTTCTATTAGTTTCTTTCTAAGTTCTCCCCTTCGATTCTCCATAACTTTTATCATCTCCTTTTACAGTATATCCCCAACATTAAACCTATTTGGATTATATTGTACTCTTGATCTAAGTTTACATTGTTCTCTATATTCTAGACTATGTTTATATTCATAAATATGCTTATCTCCACAAGCATGGCAGATACTAAACTTAGTATTTTTAAGTAAGAATCTACCACATCTGGTGCAATGCCTATCTATCCAAGCAACCAATTTATATTTATTTTTACTATTCTTCCAATATTGTTTATAGATTCTATTTCCAGTTATTATCAAACTATTCCCTAAACTTTTGTTCATTTTCAATACCTTCTTATCAATGAATCTAGTAATTCCAGTTGCCTAATCTTATTCTTATGATATTTTATTCTATTGTGTATTTGGTGAGGGGTAAGCTTATCTAAATTTGGTCCTTTAAGTCTGCCCATTCTTTTCCTTCCTATATTCCCTTATCAGATACTCTATTTTACCTATAAACTGCAATAGATCATTCTCTAGCTTATTAAACTCACTTATCAATTTTATATCAGTCTCTTTACTCATTTTCAATCACCTAAGATGGATAGTCCTTAAGAATCACTATACTCCATATACTAAAGTCCCCACCACCAACCTTTAAACTACCATAAGTTCTAGTCTGATAGTCTGGGTTAGTAGCCCTTATGATCTGGGTATACGGGTCTTGAGTGTCTAATGGAATACTATTAACCAAGTCATCTATTAGAGCTAATCTAGTAAAAGCCCCACCAGTAGCAAAGCTATGTATAACCTCTGTAATTCTAAAGTCCCTATTAATAGCATACCTAGCTATATCAATTTCAATTCCTAATTCAAATGTTGGTTCTGGATCTATATACTTTCTAAAGCATCCACCACAATTAACCCACCATCCACCAGTATAATAGTTCTCTGTTGTTTCTTCACATACTGTTGGTTCACCAGAAGTGGTAGCATAACTAGCTGGATCTTTAATGTTAATAGTCTTAGCTCCATTAGCACCAGAAGATAGATAATATCCAATATAGTCATCAGCTTCAACTAGAATCATCAAATCTGGGTCAGTATATTTGTATTGGTTCTCATCAACTAGGCTGAAACTTATACTCTTATATTTAGTATGCCATTTGCCATTTACTTTCTCATAACTAAGTATCTTACATCCACTTGCAATTATATCACTAGACATTTTAAACCAGACTAGCTTACTTAGGTAGGATGGACCTTTGACTTCATTTATTGCTGAATAATAAGCTCTATTACCCCACATACCAGCATTACCAATATTCTGAACATAGTCTTTAACATAGAAGAAATTACTTTCAGTTTCACCATCATAGACAGCACTTGGATTACCATAGTACATATAATAGGTTTTACTAGCATCTTTTTCTATAGTAACCTTAAACCAGAACTTAGCATAATCACCATCTACCTTCTCACTCATATAATAATCTATAGAGTTTCCTTCACTATCTTTGAACCTAATATCACCAAAATCTATTTTACATTTACCATTATAGTCAACAGTGATTAGAAGTGGATAGTCTTCTACATCATCAGCACTTGAACCAGTAACAAGTATTTCCTTCTTATAATGCCAATCACTATCTGGTAAATTCCTATCAACAGCATGAATATGCACTAGCTGACCAGCCAATATATTAGGGTTAAGTGGTATCTGTATTTGACCAGTGGTTCTAACTAATCTATTCCTTAGTAGTTCATATATAGCTGTTTGTGCTAATGGGCTAGTATCATCTTCACTAAGAGTATCTGTATAAGCCAATGAATCTTTAATAGTCAACATTCTGCATCCATAAGCTGGTAAACTACGGTCTTCATCACCCTCAATGCTGGTACTGTCATAAGCACCTCTGATTATATTACCACTTAAGCATACATCATCTATAATAAAAACACTACTCTTATCTGTAGTGAACTTCCATGCTACCCAATTCACATCTGCCAGTGTAAGAGTACCAACCTTAGTCCACCCAAAAGAATTACCATGACCATTCATCATAGCATTATATTCTTTCCATGTAAGCCTAACACCATAGTCTTCCCAACTTTCTGTCTCATCATTTACAAATGAATACTCAAAATAGTTATTAACATCCTTGCACAGCATAAACTTCCTATCAGTAATAGTACCATCTGTATCTACCATTTCATTATAATTGAATAGGAAGAGTAAGCTACCCTCTCTAGTAAGTAATTTATTAAGTTTTATATCTACTGTACGGTAACCATAGAAAGTTCCAGTACCATAAATAATTGGACAATCAAACCTTACAGCATTACCCACTATCCCCTCTACCAAACTTATATGGTCATCTAAATTACCATCTCCCCCACCACCTATTCTAAATAGATGCCAATCATCTAAGCTTTCTGTCCATATATCATTAGGTGGATATTCAAACTTACCAGCTACTAGAACATAGTTTGCTTGTGGTATCTCAGTTCTGAATGTCTGTGTAACCATATCAACAGCTACTCTTAAAGCCTTAGCATCTGTACTACCATCTAATGATTCACCATCTATATCCTTAGCATAAGTACCCCATATATCTTCTATAATATGCTCTCCATCTATACCTTCTACATTGTGATTACCAACTGGAGCAATTACCAACCTTGAAGCCCATTTCTCTAGTACATCATCATAATAGGGTTTCTCTATCCAATGCAGCCCTCTCCAATCAGATGGGTTATTGATATACTCTAGACTAGAACCTATCCTAATCAAATCTTGCAGACACATGAAAGCATCTTGATATGGAAATCTTAAGAAGAGATATTCTAGGGTATCATCATACACATAGTCAGTATTTATCTTATAACCACTATCATCTAGCCCACCCTCTTTTAGATATTTCTCTACATACCTATTTATTATTCCATAATCATCATCAGTTATTATTTCCCTTAGTTTAGTTAGACCCCATCCACTTTGAATACCATACTCTTGAGCTACCCTCATCTGCTTTGAACCATACAACTCACCTGCTGCTGTTACTGAGATTATTTCTCCACTCTTAGTTAATGAGGGTATTAACTCTATGACCCTTCCCACAAATATAGGTTCTAAAGTATCCCAATCTGGATTGTCTTCATCATAAGCATACCTTACTGTTATTTGGTCATTATTATTAAGGGTAGATAAGTACATCTTACCTTCATCATTATTAGCTATCAATGAACACTCTGGAATACCATTCTCCCTTAAGGTTACTAGAGAAGTAATAGAATCTTCTGTGATATCTGGGTCTTTGTTATTAACTAATATTTTCTCTTTCATTTTTAATCACTCTGAATAAATCTCCATTCTCCAATTACCATATACTTTAATACAGTATCCTCTTTTGTCCAGATACAAGCAAATAAATCAACTACAGCATTTCCATTACCTGTTGGAAGGTTAGTAGTATTTGTGGCTACCAGCACATCATCAATATAAAAGTCTACAGAGGTTATCTTATAGACAACTTCAAACTTCTTATTATAAGGAGCAGTGATAGTTCCAATTAATGTGTTTGTTATCCCACTAGAATTTGAAGTTGTTGCATAGATATCATCATCATCAATATAGAACCCAGCAAAATTCTGTTGTAAAGCACCCCTATGAACCTTACCAATCCCCATATAAACAACTTGGTCTGTATCCATGTTAATTTGTGCTCTCCACTTAGCTTTGCGTGGTGGGTCTGGGTCAAAACATAATGGTCCTTGAATACACAATCTAGGGTGAACATGATATACATATATCTCATTGTTTAGGGCTGTTGCACTAATATATAAATTACCTCCTACCAATCTAATATAATCTAACTGACTATTATCCCATAAGAACCAAGAATAGAAACCAGCTTGGTCAGGATCATCATCAGTCCTACCAAATAAATGTTCTGCTGGAAGAGGCTTACTATATACTCCCTTAAACCTATATTCATCTGTATCAATAAAATCTGGGTCATGCTTATCATTACCATGAACTGGTATCCTATCCTCATCTAGTGTCCCACTCACCACATCTTCTGAATCATGAGTATGGCTTCCTATCTCTGATAAGAAAGCTGGATTATGAGCTTCATTACCATGTTCTTCTGGTGGGAATACTAATGGCTTATCTGTTATATTCTCCCAGAAAGGTTCACTAAAGAAGTCTGTTATATGAGACTGTTTATGCCTATGTGGTGCTGGTGGATACTTAACTTCTATTTCTCTTGACATCTTATTTACCACCCATGAACCTCATTCCACTAACCATCAGACTAGCTGCATACCCACCTGAAGATATTGCTAGCATAGCCCAACCCATTGGTCCCATACCAACTTCCATAGCTTTAATAGCCATATCTGTCATTCTAACTAACTGCATTGTCCTATACATGATATTAGTAAAGTTCTCAAAATACTTCATACTCTCTCTAATATCCTTTGGTATCCCCAATTCATTAGCCAATTTACTATACTGCATCATTGACAGTCTTAATACTCTCAAATTATAAATAATCTCTGGTAAACTGGTACCAACCTTTTCTATATCTTCACCAGTCATACCAGCTGCACCAGTTGGTGTTCCAGTCGCAACTGATTGTAATTGTTGTTCTAAAGATGCTATCTTCTCTTCTAATTCCCGCAATCTATCTTCTACAGTATATTTCCAAGCCATTACTTTTTACTTCCCCTTGATAACTTATATAATTTTATAGTTAGGTAGTTGACATAAATCAAATCCACTATAAAGATCACTACCCCAACAACAAATAATATACTCCCAGTATCTTGTAGTGGATATATAGATTTCTTACCTAACCATAACCATTCAGCAGAACCTCTTATAAAACTATCAGCTTCTACTGGTATAGGATGGTATGTACCTTCTGTGAATAACCATTGGTTCTGTAAAATAACTAAGTTTCTAAATCCATATCCTATAAGAGATAATAGACCAGAAACTCCTAATCCTATTAGTATCTTAATCTTACTTGATAGTTCTTCAAACATTTACTTTTTACTCTCCTCTGGTATTCTGCTTACACACTGCCTCATCTTGGGTGGTTTATAAAAGAATGTCCTACCACAACCACATTTGTACCTTTGCTTAGTACCTTGTATATGGAAATTATACCACTGCCCACACTTCACTACATTTGGACTTCCACAATCTGGGCAATATATATTAGGATCATGTGATGTTCTTGGTCTACCCATTGATAGCACCTTCAAAATATTTAGAGAGTTGTTCCTTTGTAGGATACTTCACTAGCCCCAACCCCTCATATTTTTCTCTTTTACTCTTTAGAAACTTATAAACCTCAAATAGAGCATGATAGTCCTCATGTAGCTCACAGTAAGAATAAACTGATAGTATCAGCCTATTCATCTTATCTGCTATGCTACTTAGTAAAGGTATAAGGTACTGTAGATTAACTAGCTTAATACCAGCCCTCTTAAGAGCCTCTTTATCTTTAGATGAGAACTTAGTCAAATCATTGGTTACTACAATCTTATAAGTGCTACCATTGAATCTAGGAATATAATTATGATCTATTGAAGATAACCACACTGGTACATTTACAAACTTACATTCTATCTCACAGTCAAAATCTGGTATGTAGATATCACAGCCCTTCTCTATACTGCTCTTCCACTCATCTCTATCTCTAGAATTGCCTAAGAAACCAAAACCATAATCTATTAGCTTATCTTGGGTTGTTATTTCCCAGTGATAGCCTATAAGGTCATTTTCACTTAGCATTAGTTCTTTCCCTACCTATATATAACCCACCTGTTATATTTAAACTTTAGTATTGTTTCTACTATATAGAAATTCCCATAACATAATAGAGTCTCTCTAATGAGTGTGTAGTACATATAGTGCTATCAAGCAAGTAAACACTAATAGATTACAAGTGTTCACTTTCTCTTTCTAAAGAGTCTAACCTCATCTATCTCAGTAACATACTCAAATCCAGCCTCAATAAGCTTACTAGCTTCTTCTATAGTCCTAGCAGTAGCAGAATAAAATTTACCATCCTCATCCATAGAAACTAAATGAGTATATAATATGGTATTCTGAATATTCCTATGACCAAGCCTTTCCTTGACAAGCAATAAGTCTCTTGTATCATGGTAAAGGTTGGTAGCATAGTAATGCCTAAAATCATACAGTCTAATCTTCTTAAGGTTAGGATTCTGTAGTTTCTTAGCCAATGAGGTTCTTAATCTAGCATAGGTGTTACTCATCTTATTACTGCTGGGGAATAACACCTCTTCATTATGCTTATCCAGATAGAGCTTTAGCATCCCAAGGGTCTGAGTCTTTATCTTGACTATTCTAGGCTGACCATGCTTGGCTGTATCAATTCTTAAAGTACCATTCTCAAGGTCAATATCTTCTCTTCCTAGATTGCTAAGTTCTACAGGCCTCAAACCAGTATCTCTAAGAATAGAATAGATTAGAGCATATTTTGGTGAGGCATGACCTATCAGTAAGTTAAGTTCTTCTTTAGATGGTACATAAGGTAGCTTATGGTCTCTGTGGTACCGGGGCTTAGAAAATCCTATCCCTTTAAAATCACAGTAGTGAGAGTAATAATCTACCAAGTTTGCTTTATAGGATTCTTTGACCTTCTTACTGGCAATATATGAGAGAACTTGGTCTGGATTATCTAAGTCTGCATTGGAACCTATTTCATCTAGGATAGTAGTAAGGTATCTTAAATATCCCTCACTTAGACCTTGCTGCCTCAAGGATGCACATAGTTTATGAATATTCTCTGAATGTGTGGTTGCATTTTGTGCAGCGCAGGAACTGCGTTGAAGACTCATCCGCGCCTCTCGTTTGCACCTGCCAGACATAGGCCAGATTGTTCCCGCACTTGGGGCACTCGATTCTGACCGTTGGTAAGGTTCTGAGTTTT
>Ga0315279_10010742_pt1 | contig 10713 bp, 9 predicted proteins | sample YL17G06_20_MG_FD_203694 | JGI IMG/M metagenome (GOLD analysis project Ga0315279, IMG submission 203694) | Sediment microbial communities from Yellowstone Lake, YNP, Wyoming, USA - YL17G06_20 | ecosystem: Environmental > Aquatic > Freshwater > Lake > Sediment | place: USA: Wyoming | collected...
GACGTGGCGAAGCTCAGGCAACGGTCCTTCTCCATCTTAGAGGTGACTTTCGCCGAGCCTGTGCCTGAGGACCTGTTTGACCTGCCGGGAGTTGAGGTGGTAAGCGTGCGTGATTCGACTGTAAGGATGCACGTGCGGCGCAACCTGGACGAGGTTGTCAAGCGTGCAGCCCGGTCAACCGTTGTGGGTCTTCACACCGAGCAGCCAACGTTGGAAGACGTGTTTCTCGCCTACTATGAAGAGCCCACGAAAGGGCAGCGGGCTTAGGGACGGCGACAATGTTCTGGCCTAGCGTCTTTCTGAAAGCGTTGCGCGACCAGCGGTGGATGATTCTGGGCTTCGGTGTCGGCGGTGGCGCTATGGCTGCCTATGTTCTCGGTCTCTACCCCGCATACCGCACCGCACTGGAGAACTTCGAGGTCCCTCCGGCTCTCAAGGCGCTATTCGGCAACGTTGATCTGACGACACCGGCGGGATTTGTGTCGACCGAGTTCTTCTCTTGGATCCCGGCACTGATGGTCATCTATGCCATTGTGCAGGGAACGGGCGTTCTGGCAGGTGAGGAGTCCGCCGGCACGCTGGACTTGCTGCTTGCCTGTCCTATTGCCCGCACACGCCTATTTCTTGAGAAGGCGCTCGCGACAGTTGCGGGGATCGTCGCAATCGTAGCACTGACTGTGGTGGGCTTCCTCATAGGCTACGCAACTGGCGGTATCGATATTTCGCTGGGGCGCCTGCTCCTGGCAGATATCATGCTAATCCCTTTGACGGCAGCCTTTGCCGGGGTCGCTCTTGCCGCCGGTGCCCTGCTCCCAACCAGGCGACACGCCTTGGCGGCCTTGACCGTCCTGGCGGTGGCCAGTTACTTCGTGAACTCGCTGGGCCAAGTCGTTGACCAGCTCGATCCCGTCCGGGCCGTCTCTCTGTTTACGTATTTGGATGCTACCGAAGTGCTTACCGAGGGACTTTCCTGGTTTGATGCGGTAGTCCTTCTCTCAATCGCGACGCTTTCGATGGCCCTTGCCGCCGTGCTATTTCAGCGACGGGATATCGGCGTGACGTCTACCTCGGGCATTTCCCTGAGAGGCATAAGGAGACTGCTTCTAGCCAAGAGCTAGATAAGCGATCCCGCCTGGTGGGCCGCTGCGCGTTTCACCGGACGACTGGCCTGGCTTAAGGGTCTATCGGGCTAGCTAGCCGCCGCCGAAAGCGGAGGTAGTGCACCTTTTCTCCTTGGCCAAGACGGAGGGCAAGAAGCACCAGCTAGCCCTCGAGCAGAGCCAGCGTCCCCCCTCAGCCTGTCTTGCCGTGCCCACACTCTGCCACCTTTCAGAGAGGGGATAGTGTCGTTACTGCCGCCGAGTTCGACCAGGGCTCGTATGGCGCTGCGGGGCAGGAATAGGCAGCGAGTAGGGTCACCTGGGGGCTCGGGCTCCTGCCCGACCTCGCTTGAAGGCTGCCGCCTGACCCACCCTGCGCCGTGGGTGAGCTCCTGCCGACGGAGCAGGAGAGCTGGTCTTCTTCCTACAACCTCCACTGCACAGCGTGCTTGAGAGCACACTAAGACTTCGTAGTCTGGTTCGTGCTAGTCGGCCTTCTTCTCTTGCCAACCCTCGCGTGTGCGAGTAGTATGGGGCATTATGTGCAGGAGGTGCTTTTCATGTTCGACGGTATGTCTAAGCCGACCTTCTTGGTGGCGGCGCTCGTTAGCGGCCCTGTGCTCCAATCTATCGGATGTCACCTGACCTTCCGGTGGAACACGAGCCGGCGGTTGTCCAACAAGTGCTTGCTTGACGTACTGTCCATGTTCGCCCAGTGGTAGGCTGAAGGACGTTCCCTCCTTGAAGCGAATCCCTGTCTCCTGGATAGCCCTTGTGGGACTGCGGCCATTCCTAGCCCGTGGGAGTCCGAGACTCGTTACACTAGGGTCGGAGGCAGTGTGGGATTATGGCGCAACGAGACTATGGAGATCTGGGTGAGGCACAACAGCCATCTGCTCGCTTGACGCGTCTTGATCACCCGCGCACACTCACTGGGCTCGACGGTTCGACCCCAGGCAGCTCAGACAGCGGGTCCGGTGCTTGACAAACCGGCGTGCCGACGCCGATTCTAGAGAATCGAGCACTCCCGTTCGAGGACCCGGCCATGACACAGATGGAGATCGTCGGACTAGGGCTTCTCGTCACCGCCATCTACATGACCTGCGGCTGGCTGATCAGCGTCATCCGCCAGGACGCGAGCACCGTCGACCCCTTCTGGGGCCTGGGTTTCGTGCTCCTCGCCGTGGTCTATGCCATCACCGGCGACGGCTTCGTCGGCAGAAAGGCGCTCGTCGCCGTCCTGGTTGGGATATGGGGATTTCGTCTCGCCGGCTACATCGTGATCCGCAACTGGGGAAAAGGCGAGGACTACCGCTATCAGGCGTTCCGACGGAGATGGGGCAAGAGCTACTGGTGGGTAAGCTTCTTCCAGGTCTTCATGCTTCAGGGCCTGCTGATGTGGACCATCGCCCTGTCGTTGATGGCGGCGCAGTCGAACCGAACGCCCGACCACTTCGCCGTCCTCGACATCCTTGGGGCCGCTGTCTGGTGCGTCGGTTTCTTCTTCGAGGCCGTCGGCGACTGGCAGCTCGCCCGCTTCAGGGCCGATCCGGCGAACAAGGGCAAGGTGATGAGGAGCAGCCTCTGGGCCTACACGCGCCACCCGAACTACTTCGGCGAGGCGACGATGTGGTGGGGGCTGTACCTGATCGCCGCCGGCACGCGCTGGGGCTTCTGGACCATCTTCAGCCCGGTCCTCATCACCTTCATGCTGCTGAGAGTTTCCGGGGTGGCCTTGCTCGAGAAGGCACAGGTGGAGGCCAAGCCCAAGTATCGAGACTATATCGAGAGCACGAGCGCCTTCATCCCCTGGTTCCCCCGCAAACGAGACGTGTCCTCATCTGACAGGGGCGCGGTTGGGCCATGAGCACGCCTTCAACGATCCCAGAGCTCGTTGAAGAGTCGGCCCGCAGGTTCGGCTCCAGGGTCGCCTACCAGATGAAGGATGGATCGGGCTACCAGCGCCTGACATTCGGCGAACTGGCGCAGCGGTCGCGGGACTTCGGCGCCGGCCTCCTGGCGATGGGGATGCACCGGGGCGACAAGGTCGCCGTCATCAGCGAGAACAGCCTCGACTGGATTGTCGGCTACTACGGCCTATCGATGGCCGGTGGCGTGGGAGTACCGCTCTACAGTGAGCTGAAAGGCCCGGAGATCCAGGACCTGCTTGCCCGATCTGATGCTCGCTTTGTCATCGCCTCGCGCGCCGTCCTGAACAGGCTGCCCAACGGTCTGCCGGGAGTCGAGCCTGTCATCGTCGCGGGAGAAGACATCGAAGGCGGCGCTGCGAGCTTCGCCGGGAGCGTTACCCGTTTCGACAGCGTCGCCGCGGCAGGGACCGAAGAGAGCCGTCGAATGCTGCAATCGACGAACGTGAGCAGCGGCGACCTCGCGTCCATCGTCTTCACGTCCGGCACGATGGGCGGCGCCAAAGGCGTGATGCTCACGCATGGCAACTTCACCGCCGACGTCGAATCCGTCCGGCGCGCCCTTCCGATCCGGAGCAGCGACCGAATGCTCACGGTCCTTCCGCTCCATCACGCCCTGCCCTTCACTGTCGGTCTGTTGGCGTTTACGAGCCTTGGCGTGGAGACGACGCTGGAAAACGACCTCACCAGGTTGGGCGACCGGATGCTGGAGATGAAGCCGACGCTGTTCGGTGGCGTGCCCGCCCTGTTCAAGTTGATGTATCGGGCCATAGTCCGCCAGCTTGAGGCGGAAGGGAAGCTTGGACAATTCCAGCGAGCTGTCCAGATCGTAGACCGCGTGAAACGCGCTACGGGGCTCAACATCGGGCCGCTTGTGTTCAGGCCGCTGCACCGGCGGCTGGGGGGTCACTTGCGTTTCATCGTGAGCGGCGGCGCGGCGCTCGACCCGGAGATTGCCCGCGACTACTTGCGCCTGGGGCTGCCCATCGTCCAGGGATGGGGGCTAACGGAGACGGCGCCTGTCGTCAGCGTGCAGCGATGGAACGCCGCCAAGTTCCTCTTCACGCGCCACTATGAGAAGCGGGCCGGGTCTGTGGGCCCGCCGCTGCCCGGGGTCGAGGTTGCTGTCCTCCTAGACGATGGGGACAGCCCGCGTATCTCGGCTCACGGCGAAGGAGAGCTCCTGGTCCGGGGGCACAACGTCTTCCTCGGCTACTACAACGAGCCGGATCTGACGCGAGAGGCGAAGGTTGGCGACTGGTTTCGGACCGGCGATCTGGGCCGGATCGATGGCGAGCGCAACGTCTGGATTACCGGTCGCGTCAAGTCGGTTATCGTCCTCGAGTCCGGCAAGAAAGTTGTCCCCGACAGAATCGAAGACCTGGTCACTCCCGACCCCCTGATCCAGAGCATCTGCGTGGTGCCCCTACAGATCGGCACCAAGACCGTCGTGGGTGCAGTCATCTACCCGGACTTCAGCCAAACGAACGAAGCCTGCCGGGAGAGAGGGTTGCCTCTGAACGAGGACTGCATCCGCGCTGTCCTCAAAGAAAGACTCAGTCAGCTCGACGCCAGGCTCGACCTCCATGAGCGCATCGGCGAGCTCGTGGTCTCCGACACGCCCCTGCCGCAGACTCCGCTCGGCAAGGTGGCGCGCGGGCGCGTCGAAATCCCTCATTCGTTCGACCTAGAGCGTTGGGAGCGGAACTACCATCAGGCGGGCTTCTCCAACTGAGCAGCTCCGTCCGCATGAGGACGACTGAAAGCACGGGTCCTGCCGAACCTAGCGGCGCCGTTGCCTGCGGGTTCGTAGGGCACCCAGCAATCCCGCCCGGGGCATGGACCGTGGGTGGTGCTTAGTCATGGATAAAGCAAGGAGGTGACAGATGACCGAGCTAGGGAACCGAGTCTACGCAAGGCTGCGACTCTTCAACGCGGCGATGGGAGCCCTGCACCTTTTCCAGGGCCTGGCCATGCTGGCCCTGAGTAGCAGCATCACTTTCCCCCTGCGCACGACGTTCCTCAACAGCTCCGGCCCTCCGGGGACGGCAACGTCGACAGTGACGCGGACGGTCTTTGACATTCGCCTGGGGCCGATGGTGGCCGCCTTCCTGCTCATATCCTCGATAGCTCATTTCCTCGTTGCGTCGCCCCGCGTCTTCCCGTGGTATGTGAAGAACCTGGAGCGACACATCAACTACATCCGCTGGTACGAGTACGCCGCTAGCTCATCGGTCATGATCGTTGTCATTGCCATGCTCAGCGGCGTGTTCGACCTGCCAACACTGGTGCTCCTCTTCTCGCTGAACGCGACGATGATCTTCTTCGGTTTGATGATGGAGCTGCACAACCAAACGACGGAGAAGACCAACTGGACGTCTTTCGCTATGGGCTGCTTTGCCGGGGGCGTTCCATGGGTCATCGTCATCTGGTATTTCGTCGGCGCCGTCCTTACCTCGCACGATGGCAACGTGCCGGGCTTTGTATACGGCATCATCGCCTCCCTGTTCGTGTTCTTCAACGTCTTCGCCGTGAACATGTTCCTCCAGTACAAGAAGGTCGGCCCCTGGCGGGACTATCTCTTTGGAGAGCGTGGCTACATCCTTCTCAGTCTATTTGCGAAGTCCGCCTTGGCCTGGCAGGTTTTCTTCGGCACGCTCGGCTGAGCGTTGACTGGCACAGTATCCTCGTCGTGTGGATCGCCGGCTCCGAAGGGAGGGATTGAGGGGGCGCAGGCGCTCGCAGGGCCCTGGAAAAGGCTCTGGGGTGCCGGATTTGCATCCCTGTGTACGCAGGTCTACCGGGTGCCCGCTCCTACTGCCATGCGAGCGCGACTTCCGCCGAGCGCAGTACCCCGACTGAACAAGCTCGGCCCACATTGACACAAACTATGGTAGCGCTCGTCGGAGCAAGTCAGCTGAAACGCTTGCTATTGGAGCAATCTCAACATGGGTCTCAAGTGAGAGCCTTGACGAGAAAGAACCCTGCGGCACTCACGGCGCTCGTCAATACCATGCCCCAGGTGATGTCGACTATCGTGATGGATAGAGGCCAGTCCTTCAGAGTGGCGAGATTCGTCAGATCGTAGGTCGAATAGGCAAAGAAGCCGAACAAGGCCCCACGCGCTGCTGCGTGCAGGACTGAGCCTTTGTCCACAGAAGGATAGACGGCGAATACCAGTATCCCGACGATGAAAGTCAGGTAGAAGAATACCCCGGCAACCCAGTTCACCCGGCTGCTCATCAGGTGCCCGATGTGTCTCCTGTACATATCCCTCGCCACGAGCCCAAGCCAAGCAAGATCTATGGCAAAGAAGACCAGCGCAGTGAGGATATAGCTGACTATGACTCCGCCAACGTTCATTTCACTACTCCGCGGCCGGCGGCTTTCGCTATGCCCCTCAACATACCCTTGAAAACCGCCTTATGTATTGGGTACAGACCGTACCAGTAGGCGAGCCCCGGAAGCCCCACAGGATCGAATATGGCGGTCTGTCGGACAACTGAACCAGATTCGCTCCCTTCGACTTCGAACTGCAGCCAAGCGTGCCCTGGGAGCTTCATCTCCGATAGAAGCCTGAGCAGCCGGTCGGGTTCGAACGCCTCGACGCGCCAGAAATCGACGGTATCGCCGGGCACAAGCGACTGCTGAGAACGGCGCCCCCTTCTCATCCCGGCTCCGCCAAAGACGAGATCGACGAGCCCGCGCAGCCGCCACAGCCAGTTTGCGTAGTACCAGCCCGTCTCTCCCCCTATCCGCCGTATCGGGGCAAACGCCGTCGCCGGGTCGCACGATACGCCGATTGTGTCGGAATCCACAATCCGGGACCCGAACCTCTCGCCTCCCCATGCGCTGAGAGAAGCGCGGGAAGAAAGGGCGTCCGACCAGCGCGTCTCGGCGAACTCCTGCTCCTCGTTCGACAGCGCGCGAGCGATCGCCTCCTGAATCCCCTTGGGCCGCAAGTCGAAAACGCGCATCGCGAGATCGTCTTCCACCACGGTGTCATTCCTAACGCCCTCGATTAGTTGTCTGCCGACGCGGGAGTAGATTGGCGTAACAAGGCCCAGCCACAGGCTGGAAAGCCAGGGCGTGAGCACCGGAACAGGTATCATGATCCGCCTCAGACCCCGCTGGCGCGCGTATTCTTGCATGATACCCCTGTACGACACTTGATCCGCGCCGCCGATCTCGAAGACATAGCTGTTGTCATCCGCCAGTTGCAGAGCCTTCGAGAGATAGGCCGTGACATCCTCGATTGCTATCGGCTGAGCCCGTGACCGCACCCAGCGTGGCGCGATCATGACAGGCAGCTTCTCGACTAGAGCTCGAACCATTTCGAACGACAGGCTGCCCGATCCGATTATGATCGACGCCCGAAACTCGATAGTAGGAACGCCAGACCCTCGCAGTATCTCGCCGACCTCTTGGCGGCTTGCCAGGTGGCTAGATAGCCTCCCGCCGCCCCCTAACCCGCCGAGGTATATGATTCGCCTTATTCCGTTATCTCGAGCCGCCCTCGCGAAGTTCTCCGCGCCAAGACGATCGCGCTCCTCAAACCCGCTGCCGGCCGCCATCGAGTGCACAAGGTAGTAAGCCGTGTGGACATCCTTCATGGCCTCGTCGAGGGAAGACATTTCAAGGACGTCACCTCTAACGACTTCGGTTGAAGCAGAGACTCGCGCCCGCAGAAACTCGGGTTTTCGGGCCAGACATCTCAGCGGCGGACCCGTCTCCTCGAGCAAACGCAGCAGACGCCCGCCCACATAGCCGGTACCGCCGGCGAGCAGGATGGGTCCGACATCGCGCCGAAGCGGCTCGGTCACGGCGAGTACCTCCGCACATACTCCCGCGCATGGGTCTTCTTCAAAGTCGACTCAGGGCTCATGTAGCGGACTGCCCCATAGACCGGGCGCTCGGGGCCCCAAGGACGATCGTAGCGTCCCAGAACCCAGAAGATGCCGTCCGTCCGCCAGGTCGTCAACGTAGTGAAGCTTGTACCTGTGGCGGCACTGGCGGAACATGCTGAGCCTGAAGTATGAAGCTGGGTAAGGCATGGCTTCTAAGACCGGGCCTTCTCCGTGGCCGTTGCTGAAACATCCATCAGCTGTTTACGGTGAGTTCCTCTGGCAGTAGGCGTGCACCATGGGCCGACATGCTTCAATTTTCGGTTGACCGGGCGGACCGAACAAGAGGCATGGTCGTCGATTGCTCCACGGATGCGGTATGCGTGCTGGCCCCAAGGACCGTGCGTATTTCACCACGGGAGAGACCTGTGCGGTGCCAATATTCCATCCGTCTCTTCGCAGGTCAAGCAGGCCCTCGGTCGCACTCGCCGAGCTGAATTGCGATGAGGGCATAGTGCCTCAAGGCTGGCCCAAGTAGCTCACCGCGTCAACCCTCTGAATACGGATGAAGTTTTGGCACCCGACAGCTCATGAGGCGTTCTTTGCAGTGTGAGCGATGAAATCGACGATCACTCTGGCCAACTCTTCGCCCTTGTCCTCCTGAAGGAAGTGGCCGGCACCCTCGATCGTCGTGTGCAACTGGCCCTTGGTCCCCGGGACCATCGCCTGGAAAACACGGTCGGCTCGGCGGGTGATGGGGTCGGAGTCGCTGAAGGCGGTGAGGAACGGCTTCTGCCAACGCCGCAGCACCTCCCAGGCCTTGCGGTTGGGTTCGGCGGCGGGGTCGTCGGGCGACGTAGGCACGAGCATCGGGAACTGCCGCGCCCCCGCCTTGTAGCTGTCGTCGGGAAACGGGGCGTCGTAGGCGGCGACGACTTCTGGGGACAGCTCGGTCACACAGCCGCCCCTGACGATCTGACCGACCTGAAACTCGGGTGTCTCCTGGGAGAAGCGTTGCCAGCGCAGGAAGGCCTCTCCGGGCGCCTGGTCACCAGTGGGAAGAAATGTGTTGGCCGCGACGATACGGACGAAGCGGTCCTCGCGCTCGGCCGCCAAGCGCAGCCCGATGAGCCCGCCCCAGTCTTGGCCCACGAGGGTAATGTTGCGCAGGCCCAACCCCTCAATCAGGGCGCGCATCCAGTCGACGTGCCGCTGGTAGGTGTAGTCCTCGCGCCGGGTCGGCTTATCGGAGCGGCCGAAGCCCACAAGGTCGGGGACGACGGCGCGGTGCCCACCCTCGACGAGGATAGGAATCATCTTTCGGTAGAGGTAGCACCAGGATGGTTCACCGTGTATGAGCAGCACCGGGTCAGCGTCCCTCGGCCCCTCGTCTAGGTAGTGGACGCGCAGGGTGCCCCCGTCGCCGGACGGGACGTCCACATACTGAGGCCGGAACGGGAAGCCGGGCAGACCGGCGAAGCGCTCGTCAGGGGTGCGCACTACTTCCATCAACCTTCCCCCTTCCAGATGGCGACTCGCGGGGCCGAGATGTAGGTATTATACCGCCCTCATGCCGGAGTGTCGCATCTACCTGAATGGGTCCTTGAGCCGGACCTCGGCTACAAGGTTATCGAAACCCACACGTCGCTGCCTCGCCCGGAGGGCATCTACTGGAAGCTCCTGCCGCCGGAGAAGATCGAGGCGATCCCGGCGCTTCGAAAAATGGCACCCGACCTGTCAGACCTTAGTTGAGAGCTGCCGCCTCGCCGACCCTGCGCCGAGGGTGAGCTCCTGCCGACGGAGCAGGAACTCGGTCAGCTTCGTGCAGCCTCCATTGGGCGGCGTCCTTGAGGGCACACCACGTGGGGATAGTGGTCGATGACCGGAAGGTAGATCACAGTCGCAAGTTCGATCAACCTCTCGGTTTCCCATAACGAAGATTGGACGCCACTCTTGGCGGGTGGGGTGCTGTGACAGCGCCTGTCCCGGCCTGCGGGCCGCATTCCGTCCCAGAACGCGCGGCCGCTTACGACTACGCGTCGCAGTCCGCCCCGGTGGGAGGCATAGCAGAATTGCCACAGCTTGAGCTTGATGATCCCACAACTGGCTCGGGTGAAGCGGCCATCCCGTGCACTGTGGTGGTCGCTGTGGTTGTTGCGGTTGCCGCAGGCGCCTGGTACGCCAGGAGGCGGTGGGACAGGCCCCAATAATGATCTCATTACTCACTACCGCGCCTCAGGGCAAAGCTGGGTCATCCGAGCACCATCTGTAGATACTGGCTCAGAATGCGTTAATATACAGATGACACTGACCTCAGGGGGACACGTGACCGCGACTTCCCAGAGCCAGAAAACGCCGGGCCAAGGAGAACGAAGATTCCTGTCAGGACCGCAAGACCGTGGCTCTGAGCTCTTACGCCTCTTGCGCATCTCCGCAGAGTTCATTCGGGGATTCCGGAAACTACATTTTCTGGGACCTTGTGTCACCGTCTTCGGGTCGGCGCGGTTCGCCGAGAGCCATCCGTACTACGGGCTAGCACGAGACGTGGGCAAGCGACTGGCCGAAGCAGGATTCACAGTGATGACCGGAGGTGGCCCGGGGATCATGGAGGCAGCCAGCCGCGGCGCGAAAGATGTGGGTGGCCGGACAGTAGGCTGCAACATCGAACTGCCAATCGAACAGAAGCCCAATCCGTATCTGGACGAATGCGTCAACTTTCATCATTTCTTCGTGCGCAAGGTGATGTTGGTCAAGTACTCTTACGCATTTGTTGTGCTACCGGGTGGTTTCGGCACGCTGGACGAGGTCTTTGAGACGGTGACCCTGATCCAGACGGACAAG
>Ga0315279_10010744_pt1 | contig 10712 bp, 12 predicted proteins | sample YL17G06_20_MG_FD_203694 | JGI IMG/M metagenome (GOLD analysis project Ga0315279, IMG submission 203694) | Sediment microbial communities from Yellowstone Lake, YNP, Wyoming, USA - YL17G06_20 | ecosystem: Environmental > Aquatic > Freshwater > Lake > Sediment | place: USA: Wyoming | collected...
CTTTCTCTGTCACCGTCACCTGTTTCTGGGCAGGCGCTGCTTCTTGTCGTGACGGCGGTGGTGGCATCTTCGGCATCTTCACCTTGTAATCTGCAGGGTCGATGTCCTTGAACACGGTGACTGATTTTCCGCCATGGTCGGTCTCCCTTGTGCGGATCTCCACTAGGATCGGGATCTGGATCGACGCACCCGAGATCAAGGCGACACCGATCGGCAGCCGCTGGATCTCATCATAGGTCTGACTGGTGAGACCTTCCACGGATTGAATAATCGCCTTGAGGTCATTCGGGTTCGTGACCTTAAGGATGATGTTGGTGTTACACTGAGAAATAATGTTCTTGTCGATCTTCGCGGGACGCTGACTGACCACACAAAGGCCCATGCCGAATTTCCGGCCCTCGGAAGCGACCGTCCGTAGCATCTGTGATGAGACCGCGTGGCCCACCCCGTGCTCCGGGCAGTAGTTATGCGCCTCTTCGACGACGCACAGGAACGGTGGGATCTTCCCTGCTTTCCTGTCATTGAACAGTTCACCGGTCAGGCGAGCGACCACGACATCCTGGATGTCTGGTGGCACCCCACGCATATTAATGATAGAGCATTTCCCTTTCTGCACGAGTTCGTTCGTCGAGGTCCCCTTCTCCGCGAACACGCCAATCGCGTCCAAGGATTCCAGGGAAGCTATACAGTTCCACCGCGCGTTGCTCTTACTGCGTTCCACGGCCTCGATGATATCCCTGATGCTATAGATCTGTTTGAACTCCTTAAGCTCCTTGATTGTCTGATACAACACCGCGATCTGAGGACCTGAGAGCTTCGCTTGTAGCAGATCCAGGATCTCCCTGCCCTCAAGGTTCATCCCGTTCAAGGTGAGATGTGCCGTCCCTTCGCCACCCGAGGCAAGTGGTGAATAGGTTACGATCTGAGAGGAATAATCATTTGGTTTCACCCCGAATTTCTCCATGTTCTTCGTGTCTTTCTTGTCTTTGTTCGGCTTCCCAAGGGAGACATACTCGCCGTGCGTGTCGATGATGATGAGCGGGATTTTCTTCTTGAGCAGTTCCTCGATGAGCACCCCGCAGGCGTAGCTTTTTCCTCCTCCGGTTTTTGCAAGGATGCAGATATGCTTCTGCACCAGTGAGTCGATGTTGAGATAGACAGGGAGGTCATGGCCTTTCAGAAGACCCACGTACGCTCCGTTTTCCTTGTCCGCGTGAAGCCCGAGCACGTGACGGATGAGATCCTCATGGGCAATCATGATGCGTGCGCCAGCCTCAAAAGGACTTCGTGGCGCCTGCAGATGCCCTTCCTTATCCCGGAAGCCGATGACTTCCGCATAGGCTGAGATATCGCTTTTAATCGGAGGAACCGAATCGTTGCTTTTGATGGTGATCGCATCCTCGAATCGCAGATCAGAGTATCCCTTGATGTCCATGACTTGCGCTAGGACGTACCCCTCTTCGTGTGGTGCTGCAACGTAATCGAACTTGCGAAGGTTATGTCCGTCAACGGTGAAATTAAATTTCGTTGAACCAACGTCACCATAAATAAGACCGACAAAGTCGTTTTTTTGTTCCGGCATCCATACCCCTTTTGTTGTCTATGTGCGGAATATTATGCAGGGTTATTATAGTTTTTGTATTTTTTTACGGTCTCGGCTGGTAGTCCTGCGAGAAGCTCGAGTGCTTCTTGTTCCATGAAATGGAGTGTCCCTGGGATGACGAGGGTGTGTAAGGGTGGTCCGAAGTCCATGGCTTGGAGGGCTTGGAGGGTGTTTGCGGCGACGACCTCGTCTGGGGCGCCAGCACGTGCGACCACGCAGGCGATTGTGTAATTCGTAAAAAGGCGTTTCTTGCAGGTGTGTTCCATGCGTTGGAGGAGGCCGAGTCCTTCGTTCGCGGTCATGTACCGGTCGTTCTCGGCCTGGATGTCGAGGAGCACAAGGCTATGTAGCCCCATATGTTTATTTTCTAGAATCACCGTGTAAGGACTGGTCGGGAAGTACTCCTTCTCGGGGTAGGCAAGCGTGGTGGTCCTGCCGAACTTGTAATGCTGCAATCCGAGGAGGCCTGGTACTGCGGTCGCGATGCTGCTGCCATGGATGATCCCAGTGCTGATCCCTTTTTTTATAGCGCGTAACCGTAAATCGATATGGGTAGTTGCGATCATCGGGTCTCCGCTGGTGAGGAACACGACATGGTTCGTTGCTGCCTCGGTCAGAATCTTATCGCCCTGTTCGGTGTCGTGTCGGGAGAGTACCTTGATGGGTTTCCCGATGGCGTCCTCGAACGATTGTTTGTCGAACCTGCCTGGTTTTGAGGTGTAGAACTCTGCAAACACCTGGTCGCAGTCCTTGAGCTCTTGCATGGCTTTGAGTGAGATGTCACGTTCGTCGTACAGCCCGAGGCCCACGAACACGAGTTTCCCCTGCGACATTTTTTCCACAGCCTTCTATGATGTTTTCATTCAAAAATGTTGTTCTTTTATTGGTTTTATCGAAAGTGTTTAAAACTCCAACGTGATTCCTTTGTGTGGGCGACAACTACCGGCTTTTTTTTTTCGGCCAAAGTCGCACGCTTCATTCATTTTTTCAGACATGAAATACTCGCTCATGCTACCCGTTCACCAGGAGGAAAATAAAGAAAGATTTAAATTCCAGGAGGGCCATTCCTGGGCTGAGGTGTTTTATGGCATACAAACACGAGGGTTGGACCTTGTATACGCGCAATGTGAAGCTGAAAGGCGGAAGAAACCAGACGATTTATTTCTTCAGCAAACGATCACCGAAGAGTGGAACACAATGTGATTTACCAACTGGCTACACTGTCGGTGTCAATAAACGAACAGGCCTTCCCTACCTGAAAAAGAAGTAAAGGCATTTCGTTTATTATTCTTTTTTCTTTTTTTTTCATTTTTTTCTCATTGCATAAATGTTTTATAACAAAGGATTGATTGGCTGCATCTATGTCCCGGAGACGTCCGCAGGAAAAAAAGATGCAAAAGACGATCGCGTCGCAGCGGATCTCCTATCTCTTTGCGCTCGCTGAGTTGTGCGCGCGGGAGGGGAAGCTTGCGCTGGCGAATCGTTACGTAGAGCTAGCGCGCAAGATCTCCATGAAATACCTGGTGCCAATCCCCGTGGAATTCAAACGGAGGTTCTGCACCCACTGCTATCAGTATCTGCTTCCAGCGACCACGTGCCGGGTTCGGATCCATCGCGGTATGATCATCACCTACTGTCATTCCTGCAAAAAGTACAGTCGGATGCCGCTACATCATCGGAAGTCATCAAAATCAAATTCCTAAGAAAGGATTTGATTTTGTTCTAATGTTTCTTCGCTGACACATCAATCTCATTTATATAAAGTGGTGAAATGAGCTTCGATTTCCTACCTTCTCTTTTCAATTTAAATCATGTTTTTTTGTGCGAATCAAAATGACAGTTCCTTTTTACCTACCCAGGTTTTATTTCAATAGACGAAGCTGTATGGTCTTACGGCAACTCAACACAGGTTTCCTTCATTGCCTCTGACACAACAGCTTCCTCTCCTTTCTTTTTATTTTTTCGGATTATATTTAAATAGATAATGAGTGTTCTTTTTTCCATGTATAGGAAATGGGTGTCCATTTCTGTGGCAGTCTTGGTGATGGTTGGTGTTTTTTCATCAATCGGCCTAGCCACTAATCCATCCACGTCACAGCCAATAACTCCTATTACAAAGTGCAACAATCACCGGACTAACCACGCGTCGTCTCAAGCGTCGCAGGGCGGCTACAATAGCACGTTAGTCATAGTAGGCATCATTTTTGGAAAATACACAGACATCGTAAAATGGGGACCGCAAACCAACGTCGCATGCGAAGTAGGAGAACTAAAGGTGATTGGGATCTGTGATGGATACCCCTTGATCTCGATGCACAAAGATTTCTATGTCGCGTATATTCAGATTTTTCTAGGCCATGCTAACAACGGCCGTATGTTTGGATTAGTCTTCTACGGCAGGCTCGTTAACTATTAACCGCTTCGGAAAATGCTATATAGATATGTTCTGAATGTGCTAAGTAATCTATGAACTCATGTTTTTTTGTGCGAATCAAAATGACAACCACGATGATTGAAGATTCTTTCCCATTATTATTCTGGTATATTGGGAGTAGGCCAGTTCCAACCCATCACATCTGATATGTTTGCCCAAATTCCATACCAAATTAATGCTGACAGCACCAACCAGAAGCCTCTAAGTAATAATAACAGTGACATTCTGTACTCCGATTTATCTATAAGGAAAACTCCCCGAATCGTGCGAAATTTATACACTATTACTACGATGAAGTAAAGTAAGGGATGTCGAGGTAAATCTCCTTTTATTAATATATCAATCATTCTTTTGAGAATGATGTTCACTGGTTGACGGACAACCTTACTTTTTACTGTTCCTTGAACACTCCGCATTTCATTGTCAGTGGATGCTTTCACAACACTTAAGTTGATGCCTGGTGCGACAGCGACACCGATGAAAAGAAAGATGATGCATATCGCTAAGAGTTTCTTCATTTCCATCATCTCACTCCTGGGATATCATAGGGTTTTTGTGCCGGAGACCAATCAATTTGGAAATATGGTGGAAAAATATTCAAACCCATAAGTAAAAATGCTAGTAATTCATTTGAAGGCAAAATACATCCTATAATTAGTTTTGGAAGTACTCTTGGTTTATACCAATAATTTCCATCAATTTTATTATCAATTTTCCTTGGGCTTGGTGGACAAAAATAAACAACTGTAACCGTACAATTCTCATTCATGAAATTGTTATCTGAAACAATACATTTTTTACAGCGTTCTATAAGTATTCCACCATATAAAGAATTGAATGTGTTTCGCTTGATTATAACATACTCATTATCGAATAAGTCAACATCAGTTGCTAACTCAAAAGAATTATAAAAAGTATTACCAGATATTGACAAGTTGCTAACATTGTCCGATAAAATGCCACTATTTAATATTGTGTAAATAACGTTACCTACTATACTGATATTATATGAATCATCCATATGAATCGGAAAAATATCATTTACAAGAGTGTTATTTGAGATAAGGATGTTGTTTACACCATTTAGTTTTATGCCTTCACGGCGGCTATTTTTGATTACATTATTTTTTATAACAATTGAATTTGATTTAACATTAATGTTTGGAGTATCTGCTGACCCACTGTTTTGTATCGTAAAGGAACTAATTGTGACTCCATCTGAAATAATAGTAATGATATCATAACTTCCATTTCCTTCGATAACAGTAGAAGTACTTTCACCAACCAAACTAATAGACTTATCAATTATCAACAACTCATAATAAGGAGAATTATCATCATAAACAAAAATCGTATCACCATCATTTGAATCATTTATAGCATCCTGAATTGCTGTATAATTTCCTGGTCCACTCCCACCAACATATAACCAATGACCTCTTGATGCTGGAAATGATAATTTCTCTATCTTTTGTCCACTCGATGGAATGACAACTGTCCCGATGAACAAGAGAATGATTCCAACCGCCAAACATTTCTTCCATACATTTTTAATCATGTTTTCATGCCTTTGATTTCATACTTCCCAGTTTATCAACCAATGATTCTATCATGGACTGGAGGCGGAAATGGGAGAAACCAATCGCATCCAAGTATAAATGCAACTAAAGCCGAAGTGTCGCCAATGATAAACAGACAAAGAGAAATGAATAGCAAAGGTATAGCTATAGTAAATTGGTAAATAAATACAGCTCCTGAAAAAATTAATTCGGTAATACCACAAATAATGGGAGTACTATCTTGAGCATTATTTTCCTCACAATCACAATTCGTGCTTGATAATTGTGTTAATTCTCCTTTGAGTTTAGTATCTTTTTCAATAACAGCGGATATTTGCTTTTGAACTGCTTGATTAATGACTGGGTGGTGTCCAATGAATGAATGTATCTTTGATTTACTGATGCTTTTCGAGTATATCACACCCATTGTATACATGCGTTTGAGAAACTTCTCGGTCAAAACTGGATGATTGAAAACCGAGAATCCAATTCCAGGGTCAAAGAATCTTTTTCCTGTTATCTCAGAACCAAGAATAACCTTCTGAATCTCTTTGTTGTTCGCCATATCAACGATGGTTTGAAACAACAGCTCCTTCTGGTCAATCTCACTGTCAATCATTTTCTGGTTTGATGATTGAACTGTCTGATACCCGACTACATTGGTCAGCGAACCAAGAACCAGTAGAACCACAGCACAGATACTTCCTCCAACCAGAGGGTATTTGGTCATATCTTTTCTCCCCGATACGATTTTATAACACTGTTTCCCTTTAAAAACATATCCTATCTGAGAAGTTTACCGTGCCAGAAAATACACCGCTCCTCCACCCATTTTTGGAACCCTGTTCGTCTCATACACATACCCAATATGCTTAAATAAGATATCATATTTACCGATACTACTTTCCAGTAGAACGGAAGAGAATTCCTATGACCACTGCATACGATGTCCCTGCAAAAGAACTCATTGCGAATCTTAGCAAAAAACTCCAGAGTGAAACGACGATCACCCCTCCAGAGTGGAGCAGGTACGTCCGCACCGGGGTTTCAAAGGAGAACCCGCCAGAGACCAAAGACTGGTGGCACACCCGATGCGCCTCGATCCTGCGGAAACTCTATATTAATAAGTATATGGGGATCGAACGTCTCCGCGCGGAGTACGGCGGGAAACGCGACCGCGGGTCCAAACCCAACAAAGCAAAACAAGGAAGCGGCGCGATCGTCCGCAAGGCGCTGCAGCAGCTCGAAGCAGCCGGGTACGTCACAAAGATGAAAGGCAGAGGTCGAATCCTCACCCCGAAAGGGGTCAAATTCCTGGATAACACCTCCTACGAGGTGAAGCAGACGCTCGTCGAGGCAATGCCTGCATTGAAAAAATATTAAATAGGGGACGTCGCCATAGGTTCGTCTTGAGGTTCTAGGTCGCTATGGATGATATAGAAGCGATTAGGAAAAAGAAATTGCGCCAACTCCAGGACCAAGCGCTCTCCCAAGAAGAATTCCAGGAGGAGCAGCAGCAAGAGTTCGAGGAGCAGAAAAAGCAGGCGCTCCGTGCGATCCTCACGGACAACGCCCGGGAACGCCTGGGAAGAATCAAGGCAGCCCGCCCTGAGCTTGCAGAGAACCTGGAGAACCAGCTCATCATGCTTGCGCAATCCGGGCGGCTCAAAAACAAGATAAACGATGAACAACTCCGGGAGTTACTCTCAAAGCTCCTCCCGCAGAAACGCGATATCACGATTCGCAGAAGAGGAATCTAACATGTCAAGTCATAAATCATTAGGAAGAAAGCTCCGCTTAGGGAGAGCAACGAAAAGCAACCGACGTGTCCCAGCATGGGTCATGATACGGACGAATCGGCGGTTCACACGACATCCACACACCCGCAACTGGCGGAGAAATAAACTCAAAATAGGGTGATAGCACATGGCGGAAAAAGACGCGGAGAAGGAACTCGAACGGATCTACATTATCCCTCTGAGACGAGCGAAGATCGGGCCGACATCACGGGCAGTACCACGCGCGGTCGACGATCTCCGTCACTACCTCATGAAGCACATGAAGGTCGAAGAGAAAAACGTCTGGATCGATGACTCACTCAACAGAGAACTCTGGGCGCACGGGAAGTTCTGGGTCCCGAAAAAAATACGTGTCCGCGCCGTGAAATTCGACGACGGGGTGGTCGAAGCAACACTGCCTGAGATCAGTGAGAAGAAATCACGCCGTGAGCTGCTCAAAGAAGAAAAAGAGAAGAAAACCCCGATTCTCCGACGCGAAGAGGAAAAACCAACTGAGGCAGCGACTGGCGCCGAGGACTACAAGATCACTCCCACCGGTGAAGGCGAGGTCAAGATAAAGAAAAAGAAGGCCCCGCGAGAAAAAGAAGAAAAACCAGAAGCTGAGAAAAAAGAAGAAAAAGCAGCGAAAAAGGAAAAACCTGAGCCAGAGGAAAAAGAGACCGCGAAAGAGCCAAAGGCACCGAAGAAACCAGCCGCGAAAAAACCAAAGGCGCAGGCAACCAAATCCGCTGCAAAGAAGAAGCCTGCTGCGAAGAAGACGAAGAAAAAACCCTGATTCTCGCCAAGGCTATTTTTCTTTCCTTCCTTTAATATTCATAAGAAGCATCTTTTTTAGGATATAAAATCCAAATTGAAAAAAATAAAAGGAAAAAAAGAGAGTAAAGGATTATTTCACTCCGAGCACAAAGACAAGGAACACAAAGGCCGTATACGACTTCTGGACACCACCGACATCAACCATGATCCCTGTTTTCCCAAAGCCGAACACGCTGTCCTTGAAGGTCCTTGTTTTCCCGGGGTCAAGACTCAGGATCGTCCCACTCGCGCTCTTCCCTTTCATGATATGTTTCCCGTCAAGGGTGATGCTCCACGGAAGCATCGTGTATGCTATCGACCCGTTGTTGACGATCTCAAGCGAGACACCGACACCGCCCTTCACTGACAAGGTGACGTCCGGATGATGCATGATCGTAAACGTGGTGTTCTGTGTCGCTTCAGCATTCCCTGCCCTATCCACCGAGTAGAAGGAGAGGACATGACCCCCGTCTGTAGTGACATTGAACGAATCCGTATAGGTAGTCCATGGCCCTAAATCGAGCTTATATTTCGTGAAATCGACACCTGAACCATTATCGCTGGCAGACAATGTCACGGTCACGTTGCTGACGTAGACATTCCCGTTCATCTGCCCGTCCAACTGGCAGGTCGTAATCGGTGGGACCGTGTCGGGTTCCACGTATTTCCAGATGAATTGACTCCCTGTGCCGCTGAGAATCTCGCATCCTTTCAGCTCGTTCTTCCCGTCGTTGTCACAGTCCCCGATGTTCATGCCAGCAAGCATGCCGGTCGGGTCCGTGAGGGTGGCTTTTTCATAATAACTGTTACCATTCCATCCTATGATATGGACATAGCCTGTCCCGAAACAGAACTCATTATGGCCGTCGTTATCTGCATCCCCGATTGCGACCGCCTCGATCGTCGGCCATTGACCTGGGTACTGCCCGTTCCAGACCAGCTGATAGGCGCTGCCGTCCCATTCGAAGAGCCATCCTTGCGGGATCGTCCCTCCATAACATCCGATGCCGATCTCAAGGGTTCCATCACCGTTGACATCCCCGACCCCGTCCCCGTAGACGGTTGAGCTGCCGTAGTTCTGATAGACCGGTACCCCATCCCATGTTTGGGTGCCGGAGTTCCAGTTGAGCGCCCAGGTCCCCGTGGTTGCAGATTGTCCGTTGGACACATCTGCAATCACCTCGGTGAGACCGTCGTTATCGACATCTCCGCTCCAGACCATAGGGCATTCCATAGAAGAACCCCCTGGGCAGGACCAGGATGTCTCATAATAGAATTGTTGATTCCCAATGTCCCAGCCTAATGCTGTGACGTGGTAGTTTCCGGTCCCCATGTTCGGGGCGTTCGCAATCAGAACCTCCAGGGAACCGTCATCGTTGTAATCGCAGACATAGATATCAAAGACGAAATCAACCCCGGTCCCAGAATAGTAGTCGAGCTGGGTGAGGGTCGTCCCGTCGTATTTGTAAGCATAGACACCGTCCGCTGATGAATACGCCCAGGACACGCACAAAAGCATTGACCCGTCTTGATTGAGATCAGCGATGCATGCGCCCGAGGGTACACCTCCGCCCTCCGTCCATGAATATTCCTGGACATATGTCTGTTGGGCTGGATCATAATGGATGATCCTGGCCATGCTGGTGGTCTCATACCCACCAATGATGGTCTCGATGATGCCGTCACCGTCGACGTCACCGATAGGCTGCGCAAATTCAGCCTCGCCGTTCCCCCCATATGCATGCGTCCATTGGAGCGTCCATCCGCCCCGGTTGCCCAGGCTCTGAAGGAGTGAACCCCCAGCGGATGTTGCTTTTGTATCTAATGCTCCGATGTGTGGCAACAGAGCAACCGCGATCATTAGCGTACAACAAATGATACTGGTTATCTTTTTATTCATATAAATATCCCCTAATAATTAAAATATGGATTCTCCATTTAAATAGCTATCGAACAGGTGAATTCCAAGGTAAAAAACACTGAGAGAAGCTCATGAGGCGTCCAAGGCAAGAATCGGGAGAGTCACCGAGAATATACTTTTATATCACGAGGTATTGTGCGTTCATACGCTTGGATGTGACAACAGGATGAAACAGCAAGTAAAACTCCTCTGGTTGATTTTAATGGTGAGTTGTGTCGTCTTCGGTGGTTGTACAACATCAAAGAGCGACAAGGACAAGTTTATCGGTTCATGGGAAGGCACGTACTCCTGGGCCGGCAATCTCACAAGAAAGGTACCGGCCACCATTACGTTCTTTTCCGATGGAACCTATTCCGCGACACTCCCCCTGATTCGAGACAATGGAACCTGGGATATCACCAATGGAGCACTGATGAAGACCGCAGACAGCAACCCAGTTGTGGCTTATGCATACTCCTTTTCCAACAACAATCAATCGCTCATCCTAACCTCGTCTCCTAAAAATGATCAATGGAATCTAACCAAACAATGACATCTGCAGATGTCCTCCCGCGAAAGAGGTAATTTTAAATACTGGGAGAAATTGACAGGAAAATCAGGA
>Ga0315279_10010746_pt1 | contig 10711 bp, 16 predicted proteins | sample YL17G06_20_MG_FD_203694 | JGI IMG/M metagenome (GOLD analysis project Ga0315279, IMG submission 203694) | Sediment microbial communities from Yellowstone Lake, YNP, Wyoming, USA - YL17G06_20 | ecosystem: Environmental > Aquatic > Freshwater > Lake > Sediment | place: USA: Wyoming | collected...
CCAGAGCCGTGTTGATCTCGGCAATCGCTCCCGTGACGGGCGAAGGCAGGATGACGTTGACCTTGATCGTCTCGACGCTGGCGAATTCGTCGCCGGGCTTGAGCACTGTCTCGACGGGCTTGACCTCGGCAAAAGCCATGTCACCGCTGCGCTGCTGGCTAAAGTCGGATAGGCCCAGCTGGGCCACGCCGCCTTTCTGCCTGACCCACACGCCCGTGTCGTTGTAGTACAAGCCTTTCGGCACGCGGAAGGTGAACTTGTCCACCGTCAATTCAAGCATCTCTTCAGACATGTCTCCTCCTGCTGTTTGACATGATATTCATACGATTGAATTAGATTCGGCCAAAATAAAAAGCCTCAGCACACACCAGGGTGCACCATCGGCTCATCTGGAGCAGGCGCACCGCTTGGTCTTGTTCGGCATGGCAAAGTTCAACGCAAGGCCCTGCTTCCGGGCTTGTTGGCTGACTATGCTCCTGGCCGTATCGAGAACGGCATGCACACTCGAGTCGCTCACGCGATAATATACACGCAGGCCATCCTTGCGGTCAGTTACCACGCCTGCTCTGCGTAATGTCATCAAATGCTGTGAGACACACGCCTGGCGCAAGCCCAGCGCGGTCGCCAGGTCGCACACGCACTGTTCCTCGCCACGCAAGATGTCCACAATCCGCAGCCGAACCGGATGAGCCAGGGCTTTGAGCATCCTGGTCTCAAAGGCATAAACATCCATGACGCACCAATCATATCTAAGAAACTGAATATATTTTAGCGCCAAGCTGGGCAAGTGGGTAGTGACATCTGTCATGTCTTGCACATGACATGGCGGCAGCGAGATGGAGGCACAACCATCAAGCAGACAATGCCCTAGCGACTGAACCGGCGTGCCATGACGACAATAAACATCACAAGTCCATGACGAGCAACACTTGTTGTCCTCGCCAAACTGTGTAGGATAGTAAGCAGTATAACCGTATCGACCCAAAACCGACCACCCTAAGAAGGCGAGTTCCTTTCAGAGGTAAATATGTCGGCACTCATCAAACCGATCGGGATGCTCAAAAGCTACATTGGCGGCCAAGCCGAAATCGCCGTCGAGGCCGGGCGCACAGTCCGTGAGGCAGTGAAGGCGCTGGGTATGCCGCCCGAGATCATCGCGCTGGTGCTGGTCAACGACGCGCAACAGTCGAAGGACTATTGCTTACAAGATGGCGATATGGTCAAGCTTGCGGCTGTCGTCGGCGGTGGGTGACGCGCGAACGTCAGAAAAAGTGACCGCACCGAATCGCCAGTTTAATCTGCATAAACCTCAGGAGCGTCTATGGCTAAAGTAGCCGTGGTGCTGGACGAGCAAGAGCAGGTCGAGCTAAAGGTGATCCTGTCTGATAGTGATGAAGCGGAAGCCTTGCGCTTTCTGAAAAAAGTGGTGTGGGCGCAAGTACAGGCAGTCCGGCGCAAAGAACTGCGCGGTCATTTGGAACAGGGCCAGGGCTAAGGCGGGTACTCTTGCAAAAACGTTGAGCCTTCAGGATTGGGAGACACCCTCACGGGCGATGAAGTCCATTTTAAACTTCAGAAGCCTGCGTCAAGACCTCAATGCGTTGGCGGATGGCTGGGCCATTGATCTTGCCGCCCGATGAAAACAACTCGTCATTGACGTACACCAGCGGCAAGGTCAAGCCATCCTGGGAAACGGCGGCCAACACATCCGGGAAACGATCCATCTCTGGCCCAAACAGGTCAAAGTATTCGACGATGACTTGATTGCCGAACCGTCCCACCAGTTGCCTGCCGATCATCATCGCTGTGTCGCGCCAAGCATCGGTTGTGCCGGTGGCACATGCAGTTGGCGCGCCAAAGATGCGAACTATCACCATCAGCAGCACGCCGGCCCGGCATCCGGCCCGCACGCGGGAAGCGAGAGCTTGGCGCCGTCGCTCCCGCGGATGACCAGCCCGGCGGTAATGACCTGCCGGGTCTTTTTGTGGTGGCACTTGGAACACGCGGGCTTTAGCCCGGCCTCTTTCTCTTTGATCGAGGCGCGGACATCAAAGGTTTCACCACACTGCTCACACTGAAAGGCGTAAAACGGCATTTGTCACTCCTTGTGTTTCTCCGAAATAGTTTTCGCCAGTGCGCCCAACGCGGCGAGGATAGCGCCGATGTTTGCCATGCGCCCCTCGCCCACATCGCCGGTGGCCTGCAAGCCTGTCTCCGGTTGCACGATTTGATAGCCGATCCCTTTCAGGGTCTCGACGTTGCGCTGGAGAATCAGGTTGGCCCACATCGTATCGTGCATGGCCGGGGCCAGCAGCACCGGGGCAGTGGTAGCCGCCAGCAGCAACGACACCGGGTCGTCGGCCAGCCCAGCCGCCACCTTGCCGATAAAGTCAAACGTCGCCGGGGCCACCACCACTAGGTCAGCCAGACGAGCCAAGTGGATGTGAGCCAGCGGCGCGCGCTCCGCGCCCTCGAACATGTCCGTCCACACCGCCGTTCCGGCTGCGGCGGCCACCGTCAACGGGGACACAAAGTGTGCCGCGGCCGGGGTCATTACCGCGTGTACGGTAGCCAGGTAGCGAAAGCGCAACTGGCCGATCAACTCCGGCAGATAGTGCGCGGCCACCCCGCCGGTGATGCCGACGACGATGGTTCTTCCGGCCAACATGTCAACAACTCGCCGGGCCAGCCAGGGCGGCAAAATCCGTGCCCAGCAGTTGGCTGATCTCTTGATTCACCTTGGGCAAATAAGCGACGGCAGCCTGCTGGGTTACGGCATAATCCATAATCACAGGGTCGGATCGCACCTCTTGTTGCAGCGCGCGCACGTTGTTCAGGTCGGATTGCGTCAACGTGCCGCGTGACTGCCCGCTTCGCGCGCGCAGGTCGGCCTGCGCCGCCGAGAGGCGCTCTAGCAGCGCGCGGGCGTGTGGGGTGGCCTCCAGTTGAGCTTGAGCACGACGGTATGCGGCAATGGGCTCCACGCGAATGAGAGCCGCAGCCAGCGTCTCCGCCGCAGCTAAAATCGTAGGAGGAACGGTAACAGTTTTAGTATTCATAGGTCTCTTTTTACGATCACCTTTCACATGAAGGGTTGGCAAGTCGAGTGTTGGATCAGGTCTGCCAGCCGGCTTCTCGACTTGAACTGGCGAGTCAATAAAGCCCGACGCCGGCTCGGCAGGAGCGGGTTCATGCAAGAACTCGAACAGCGCTCCGGACAATGCGTCGGGAAGGGATGGCTGGCTCGCGCTGCTTCGCGTCGCGCCGATGTGGGCCAGTTGTGTCGCGATCTCCCGCAGGCGTTCGTCGCGGGAAACCGGCGAGTCGAGCCGCAGGGCAAGTGAAATCAAGCGGCCCAGCGCTTCGGCCGATGCAAAGGTATCTGTGCCAGCCTTACCGACGCTGAGAAAGACTTCGAACGGCTGACCGTGTGGATCGCGTGTCAGCGTGACGAAGGCTGCGCCGAGCGCAGTCGGCACACGGGCCGTCTCGCTGGGCAAGACATGCGGGCGTGCTGCGACGGGTGGGTTGGCCGCGTTCACTGTTGGCCTCTCAGCAGCAGCCGGGCCCACAAGCCGCGGTGAAACTTAGCCCGATACGTTGTGAGAGCACATCGGCAGTAGCCTGGCACATGGCCGTGAGGCTTTCCTGCGCCTGCAGGTAAGCGGCGATGGTGAGATGAGACAGGAACGCCTGCCGCAGCCGTTCCAGCTCGGCCTGGTCTTTGGCGCTCACGGCTTTCAGCATCAACATCGCCTGAAGTGATTGCTGTTTAGTTTGATACGCCCCGATGGCGCGTTGAGCTGTCTCATCCTGGCGCAGCCGGTCGCTGGCCTGCTCAAAGGCCTGGAACTCGGCTGATTCGGCCAGAGCCTCCGCAAAAGCGCGGGCGGCGACGCGCACCTCGGCCTCGGCTTCGGCACCCTCAGTCTCGAGCACGCCGGTCACAGTTTGGGCTGGCATTGTTACTTGAGTCATTCATTTTCTCCTTGATTTGATCCCTGCGAAGGTTCAGAACCTTCGCAAGGGTGCTATGTCGCCGATGGAAACAGCGATAGATCCGTGTGCGGCAAAAAGAGAGCGGCGGTGTATTCGTCAAAATAGTGCGGCTCGACAGTCAACTCCAGGCAGGTGATTGATGAAGCAATTTGTTGAGCACGCTTCCAGGCGTCGCGCGACAGCAGCGCGGCACCTGCGCCCGCCAGCGAACTGTTGCCGATAAACTGAATCCGCTCGCGGGGAATGTCCGGCAGCAAGCCGATGCGCACAGCCTGTTCGATCTCGAGCGACTGGCCGAAATTACCCGCAATGAGAATCCGCGCCACATCGTCAAAGGTCAAACCTGCATTGGCGAGCAAAATCCGCGAGCCTGCGTAAAGTGCAGCTTTATCCCGAATGAGATTCTCGATGTCGCCTTGCCGCAGCGCGATGTCACGCCCAACAGCGGTTTCACTCGCTGTGGCAATGATCGCCTCGGGATGGCTTTCGTCTCGGCGCGTGTTGCGCGCAGCGAGATTCACCTTGCCGCTGCGGTCAATCACGTCGGTTTGCAAGAACGCGCCGAGCGCCTCGATCAGCCCGGAGCCGCAAATCCCGCGCGGCGGTTCACCGCCCACGGTGCGATAGGCGACGCGGCCATCTTCCATCCACACGTGCTCGATCGCGCCCGGCTGCGCTGGCATGCCCCATTCCAGGCCGCAGCCTTCGAACGCGGAACCGGCTGAACCGGAACACGCCATCAGAAACTCACGGTTCCCCAGCACCGTCTCGCCGTTCGTGCCGATGTCAACCAGAATCGAAAGCGGCTCGTCGTCCGCGATATGCGTCGCCACCAACCCGGCGGTCACGTCGCCGCCGACGTAACCGCTCGCCGCTGGAAAGAGATAGAGCGGCGCACCCTCGGCAATCACCAGTCCCACTTCCGCCGCGCTCAGAATTGGAAACACGGTCGTCGTCGGCACGTAAGGCTCACGGCGAATGCTGCTCGGATCAAGGCCCAACAGCAGGTGTTGCATAATCGTATTGCCGGCGACGACAGCCGCCGCGATGTCGCGCGATTGGACGCACGCCTCGGCGCACAGGCCCGCGACAAGGTCATTCAACGTGTCGAGCGCGGCCTGGCGAAGCGCCGCAAGCCCGCCCGGCTTTTCGGCGTGCATCATCCGCGAGGTCATGTCGGCGCCAAACTGGCGCTGCGCGTTGTAAGCGAGCCGCGAGGCGAGCGCCGCGCCGGTTTCCACATCCACCAACTCTGCGACGACGGTCGTCGTGCCCAGGTCAATCGCTAGGCCAAGCAAGCGCGTTGCCGGATCAGCCGGTTCGACGCGCACAAGACGCCACGCATCGCCGACGTCGGCCAGCGTTACGGCCACGCGCCACTCGCCGCGTCGTAGGGCAGGCCCCAGATCACGCAGCGCGGCAAGCGTCGGTTCCGGCGGACGGTCGTCGAGATGCGGACGCAAGGCGCGTACGAGTCGCTCCCAGTCGCTTGCGGTATCGCCGAGCGACGGCGGATCAATCGTCAGAAACACACGTTGTACCAGCGCATCGAGTTTCATGGGTCAGCCAGGCTCAATTGAGCGAAACGGTTGTGGACGGTTTGAACTCTAGCAGAACAGTCGGCCCGGGACGGACGTCGCCCATCCGCGCGTTGACGATGGCCTCCGCCATTTGCGAGCGAGCAGAATTGCCGGTGCAAAGGAACAAGACTCGTTTCATCTTTCTTTCTCGCAAACAAAAGTCACGTGATGACGATGCTCGATCTTTTCACAGCTCGCACAATGGCGCGCCAGCAGACCGGGCAGCTTTTTCTCAAAACCGCCATCGCGATGGCGAGTGACCTCACGGCCGGCCGTGTTAAGTTCGGTGATGATGACGGCTCCGCCATCATCACACACACGGAACATTTCTGCCAAGACTGCTACGGGGTCAGCCGTATGACACAAAGCATCAAAGGCTACTACGGCCCGATACGAGCCATCGGGGAAAGGCAAGCGAGCCGCGTCCGCGTGACGCACCTTCAAGCGTTTAGCCAGTTTCCCGGTTGCGCGTTCTTGGGCCATGCGCACCGCGCTGGAAGCGCCATCCACGGCCATGACTGAGATTCCCTGGCGGGCCAATGTCACGGCCATGCAGGCGCAGGCCCCTGTGCCCACATCCAGCGCAGGGTCGCCAAAGTGCCGGGTCAACGCCGCTACTTGCGCTCGCACAGGCGCTTCGTCGTAGCCTGCTTCTTCCAGAACAGCGCAGGTTTCCGCGAGATGATTGACCAACTCGACGATGGCTTTCAAAGGAACAGTCTGGCACTTCAAGAGTCAATCATTTCCTTTGGTTCCCAAGACCCGATCTCCCAGTGACTTGAGCGCCGCCAGCCCTTTCACTTCGTGAGGTAGGAGCGGGATTTGCAGGATGGGGACGCTGAAACGATCAGTGATCTCGGCCAGGTATTTTTCCTGCATCGCTCGACGCGCTTGCGTGTAGGGCGTGGTACATTCTTCCGGCGGTAAGATGAGATTGGCGACGATCAAGCCTGGCTCGATGCCGACGGTGCGCAGTTCCTGGGCGGCGCGATAAGCCTCGACGATGGGCGTGGATTCGGGATACATGACGAACGCAAACGTGCTGCGCTCTGGGTCACGCATCATCTCGATCACCTGGCCGAAGCGCTGCTTGGCAACGTCGTCGGCTGCCGCCGTGTCCACCGAAGCGAAAATCTTGACGTCGAGCTGCTTGCTCCAGTCAATTGGCAATTCCAGCAAGCGCAGCGTGTGGCCGGTCGGCGCCGTGTCGAACACGATACTGTCCCACTGGTCTTGCGAGGCAAAGTCAATGAACTTGTCAAAGGCCGCCATCTCTTCCGTGCAAGGCGAGTCCAGTTCTTCGGCCATCGCCTTGATCGCTTCCGGCGGACGGCCACGCTGGCGAGCGTCATCCAGGATGCGCGCCTTGTATGCCTCGGCAGCGCCTTTCGGGTCAATTTTGGCGGCCCACAGGTTCAGCACGCCAGCGACAGGTTTGGCTTCGTCGCCGACGGGCACGCCCAGCACGTCACCCAGGTGTGCGGCGGGGTCGGTCGTTAACAGCAGCGTCTTGTGGCCTTTGCGCGCCAGCCAGACCGCCGTCACGCACGAAGCCGAGGTCTTGCCCACGCCGCCCTTGCCCGCGAAAAAGATCACTCGCTGATGGCCGTTCGGCTCAATGCGAAGCAAAATGTCAGCTTGAGACAGAGCGAGACGTTCCTCTGCCGGTGGGCGTGCGAGTGCCTGCGTCTGCGGGCGCGGCTTGCCATCCAGCAGCATCTCGGCGACCTGGCGCAAGCGCGCAACGCCTTTGATCTCGCCGTCGAGCAGGGCCATGCGGCGAGCGGGCAACGGCAACTCGCGCGCGATCTGATCGAGGTAGCGGTTCTGCATCGTTACCCGTTGGGCAAAGAATGGGTTAGACGCCTCTTCGGGCGGGAGAATGCCGTTGATAATGATCTGGTGCGTGTGGATGTCGAGTTTCGCCAGCTCGCTCGTCGCGCGCTGCGTTTCCTTGATCGGCGTGGCTTCGGGCTGCAAGACAAAGACAAACGTCGTTTGAGAGGGATCGCGCATCACAGCCAATGCGCGCTCATACTTGAGCTTGGAAGACTGGATAGCCGCCGCAGGGCCAAGGCAAGTCTGTCCGTTACTGGCGGTTGCCTGCTCGATGGTGCGTGCCCACTCGGCCGGCAACTCCAGCAGGCGCAATGTGTGGCCAGTAGGAGCCGTGTCAAAGATCACGACGTCAAAGGCGTCGTCACCGGCAGCCGGTGTTTCCAGAAAGTCTGTAAAGCGGTCAAAGGCGGCCACTTCGGCGGTGCATGGGCCGCTCATCTGCTCCTCCATCACCTGCACCATCTGCGCCGGGAACGCGGCGCGCAGGGGAGCCATGGCGCGGTCAATGTATTCCTGCGTGGCTTTGTCGGGGTCAATTTCCATCGCCCATAAATTCGCAACGCCCCCAATCGGCGTGACGTGATGCCCGATTACTTGCTCGAACACATCCGCCAGGTTTGAGGCCGGATCGGTGGTGACAATGAGCGTGCGTTTGCCCTCATCAGCATAGCGCACGGCGGCGGCGCAGGCCATGGATGTTTTGCCCACGCCGCCCTTGCCAGAGAAAAAGATGTATTGGGTGTTCATGCTATTGCTCCGTTGAGATGAGATTTGACTTCGTCCAGGGTGGGGTAATCTCCCACCTTGATGACCTGCCCGCGCACTACGGTGATGGGCAGCGCGGCCATCTGCTGTTCGCGCACCAGGCGCATCACTTCGGCGTTGTTCAGAAAAGCCGCAGGATGGCCTGTCATCTGGTAACGTTCCACACTGACGCCAGCGGCCTTGAGGCTCAAGATCATCTCGTTCACATCCAATAAGGTCTGGTCGAGCGTCGGCCCGCACAGGCCGGTGGGGCAGCACATCGGCGGGTCGAAAATCTCGACCCTCGCCCCATTCGCAGACACAACTTGCGTCGGTTCGATCCAAGCAATAGGTTCGCTCATAAGTAATTCAACTCCCTTTGAAGTATTGGAACACAAGAATCGGCGTCCGGCATATGGTGCGAACGCCGTTCATCGGCTCGCAACGCGAGCGATTTCCTGATCAGCGAATTGTGGGCCGCATGTCGGCAGGCGCGGTTGGATGCGTCGCGGGTCGAGAAAAGCCGACACCTGCTCCCGCAGTTCGATCACTTTTCCCTGATTTACCGAATAGTACATCCAACGCGCATCGAGTGGGTCGTGCTCAACATCCACCAAGTTGGCCTCGCGCAGCACCTTGAGGTGATGCGAGATCAAATTCATCGTCAAACCCAACCGGTCGCCCAGGTAACAGTTGCATTGCACGCCCTGCATGAGCAGGTCAAGGATCGCCAGGCGAGTTGGGTCAGCCAACACCTTGAGGCAGTCGGCGAGAATTGGTAGATTGGCGGATGGACGGGCAGCGCGTTTCATGATAGAAATTCCCCTCGGATATAGTTCAACCTGCGTTGTATTATATCGCGCAGGGCTGAATCTGTCAAGGCCAACTGTCACCCCAATGTTCATCCTAATGTCATATTTAGCAAGCAATGGCTTCGATGAAAGGATGGCCGCGTATGACTCACCGAACGAAAGGCCGCCCGTAGGCCAGGTCAAGTACATGCGGTTGTTGGGCCGCCCTTTGATTATAAAAGTCATCCAAGGCTATAAGGCAGGTCGTTTCTTCGCTTCAATTGTAGCGGAGAGGATGTAGTCTTCGAGATTGCGACCGGGAGCCCATTCCCGGATAAACTCTCGGCTTTCGTCTTTTGGAGCGATTATAATCTCAGCGAACCCTGCCTCTGCAAGCAATCTCTCAAGATCGGAGATGTAAGCCGCTCCAGCCGCACAAGCTGAATATAGTGCGAGATCGTTCCTGATGTCGGCTGGCTGTTCAGCGGTGGCAACCACATCGGAGATTGCAAGCCTCCCACCAGGCTTCAGCACTCGGTAAGCTTCCCGGAACACGCTCGGCTTGTCGGTCGAGAGGTTGATAACACAATTGGACATAATAACATCCACGCTCGCATCCGCGACGGGAAGGTGCTCGATCTCGCCTAGGCGGAACTCGACGTTGTCATAGGAACCCTTTCTAGCGTTAGCGCGCGCTTTAGTGATCATATCAGGCGTCATGTCCACACCGATTACCTTCCCCGTAGGTCCAACTTGCCTAGCAGCGAGAAAGCAATCAAAGCCGGCACCACTGCCCAGATCCATGACCACCTCACCCCGCTTCAGGGCGGCAATGGCCTGTGGATTACCGCAACCGAGACCCATGTTGGAACCTTCGGGAACATTGCTTAACTCTTCCTTTGAGTAGCCTATTTGGGAAGCCTGGTCATTGTAGATGTCAAGAAAAACGGCCACTTCGTTTCCCCCGCAACATGAAGATGGAGCGCAACCGCAGCCTGCTGTGGCACTGCGTGCGATATCCCCATATCTCCCTCTAACAGCATCTCGGATGAGATCATCTTTAGCATTAGTCATGTTTGGTCCCGTTTACGAACACATATTGCAATTGAGCGCAGCGGCCCAACGCCGCTTATCGGCCCACAACCCGGGCGCTCTCCGCGCCTGCAAATTGTGGGCCGCACGTCGGCAGACGCGGTTGGATGCGTTGGGGATCGAGGAAAGCCGACACCTGCTCGCGCAGTTCAATCACTTTCTCCTGATTCACCGAATAATAAACCCAACGCGCGTCGAGTGGGTCGCGCTCGACATTCACCCACCCAGCTTCACGAAGCACCTTGAGGTGATGCGAGATCAAATTCATCGTCAAGCCCAACCGGTCGCCCAGGTAACAGTTGCACTGCACGCCTTCCATCAGCAAATCAAGGATCGCCAGACGAGTCGGATCGGCCAGCACCTTGAGTGCATCAGCCAGCGCCGCAATGTCCAGTCGCTTTTTGCTCACGAGGGTTTCCTTCCACCAGCTTATAATAGTTCAACTACGATTGAATCATACTATGCTTCATCAGAACTGTCAAGTCGCGTGGACGGGGCGCTTGTCCAAAAAAGCCGCCGCTCAGATAGTGATATAATGATTCCGAATTTCAGGCTTAAAACTCGACTTTTGCAGCACTTTGACCTTTGAACTCGACGCAAACTCAGGCATGCGGCCTTTCCTGCGACTCCGCTTGCATGGAGTGTGAGACAGCGGAAGTCGCCATT
>Ga0315279_10010748_pt1 | contig 10711 bp, 12 predicted proteins | sample YL17G06_20_MG_FD_203694 | JGI IMG/M metagenome (GOLD analysis project Ga0315279, IMG submission 203694) | Sediment microbial communities from Yellowstone Lake, YNP, Wyoming, USA - YL17G06_20 | ecosystem: Environmental > Aquatic > Freshwater > Lake > Sediment | place: USA: Wyoming | collected...
AATATCTGTACCTCCAATAAAAGGCTTGAATAATATCGATTATTTGACAAACGAAACCGTGCTGCAACTTAAAGAGAAACCCGAGAGCATCATAATTATCGGCGGCGGATATATCGCTGTGGAATACAGCCACTTCTTCGCCTCCATCGGCACCAAAGTCACCATCCTCGAAATGGCCAATCGACTTATCTTGAGCGAGGAACCCGAGATATCTGAGCTTCTCAGGAAAAAATTGAGCCGGCGTATGAAAGTTTATACTAATACTTTAGTCGAAGAGGTAAAGACGAAAAACGGTAATTACGTGGTCGTGGCCAAGGATGCGAATACGGGCGTACAGAAGGAATTTACCGCACAGAAGATACTGGTCGCTGTAGGCAGACGGTCAAACGCAGACCTGTTAAAAGTAGAGAAGACAGGAGTGGAAACTGATAGCCGAGGCTACATAAAGGTAGATGAGTATATGGAAACAAGTAAGAAAAATATATATGCAGTAGGGGATGCCAACGGCCAGCAGATGTTCACTCATGTAGCCAACAGGGAAGCTGGAGTAGCAGCCAATAATATGTTGCATGATTCAAAGGGAAAAATGAATTACGGTGCCGCTCCTCATGCCGTATATTCACATCCACAAATTGCGTCCGTAGGGCTAACTGAAGAAACCGCTAAAAAGGACCATGCTATCCTGGTGGGAATCGCCAAATACTCTGACATTGCCAAAGGAGAGGCAATGATGGAAGAGGATAGCTTTGCCAAGGCAATTGTGGATGAAAAGACGGAGAGGATACTGGGTTTTCACATCATTGGCCCAAATGCTCCAGAGCTTATTCAAGAAGTGGTCAATACTATGGAATCCGGAGACACCATAAATAACATCACCTCAGGAATTCACATTCACCCGGCGCTTTCGGAGTTGATACAGCAGACACTGGCTAATCTTGAGAAAGTTTGAATCTTTTAATGTCAAGTTGGCTTCTTTTCGGTTGACAGAATAATTTCGGCTTTTATTTCAGTCAGCCCTATTTTCTTGCAGGCTCTCCACCGCTTCTCACCGTCGATAATTTGAAAATAGAATCCCGCCATCTCGACAATAATAGGCTCTCTCATTCCATTGCACCGTATATAATCGCAAAGGCTAAGAGAGGAAACAGCCAGGCAAAGTCAGCTAAGGTAGCCGACGAACTGGCGACTGAGCTTCGGGTGGCGCAGTTTGGCCAGTGCCTCTTTCTCTAGTTGTCGTATCCGCTCCCTGGTAAGCCCCAATTCGACGCCGACCTCCTCCAGAGTCCGGCAATACCCATCGTCCAGGCCAAATCTCATCTCAATGATGCGACGTTCACGAGCCGGCAGTGACTCAAGGATCTTGCCTAACTGGTCCCGCAGCAAACCTGTGGTAGCTTCTTCAGCAGGTTTCGGTACGGCGTGGTCTTCGACGAAATCACTAAGCTGCCCGCCTTCGTCACCTATCGGTGTTTCAAGAGAAGTGGGCTTACTCGCATTCACCTTCTGCAGCCATTCCAGCTTTTCCGGTGAAATGTGCATCTCAGCGGCTAATTCTTTGGTTGTCGGCTGGCGACCAAACTTTTGATATAACCTCTGGCGTGTCTGGGCCAGTCTAGTCATGTTATCCGCCATGTGTATCGGCAACCGAACAGTGCGTACCTGGTCAGAAATAGCCCGACCGACAGTCTGTCGAATCCACCAATGTGCATATGTGCTGAACTTATAACCTCTTCGATGGTCGAACTTCTCCACAGCCCTCATTAGCCCGATATTGCCCTCCTGGACCAGGTCGGCTAAAGGCATACCATAACCCCTATATTTCTTAGCTATGCTTACTACCAGGCGTAAATTAGATTGAGTCAGCTGTCGTGTAGCCTCTTGCGACTTTTGCCTTATTTGTTCAAAATGAAGGGCAATCTTCAGACGAAGCTTTTTCAGTTTACCGCGGAATTTGGGCGAGCCTAATGCCCGCTTCAACTTAGCTATTGAGCCTGTCTCTGCCAAGCCTTGAATCACATGCCAGGGAATTAGCCTGGTAATAAGAGACAATTCAGTTACGTCTTGCACCGTCTGAACCTCGCTGGCTCCGGTGGCCTGATATATGGCACCGGCCAAGTGCTGGTCTATTTGGCCATCGATGGCACCGCGCAGCCTGGGGTCCAGTACGGTTTTTAATACTCCTCCATTTACCTGCAGTTTAAGATGCTTGGACGCCATCTGCAAAAGCGAACCCGATTGGCACAGACGCTCCATCAGCTCAAGCAATAAATCGGTTTCCGACGGCGGATAGCCATTCTTCCTGACCAGCTCCTGGTCAATCTCAGATAGATATCTGCCGTCTTCTATTGAACTGCCAAGCGTCTTTTCCTCATTCGCGGTCAGAAGACGCGTACGCCGGCACTCAATCAGATATAAGTCCATAGAGTCCCCGAGAGGTTCAACGTCCCCACCTGCGGGAACGTTCTTGACCTTCGGGAAATTATCCTCGCTGTCCATCTCCTCATCGAGCATGTACAGCTCCTCGTCAGCGAGGAGTTGCTCTATATTATCTGCACTTTTTAAAACCATTCTTCACTTCCTAACGTTGTACAAAATACACCTTACGGGTATCCAGATTAAGCTCTCCGGATACCCCGCAAAACGTAAAAACCGAGGCAACCCGATTATCCGAGGGCCGTTTAAACAGCGACTACCTCTTTAACCTCGGGTACCCTCTCCTTAAGCACTCGTTCCACCCCATGCTTAAGCGTCATGGAAGCCATCGGACAACCGCCGCAGGCACCGGTCAATCTCACTTTGACGATTCCATCGGTGGCATCCACAAGCTCCACGTCACCGCCGTCTCTTACCAGATTCGGCCTTATTTGATTCAAAACTTCTTCTATTTTTTCTCGCATTCTATATCTCCTTTAATTCAATTAAGCTCCTTTTTGAGCGTAGTAATTCTAACTTATGAAGCAAAGACTGTATGCGACTTTTATCTCATCGGACAACAAGTAATGACAATTCGCGGGAATATTTATAATGTGTTTCGGCGGATAACTGAGTACGAATCAGGCTACCGGTTGGGCGATAATATTATTTCTGGCCCTTCTCCATAAGTAGAAAAACAATACTAACGAGGCAATCAAAACAGCTATCGCCAGCACCTGCGCCTGCTGCAGTCCCCAAAACAAAACCTTTTCCTGGCGCACAAAAGTAAGTGCAAATCGTCCTACGGAATACAAAGAAATGTAAGACAAAAATACCAGGCCGTCTGTCTTGAAATAGCGCTCAAGCCGCAAAATCACCGCCAGCGAAATGGCGTTCCACACTATCTCATATACCGGATAGGGATGTGTAGGCACGCCTAAGAGATTGGCCGGAATCAGAGCATTAGGATTTGTGTAAATGAATGCCCACGGCAGATTTGTAACCCCTCCGTAAGCATCCCCGTTTATAATGCAGCCAAACCTGCCTATGATTTGGGCTACCAGCAGCGCCGGTACCAACGTGTCAACCAGCCGGCCTAACGGAATATGTCTTACCCTGGCAAAGACAAGACCGGCTATGCCGCCACCGGCTAAGCCACCCCAGATTGCCAGACCACCCTGTTGAAACGCTATTATCTGAAGTGGATTAGCCATGTAGTATCCAAAATTGTCTACTACATGGAACAGTCTGGCGCCCACCAGCCCGCCGATGAGTACCCAGGGAGCCAGAAAATAGATTTCATTGGCGGGAATGCCTTTTTTCTTGCCCCGGCGAGCCCCGATTATCACTGCGGCAACCACCGCCAGTGCTATAGCAACCCCATACCATCTGAGCTCAAAACCGCCGATGTGTAGGATTATCGGGTTTATGTTGATGACAATGCCATTCATTTTCAGTCATCCGGCGCTTATAATAAGTCTCGCTTCTTCTCTTCGTACTCCCTCTTCTTTATCTCACCCTGAGCGTATCTCCGCTTGAGCACTTCCAGGGCTGATTCTGTTGTTGACGTGTCACAACGCCTGCGACCACTCGCGCTTCGGACCGCAGCCACGATTCCCCAGATAACGAGCCCCCAGAAAACGATCACCAATAAAGGCAACCATCCCCAGCCAAATCCACCCATCACACCCGGTCTCATCATGCCCCAGCCCGGTCCCATCATACTCCAACCGCCTCGCCACCCTGAAAGCCCTCCCCAAACCAGAGGAAGAATTATCATAATTGCCAGGACAACGCCGCCAACAATAAGAGCTATTCTCAGACCTCTACTCATTAATTAACCTCCAAGTGTTTTTTATAGTAAAATTTTAGCCCAAAATGAAATAGTTTTATGCGACTTTTATCTCATTGTGGGCAAAATCGAGGAAAAAGCGGTGGGATATTTATGAACAGCGTCTCGCCGATTCTTACGCCTAGTCAATAATTATTTCGAAGGGGCAGCTCAAAGCTCCTGTGATGCAAACGATTTCGCACTCGGTACACCAATCGCATTCTTCTGTGGGATTGACAGTTACCATATCGCCCACCAGTACCAGTGCGTCGAAGTGACATACATCAACGCACAACCCGCACCCGTTGCACTTCTCGGGGTCTATTACCGGCATTTCAATCATTGCTGATTCCCATCTTACGACACATCTCTATCATCTGTATGTGACCTTTATCTCACGAAGGCGTTTCTATTATCTTTTTCAAGGCTTTTCTATCGGCAATTATAATGCGATGGTGGTCCAGCTTGATGGCTCCTTCCTGCTCAAGGACTTTAAGCGACCTGCCGACTACCTCCCGGACAGTACCTGCCATAGCCGCCATTTCCTGCTGTGTCAGCCGCTGCCCCGTTTCTGTTCCGGCACCGGCATACTGAAGAAGTATCTTGGCAATCCTGCCGATAACATGTTTGAAAGATAAGTCCTCTACTAATGATACAAGGTAACGCACTCTATTTGCCAGCACTCTGGTTACGTTGGTAGCCACCTGTGGATAGTCCCGAATAATAGCCTCCAGGTTGGTCTTTCTTACTCCGTAAACGACAACGGGCCCCATGGCTTGAGCTGCAGCCAGACTAGGGCCACCCTCAAAAACCGCGACGTCATTAATAGAGTCGCCGGGGCGTGCAATCCCTAGAATCTGCTCTTTTCCCTCGGCGGATGTCTTAAATATCTTCACCGCACCCGAGACAACAAAATATAGCACTTCATCCGATTCTCCCTCAAGCAGGAATATCTCTCTTCTATCAACCTTTTTTTCAAAGGTGAGTTTCGCTATTGAATCAATAGCAGCAGAACTGAGACCGGAAAAGTACGGACTGCTTTTTAGAAAATCTACCTGAATTGCCATAGCTGGATTTCTTGATTCTTTAAATTATGCCGATGGTGTTATCAAATTATTATAGATGTGCACGCTGCGCTTAAGCAACATCTGCCAACGTGGTCTTGAAACGGGCTTACCGGAAGACCAAGTGTCCGCCGGAACTCAGAGTTGCTTCAAGAAGCTGGTGATTTCCTGAATGTCGGGAAGCTGACCTATTTCATATACCTTGAAGAAGATAATCTTGCCAGCCTCATCCACTATTATGTTCGCCCTTTCCGATATGCCTTCTTTCTCTCTGAATATGCCATATAGTTTAGCAACGGCTCCGTGCGGCCAGAAATCAGCTAACAGACGCGTGCTCGTTATACCCAGCTCTTTGGCCCAGGCTTTTTTTGATGGTACCGTGTCAACGCTTAATCCCACAGCAACCGTGTTCAAAGATTCTAAGACATCTTTATTGTCTTCTAAAGATTGCATCTGCAGCGAACAGACACGCGTCCAGGCTGCAGGATGAAAAGAAAGCAGTACCCTTTTCCCTCTGAAATCTGATAGCTTGAACTCTTTGCCGCTCTGGTCTCTCAGGACAAAGTCGGGTGCCATATCTCCTTTTTTCAGCTGGCTCTTACCTTCTGACATACATCACCTCCAAAAAGTTTCTACTCAGGAACTTCAACGGGAATTACTGATTTCTCAAGTCTGGTCGTCCATCCCCTTAATAAAACAACGTTCACGCTTTTCCCGATAACATCCCTGGTGAGAACTCGATGAATATCATCAACGCCTGATACAGCTTCTTGACCCAGAGAGATGATTATGTCACCTTCCTTCAAGCCTGAAATGTCGGCAGGGCTACCCGGGGCTACACCCATCACATGCACTCCGGTATTATGCTCCAGACTGAAATACCTCACTACCTGGACAGGCAGCGGCACTGTCTGCCCCGAAATGCCAAGGTAGCCTCTGGTCACTTTCCCTTCCCTGATAAGCAAACTTACCACCCAACGCACGGTGTTTATGGGAATAGCGAAGCAGATTCCCTGCGCAAACTGGATAATCGCCGTGTTTATACCCACCACTGCTCCACGAGAGTCCACCAGAGGTCCGCCGCTGTTACCCGGATTTAAAGCCGCGTCAGTTTGTATGACATTCTCGATGAGTCGGCCGCTCTGGCTGCGTAACGAACGCCCCAGAGCGCTAATCACACCGGTAGTAACGGTGCTCTGGAAACCCAGCGGATTGCCGATGGCGATAACAAGCTGGCCCGCGCGCAGTTTATCCGAATCACCCAGACGAGCTATGGGCAGCCCGGAAGCCGGCACTACCAGTGTAGCCAGGTCGGTCGCCGAGTCTTGGCCGACGAGTTTAGCAGCATAGCTGGTGCCGTCGGCCAGTCCAACTTCTATAGTTCTGGCACCCTCAACGACATGGCTGTTGGTTATAATATAACCATCAGGCGTTATTATGACACCCGAAGCGCTTCCTTCCATCTCATGAGTAGCTGCTCGATGGCGCACCGGAGCTTTCCTCTTCACACGAATATTGACCACAGTCGGACCCACCACACTGACTACATTAGTTACAGCCTTGGAATAGGCATCCAGTAGGTCGGCTCCCGCCTCAACCTCTGGTAATGGCTTCGCCTCTGCTTCGGCAGACGTCGCCGAATCCAGGAATTGGAGAAAGAAATCCGATGAATTTCGAGGCATAGTTTACAAAATCTCCAACTATAATCTTAATCCGAAAGGTTTCAACACGCAATATTGCAGGTTATTGAATTGGACATACGCCGCTAAATTAGCAAACTCAGAGAGACCTTGCTAAAATTAAAGAAACACTGATTATGGGAGGTATAAGCCAATGATGGGGTGGCCCTGGTATGATTTAGGCTGGTGGGGTATGGGTCTGGGCATGCTAATTATGATTATCTTCTGGGCTGGGCTGATTGCCTTGATAACCTGGATAGTAGTCAAATTGGTGCGCTCCGGACAGCAGCCGTCGGCAGCAACACCGCTAGAGGTGGCAAAGACTCGCTACGCCAAAGGTGAAATCACCAAGAAGGAGTTCGAGCAGCTCAAGAAAGACCTCGGCGAGTAGCAACCTAAATAAATAGATATCCCAAGAGCCAGTCATAAATAAGGATTGACGCCAAACGGGGCGGATGCTATGCTATTTGCTATCTCAGGGGCATAAATCAATACATATTTGTTGACGTTGATGCCGAGGTGGTGGAACCTGGTAGACACGCCATCTTGAGGGGGTGGTGGGCGCAAGCCCGTAGGAGTTCAAATCTCCTCCTCGGCACCATTTTATTTTTGTCATTCTGAGGGAGTGGAGCGACCGAAGAATCCGGCAATAACGGCCCAGAATGCTATTAAACAAATTTTTGATATAATAACCAGCGTGCGGAAGTAGTTCAGCGGTAGAACGCCTCCTTGCCAAGGAGGAGGTCGCGAGTTCGAATCTCGTCTTCCGCTCCATAGAATTTTAAGGCGGCGTAGCCAAGTGGTTAAGGCGGGGGTCTGCAAAACCCCTATTCAGCGGTTCGACTCCGCTCGCCGCCTCCAACTTTTTGGTCACTTTTTGCCGAGGTGGCGGAATGGCAGACGCGGCGGACTTAAAATCCGCTCTCCACAAGGAGGTGTGGGTTCGAGTCCCTCCCTCGGCATAACTGTTTTGCTTAACTGTTCTCGTTTGATTAGCTTTACGATTTTGCTTAACTTTTCTCATTGCTTACTCTCTCCTTCGCTGATTTTATATTCGTTTTGCGACTAGTCCCTAGAACAAAATTATACACCCGGAATACGGAGTATGGAATACGGAGTATGGAATACGGAGTATGGAATACAGCTTATGCTCCTTTCAGCGGGAACATGCAGCCGAACGTAGCCAAAAAACCTCTTGCAGGCTATGGCGCTAAAAGGTATCTTGTGCGACTAAGGGACGTACTTCTAGAATGTCTATCCCACAACGTCCATTTTCGTTGAGTCTGCAGGTAAAATTGAACGAAACGATGTATTATTCAAAACGCAGCAAACAAACTCCACGTTCAACAAATAAGTCAACGTTATATATAGCCGTTTTTCATTACTGCATGCATAGCATGCTTGGGGTACCACACAGCCGATTTGACCCAAGTCCGCAACGGATCTATATTGACTGGCAGTGCTTGCTAGCGCATAATATTGCGAGTTAGGGTCTAATCATCCACAGGACGTTAAAGATTATCGTAAGGACGAGGTATGTGGGGCAAGCTATTCCAATCTGATAGGATTGAACAGGCAATTCCCGCCCGCATTGTCATTGGCGTCACCGGTCACCGAAAGGTGGAAAACCAGCCTAAGCTAACTAAAACAGTACGTGCAGCAATGCAAAACATTAATCAAATGCTGCCGCCATTGCAAAATACACCTTTGACTCTGTGTGTTCTATCTCCGCTTGCCGAAGGGGCTGACCGTCTGGTAGTCAGAGAAATCCTTAAGATTCCCGAGTCAACATTAGAGGTAGTTCTTCCCATGGAGAAAGATGACTACATGCAAGACTTTAAAACTAGCAAATCCAAAAATGAATTTGAAAAGCTACTTTCTCAAGCAGGGAGTGTTAGAACGCTTCCAGCCAAAGCTAAGCGAACCGAAGCATATGAGCAGGCGGGACGCTATATAGTTAACCAATGTGATGTCCTCATTGCTCTCTGGGATGGCAAACCGGTCGCTGGACAAGGTGGTACAGAGGAAATCGTCAATTATGCACGAAATACTAAGTGTCCTCTAATTTGGATACACACGGATGAACCAGGGCAGGTCACGCTCGAGCTGGGACAAGCCAAAGCTAGTTTCAGAATGTCAACTCTGCCACAAACCGCTGAAATTCAACCCGTTCATCGTAGACAACAGAGGCAGATATTGATTTGTGATGTATTCAAGGCTTGCATGCCAGCCCAAAAACGCAAAGGAGCAAGCAAATGAATAAGCAAGGAAACAAACAAATCGTAGTTGTGAACGGAGATGTAACCATTGACTGGAACATCGCCCGGCTGCGGCGGATGGAGGGCATGGCGCAAGCGTGGAATGCGGATGAGGTCACGGTTGCTTTCTGCCAGCACGGGGGCTCAGCCATGCTGGCTGAACTCATCGGGGCCATTGCTAAGAACTTAAAACAAACCAAGCAAGCCAACTTCGAAGTCTGGCACAGCAGTTTGCCCCGCGGTCGGATAACTCCAAATGACAGCCGTTTCCACTATTCCTATGCTATGTGGGCGCCATTCAAACGGGACGAGCGCGCCCCAAGCTCCGGCAAAGTATGGCGCGTGCAAGAATTCCTGGGACTGAATCCAGCACACGCGGATGCAGGTTCTAAGGACAAACAGGAAAAGATAGCTGATGACCCCGTCGCCCCAGACATCGTCATCCTGGATGATGCCAACCTGGGGTTTCGCGAGCATCCGCAGCTCTGGCCCAAGGCGTTATCGAGCACTGCCAAACCCTGGGTTCTAGTCAAGATGGCCAAGCCTGTGGCACAGGGCAAACTATGGGAGTATCTGCGCCAGAATCATGCTGACCGGCTGGTGGTTGTCATGACAGTGAACGATTTGCGCAGCACCACGGTGCAGATAAGCCGGCATACCTCATGGGAGCGCACATCACAGGACCTGGTGTGGGAGCTATTATATAATCCCCATGTGAACAAGCTGGCACAGTGCGCATCTGTTGTCATCTCTTTTGGCACCTCGGGCGCCATTCTCCTATCACGAAATACCAAGTCTATACCAGAGGCAATGCTGTTCTTTGATCCTAGGGCATTGGAAGGCCAATGGGGACGTCAGCATCGAGGCTTCATGATAGGCTATAACTCTTGTCTGGCTGCAGGCATCGCTCAAGAGCTGATGTTGAATGCGCGGCGGCCAAACATACCACGTGGTATCCAGTCTGGCATCTGCGCCATGCGGCTACTCCACGTGGAAGGATATGGGCAGGTTGGCAGTGACCTAAAGCAAGCCCGCCTAGCTTTTCCCACGGCAAAGATAGCTGCAGAACTGGCAGCAGGAGGTAAATGTGTTGCAGTTGTCAGTGTAAGAAATCCAGCCCCGTCACTGTCTGCGGAAACAAAAGAAGCCACTGTCCAAACCAGTGCAACTCGTGTCTGGACCATACTTGAGGACAAATATCCGGGCTCACTGGAGACTGTGGCACAACAGATTGTGCTGGAAGGCTTGGAATCCGCCCTGCCAGAAGTGCCCATGGGACAGTTCGGAAAGCTGAAAACGGTTGACCGCAGAGAGATTGAGAGCCTGCATAGCATCAGCAGCCTGATTCGCGAATATTGCCAACACCATCAGCAGACGCCGCTTTCCATCGCTGTCTTCGGACCACCGGGTGCGGGCAAATCGTTTGCGGTAACAGAAGTGGCAGATTCGGTACTGCCTGAAGAAATT
>Ga0315279_10010749_pt1 | contig 10709 bp, 6 predicted proteins | sample YL17G06_20_MG_FD_203694 | JGI IMG/M metagenome (GOLD analysis project Ga0315279, IMG submission 203694) | Sediment microbial communities from Yellowstone Lake, YNP, Wyoming, USA - YL17G06_20 | ecosystem: Environmental > Aquatic > Freshwater > Lake > Sediment | place: USA: Wyoming | collected...
ATGTTGCGCTACCTCAAGGCGCGGCCACGGTTGGCGCCTTGTGCGGGGGGGATTTCTTCATGAGGAACATCAGGGGGATCAACGCCATAAACGTCAGGCCGAGGAGCCAGAAGGCATCGAGGAAGGCCAGCATGGTGGCCTGGCGGATCAGGTTTCCGTAGATCAAGCCCTGGGCCTGGCTCAAGGCTTGCGGGGCGTTTGCACCGTGCTGCATGAGGAGTTGGCTGGCGCCCGATTCGGCCGCGCGGTAGGTCGAATCAAGTGGCGTGAGGTGGCTGACCAGGACGGTTTGATGGAATTGCGCGCGCCGGGCGAGCAGGGTGGTAACCAGCGCGATGCCGACGCTGCCCCCAATGTTGCGCGCCAGGTTGATGAGCCCGGTGGCGTTGTTGACCTTCTCCTTGGGGATGAAGTAGAAGGCCATGGTGTTAATGGGTACGAAGAGGAAAGCAAAGCCGAATGACTGGTAGATTCTCGCCATCATGGCCGTGCGAAAGTCGATGTAGAGATTGAAGTTGGCCATGTGGAACAGCGAGAGGGAAACCACCAGCATGCCCCCCACCACCAGCCAGCGCCCCTCGTATTTGGCAAGCAGCCGACCTACCAGCGGGAGCATCACCAGCGTCACAATTCCGCCGGGGGAGAGCACCAGCCCGCTCAGCATGGCGGTGTAGCCTAGCAACGTCTGCAAGAAGATGGGTAGCAACATGGTGCTGCTGAACAGCACAAGACCCAACATAAACATGGCGAGGCACGAAAGGAAGAAATTCCGCTCCTTCAACATGCGGAAATCAACGATGGGATCTTCCCGAGAGAGTTCCCAAAACAACGTTCCCACCAACCCTACGATGGCAAGGAGCGAACACCAGACGATGAACGGTGATCCAAACCAGTCTTCACGCTGTCCCTTGTCGAGGACCACTTGCAGGAAGCCCAGGCCAACGCTCAGGAGTCCCAGGCCGAAGTAGTCAATCTTCAGTCCTTGCTTCAGGTTCTTCCGGACCAGATACGGGGGATCGAAGACCAGCAGGGAAGTCAACACGAGGGAGAGGATTCCCACCGGAATGTTGATCAAGAAAATCCAGTGCCAGGTGTAGTTGTCAGTAATCCAGCCGCCGAGTGTGGGGCCGATGATGGGCGCGAAGATCACGCCCATACCAAAGACCGCCATGGCCATGCCGCGCTTCTCGCGGGGGAAGCTTTCCACCAGGATGGCTTGCGAAATCGGGACGAGCGCACCGCCACCCGCGCCCTGGAGAACCCGGAAGAACACCAGCATGCCGAGGCTGCGCGACACCCCGCAGAGAAAAGAGGCGACGGTGAAAATCGCCACGGACCACATGTAGAAGCGCTTGCGCCCGAAAAGCGTCGAGAGCCAGCCGGTGAGTGGCAGCACGATACCGTTTGCCACCAGATAGGAGGTTAAGATCCAGGTGCTCTCGTCCACCGCCGCCGAGAGGTCCCCGGCGATGTGCGGCAGGGAAACATTGGCCACACTCGAATCCAGGACCTGCATGAAGGTGGACAGCATCACCGCAAAGGCAACCGCCCACGGGTGGGTTTCACCGTTATTGCGGACGCGAGCGAAAAGGGTTTTCATAACCTCGAGCCGTGAGTTGTGATAGCAGCCGGACTTTACTCGCCCTGAGCGGAACCAGCGCGTCAGTTGTCCGTGGCAGTTGTTAGGCGATGTCTACCGCGGACCACGAACTGCGGACAACGGACAGTAGGGGCGCCAGGCTTTGCGCCCCTACTTGGTAATGATGGTCGCGGTCACGTTCATCCCCGGCCGCAGCACGGCTGGCTCGCTGGGCAGGAGGTCGAGCACGATCTTGACGGGAATCCGCTGCACCACCTTCACGTAGTTCCCGGTAGCGTTTTCCGGGGGCAGTAAGCTCAAGCGCGCGCCGGTGGCTCCCGCGATCGAGTCCACGTGCCCGGTGAACGTCTTACCGTACATGTCCACCTGGATCTCGGCCTGCTGTCCCGGGCGGACCTTGGCCAGTTGTGTTTCTTTGAAGTTGGCGGTCACCCAAATGTCATGCAGGGGAACCAGGACCAGCAGCCCTTGACCGGGCTGAACGATCTGCCCTACCTCCACGCTCTTCTTGGTCACTACGCCAGCGGAAGGGGCCACGACCGTGGTATAGCCGAGTTGCAGTTCGGCCGCCGCGAGATTGGCTCTGGCCTGTTGGACCGCGGCCAGAGCAGACGAGGCGTCGGCGGTGCGAATCGCGACCTGCTTGTGGTTGGCCTGGGCCTGGAGGACGCCAGCGCGCGCCTGCTCGACCTTGGCTTGCGCGGAGAGCATTGCCGCCTTGGCAATCTCCGCGCCCTTCTCGGCGCTGGCCAGTTTCTCCTTCGCCGCTTGCAGCTCGCTCTCCGCCACCCGCGCCCCGGCCAGGTAAGCATCGAACTGCTGCTGGGAAATCTCGGCCTTGGCGAGCAGCGGTTTCATGCGCTCCAGGTCGGCCTGGGCGCGGTCGCAGTTGGCCTGGCGCGCGGCGACGTTGGCGCGGGCATAGGCCAATTCGGCGATGGAATCCCGCGCGTAGGCCGCTTTGGCCTTTTCGTACTCCGCCTGGGCACTGGCCAGTTGCGCCTCGGCGCTGGAGGATCCGCTCTGCGTCGTTTCCTCGGTCCAGGGCACGCTGACGTTGGCCGCCTGGGCCTGGCTCTCGGCCAGGGCCAGCGCGGCTCGCGCCTGGTCAACTCTTGCCTGGTAGTCCCGCGGATCAATGCGGACCAGTACCTGCCCGGCCTTGACTTCCTGGTTATCCGTCACCAGCACTTCCGCCACGTTGCCGTAGATTTTCGCGGCGATGGGAATGATGTGACCGTCCACCTGAGCGTCGTCGCTGGACACCCGGTTGTGGTAGTAAGCGAGCAGGCTGAGGGTCAGCAGAAGGAGAGCCACGCCGGCGCCGAGAACAGCCCAGCGGAACTTCGGATTCGCCCACCGCTCTGCCAACCCGCGCCTGGGCGGCGAGGGGGTCTCTGCGGGTGGAGCTGGGATTTTCACTTCACCTTCCAATTCGTTGACGTATTCTTCCATGCCTGGACCTCACCTCGCATAGAGCAATTCGATCTGGCCGAGAGCGTGGGCCAGGTCGGCGCGCGACTGATTGTAGCGGTAGAGGGCATTAATCTGGTTGTCGTTCGAGCGGGCGAGCGCGTCCTGCGCGCTGATGACTTCAATGTTGTTTACGACGCCGGCCTGAAAGCGGTCCCGGGCCTGCTCCACTTCCTGTTGAGCCAACTTGACTCCCAGATTCGCCACCTCCACCTCGTTGCGCGCTGATTCAAGCTGCGCCAGCGCCGTTTTCACCTGCAGGGCGATCTGGTTCTGCAGCTCGTCTTTTTCCTGGAGAACTTTTTTCAGCTCCAGGTCGGCCCTGGTCATCTCGGCCCGAATGCGGCCGCTGGTGAAGAGCGGAACGTCCACCGTCACCTGGTACTGGTAGGACGGGATCGAGCTGGGGGCGGAAAGACCTTGGTAGGCCCAGCCGCCGGCCACATTGATCTTGGGCAGCCGCGACTCGCTGGCCCCCCGCTTCTGAAACCGGGCGATCTGCTCGCGCGCCGCCAGCGCCTTCATCTCCGGCCGTGTCGTGAAAGCCTGCTCCAGACTCTGGTTGGCCTCAATTTCTGGGGTCGAAAAAAAGCTGGGCGCGTCGGCCAACTCCACCGTTTGTTGCGGGTCCAGGTTCAGCAGCCGGACCAGTCCATAGAGAGCAACCTTCTGTTGGGTCGCGGCCACCATAAGCTGCTGTTTTTCGTTCTGCAACTGCACGTTGGCGCGCAACGTGTCGATGCCTGTACCCACGCCGTGCTGCTGGAGGTCAACCGCCTGGTCGTAGAGCGCCTGCGCCAGTTCCACGCGCGAACGCGCGGCTGCGACCGCCGCTCCCGCCCGCAGGCTCCCCAGGTATTGCGAGACCACCAGCAGCACGATCTGCTCGCGAACCGTGGTCTCCTGAGCTTCGCTCGCCCGTACCCCCTGTTGCGACGCCTGCCAGCGGCGCCACAAGGTCAAGTCGAAGACGGGGAACGAGAATCCCGGGCCGATTTGAAAATACTGAAACGGGCCAGCGTGCTGGGGTATCCCAGGAAACTCGCGGCCAAACTGCGCATAGACGTTAAAACGCGCGGCCCTGTCAACCATCTCCAAGCTTGCTTGAGGCAACAGTGCCGACCGGGCTACGGCGTGGTCTTGTTCGCTCTGCGCCATATCGAGGTTCGCGACCTGAACTTGCGGATTCTGCCTCAGCGCGAGCTGAACGGCCTCGCGCAAGGTCAGCCGCTGGGGAGGCTTCTCTTCGCCGCGCAAGTTGCCGCTTGCGGCCAGCAGAGGAAGCAGCAGGAGCACAATGAGCTTGAGGGTGGCTTCCTTCCGGTGGCTATCCCTGGTGGTCCTGCGCATGGCTGCCTTCCTCCTTAAAAGGTTGGTCGGCATGTTGGGGTCAAACTGCCGAATCTGCGTCATGCCGCTGCCGCATTGAAACGGAAGAACATAAGCACTCGATATGCCAGAATACCACAAAGAGTCTTGGGCACGCTTTCCACGCCTGCGGTGTTCCCTCATTGTCCTTGTCTCTCCCCTGGTCCTCCATACAAACTCTCGAACTGCCGTGCGTCACCCTCTGTAACGAACAGCATTCAGTGTGCAAGGGGCTGGGAAGGCTGGCCTTTGGGCGGCCGCTTCGTCAGGGCGATCAGAGGAATCAGAGTGAGAACCAGCACTCCCAGAAACTGAAAAATCCGGATCAACGCAATCATCGTGGCTTCGCGCTGCACCAGACCAAAAAGGGTTGCATATGCTTGCTGGTCGGCCAACACCGGGCCGGAACCCGCAAACAAACCCCTCAGCCCACCGAGCAGTCTCAGCGCTGAAGGGGAGAGCGGTGTGATATTGGCGCCCAGCAAGTTGGTGTGCTGCTGCCCCAGGCGGATCAGCATGGTGCCCACTAACGAAATGCCAACTCCCCCGCCGATGTTCCGCATCATGTTGAACAAGCTCGTAGCGTTCCCCATCCTTTCTTTGGGAATGAAAGCCACGGTCACAACCATGAGCGGCACAAACGCTAACCCTATCGAAAAACCTTGAATGAACTCCGCCCAGAACACATCCCAGTAACCGACGTTCAAGTTGAACCCCATCAACCGATAGAACGAAAAGCTGAAGATCAATACTCCGCAGACGGATACCTTGCGAGGGTCAAACCTATTCACCAGAGAGGCGGCTACAGGCATGGAGAGGCCCACTCCTAACCCTATGGCTACCATGGCTACGCCCGCTTGCACCGACGGATAACCAAGCAGTGTCTGGAGCCAAATAGAGATGGCGACCTGGCTGCCATACGTCACGAAGCTTGCGATTGCCAGCGCCGCGGTGCCCGCGGCAAACGGCACCTGTCGGAACACGCGAAGCTCGGCAACCGGATCTCGTGTAGTTAACTCGCGCGCCACCCAGGTCAGGAACCCCACCGCAAAGGTGACTGCCAGAACCAGGATGAATCTTGAATCAAACCAATCCTTTTCCTGCCCCTTGTCCAACATGATCTGGAGCGCGGCCACCCAAATAACCAGTGTTGCCAGTCCCCAGGAATCGACCGGCGCCGCGGAACGCCGAATGTACGGGGGGTCCTTCACAAACGCTTTGATCATGAGGACGGAGATCAAACCCACCGGCAGGTTGATGTAAAAGACCCAACGCCATGAGTAGTTGTCGGTGATCCAGCCACCCAACACGGGTCCGACTACAGGCGCCACAATGACCCCGACTGCGAAGATCGCCATGGCTTTGCCGTGTTGCTCGCGAGGAAACGCTTCCAGCAATACAGCCTGAGATAGCGGTTGCAGTGAGCCACCACAAGCGCCCTGAATAACGCGGGAGGTCACCAGCAGACCCATGCTGGGAGCGATGCCACAGAGCAAAGAGGCAACGGTGAAGCCTGCGGTGGAGACAAGGAGCAGATTTTTCCGTCCAAAATGGTTGGCCAGCCATCCTGAAATCGGAATGACAACACCGTTGGCCACCAAATACGAAGTGAGCGCCCAGGTCGCTTCGTTGGGTGTCGCCGAGAGGCTCCCGGCAATGTGCGTCAAGGAAACGGTGACGACGGTAGAGTCCAGCACTTCCATGAAGGTCGCGAGCATTACAGCGGCGGTGATGAGCCATGGGCCCTCGGCAAGACTCGCGACGCGCCTGGTTACCGCCGACTGCCCACCCTGCCCATCCTGGGTAAGGGCGGTCATCGGCTGTCCCCCTCTACCGGAATTCCCAGGCGCTCACAGAGTGTTCGCGCGAAAGGGGAGGTGCAGACGAAACGCCAATGGGCTTGCCAGAGGGCGAGAAGGGCCCGTTCACCCGCGCGGTCCACACAGGTGATACCGTCCAAATCGATCTCAGCCGCGTCTCCCGGTGGACAGCACTGGGCGGCTGCGTTCGCCAAGCAGTCTGCCCATTCCCCGACAAGTTCCCCGCTTAGGACAACCCTGGTTCGATCTTGGGGATAGAGGACCGTCGTTCGCAGCACGACCAGGATAAGTGCAGCTTCCTTACCAAGGGTTGTTAGCGCGTAATTCTTTGTGATTTCGATACTTACCAGTATTCAGGGGGTGTTGGGGGAGGCCGCGAGTGCCCAAATGTTGGCAGGTTGCCCGATGGTTGGCAATGGTCAGTATGGTTCGGAAGGATGATGAGACAGTCTAATGTTTAGGAGGCGCATTCGATATTGGAGAGTTGTGCGCTTCAGACCCAACAGTGCTGCCGCGCCACTTGGACCACTAATGCGCCCGTTCGTTTTCCTCAAAGCTTCCAGGATCGCCTCGCGCTCGACTTCCCGAAGGTTGAGACTCCTGGCCGTTTCCGTAGAGGCTCGTCCCGTTCGTGGCGACTTCAGTTCCTCAAGTGGCACCTGGAGGCACTCCCCTGTCGTAAGGATCACTGCCCGCTCGATGAAGTTCTGCAGTTCCCGGATATTCCCCGGCCATGTCCACTCGGTCATGGTCTGCAACGCCGGGGTGGGAATTTCTCTGATCCTCTTCTTCATACGGCTGGCGTATCGGCCAACGAAGTATTGAACGAGGACCGGTATGTCTTCCCGTCTTTCGCGCAGGGGTGGCAACTGGATGGGAAATACCGCCAGCCGATAGTAGAGGTCTTCACGAAACTCCCCGCTCGCGACCATTTGGGAGAGATCCCGGTTGGTGGCGGCAACGAGACGGACATCGACCTTCAGAGTTCGCGTGCTTCCCAGCCGCTCGAATTCCTTTTCCTGCAAGACCCGGAGCAGCTTGGGCTGAAGGTCCAGCGCTATATCGCCAACCTCGTCGAGAAAGAGGCTCCCATGGTTGGCCAACTCGAAACGCCCGACTTTGGACGCCACCGCGCCCGTGAAGGCTCCCCGCTCGTGTCCGAAGAGCTCACTCTCCATGAGGCCGGAGGGAACCGCCGCGCAATTCAACTTCACAAACGTATGATCCCGGCGCGAACTAAGGTTGTGAATCAATCGTGCGACGAGCTCTTTTCCGGTTCCCGTTTCGCCCATGAGCAGGACGGTGGCGTCGGTGGTGGCGACAACCTCCGCCTTGCTCAGGGTCTCGCGCAAGGCGCGACTCTTGCCTATGATGTCTTCAAGGTTGTGGTCATAGCGGATCTCATCTTCCAGGTAGGTTTTCTCGGTGTTAAGTTGGTTCCGCGCCTCAGCCACCTTCGCAAAGGCCAGAGCATTTTCGATCGCCAGCGCCACTTGGTTGCCAACCTGCAAAAGCAAATCCAACTCTTCCGGCCGGAATGCGGATTCCACCGTGCTTCCAAGGGTCAGGATGCCGAGCGGCTTGGAGCCTGAGACCAAGGGAATGGCGACCGCGGAATGGATGTTTTCCGCCTGCGCCGGCGAAGCGAACTTGGGAGGCAGTTGCGCGATCTCCTCGCGGTTTATGAGGCGAGGCGAGCGAGACCGGATCTCCTCAACTTCAGCAGGTGTCAAGTCCAATGATTGTATTTTCTCTATGAACCCACGATTGCTGGGGAAGTCCATGCCCACGCAACGTAGCTGTCTGGTGCCCTCTTCAAACAGCCATAAACCGGTGTAGTCGTGATGAAAGCAATCGCGCAGCGCGGAAGAGGCCGCCAGGAAAAGATCACTTAACTCCAAGTGAGAAATGACGTTGTTGTTCACTTCCAGCAGCAGCCGCAGGCGGTCGCGTTCACGCGCCAGGAGTTGCTGATAGGAACGAGCCTCCTCGAAATTCAGAGCATTTTCCACGGCGACCGCCACATGGGCGGTGACCGTCGACATCAGCTTCAAATCCTCTCCGTCATAGTCCTTCTGACGAGTGGTCCCGAAAACCAGCAGGCCGAGCCGCCGACGTGGAGACGTTAGCGGGAGGATGCACATCGACCGAACACCGTATGACCGCGCACGCTCGACGAGATCGGCAAACCGGGTCTCTTTCTCGATATCATTCAAAATGATCGGTTCCCGCTCTTCCAGCAACATCGCTGCCGCGGACTCGGTTGCAGGGATTTCGATCCCAACTTCGGCGCCGATAGACAACCCACCCTCAAGTGCGTGTAACCGATAGACCTGGCGCTCGGCATCGTGAAGAACCACGCCAAGGAACTCAAAGCTGACCACCGAGGGAAGAAAGCGGGCGAGGTTCTCCAGCACCCCATTCAGGTCTGCCTGCGAGGCAATAACGCCAGATGCTTGTCGCAGGGCCTCGTAGCGCGTCTGCTGGCCTGCACCCCTGTCACTGTCTTTCAATTCCAAGCGACCCTCCTGTGGCTGCCAAGAACGCCTCTACTCTAACATGGGAACAAGGGGAAACCCCAAGGGGTGCATGAGACCAGTGCTGACGATCACGCTCCCGCCGCAACAGTATCTTGCTATCCGTCTGAGGGTTATCCCTGCTCCGTCGCTGGGCTACTTTGCCACTCACCGCCCCAGAATCAAGACGGATGACTTCCGCGGCCCTCAGCGAGGAGGTTGGGGACGCTATGTTCCAAACCACCGATACACGCGCCGAGTGCGGCCTTTGGCCGCCCGCGAGAGGCTAGAAATATCCCTTACCGGGGCAGGCTGCGTCGGGGACGGAAGGTGCGAGAAATTACCAGCCTGCGGCGGGGCACCCACATCCGAGACATATTGTCGCCGCGGCGATTGGGCGTTATGTCGAAGGAGAGAGGGACACATTGTTATGGAATTGACTTTTCCGGGATAGGAAGTCGGGCTTTGGCGCGCACGGCGGGCAATTCGACATCCCTCTCAGGCGGTCTGGGGTGTGCTAAAATTGGCCTGTGGCGTGCTAGTTCAATAAAAAGGGTGCTTTTGGGGGAATAATATGGCTGAGCAAACACATTGGCTAGGGTCCTTCCTGGCTCACTTGTCGCCGCGCGTGCAGGAGAAGTTGCTGGCGCTGGGCGAGACTTTTCGCTACCCCGAGGGGCAGACTATTTTCCACGAAGGCGACCCCAGCCTCCACCTCTACATTGTGAAGAGTGGGCAGGTCGCCATCGACGTTCATATCCCGTCGAAAGGACGTCGTTCGATCATGACGGCTGGGCCTGGTGACTTGTTCAGTTGGTCGGCGCTGGTGGAGCCGCGCCTCCAGACCGCTTCGGCACGAGCTGTCGAGGAAACCGAGGCCTTGGGAATCAAGGGCGGGGCCTTGATGGATTTGTGCCGCGAAGATCCGGGACTCGGTTTTGAGGTGTACCACGAACTGGCGGAGGTTATCAGCGCCCGCCTGACTGCCACGCGCCTACAACTGTTGGACGTATTCTCCTAGGGTCAGGAGGAAGAGCTGCTATGCCCCCCAATCTTCCGCGGGTGTCGGCCAGCGTGGCGATACCCAAGGCCTTTCTCCAGCAGGTGTTCGATAGCCTGCGGGCGGCTGGCTTCTCACTGGTGGGACCCACGGTACGGGAGGGCGCGATTGTGCTGGATGAAATCGCCCGGTTGGACGACCTCCCCCTGGGTTGGACTGACGAGCAGGCCCCGGGCCGCTACCGCCTGAAGAAGACCCGGGAAGCGCAGTATTTTGGCTACGGTGTCGGCCCACATTCCTGGAAGCAGTTTCTTCACCCGCCGCGCCTCCGGCTGTTCGGTGCGGAAAAGAAGGATGGCAACTGGGTTTTCCTGCCGCCCCAGGAACCCCCGCCACACTATGCCTTCGTCGGGGTTCGGGCGTGCGACCTGGCGGCCATCAGTGTCCTGGACCGGGTGCTGCTGGGCGGAGAGTTCCGCGATCCACACTACGTGCGCCGGCGGGAAAATGTCTTCGTCCTGGCGGTCAACTGCACCCAGGCCAGTCCCACCTGCTTTTGCGTCTCGATGCAGACTGGGCCGCGCGTCACCAGCGGGTATGACTTGGCGCTGACGGAACTGCCCGACACTTACCTGGTGGAGGTTGGCTCGGAAGCTGGCTCCCAAATGCTCCAGGGCACGCCCTGGGAGCCGGCCAATGCTTTTGACTTGGGGCGGGCTGCCCGTGCTTTCTACCAAGCCGAGCGGCAAGTCACGCGCGAATTGAGAACGGACGACCTGCCGAAACTCATTTACGAGAACCTCGAGCATCCTCAGTGGGATGCGGTTGCCGCCCGCTGCCTCTCCTGCGCCAACTGCACTATGGTTTGTCCCACCTGCTTCTGTACGACGGTCGAAGACCCCAGCAATTTGCGGGGGACTGTGGCGGAGCGC
>Ga0315279_10010750_pt1 | contig 10708 bp, 9 predicted proteins | sample YL17G06_20_MG_FD_203694 | JGI IMG/M metagenome (GOLD analysis project Ga0315279, IMG submission 203694) | Sediment microbial communities from Yellowstone Lake, YNP, Wyoming, USA - YL17G06_20 | ecosystem: Environmental > Aquatic > Freshwater > Lake > Sediment | place: USA: Wyoming | collected...
CGGGGCTGGGGGCAGTGCCCTCTCCCCCGTGGGGTGTGGGCCGACGTGAGCGACGCGACCGCGGGGTGAGGGGGTGCGAGGGATTCAGCGTAGCCCCCTCACCCGGCGCTAAAGCGCCACCCTCTCCCCACTGGGGAGAGGGTACCACATGCCCAGACCCGGTCGTGCACCCGGTCATTAGCCATTGGTCATCTGTCCGTTGCCGGCAACCGGTTGTGAGGAGACGTAGTGAGACACCAGGAAGCGCGGCTCAGGCAGATTGACAGCACAGCCCTCTGGCATCCTTTCACGCAGATGGCCTGCTATGCGGACGAGGCGCCTCCGCCGCCGGTCATCGTGCGCGCAGAGGGCAATTGGCTGGTTGATGCTGCCGGCAAACGTTACCTGGACGCGAACGCCGGGTACTGGTGCCTCGCGCTGGGCTGCCGGCCCCGGGCGGTTGAGCGGGCCGTGCAGGCGCAACTGAAAAAGTTCTCCCATTCAACGCTGTTGGGCCTTTCGCATTTGCCCGCGATAAAGCTGGCCGAACGGCTCACAGCCCTCGCCGGTCCGCCGCTGGATCACGTCTTCTTCGCCGATTCCGGATCGGAAGCGGTGGAAGTCGCGCTGAAAATGGCTTACCAGTTCCACGTTCATAGCGGGCACCCGGAACGGTCTGAGTTCCTCGCGCTGGGCGAAGCCTACCACGGCGACACTCTCGGGGCCGTGGCCGTGGGAGGAATTGAGCTCTTCCACGCTACTTTCAGACCCTTGCTCTTCCCCGTGCGCCGCGTGCCGCCCCCGCACTGCTACCGCTGCCCGTGGAAAGAGAAAGGGGACATTCATGTTTTCGCTTCGCCTTGGGGTGCTGTTTTTTTTAGGGACTCTAAGCCTGCCCCATATAGCCATCACTGTCATCCGGCCAAAAACATGAATGTCCCATGTCTCTGCGCCCGGGCGCTGGAACGTGAGATTGCCCGCCACCATGCCACCCTTGCGGCCCTAGTGATCGAACCGTTCGTCTTGGGCCCCGGCGGCATCATTCCGCAACCGGAAGGCTATCTTGAGCGCGTTGTGGACGCCGCCAGGAAACACGGCGTCCTCGTGATCTTTGACGAAGTTGCCGTGGGCATGGGCAGGCTGGGCACTGTTTTCGCATTTGAGCAACTTCAAAGCCGCGATAGTCAGAGCCGCGACCGTAAGGGAGCGGACCGCTTGCTTACGCGCGCGGCTCGGAAACAGCACGCGGCTCGGGAACAAAAACTCAAGCCCGATCTTGTCTGCCTGGCCAAAGGACTTACTGCCGGCTTGTTGCCGCTTTCGGCCGTACTGGCCTCGGATCAGATTTACCGGGCCTTTCTGGGAACCTACGCGCAGCAGCGCACTTTCTTCCACGGCCACACCTTCACCGGCTCGGCGCTTGGCTGCGCGGCGGCGCTGGCGGCGCTGGATCGGATTGCCGCGCCCGCGTTCCTGGGAAAACTGCGTGAAAAGACCATCCCAGCCTTCTGGCGGGCGCTTGCGCCGCTAAGTGGTCACCCGCATATCGGCGACTTGCGCGGGCGCGGCCTGATGGCGGGGGTTGAGCTGATCAAGGACAAGGCCCGCGGTCTGGATTACCCCTGGGCCGAACGGTACGGGCACCGCGTGGTCCTGGCCGCGCGCAAGCGCGGCGTGAACACGCGCGCCATCGGGAATATCGTTCTGGCCGTGCCCCCGCTGACCATCAAGCCTGCCGAGATCGAACTCCTGGGAAGGGCGCTGTACGAAAGCGTGGAAGAAGCAACGAGGTAATGGGCTGCGCGAGGCGGGCCACCAAACCAGCGGCGAGTAGAGAGCTTGCGCGCCCCACTTATGGAGGTTAGAGTGACCACTGGAGGAAGCGAGGTATGCCGCATGCCCGGAACCACCACTCGACTGCCGCACCCTACAGGGCCAAACCGCAGGCGCAGCACTATAAAGGCCACCGTGTCCTGACCCTGGAAAAAGCGGCGCACCGCAAGCCGCGCTTGCCTCCTGAGCCTGAGTGGGTCGAGGAGCTTCAACGGATCCAAGCCGCGCAACGTTGAGCCACACATGATTCAACAACTTGCGGCCTTGTGCAACAAGCCCGCCCATCTGGTCATCGGCTTGATGTCGGGCACCAGCGCGGACGGCGTGGACGCGGCATTGTGCGAGCTCTCCGGAGAAGGCCGAGGCGGGCTGAAGGTCCGGTTGCTCGCTGAGTACGCGCAGCCTTATCCCGAGCCCATTCGCGCGCACATCCTCGGCGCATGCCGCGACGGCGGCGGCAGCTCTGCTCAACTGTGCGCTCTGAACTTTCAGATTGGCGAAATCTTCGCTCTCGCAGTGAACTCAGTACTGCGCGCGGCCAACCTCAGCAGCGCGCAGGTGGATCTGATCGGCAGCCATGGCCAGACTATCTGGCACATCCCGCCGAGACGGACGGGGACAGACAGCCAATTTTCAAACAGCCGAAAATTGGTGTCAGTCCCCGTCCGGCCTGAAATTGGCTGTCTGTCCCCGCCGGGCTCAACGCTCCAATTGGGCGAGCCCGCCGTGCTGGCCGAACGCACGGGCATTCCCGTGGTCTCCAATTTCCGCACGCGCGATATGGCGGCCGGCGGCCAGGGCGCACCTCTGGTGCCGCTGGTGGATTACCTGCTCTTCGCCAGCGAGACCAGGACGCGCGCGGCACTGAATATCGGCGGAATCTCCAATGTGACCTACCTCCCCGCGCGCGGCGGCCCCGAGGACGTGATCGCCTACGACACCGGCCCCGGCAATATGGTGATAGATGCCATGGTCCGATTCATGACCAGCGGCGCGCAGTCTTACGACAAGGACGGCGCAATTGCGGCGTCGGGCACAGTGAACGACGAATTGCTTGGCGCGATGCTCAAGCACGAGTTCCTGCGACGGCCGCCGCCGAAGAGCACCGGCCGGGAGGAATTCGGCGAGAGCTATGCGCGCGAGTTGTACAACTGGCGCACGGGCCGCGGCAAGGCTTTACTCCCGCAGGACGCTATCGCCACGGCCACCCGCTGCACCGCGCTGTCCATAGCCGCGAGCCTGAAGGAGTTCATTTTGCCCAAGGGCATCCTCGATGAGCTGATCGTCTCCGGCGGCGGCGCTCTGAATCCGGTGCTCATGAACCACCTTCGCGGCGCACTGCCGCAGGTGCGCGTTACCACGTCGGATGACTATGGCATTCCCGTGAAGTCCAAGGAGAGCATCGCTTTCGCCATTCTGGCGCGCGAGACCATTCTCGGCCGGCCCGGCAACTTGCCCTCGGCCACAGGCGCGGCGGGTCCGCGAGTGCTGGGGCAGATCACCCCGGCGTGAATGGCGACAATGGAACCGCAGATGAACGCAGATGGACGCAGATTGACGCAGAGAGGAGGAGATGGTTTCGGTTTTCTGGTTTCATCTGCGCTAATCCGCGTTAATCTGCGGTTCCAGTTGCTCATCTCTTGCAGAGGAGGTTAACCATGCCAGGCTATCGTGCCCTCAACATCGGCAAGCTGTGCAACGCGGGGCCTGAGTTCCACGGCGCGGCAAAGAAGCCCCTCGCCGGGCGCCAATCGTTCCACGGCCTGCCGTTTCTCATCGGCGCCAAGCGCAAGCCATTCATTGGATTCAACGGCGCCAAAGGTTCGCAGAAAAGCATCGCGATCCCGATCAACGCCCAAGCGCGTTACGTCATCGTGGCCCACGCGCTGTTGGAATCGAAGATCATGGAAGGCGAGCCGGTGGGCACCATCATCGCCGATTACGTCTTCCGCTTCGCGGACGGCCGGGAAATCCCGGTCCCCATCCGCGAAAAATTCGAGATTGGCTCGCTGCCACTGAACTGGGGACAGCGTCCCTTCCTCTGCGTGCCTGACAATAAGGACCACCTGCTCCCGCGCTATGAAGGCGCCTACGGCACTCAGGGCTACCGCCAGTCGGAGGCCGCAGCGGGCTGGCCGAACACATTCTATCTCTGGGCCTGGGAGAATCCCGAGCCGGACGTCCGGATCGAATCGCTGACGATCATGCCGCGCAAACGGAAGTTCGCCATCGGCGGCGTCACCTTGAGCCAACTCGACGAGTATCCCTTCTGCACAGCCGTGCGCCGCGACGTGAGGATCACTCTTCCGCAAAAGGCCGATGCCGAAAAGCCCTTCAAGCTCGAAGTGCTGGTGGACCGCGGCGTTGCGACCTATCCCTACCCCTTGCCCGCCAAATCGGCCGGCCAATTCCTCGCTGACCCGCTGAAAGGCTGGGGGCAGGAACGGAACAACAAGTCCAGCCCGGTCTATTCGCGCATCGCGGCCAACCCTTCAGCCACTCTCACTGTAAAGTCCAACGGCACAACATTGGGGCAGGCCAATTGGGGCGAACTGCAAAAGAAGCGCAAAATCCGCCGTCCGCGAGTGCAACTCGAAATCCTCGACAGCGGCCGGAACTGGGTCCACACGACGGTGCTCGACGCCCAGAGCGGCAAGCCGCTGCCCTGCCGCATCCATTTCCGCACTCCCGCGGGCGTGCCCTATCAGCCCCACGGGCACCACGATCACGTCAATTCCAACCTGGACAACTGGCACATTGACGTGGGCGGCGACCTGCGCCTCGGCCAGATCAGCTACGCCTACATTGACGGTACTTGCCAGGGCTGGCTGCCGCGCGGCAAAGTCATCGTGGATGTAGGCAAAGGCTTTGAGTTCGAGCCGCTCCGCCAAGTCGTCGAGATCGCGCCTGGACAGCGCGAACTGGTCCTGCGGCTTGCGCGCTGCGCCGACATGAACGCAGCGCGTTGGTTCAGCGGCGACACGCACGTGCATTTCCTTGGCGAGCGCGGCGCGCACCGCGAGGCCTGCGGCGAAGACTTGAATGTCGTCAACCTGCTGGCTTCGCAGTGGGGCCATCTGTTCACCAACACGGAAGACTTCATCGGCCGCCCGGCGGTCAGCGGCGACGGACGCACCATCGTGTACTGTTCGCAGGAGAACCGCCAACACATCCTGGGGCACATGTCGCTGCTGGGTTTGAAGCAACACGTTTCGCCCTGGTGCAGCGACGGCCCGGACGAAGCGGAAATGGGCGGCAACATGGAGACGACTTTGGCGCACTGGGCCGACGCCTGCCACGCCCAGGGCGGCACGGTCATCATTCCGCACATCCCGAACCCCAATGCGGAACTGGCCGCGCTGATCGCCACCGGCCGCGCGGACGGCCTGGAGATGACCGGCCCCGGCCAATACTCGCACCTGGAGTACTACCGCTATCTCAATTGCGGCTATCGCCTGCCGCTGGCCGGTGGCACGGATAAGATGGACAGCGCCGTTCCAGTGGGCTTGTGCCGCACCTACGTGAACATTCCGCCCAACGAAGAGTTCAATTACGAGAACTGGTGCCGCAACCTGCGCCTGGGCCGCACCTTCATCAGCAGCGGCCCACTGCTGCGCTTCTCTGTCAACGGGCGCGGCGCCGGCGAGACGCTCGCACTGCCCGGCAACGGCGGAACGGTTGAGCTTGAGGCCGCGGTTGAATCCATCTTCCCCGTGCATGTGCTCCAGATTATCCAGGAAGGCAACGTGATTGCCTCGACCGAGGAAAGCCGTGGGGCGCGGGCGCTGCGCGTCAAGGCGTCAATTCAAGTCAGCCGCAACACCTGGTTTGCCGCGCGCTGCGCCGGGCCGAAGTATGAGGCCAGACCGCACCACGATTGCTGGCGGCGCGGCATCTTCGCGCACACCTCGCCGCTCTACGTCGCCGTCGGAGGCGCCTGGGAGATGCTGAACCCCGGCACCTGCCAGTACATGCTGACACTGATTGACGGCAGCCTCGCTTACATCCGGCGTCATGCCCGGCGCGACTCGGACGAAGCCCGCGTGACGCACCACCACACGCAGAATAACCATCTTTCCTTCCTCGAGCAGCCGTTCCATGAGGCTGTCGCGGCAATCCACAAGCGCCTCCACCAAGCGGGCGTACCACACTGATCGCCCCCGCAGGATGAACGATGAATGATGAATGATGAACGATGAACTAATTTCCCTTTCATGCCTCGTCTCTTTCGCCATTCCTTATTCATCGTTCATCATTCATCCTTCATCATTTTCTTTTTTTTCTGTTTCCTTCGAATTTCGGATTTCGAGTTTCAGATTTTCGCATAAACTATTGCCCTGCACATGGCAGAAAACGGCGACGCTCTAACACGTTCCACCGGCGCGAAGAGCACCTTTGACCCCTGGCGCTTCTTCAAGGTCGGCATCGCCCTGTTCTTCGCCTTGGTGGCGGCAGGCACAGTCATCTACTACTTGTTTGGCTGGTACTATCACGCGCATGGCATCATCGAGAAGCAGTGGGGTGTCATGGACTGCCTTTTCATGGTCGTGATCACGCTTTCGACCATCGGTTACGGCGACTGGCTGGGCATCCAGAGCATTCCCAACAACACCTTGCTGGTGGGCTTCACCATGTTGTTGATCCTGGCGGGCATGGGCGTACCCGCCTTTCTGATCGCCAATGTCACGGCACTGATTGTGGACGGCATCATCAGCGATACTTTCCGGAGGCGGCGCATGCAGCAGGAAATCGCCAAACTCAGCGGCCACGTGATTGTCTGCGGGGCCGGCGGCACGGGGCAACACTGCATTGAGGAGTTGCTCAAGCTCAACCGCAAGTTCGTGGTCATAGACCAGGACGAGGAACGGTTGAAAACCATGCAGCAGACGTTCGGGGCCTTCCCTTACGTGGTGGGACGGGCCGAGACCGACGAAATCCTTATGCAGGCCGGCGTGGAGCGGGCTTCCGGGTTGATCAGCGCCCTGACCGACGACAAGAACAACCTTTTCATCACGCTCTCCGCACACGTCCTGAACCCGGAACTGCGCATCGTCAGCAAAGGCGTGGACGACCACGTGCGCAAAAAGATGCTGATCGCCGGGGCCACCTCCGTGGTCAGCCCCTCGGCCATTGGCGGCTTGCGGATGGTGAGCGAACTGCTGCGCCCGGCGACAACGGGTTTCCTGGACACCATGCTGCGGCAACGGACCAATTTTCGTTTCGATGAGCTGGTGGTCGGCCAAGCCAGCGGGCTTGCGGGCAAAACGCTGGCCCAAGCCGACCTGCGGCAGATGGCGGACGTGCTGGTGGTGGCCGCTCGGCACCCGGGCCAGGAGAACTTCATCTACAACCCCAAGGCCGATTTCCTGCTTGAACCCGACTGCCAGATTGTGGTGCTGGGCCAAGTCTCGGAGGTAGACAAACTCCGCCCGCTTTTCGGCGAGAAGTGATTTTAGATTTTTGGTAACCGTTCAGTCTCCGAGACGTGCACCAGCAGGCGGAAGCATGGGACGGATGGGAAGAATGGGAGGCATGGGAGTCATGGGACCAATGGCACCGCTCCCTTACGGTCGCGGCTCGGACTGAACGGTTACCAAAAACCGAAAATGTCAACTCTGTGGTGAATAATTCACGCTAAGCCGTGGGCCTGCAGAAAGGCCTTGTCGCGCAGCAGACTGCCGGGCTCGCCTTCCGCGAGCACTCGGCCCTTCTCCAGAACAATGGCGCGCGTGCAGAGCTCTCTGGCCAGTTCCAGGTCGTGGGTCGCGAGCAACTGCGTTCCGCCGATGTCCTTGAGCAACCCGGCCAATTCCCTCCGCCCGCGGGGATCAAGGTGGCTGCTGGGTTCGTCGAGAATGAGCAGCTCAGGCCGCAGGGCCAGCACCGTGGCCAGCGCCACTCGGCGCTTCTGCCCGAGGCTGAGATGAAAAGCGCTGCGCTTTTCGCAGTCCGCCATCGCCACTGCGCCAAGGCTCTCGCGCACTCTGGCCTCGACCTCCGCGGCCGGCAGACGCAGATTGCGCGGTCCGAAAGCGACGTCCTCAAACACTGTCGGGCAGAAAAGCTGGTCGTCGGGGTTCTGGAAGACCAGCCCCGCCTTCCGGCGGATGCTTTTCAGGTTGGCGCCGGTGACGGGCAGCCCCCCAACCCTCACCGCACTGCTCTGCAGAATCCCGTTCAGGTGCAAGAGCAGCGTTGATTTGCCCGCGCCGTTCGCGCCGATGAGCGCCACCCGCTCTCCCTTTGCCACTTTGAGCGACACTTCCCGCAGCGCCGGCGTGCCGTCCGGATAGGAGTAGGACAGCCCGTTGACCTCGACGGCCCAAGCGGCCTGCTCCTGGCTCTTGGCTCTCGGCTCTTGGCTCTTGGCTGCGGACGGTCCGTTCCGCTGTTCAATCGAGGATCGAGAATCGGAAATCGCCAATGGCCCGCCGTCAAAGCCGCGCGCGAGCATCGCCAGATAAACCCGCTCGCCGCGTTCATAGCTGCGCAGGAACAGTGTGCCGGTCATCTGCCCGATGACCTGCGCCTGCCAGAGCCACTGGCCCGCGTAACAACGCGCGTCGCGGGCGCGCTTCATGCGCTGTGCTTCCTCAAGCAGCACGAACAGATAGCGATAGGCGAAACTGAGTATCATTATGAAAAGCCGCGGGACGCGCCACCACGCCAGCCCCGCGAGCAGCAAGGGAAAGGGCGTGCTGGAAGTCAGCAATATCATCGCCAGCGCGCCCAGCAGCGACTTGCTCAGTATATTCCAGAACACCAACAGCCCCGAATGCGAAATGGCCAAGCCCACTCCGTGGTAGTAGCGGCCGCTCACTTCGCCGTCAGGAAGAAAGGGGATGAACAATGCGGTCACGCCCACGAATGGCAGGACCATAGCCAGCCGCGACAGCACGTGCGCAACCGGCAAACGCGAAAGGAGGAATACGCCACCAAGGAATGCGGCATAGCCCGCCAGCGGCGCACAAGCCGTGGCGGGCGTGCTCACGATCGCGGCCACAAGGACAATGGACACGGCGATCTTGAGACGCGCATCCAAGCGGTGAACGGGGCTGCCCAACCACGCGTATTCGTCCAGGAAACCGTGTTTCACCACGCGCTCCGCCCTGCGAGACCGCAGATGAACGCAGATAAGCGCAGATAAACACGGATAGGAATAGCAGTTAATCCCCTATCTGCGGTTATCTGCGTCCATCTGCGGTTATCTGCGTTCATCTGCGGTTATCTGCGTTCATCTGCGGTTTCATTCTCCGCCGCGCCACAGCCTTTGACATGCCCCAGCCGCACACGAACACGAGAAGCGTCCCCGCTGCCCCGGCCAAGCCGGTGGAAATGGCGGCGCCCCTCACGCCAGGCGCTTTGTAGCCGGCCAGTGGCGCGTGAGTCCAGGATCCCTGGTCTTCGGCCCGCCCCTCGAAATGCTGCTCTCCCGCGAACTTGTCCAGCCCGTCGGGCGCGGTGGATGCGAACGGCGAGACAAAGGCGGCGAGCGCCACGGACAGAAAGAGGGCCGCGGCGCCAAAACACCACGTACGCTTAGCCATTGAGCGCCGCTCCTCGCAGTTCCACGGCCTGCACCGGCCGCCATGCGCCGATCAAATCCGGCCTCACGCCCAGCACAGTGGAAGCCACAGCCACCGTGATGATGGCCTCGCCGACGCCGATCAAAGCATGCACCCCCACCATGCCGGATATGGCAACCTTGAGCGGCACTGTCCCGGAAACGCCCAGTTCAACCGCGCAGCACAGCGCGGCCAGAACCACGGAAACCCAGGCGGACACCGCCGCGGCGGCAAGGAAACTCGCCCGCGTCCTGGGCAGAACCGCCTGCAACAACCGGAAAACGTAATAGCTCCCGACGCCCCCCACGATTCCCATGTTGAAAACGTTGCTCCCCAGCGCCGTGACGCCGCCGTCGGCAAAACCCAGACACTGGATAACCAGCACCACGGTCATGACCAGGCAGGCGTTCAGCGGGCCGAGCAGGATCGCGGCCAGGAGCGCCCCCAGAAAATGTCCGCTGGTTCCGCAGGCGACCGGGAAATTCAACATTTGCGCGGCAAAGATGAAGGCCGAGGTCACGCCCAGCAGAGGGACCTGCTTCTCTCCCAGGGTCCTGTCGGCCCGCGCCAGCGCCAGCGCGCAGAACCCCAGCGCCGCGGCCCCCGTGGCCGCGTTCACGCTTCCGCTGACAAATCCATCCGGTATGTGCATCAGTGGCCTGCTTCCCGTGACTGTTCATACGGAATGTAAAAGCGTAATACCGGAATGCAACTGCAAATTCGTCCTTGGCCCGAATTATTCGCCACGAAGTCAGAAGTCAAAAAGAGAAAGACGAAGGTTGACCGCGGCCATGCCGTCACTTTTGCCTTTTGACTTTTGCCTTTTCACTTTGTTCAGGCCATGCCCTTGCCAGTGGTGCTCATCGTAAGCGCGGCGTGCAGAACGCCTTTCTGTTGCCGCAGTGCATCGGCCAGGTGCTGGATTTCCCCTGCGCGGCCCCGGATGATGATCACCTCAGCGCAAAGATCGCTATCCAAGTGCACGTGTGTGACGGCCAGAATATGCTTGTGATGGTGGTGCTGCAGGCCGGTCAGTTTCTCGCCGATGCGGCGCAGGTGGTGATTGTAGACTAGGGTGACGGTGCCCAGGGCCTCGTCGTTCTCCTTCCACTGGCGGGCCACGAGTTGCTCGCGGATCATATCGCGCACGTATTCCGAGCGGTTCGTGTAACGGTGCTGCCGCACGAGTTCTTCCAGCCTCTCGTAGAGCGGCTGTTCGATCGAGAACGTCAAGCGCACAAGTTTTGACATCTGTGCTCCCTCCAGTCGCCCCTCAAATTGCGGTCTTCGCTCAGTCTATCGCCGCCACAAGACGGGACAAGTGCCGCGGC
>Ga0315279_10010752_pt1 | contig 10707 bp, 5 predicted proteins | sample YL17G06_20_MG_FD_203694 | JGI IMG/M metagenome (GOLD analysis project Ga0315279, IMG submission 203694) | Sediment microbial communities from Yellowstone Lake, YNP, Wyoming, USA - YL17G06_20 | ecosystem: Environmental > Aquatic > Freshwater > Lake > Sediment | place: USA: Wyoming | collected...
AATGTTTTTGCCATTTTGTCCCAGAACGACCTCCCTTTCGATTGTCGTGATTACATTCCGCACGGGCAGGGATTCATAAGGTAACTTAATGACGATTTGTTTAGTTCTTGACACCTGTGCCTAACTGACTTAAAGTTATAGCGTGACGCTTCAGACTATCCAGCAATACTACACTAAGGTTGAAAAGCTCATTCAATATGGTGGTTCTAGGAATGAGCGTGCCATACGTTCTGCTTTCCAAAACCTCTTAGAGCAATATTGCGCGGACAAAAACCTTCAACTCATTCCCGAATTGGAGTATAAAACCAAATATGGCACTACAGTTGCGCCTGATGCTACGCTCAAAGACGCCTTACGCCAGGAGTGGGGTTACTGGGAGAGCAAAGACCAGTTCGATTTGCTCGACCAAGAAATTGAAAACAAGCTAAACAAAGGCTATCCAACAACCAACATTCTTTTTGAAGATAGCCAGACTGCTGTTCTCATACAAAACGGGCAAGAGGTCGGACGTGTTGACATCAACAATCCCACTTCACTTCATGCCATCCTGATACAGTTCATAAGCTATGAGCCAAAAGAGGTTCAAACATTCCGTCAGGCTATTGAGAAATTCAAGCAGGACTTACCCGGTCTGCTCACAGAATTACGAACTCTGATTGAAACTCAAGCGCAGCAAAACCCCGCTTTTGCCCAAGCCCGAAACGACTTTCTGGAACTCTGCCGGGAATCTATCAATCCCCATATTGTCCTGGCAGACGTCCGCGAAATGCTCATCCAGCATATTTTGACTGAAGATATTTTTATCACCATCTTCAATAATGCCCAATTTCACCGTGAAAACAATATTGCCCGCGAACTCTCAAAAGTTATTCAAACCTTCTTTACAGGTTCAATCCGCCAGAACATTCTCAGCAAGATTGACCCTTACATCAAAGTCATTAAAGCCGCCGCCAGCAATATCTATGACCATCATGAGAAACAACGCTTCCTGAAAGTAGTATATGAGAACTTTTACAGGGCTTATAATCCTGCCGGGGCTGACCGCCTTGGCATCATCTATACACCAAACGAGATTGTCCGCTTCATGGTTGAAGCCGCAGATTACCTCACCTTTAAACATTTTAGCCGCGTTCTTGGAGACAAGGACGTTGAAATCCTTGACCCCGCTACCGGCACAGGCACATTCATTACGGAAGTCACAGAATACCTGCCCAAGAACTGCCTACAATATAAATACGAGAACGAAATTCACTGCAACGAAGTGGCTATACTGCCTTACTATATAGCCAACCTTAATATTGAATACAACTTTTTCCAGAAAATGGGCTTCTATTCCGAATTCAAAAACATCTGCTTTGTAGATACGCTGGACAACCTAGGTTTTATCTTTAAAGACAAGCAGTCCCATTTCCTTTCGATAAGCGCGGAAAACCTTGAGCGCATCAAGCAGCAGAACCAACGCAAGATTTCAGTAATCATAGGCAATCCCCCATACAATGCCAATCAGCTTAATGAAAACGAAAACAATAAGAACCGCCCGTATCCTCAAATTGACAAGCGTATAAAAGAAACCTACATCAAAAACAGCACCGCCCAGAAAACCAAGCTGTATGATATGTACTCCCGATTTATCCGCTGGGCTAGCGACAGGTTAGCCCCAAATGGCATCTTAGCTTTTATTACTAATCGCTCTTTCATAAACGCCAGAACCTATGATGGCTTCCGCAAGGTTGTCTCTGAAGAATTCTCCGATATCTACGTTATTGACCTGGGTGGTGATGTCAGAGCCAACCCAAAGCTTTCCGGTCCCAAACACAATGTTTTTGCTATTCAGACTGGCGTTGCTATAACTTTCTTCGTTAAAAATGAACAGGGAAAAGGTCTTCCCTGTAACATCTTTTATACCCGTCGCCCTGAAATGGAAACAGCACGGGAAAAGCTTCAATTCCTTGCCACCACAAAACTTAAAGACCTGTCTTTTGACCGCATTCACCCAGATAAAAACAATAACTGGATTAATTTGTCTCAAAATGAGTGGGATAATTTCCTACCGGTTGCCATTAAACGAACCACCGGCGTTATTAATCAAGAATCCATTTTCATACGCTCTGTTCCTGGTGTTGTTACAGCCAGAGATGAGTGGGTTTACGACTTCAATGAAAAAGCCCTTCATGATAAGATTCAATTTCTAATCTCAATCTATGCCGCTGACCTAAAGAAATATCAATCGTTACCTTCTAAACCCCCTATTGACGATTTCGTTGACTACCAAATTAAATGGAGCGCAGGACTAAAGGGAAATTTACTAGCCAACAAGATTATTGAATTTAACTCGTCAAATACTGCCAGGGCACTATACCGACCATATATTACTAAGAATTACTATTTCGAACCATTATTAAGTGACAGGTTGACCAAGAATCACATAGATATTTGTGGTGCTCACGGAAACAATACAAACCATGTTATCCTTGTTAACCTACTTTCCAATAGATTCAGAAGTCTTGCAACTGACAGATTATTTGAATTTGGCAGTATGCTTGATGGTGGTGGGCAGACTCTAGGTTTTTCTCTTTATCTTTACACTCGCGATGGCAGCCGTTCTGATAACATCACAGACTGGTCTTTGCTTCAATTCAGCGAGCACTATGAAGATACCGGCATCACTAAAGAGTCTATCTTTCACTACGTCTATGCAGTCTTGCACCATCCCGCATACCGTGAGAAATACGCCATCAACCTGAAGCGTGAATTGCCACGCATTCCCTTCTATGAGGACTTCTGGAAGTGGGAGACCTGGGGACGGCAGCTCATGGACTTACATATCAATTATGAAACTGCTAACCCTTACCCATTGCAGCGAATTGACCTGAAAACTGATTCCTCAAAGCCGCCCATCAAACCTAAGCCGATACTGAAAGCTGACAAACCGGCTAATTCCATCCGCCTGGACACCATCACAACCTTGAAGAACGTCTCACCTGAAGCCTGGGAATACAGGTTGGGCAATCGTTCCGCCCTTGAGTGGATTCTTGAATATTATAAAGAGCGCAAACCAAAAGACCCGACAATCCTACAAAAATTCAATACCTACCGATTTGCCGACTACAAAGAGCAGGTTACTGACTTGCTGGCAAGAGTGTGCACTGTAAGTATAGAGACATTGAAAATAATCGGAGAAATGAACGCGATTTCAAACGGACATCGTTCTCAGTAATCAAGCTGCTCTGATGAACTTCCAAATAGCGCTCCTGCTGATGCGACGAACCGCCGTTGCACAAAACTGACTTTTGTGCAATCCCCCTCTATTAACAAGAAGTCATCAAGTTAAATTCGAAGATATAGTCACATCCTCTGCCCACTTTCGTTTGTTTTTCAAATCCCTCCCCGATGTCCTAGGGGCAGATAAACATACATGCCTTGAACCGCTTACCTTTAAAGCCTACAATATAAAGAATGAATGACCTGGTTTCCTTACTAATTATTGCACTATTCTTGCTGGCGAGTCTGGGGTTGGTATTTATTTGCCAGCGCCTGATGAGACAATAAGATGAATATTCTATATATTATTTCGGGTGTAATATCACTCTGTTTGCTGGTTTATCTCATACTAGCCCTTCTGAAGCCGGAGTGGTTCAAATGACAATCTTCGATTGGCTCCAAATCGGGCTGTATTTGCTTGTCCTTTTATTGCTTGTCAAGCCGCTGGGAGCGTACATGGCACGTGTCTATCAGGGCGAACGCGTGTTTCTTACACCCGCCGTTGGACCCGTCGAGCGTTTTATCTATCGAATTGCCAGGCTACGTGCAGATGAAGAAATGGACTGGAAGACCTACGCGGTTGTCATGTTGCTCTTCAACTTCGCAGGCTTGATTCTGGTGTATGCTTTACAGCGCCTCCAGTCTGCTCTCCCGCTTAATCCCCAGGGTTTAGGAGCGGTTAGGCCAGACCTGGCTTTCAATACGGCAGTCAGCTTCGCTACTAACACCAACTGGCAGAGCTATGGCGGGGAGACCACCATGAGCTATCTCACCCAGATGGTTGCTCTCACTGTACAAAACTTTCTATCCGCGGCTACCGGCATGGCCATCCTGGTGGCTCTGGTACGCGGCTTCGTGAGGCACTCTGCAAAGACGATAGGCAATTTCTGGGTAGACATGACCCGCAGCGTCCTTTATATTCTGCTCCCGCTATCCATAATCCTGGCGCTGGTTCTGGTATCACAGGGTGTGGTACAGACGTTTCATGGTTCCCAGGAGGTAGCACTTGTACAATCGACACAAGATACCAGTGGACAGGCCATAAATGGGCAGGTGATAGCAGTCGGCCAGGCTGCCTCCCAGGTGGCTATCAAGCAATTGGGGACTAATGGGGGCGGATTCTTCAATGTTAACTCCTCCCATCCCTTTGAAAACCCCACCCCCCTCTCCAACTTCCTGGAAATGCTGGCGATTCTACTTATACCGGCAGCCTTGTGCTACACCTTTGGCAAAATGGTCGGCGACACGCGCAAAGGCTGGGCACTACTTGCCGCGATGACAATCATCTTTGTGGTGATGCTGTCTGTAGCCGTGTGGGCAGAGCAGAGCGGTAACCCTTCACTGGAAGGGCTTAACGTTGACCAGTCAGCCAGCAGCGTGCAGTCCGGCGGCAATATGGAGGGCAAGGAGGTGCGCTTCGGCGCCGCCAACTCAGCCCTGTGGGCTGCGGCAACAACCGGCGCTTCAAATGGTTCTGTGAATTCAATGCATGATTCGTTCACGCCTCTGGGCGGGCTGGTGCCGATGTGGCTCATGCAGCTTGGAGAGGTAGTCTATGGCGGAGTCGGCTCCGGTTTATACGGTATGCTGGCCTTTGTAATTATTGCCGTGTTCGTGGCCGGTCTGATGATAGGGCGTACCCCTGAATACCTGGGCAAGAAGATTGAAGCCTATGAAATGAAGATGGCTTCTCTCATGGTGCTTATCCCGGTGCTGCTGGTACTGTTCGGCACAGCTATCGCCTTGACCACATCGGCGGGCAGGGCGGCGGTGTTCAACCCCGGCACCCATGGTTTCAGCGAGGTGTTGTACACCTTCTCCTCGGCGGGTAATAATAACGGCAGTGCCTTCGCCGGTCTCGGCACCAATACGCCTTTTTATAATATCGCCCTCGGTTTTGCCATGCTCTTTGGCCGCTACTGGCTGGCGATTCCGGCGCTGGCAATCGCCGGTTCCCTGGTGCAGAAAAAGAAAGTGCCGGTGACCTCGGGCACGCTACCGACACATACCCCGCTCTTTATTTTCTGGCTTATAGCGGTAGTCGTGATTGTCGGAGCCCTAAGCTTTCTCCCCGCCCTATCTCTGGGCCCTATTGTGGAACATTTACTTATAAGGTAATTAAGATGATAGAAGACCCGCAACAACCGGAAATAAAGCCCCAAACAACCGAAGGCTTGGCTATGATGAAGAGACAGTCGCGTCTGGGACAGCGGTTGTACCGCCGCGCAATTATCGACGCTTTCCTCAAACTTAACCCGCGCTGGATGATACGCAACCCGGTCATGTTCGTCACCGAGGTGGGCAGTATCCTGACTACTGCCCTGTGGCTGCAGGCGCTGCTCGGTCATGGTGAGGCACGGGCTGCCTTTGTCGGCGGGGTGGCTTTGTGGCTGTGGCTGTGTGTACTCTTCGCCAATTTCTCTGAGGCGCTGGCGGAAGGTCGCGGTAAAGCGCAGGCGGCGGCACTGCGCCGGACGCGTAAAGAGACTCAAGCCAAGCGGCTCACCCAGCCGAAATACGGGGCTAAATACGAGCTGGTATCTTCCAGCGCGTTGCGACAGAATGATGTCTTTCTGGTCGAGGCCGGTGATATCATTCCGACCGATGGCGAGGTGATTGAAGGTATCGCATCGGTGAACGAGAGCGCCATCACAGGAGAGAGCGCCCCCGTTATACGCGAATCAGGCGGAGACCGGAGTGCCGTTACCGGCGGGACACGTGTTCTATCGGACTGGCTGATAGTACGCGTGACAGCTAACCCAGGAGAAGGCTTCCTCGACCGCATGATTAGTCTTGTGGAAGGAGCCAAGCGCCAGAAAACTCCCAACGAAATCGCCCTTAATATCCTGCTGGCGGCGTTTACCATAGTATTTCTCGTTGTCTGCATGACGCTGTTGCCTTTTTCTTTGTACAGCGTTGAAGTGAATCATCAGGGCATACCGATTACGATTACGGTGCTGGCGGCGCTGCTGGTCTGTCTTATCCCGACCACTATCGGCGGGTTACTACCGGCTATCGGTATCGCCGGCATGGACCGTCTTATCCGGCGCAATGTCATCGCTCTATCGGGTCGGGCGGTGGAGGCGGCGGGAGATGTAGACGTATTGCTTTTAGACAAGACGGGCACTATCACACTCGGCAACCGCCAGGCAACGGAGTTCATACCTGTGGGAGCGGTAAGCGAGCGTGAGCTGGCCGAGGTGGCGCAACTGGCTTCACTGGCCGATGAGACGCCGGAAGGACGCAGTATCGTGGTGCTGGCGAAGGAAAAGTTTGGACTGAGGGGAAGCGCCGCTGCCGAGAAACAACGTGGTATGCACTTTATTCCCTTCTCCGCACAGACACGTATGAGCGGCGTGGATATGGATGGGCTGGCCATCCGTAAAGGCGCGGCTGACGCCATTACGGCTTATATTCAGGAGCAGGGTAATGCTGTGCCATCGGAACTTAAAACAATAGCGGATAGTATTTCACGGAGCGGTGGCACACCCCTGGTGGTGGCACGTAATGGTGAAGCCCTCGGTGTCGTTCACCTCAAAGACGTCGTTAAGGGTGGTATCAAAGAGCGATTTATCAAAATGCGGAAGATGGGTATCAAGACAGTCATGATTACAGGGGATAACACACTAACGGCAACAGCCATTGCCGCCGAAGCGGGAGTGGATGACTTTCTGGCGCAGGCTACCCCTGAGGCCAAGCTCAAGTTGATACGTGAGCACCAGGCCGGCGGACGACTGGTAGCCATGACAGGCGACGGCACCAACGATGCTCCGGCCCTAGCCCAGGCCGACGTGGCCGTGGCGATGAACACCGGGACGCAGGCGGCCCGCGAAGCGGCCAACATGATTGACCTGGACAGCAATCCCACCAAGCTCATCGAAATTGTCGAGACGGGCAAGCAGCTGCTGATGACCCGCGGGGCTTTGACGACTTTCAGCATCGCCAACGATGTTTCCAAGTATTTTGCCATTATACCGGCGGCTTTTACCACCACTTACCCTGCCCTGGGGGCATTGAACATCATGCATCTGGCTACGCCGGAAAGCGCTGTTCTCTCGGCGGTGATATTCAATGCGCTTATTATCATGATGCTCATACCCCTGGCTTTGCGCGGTGTGCCGTACCGTCCGGTAGGGGCGGCCAGGCTCCTGCGTGACAACTTGTTAATTTATGGAGTAGGCGGACTGATTGCGCCATTTATCGGCATCAAGTTAATCGACATGATTTTAGTAGCGCTACACTTGGTATAAACGGGGAGGCAGAAGAAAATACTTATGCTGCGCCAGCTTAAAATTGCCCTGATATTCCTGGGGATATTCACGGTAGTTACCGGAATAATATACCCTTTGTTTGTGACCGGCATCGCGCAAGCCTTTTTTCATCATCAGGCTAACGGCAGCCTGATTGAAGAAAACGGAGCGAGTGTTGGCTCAGAACTTATCGGGCAGCCGTTCAGCGACCCGAAGTATTTCTGGGGTAGACTTTCGGCAACGACACCATTCCCGTATAACGCGGCTGCCTCTTCAGGTTCGAACTATGGCCCGTCGAACCCGGCACTCCGGGAAGCAATCCAGGCGCGCATTGATGCACTGAAAGCTGCCGACCCGGATAACAATCAACCGATACCTGTGGATTTGGTAACTTTTTCAGCTAGCGGCCTTGACCCGGATATCAGCGTTGCCGCGGCTGACTACCAGGTTCCGCGTGTCGCGCGTTATCGGGGGTTAAGCGAGGAGCAGGTAAGTGACCTGGTGAATCAATTTACTGAAGGTCGCCAGTTAGGCATCATGGGCGAGCCGCGCGTTAATGTTTTGAAGCTTAATCTAGCATTGGACGCCGTGAAATAGACGTGACCAATAACAAAGTATAAAATGTGTCTGGAGAGAGAAATCGCATGGCTGAAGACTATACTCGTCCGAATCCTGACGAGTTATTGACGCAGGTCAAAGCCGAGGAAGAGCAAAAAAAGCGCGGTAAATTAAAGGTTTTTCTCGGCTATGCTCCCGGCGTGGGTAAGACCTATACCATGCTTGAAGCGGCTCGCCTGCGGAAAAAGGATACGGACGTTGTCGTCGCCTTTGTAGAGACACATAGACGAGTTGAGACAGAAGCCCTTCTGGAAGGTCTTGAGGTCATGCCGCGCCGCCAGGTGGAATACCGCGGCATTAAGCTAACCGAAATGAACCTTGATGCGGTGCTGGCACGTCATCCACAGCTGGCACTAGTGGATGAACTCGCCCATGAGAATGCACCGGGCTCCCGTCACCCGAAGCGTTATCAGGATATAGAGGAACTGCTGGAGGCCGGAATCGATGTTTATACCACGCTTAATATCCAGCATATAGAAAGCGGGCGCAATGCGGTTGCCCAGATTACCGGCGTCTGGATACGTGAGGCAGTACCCGATAGCTTTATCGATAGCGCTACAGAAATCGAGATGGTTGACCTGCCCCCTGACGAGTTGTTGAAGCGACTCAAGGAAGGTAAAGTCTACATCCCCGAACAAATAGCATCGGCAACCGAGTCATTCTTCCGTAAAGGTAATCTTACGGCATTACGCGAGTTGACCATGCGTACTGCCGGCAAACACGTAGACGAGCAGACGCTGGCTTATATGAAGGCCCATACCATACCTGGCCCGTGGCCATCCGCAGAGCGTCTTCTGGTGTGTGTTAGCTCCAGTCCCGCAGGTACCCGCGTGGTACGTAACGCTCGTCGGCTGGCTTATCAACTGGGTGCGGAATGGTATGCTATCTACGTTGAGACGCCCGATGCGCATCTATCACCCAACCAGCAAGAACGCCTGACGAGCACTATGCGAATGGCGGAGAGAATGGGGGCCAGGATCGCCACTATCCAGGGTAACTCTGTCGTTAACGCTGTGACAGAATTCGCCGGTAAGAATAATATTACCAAGATAATCGTTGGCAAATCACAGAGAAACTGGTTGCAGAGCCTGTTCGGCGGGTCAATCGTGAATCAGCTCATTATCCAGAGTGAGCATTTTGATGTTTATATTGTAGGTAGCCGGGGAGAACCCGCACAACCGGAACGGATTAGCACTCCGGGGAAAGGGCGGGCCCGCAACTGGCGAGGCTATCTGCAAGGTCTGGGCTTGGTCGTATTGGCTACCTTACTAGGTCAATTGACACATGGTCTTTTTGCTCCCACCACCATAGCCATGCTGTATTTGTTATCTGTCGTTATCACGGCTTATTTGTGGGGGCTGGGCCCGTCTATTCTGGTTTCCGTTCTCGGTGTGCTGGCATTTGACTTCTTCCACGTTCCACCATTTCTGACTTTCAGGGTGTCTGACACACAGTATATTTTTACTTTTCTCGCTTTACTTCTCGTTGGCGTCGTCATTAGCTATCTGGCATTACGAGTTCGCCGGCAAACCGAGTCAGCCAGGCATCGAGAGCACGAAACAGCCGCCCTTTACTCTTTAGGCCGCGATTTAGCTGTTTCCAGTGACCTCGAGTCTTATATCCGTGCCATTATAAAAAGAGCCAAGGAAACATTCGGACACGATGCGATGGTTTTCTTACCTGACCCTCAAAACAAAGAATCTCTCAAACCATACACCATTAACCCGAATATCACTATTGATGAAAATGAATTAGCCGCCGCCATTTGGTCTTATCAACATCAAAGGATAGTTGGATACGGAACGGACACTCTCCCCAATGCTAAAGCACGATATTTGCCGCTGTTTACTGCCAGAGGAACAGTGGGAGTAATGGCCATATCGGCGATTGATACCAGTGGCGAGTTGACTATTGAGCAAGAGCGTCTTTTGGAGGCCTATGCCGATCTTGCCGCGGTTGCCATTGAGAGTATCCTGTTGAGTCAGGAGGCACATAACGCGTAAGCTTTATCAGATACTTTGAATCTACAGACAGAATAAGCACAAGTATATTTAACAAATAAACAGAATGTAACTCAACAAAAAAGTAGATTGTGACCCCAGCCTTCTCAATGTTTAGTACACGGCTCCCGTATTGCACGATTTAGCGAAAAGTTCAATCTGCGTATTACTACGTGGATCCTTGACCAGCGTATCGAGGTTTGCAGTGCTATCCGTTTCTGACGGAGAGATGTCATTTATTGAGATGGTTCCAGTAGCCCAATGTGAACGTTCAAAACACAGGCCTAGAATATGTTCGGCCTTTTCAGCCTTTCAGTTGCGCTCAGCGATAAACGCAAAAGCCGGATTGCCATTATCTCTACCCAGATTACCGTGTTCGCCACAAGAATGCGCTCATACAAACCTAACCAGTTCGGTTTAGCCGGCAGAAATAGGTTCCCTATCACGAAAGCCGAAGCAAGGCTGGTCACAACAATTGTATGGATAAATAGTCGCTTCCAATACGAGTCCTTCCTCAGGCTAAGTGCTATCAATAAACTAGCGATTGGGAAGATGGAAAAAACGATTGCAGCTGTCAC
>Ga0315279_10010753_pt1 | contig 10706 bp, 12 predicted proteins | sample YL17G06_20_MG_FD_203694 | JGI IMG/M metagenome (GOLD analysis project Ga0315279, IMG submission 203694) | Sediment microbial communities from Yellowstone Lake, YNP, Wyoming, USA - YL17G06_20 | ecosystem: Environmental > Aquatic > Freshwater > Lake > Sediment | place: USA: Wyoming | collected...
AATGAGAATCCGCGATTCTTAATGTATATATTCCCCATAAAGGACTAACGAGTTTATATGCTCTCTTTTCTTCAATTTTTAATGCAAGCAATTTCTCTAGGGACTTAAGCGGACCCCAGGCATCACCTTTTTTTGGATTAACCTTTTCTTTTATCCTCCCGGCATTTATTCTTTCGCCCGTAAGTCTATAAAGATCTTTCGCTAATTCGAACAAGCCATCTTTATTTATTGCCCTAAACCGATGAGTTTTTTTAAGTATCTGATTTGTGTCAGGATGTTCGTTGATTACCAAAATTGCATACTCTTTTAAAGTAAGTGTATTTAGAAGCTCAATACCTTTAGAAAGATAATCTTCCGGGGCCTGAGTTGAGGCAGGCTTTGCCTCCATTTGTGACATTAGGAGCTCAGCAGATACTTTTCCATCAGGTGCAACATTATGACCAGCCCAAATCTTCTGTTGCCAATCAGGCAATAAGCCAATGTCTTTAGCAAAAACGTTAATAAGCCCGAGTTTATTTACTCCAAAATGCACTCTATAACCAGGGGAGCATTCAATGTTGCCCGTGTCTTTTGTGTACCAACCAAGAGAACTCCCACGGATATTTAATACAGCATTGATTACAGACGGGTTAAACCATAACCAGCGACTACCTTTATTGAGAGTTTTTTGACTTTCAGTTTTTCCCGAATTATCGCTAATAAAGAAAGAGGTGGGCTCGGTCTCTTCGTTACATACTATATGACTATGTAGAGCTGGTTCAACCCATTCATTGCGCCACAGCTCTCCCTCGATTCTATATAATTTTCTACCCTTAAAGTCGCCCGTCCATGATTTGGTTTCAACGTTCCTGTCAGCTGGAAATCCAAATTCGGGAACATCCTCGTCATAATCAACATCTGTGCGTGACATATGCAGAACCGCAAAACCGCTTCCAAATGGTTCGCCCCCTTCATGTATTTCATTAACTCGACCCTCCCATCTATCTGTTTTTGTCTCTTCGACGCCAGAATCCTTCCACTTTATATAAGTGCCATCTTCAACTATCTGCGTTCTAGAACGATACGACGTCATATAGAGAGCCATTTTTCTTGCGCAAAGATAATCTTTTAGATAAGACGCTTTAATTGAAATACTCACAGCACATCCTTCTTCGTTTCTTTCAATTTTTGCAGCTTCTTCATAGCCGTATGAAATAGCCAACCAAACATCTGCCTCCCTCTTGAGCCCAAGAGTAACTACTAAGTCTTGATTTAAATACCATTCAGAACACTCTATAGTGTTTCCGCGGCGCTCCAAGACAAGACGTTCGGCACTCAATGTTCCTTGGTTATTTTTATAAATATTCGCCGGTATATACTCTCCATCATTTACGTAACCCGTGCCCGAACTTCCAGCTCCAATATCAGTCCAGTCCAATTTTTCTGCCTCTAATTTTTGAGATAGTGGAACAGCGATCGAGCCTACTCCAAAATATTCTTCTTTATAACCCAATTTACCTATCTCACCCTCTCGAATTAAAACTCTCCTTTCTTTAAGAGGAATCCATATATTTTTATCAAAAAAACGCTTCCTAATCTCGGGCATCTCAAACCATATCTGAGGCATATTTTTCATTGTTTAATTTGATCCTATGGCTTAAATGCTCTCCGACGTCCCTCGATACTGCGCTGACTGTGGCTGCGGGACTTACATTCGAGTACGTTTCGTCTTTAATTATATCAGCATCAATAAAAAAGAAAACCCCCTTAATGTAGGGAGATTTTGCCTAATTCAGCAATTTTTTGTCCAGAACTGTGGAGGATGTTATAACTTTTTTCCAGGAAGCGCAGCCATACTATAAATCTTTGAATTAAAAATTAGGCGGCTGTTTATAATCCGGTAGCCGCATCATCTTGCATCTTCAGTTTAGAAAGAATAAACATGAAATACAAGGCGGGGAGATTTTGCTTATTTAGGTAATTATTACTCGGATGCATTAATTTTTTTTAAGAATTCTAATCCATTTAACCTTCCCTCATCTGTGTTGGCATAAACGTCGTAATGAACCTTTTTATCAAATATACTATCCCCCAGAGACTCCCATTTATTCATTACAGATTCCATCCATTGCTCGCGATGAACGTCTTTTACCTCACTAATTCGGTTACTATCTAAAAAATATTCCCAAGAGGCGATTGCCAACACCTTCGTTTTACGATTTCCATCCTCTGATTCAAATATTATTCTTGTCCAATAAACATCTCTATCAGAGTCTTCTTTAATTTTTCCTTTAATGGTTTTCATGGTTTAACTTAATATCCTTCGACTAAATTTGTCCTTTACTCGTTCGAGCATTTTCTGCATCCATTGAGTATCGGCACTTATCGGATAAACATTGAACCCATATCCGATGATTGTTGACTGGCCATTGCGCATTTCTGACCAAAACCTGTCTTTTATAATGGGAAGAAAATTATTTTTATATTCTTTTAAGCTATGCTGTATCGCACCCATCACGATATCATTTATTTGATGAATGGGACTATACAAGGAATCTATTGGAATAGTTACATAGGCGATTTGATCAAGCGTGCTTCGGCTGGTTCCCTCTGGATACAAAGAAAAACAGTATTTCTGAATTTCTTTCTTACATAATCCAGTTTCGTCCGCAAGCACCAGCCCTCTTTCCCCAATGCAAGCAAGGTACTGATTGAACTTTTGTAAACAGATATTTGTTGCATATTGGAGCGCTTTCACATATTTGTTCTTATCCATCTGAAACTTGATTTTCTTTATGCCATTTTTAGTTTCTAATGTTAATTTGTGATAGAAGTCTTGGGGCGCCAAATAAATGATAATTTTACAATCCGTCTCTTTGATTAAATTTAATATATCATTTTTTAATATCTTTTGTTCGGTAGGATCGAGGTCGTTCACGTTTGTCCATTTTATTTCGGCATCCTCATGAATCCTTTTGCTTTTTCTAATTTTTATAAACTTTTTTACAAGATCACGAATTATACTTTCTTCAATAATCAAACCGCCGTACAGAAAAAATTCCAAACGTTCTTCTTTAATAATATTTGAGTCATCTACAAAAAATATTCTCATAAGCTGCTCGAACCAATTCTCTTTTTATAACTCCCTCAATTGTACTTAAATTCTAATTTAAAGGCTCTTATTTCACAAGTAACGAGTATTTGCTAATTTCTACAATATTACCTGAGATGCAGCATTGTAAGGTTCGTTCTTATCCTAGACCTCCTATTTATTAGAAAGGAAAAGCTGCATTTATAGCTATAGTTTTCTCGCGTGACCACCGTGGAGGATGTTAGAACTTTTTATGAAAGCCAAAAAACGAAATTGTTTGGAAACAAAATGCTCCCGTGTTCAGAATAAATCCGCATCAATTTCAAACTCTTTAGGCTTGTCTTTATCGCTATAGGTTCTACTCACTGTGATGGATTGCCTTTTAATATCTTCTTTTTTCTTTAAAATATAAACAATCTGATCACTAAGGGCTGGTAGCCTTGGTATGAATAATTTAATGCCAATAATGGGAATGCGAAAGTACGTACCATATTCAGTAACGACTTCAAAGTTTGCCCTTTTCGTAACTGAACGCATATCGCACCTTGTGAAACTATAAAATTTTTGGAAGGCAACGATGGAATACTTTTTAATGAATATGTTTTGAAGCACATCAAGATAATAACTTGGATTGGTAAGTGTAATGATGCAAATGCCATCCTCTTTTAAAACCCTGTTAGATTCACAAAGGACACGCAACGGATTACCGAAGCATGCAAGAGTGAATCCTATATAAACCGTATCAAAGAATTTATTCTCATAAGGAATCGGCGAAGTGTTCAAATTTACAATATGTGTCTCTTTATAATTTGATGGCTTAGAAACAGGCATTATGTCAGTGCCGTGTATCTCAAGAGATTTATTAGATAACGGCCTTGCAGCAAAACCAATATCCAGCACCTTGCCGACTATAAAACAATTGGCTATCGCTTCAGAATACCCCTTATTTTTAGCTTCTCTTTTGAGCTGTTGCTCTAATTTATTATTCATAGCGCGTCGGGAAATATAATTGTCGCTGATCATACGTTCCTTCTTTCAAATTTTAAAACATTCTTTTTGCGCTTGTTTGTCCGTGGATACACGGGCGTAGAGAAGGCAATTCATAAAAGAAATGGATTATTTATCAGAGAAGATCAATTATTCGAAGAATAACAAATTTTATTTACTCGGTAAAGTCTATTTCTAATGATTATTTCTAGCTACCAGACACTGATTCACAAAAGACCAATTGAGAAAAGGAAACTTGTTTAGAAAGCGATCAATTTTCCAAGCCAAAGAAGCTGAAACTGGTATTTTAAGATACGGCAGAAAACCGATAGGTGCCCACATAAAATAAAAATATCTTATTATCTTAAAACCCGATTCTTCAGATAATCTATAAAGCGAATCCTTACTTATATCGGTTACGTGATTGCTGTCTCGAAATTTATTTTTAGCGATAATTTTATTTACGAGCTTATCCCAGAAAGCGACCGGTGATGTTGCAATAAAAATGCCGTCGGGCTTCAGTATTCGTTTGGCTTCTTTCATGGCTAGCAGTGGCCTTTCTCAATGTTCTAATACCGCAAGAGCCGTCACAACATCAATCGAGTTATCGCCGATGTTTCTTATATCAGTAACATCTCCCCTGATTAGTTTTATGTCTTCCGGCAGTTTTGGGGCACAGTTAATCAAGCTCTGATTATATTCAACTCCAATGTATTCCCCTTTCTTTTGAATAAGCCGCCGCATCTCTAAAAGAGTCAGTCCCTCTGCTGCCCCAAAATCAACCAATTTTAATATTGGGCGAGACGTTCCATATTTTTTAGTTGCCCAAGAAGCAACTAATGCCCGTTCTTTATATCTGAATTCAAGATACCTTTTATTTAATCTATCTTTAGCGTAACTTTTTCCTAATACTCCATCCATTTTTGTTAATTAATCCCGCGCTGTAACCACACCACTGTGGAGGACGTTAGAACTTTTTACGAGAATCTGCCTGAGTCAGAAATATCATTATCATCCTAGCTCCGAATCAGCTTTTGACAAGAAGAGGATTTTGCCGATTTGGGCAAATTTGGCTAGGTACAGTCTGTCCGAACTGGTCTCGAAAAATTGTTGTAAAATCTACATCTTAGCTTTCAACTTTAGTTCGAATTCTGGACCGATCGTCCTAGTTTTGGCTTTATTCGCCCTTTTGATAAGAAAATTATCAATATCTCTTGGGGTCATCTTAATTCTTTTAGTTTTACAACACTGCATGAGAATAGAACATTTTACAAAAAAATCTGCATAAGTTTTATCAACTTTTTTGCTCTTCGGCAAAAGTTCCTTATATCTTTTCCTGAAACCTGCGCAAGTACGAATAACTCTATTTATTTCTCTAGGAACCCTTGAATCGTACAAGAAAAAAAGTTTTGGAAAATGAAAGTGTAAGTATTTAGAAACAAATGATCTTCTATAATCCCCAGTAATCTCCCTTATAAAGTCAATAACTTTTTTATGGGTCTCTAGAATTATTGGAATGCTTTCTATTGTTATTCTCTCGGTGTCTCTAATTTTTGATAAACAATTGTCAAATGCGTTTCCTTCTTTAAATTTCGGGGCGACCTTATTTTTATAAAAGTTATCGCTAACCGTTTCTTTCCTGTTCTTATTTCTTTCGATGGAAGCAGCGTAAGATCTGCCAATTAGCCACACCTTGGCGATTATTTCCGCTTCGCTATTATGATATGGATGTTTTCGACACAGATAATATAAAACTCCATTGCCGATCTTTCCGTAGTCGGGCTCTTTTTTTGATTTTTTTATATCATCCAATATTTTTTCTGTTGTTTCTTTCATTATTTTTCTTTAAGGGTTTGTTCCCAGCCAAAATATTTTAGAAGCATTTTTTCGCGCTCTTTGAACTCTTCCATTAATTTATTATTTAATTTTAATCTCTTAAGTGTACTTGGATTGTAAATAACAATTTCATTCTCGTTACTCATTTTTTCATCTAATTCCCAATGGGCTATTGTATTTCTTAATTTTTGAATGAATCTTAAAGCGTCTTTTACTTTTGTATATTTCTTAGATTTTTTAAAATATGGGATTTGTTCATAGAGAGAAATCTTCTTATCAAAACTAAAATGAGGGGTATTTATAATATACCAATAGAAAATTGAGGCTTGTCTATTAGTTTTAGGGAAAAAATAAGTTCTTAGTTTCCAACCCAAAGCTCCTTCTATTACGGTGGCGTTTGAAATTATATTTCCTCTAAACCAACTTAGTTTTTCCCTGATTATTTTTTTATCCATAGTTGAAAGGATATCAGACGTTTTTCTCTCGTGCTAATGAATTTGGCGCGCTGTTTAATTATCTCCCTGCATCTTTTGCTGCTTTTTCAATCCAGTCGCCAAGTTTATTATAGCCGTCATTGTCTATCCAGTCATACGTTGGATACTTCTGCCAAAAATAAATAGAGTTGCCCGAAGCATCTTTCCCAAGCTCACCAAATTGATTATCGCCAGCCATGTCTGTTTTGCCGTTTTGATCTTTCATCTTATGAATATAAATGCCAAGCATGCCATTTCCGCGATCATAACTTGCTTGAACTTCATACCTTACCCACTTTCTATTAGACGTTTCTGCTCCTATCAAAACGACAGTAACGGAAGTACCCTCCAAATGTTTATTTATCCATTTTTTGATAGCATCGTCACCTTCTTTTTTGATCTCTTCCCAATCCGCAGCGTCCCAAAATCCGGCGGCATCCCTATCCGGTTTGGCAACCCAACTATTACGAACTTGATTGGCTCGCCAAATATCCCTTTCGTAATGAAAACTAAAAAATGTTTTGCGTGCCATTTTATTTAGTGTTTTCTACCCAAGTTGCGAAATTATTATATCCATCATCTCTTATCCAATCAAAACATAGAACCCAGTTAGATAATTTATAACCTTTGCCCCAATATTGTCTATCAAAACTGCTCGTTTTGGGCTGTAGATCCTGATAAATCTTCCAACTTGTTCCATCGTGTTCGTAATAAGTGAGCTTCTTCCCATCTTCACTGATGATAAATCCTAAGTAGTCAAAAGGATTTAATCCTGGAGGAAATGTCTGTCTGTATTTATCAGGTACGCTGTTGATATGAACACCAAAAAGCAAATTGCCGCGATCATAGCTTTTTAGTATCTCGTACCTGACCCAGCGCCTACTCCATGTTTCGGTCCCAATAAGGGCACAAGTTGCAGATGTGTTTTCTAGGTTTGAGTTAATAAGTCTTTTTACAGATTCGTCGCCGTGTCTTTTCGCGTCTTCCCAGATTGATGCGTCAAAAAAACCCGCATCTTGGGCATTATCTTTGGTTAAATCATGCTTTCGCACAACGTTAGCACGAAACGTTTTTACATCTTCATAATGGAAACAAAAAAATATTCTTCTTGCCATAGATTTATCGGATCATTATGTAAGCGGCGACCATCGCACCAGCCAAAGAGAGGTAAAATAATATTAACGTCCATGAAAAAAGTGAGCTGAACCAAGAATTTTTCTTGCCTTTGAAATTTGTTATATCCATAGAAAAATCAATCTTGTCGCTATCCATATGCCTTACGCTATCATAGAGAGATCGAAACGCTCGCTCGCGCGACAAAAAATATCCATCTAATATCCAAAACACAAATATTGGTATCGTCGTAATGATAATAAAGCTTTGATTAATATTATTTACAAATAGAGCAAAAAGGACAGCAACTATTGTTATTACCCAACCCTTTATCAAGAATGAGCCAGTAGCCAATCGATTTACCACCGATTGGATAAATTCAAGGTGTTTTAGTTTGTTTTCCATATTAATATTATACCGCACCCAATAAGCATCCCAAAGAAGTGATTTTTTGCCTATTTCGGCAATTTTCAGGCGCCACGGCGGAGGATGTTAAGACTTTTTTAGAGGAAATGGGGGCTAAAGAAGATGCTCGATTAAGGTAAACGAGGCATTTTTCTTAGGAAGTTGCTGGCTTATAGCCTTAGAGAAAACCATATAAGAATAAAAGAGAATTATATCGAAGGGAAGGTCATATATATTATATAGGGTTTAGATAAATATTCCAGACCTAAAAGCTTAATCTTCTTTTTTAAAGGGCTTTAAATATTCTGATGACTTTCCCATTAAAAACTGGGTAGCCATGTCAAATACCTTATATTTTTCTATCTTATAGATCTTGGGAGTAGTTATCACGACAGTGCTTCCATATTTCTTGGCAACAGAACTCCCTATTAGCGCCCTTATATTATTCGGATATTCCTCCCAAGGGGTATCAAAACGGATTTTCATCAAAGCGTTTATCATTTCTTGATCAGGAGGAAAATAAACTTTTCCTTCTTCCATTAGTTTTCTAAATTCATCCCTAGCTTCTTTCCATTTATCTCCTAAGAAGAAAAATCTTTTCCCAGGAATTACAGCATTCAAAGCATTAACAGCATCTTCCGGATCTATAAGATCACCGACTATCCTATCCAATTGTATTTGTAATCTAAATATTAATATCATTACGTCTACAGGCAGTGTTTTGCCTACTTTAAGATTTCTTATCTCCAATATTTCAATCCCATCTTCTCGCTTTTTTAGCATGACAGCATACGGTTCGTATATGCTGTCTGAAGTGCCATCTTGCGATATTCCGCCGACGGTTTCTCCAACATTAATTTTGTCAATATCATGAATTGCGCACATTAAAGCTCTTATTAAGGGGTGGGGTCGATATTCAGGATTCTTCCTAAGTTGTCTTGATATATAATCCAGAAATATTCTCAGGCCGTCGACGAAAAAGTTCATCCTAGTTTCTTTCATAAGATTTCATCAACAGATTGATGTAATTGCATTCTTTTTTGGAAATATTTTGATCTATTTCCTTTTTCCTCTTTATCATTTTTGTAATATCTCGTCCTGCCATAAGCAAGGATACAATATTCGATATATATGGAATGAATCCCGCGAGGAATCCACCTGTCGTAATCGGAATCTCTTTTCTAGTTATATCCCTCACTTCTCTTTTTAGCCCTTCAGTTTCACTCTTTTGGCGCATAAATTCTTCATGAAGATTTTTTTCGACTATATTCGATACTTCAATCAAATCTTTATCATTTTTCGCTTTTAAATCGGTTAGTCCTCTTCGTATGGCGCATCTCATATAATCTAATTTATTTTCTTCCCTAAAGATTTTTAAGGCAGCCAATGGAACTTTGGTAATCCATTCGAATTTTTCTTTCTGTAATGCAGTAGCAATTGAAGCGTCCATATCTAAACCGCCGATCTCATAGTTAAAAAAGAACCAGGGTAATTCATAATCATAGATTGGCTCAGCAATCAGTCTATCGCATATAAACCGATGCTCTTGAACTCGAACGAATTGAGAACTTATATACAAACCAAAGCTTTCGCCTATTGAATCGGTTCCGATCTTTGAATATTTTCCAGTCTCAGAGAATCTTTCAAAAAATTCAATAAAGGTTTCAATCTTTTGAAATTCATTCGGCAGCAAATCACGCCGCGCAACATTAGTAAAAAGGGCGGCACTTGTTTCGAACTGTCTCAAGAACTCAAAACACGACTCCTTATCATTGAATTCGCGGTTAAAGACACTCCCCAGATATGCAAGAATGCTCGCATCAGCATTGTTTAATAAGATATTCCGATCTTTGGTATTAATAAGATCGAGATTAATAGGTAATATCAAAATTATTCTTTCTTTAGTATCAGCTAATATTAAATCTTTCAGTTTCCAAATATTAAAAACATGCCTAATGAGTTTATTAAGATAATATTTGTTATCCGAGAGTATTTGTCTTTGGAAAAGCGAAAGATTAAAAATTGGGTCCGGTAATATTATCGTATCAATATATAAGGCGCTTTTCTTTACGAAATTTTCTAAGATAGTCGGCGAAATATCTCCAGAATAAACACACTTCAGAACATTTTGTAGTTTTGCATAATCTATCAATTGATGTAGATTTTCTTTCCAATATTTTTCTATCTCTAGATCAAGTTCTTCGGTCGCATCGTAAATCAGGTCTGAAATTAAGGGATAATTTGCGATGCTATAGCCTAAATCAATATGGCTATCCTCCTCAGGCCCCAAATAATGCTTAATACTTCCAAAATAGTCATCTATGATATCAAAATATTTCGCGTAAACCTTAATAATATCCATTGTTCTTCCCGAATCACTTGTCTCTGCCACCGAATTCCTTCTGCGATTCTATAATGAGAATAATGCCATAATTATGTTATCAGAAATTCGCTAATTTTATCAATATCAACAAGATAATCCTAATAGATGAAAAAGGAAGCAGGGTTTCTGCTTCCTTGTTTTGTTGAAAAGAACATCAATTGCCCCTCCATGCCTGGCACTGCTTTGCATACTCGCAGTCTTTGCACCAAAAGCCGGTTCGCGGAAAGAAGATTTTGAGGTTGATTCCTTTAAGAACTTGGGAAGCAATCCCGTAAAGCTTCTGGTAGCTGGCCTTGTCCCGCCTTGTTTCAAGAACCATGAGCTTGAGCTTTTTGGACTTTATGGAAATGGTAAGCTGAATTCCTAGACCTATGGTAAGCAGAATTCCCATGGTCACGGTAAACAGAAATCCCATAGGCAGGGTAAATGGAATTCCCAT
>Ga0315279_10010756_pt1 | contig 10705 bp, 7 predicted proteins | sample YL17G06_20_MG_FD_203694 | JGI IMG/M metagenome (GOLD analysis project Ga0315279, IMG submission 203694) | Sediment microbial communities from Yellowstone Lake, YNP, Wyoming, USA - YL17G06_20 | ecosystem: Environmental > Aquatic > Freshwater > Lake > Sediment | place: USA: Wyoming | collected...
GGCCGGCCGGTATGGGATTTGGTCGTCCCTGAAACGCGCGAGGCCGTCCGTGCGGCCATTGCCGGCAAATTCGCGCGCCCCTACCAACCGGTTCCCTTCCAGCGCGAATGGAACCGGCGGGACGGCGGCCGTTTGACCGTGGAGATGCATGAACGCCTGATTCTCGATTCCCAGGGCAACGTGGCCGGAATCCGTTCCGCGCTGCTGGACGTTACCGAACGGCACCAGGCGGAGCAGGCATTGCACTGCCAAAAACTCGCATTGCAGGCCGCCAATGCGCAGCTCAACATGCGCAACAGGCTCCTCCATGTTCTTCTCGCCAGCAGCGACGAGGAAATGTACTCGAACTGCCTGGACATCATTCTTGATGTCTTGAAAAGCGACCTGGGCCTGTTCGGATATGTGGACGAGGAGGGTTCCCTGGTTTGCCCGTCTATGACGCGAGGGGTCTGGCAGCAGTGCCAGATCGCAAACAAGAAATTGAGTTTCCCGCGGCAAACGTGGGGTGGCCTGTGGGGACGGGTGCTGTCGGAGCAGAAAAGTTTCTACAAGAACGGACCTCACCAAGTGCCCGACGGTCACGTCAAGCTGTTGCGTTCGTTGGGGACACCCATCGTCCACCAGGGACGGCCGATCGGCTTGCTGCACGTGGCCAACAAAGAAACGGAGTACAACGAAGGGGATCGGGAGCTTCTGGAAAGCATCGCTTCCATTCTCGCGCCGGTCCTCAGCGCCAGGTTGCAGAGAGACAGAGAAGCGAGAGAGAGGGAAAAGGCGGAGGCGCAACTCGCGAGGGCCAGGGAGGTCGCCGAAGCCGCCAGCCGCGCCAAGAGCGAGTTCCTGGCCAACATGAGCCACGAGATTCGCACCCCCCTCAACGGCGTTATTGGAATGACCGAACTGGTGCTGGACACCAACCTGACCCGCGAGCAGCGCGAGTATCTGCGTCTGGCCAAGACCTCAGCTCATTCACTGCTGGCGCTGCTGAACGACATCTTGGATTTCTCCAAGATCGAAGCGGGCAAGCTGGAGCTGGAGCAAGTTGATTTCAGTTTGCGCGACGCGCTTGGGGAGACGGTGAAGACTTTGGCATTGCGAGCCCATCAGAAAGGCCTGGAACTGGCCTGCCATATCCCGCCGGAGGTGCCGGACAGGCTGGTGGGCGACCCGGCCAGACTGCGCCAAGTAGTGGTGAACCTGGTGGGGAACGCCGTCAAGTTCGCAGACCGGGGCGAGGTCGTCCTGCACGCCTCGGTGGAGGCGCAGACAACCGACAGCGTCCGGCTACACTTTGCGGTGACCGATTCCGGGATTGGCATCTCTCCTGAAAAACAGGCGACCATCTTCGAGGCCTTTTCCCAGGCGGACAGCTCAACCACGCGCAAGTACGGCGGCACGGGGCTGGGACTGGCGATTTCCGCCCGCCTGGTGGGGTTGATGGACGGCCGCATGTGGCTGGAGAGCGATGTAGGCCGCGGCAGCACGTTCCACTTCACTGTCGGCTTCGGCATGCCGGCGGCGCGGCCGACCGAGAGCGTCTCCGCCCTTGAGGACTTGCGCGGCCTCCCCGTGCTGGTGGTGGACGACAACTCGACAAATCGTCTGATCCTTAAAGAAATGCTGGCCAACTGGCAGATGAGTGCCACCCTGGCCGAGGGTGGACGCCAAGCCCTCGATTTGATCGAGAAGGCCAGGCTCGCCGGAGTCTCCTATCGGCTGATCCTGCTGGATTCCCACATGCCCGGGATGGATGGATTTACGCTGGTTGAGCACCTCCGGCGGAAGCCTGAACTGGGCGGGGCAATCATCATGATGCTGACCTCCGATAGTCAGCGGGGCGATGCCAAGCGCTGCCGGCAGTTAAACATCAGCAGGTACTTGACCAAGCCGATCACTCAATCGGAGCTGCTGGACGCCATCCTGAATGAGATCGGCAACCGGCGGTCGGCCGAGCCACCGATGGCCGCCGAGGCCCACCCCAACCATGGCGCAGACGCAGGACGGCCGGCCCGGCGCCTACGTATCCTCGTCGCCGAAGACAACGAAGTCAACCAAGCCTTGACGGTTCGGCTCCTCCAGAAGCGGGGACATGCGGCGGTTCTGGCCGCTAACGGGAAAGAGGCTCTGGCGGCCCTGGCGGCCTTTCCGGGCCAGTTCGATGCTGTTCTCATGGACTTGCAAATGCCGGAAATGGACGGACTTGCGGCCACGGTCGAGATTCGCCGCCGCGAGCAGGGAACCGACCTGCGTGTCCCGATCATCGCCATGACGGCCAACGCCCTGAAGGGCGACCGGGAGCGCTGTCTATCGGCCGGAATGGATGGGTACGTCTCCAAGCCCATCCGGAGGGCAGAGCTGTTCGAGGCCATCGAAGGGGTGCGGCCGCCGGCCGGCCGTTCCGAGAGTACGGACGTCGTGCCCGAACCGGCCGACCCTGTCGTGGACAAGCCGGCGGTTCTGGCGTCGTTCGATGGCGACCAGGAGCTGATGGAGGAAAGCGCTCAGATCCTGCTCAACAGCCTCCCGCGGCGTCTGGGCGCCATCCGGGCAGCGGTGAGCGAAGGCGACCCGGCCACCTTGCAGGCTGCCGCCCATTCCTTCAAAGGCGCGGTCGGCTATTTCTGCCCGCCTGCGCAAGAGACGGCCCAGGAACTGGAAACCATGGGACGCCAGCGCTCGTTGGACAAGGCCGCAGAGGTTTACGAGAGGCTGGAGCGGCAAATCGCGCTCCTGCAGCCCGCTCTCGCCGAACTGGTCACCGGGGTCGGCTCGCAACCTGAGGCGCCGCGGCCGTTCGTAGGAGGATAACCATGAACATGACTACTGTGGAACCGCGCTTGGTGAGAACGCCACGTCTCGTCGTCGGGATGCCGCGCGCCAAACGGCAGGCCGGCCCGCACTGGAACGACCGTACGATTCTCCGCATAGTCCGAGAGGCAAGCCTGCTTCCTGAACAACGGATCGCCGCCGCTGTCCAGCGCGCGGAGTTGGAGTCCAAGCCGGTGGCGGAGGTCTTGTTGGCGCAAACGGGAATCACGGAGGAGGTCCTGACTCGGGCGCTGGCGAAAATCTTACAACTGCCGTTCGTCGGCTTGGCCGCCATGACGCTTGACTCGGAAGCGATTGCGTCGGTGCCCGAAGAGTTGTGCCGAAAACACACCTGCCTGCCGGTGCGGAAGGATGCCGAGGCCGGAGCCGGGCCCCAGACACAGCGCCCGACGATGCTGGTAGCCATGGCCGATCCCACGGATCTGGACGCCGTGCAGGACATGGAATTTGCCAGCGGCTGTTCCATCAGGCCGATCCTTGCCACGCCCACTGAGATTCGGGACGCCCTGGACCGGCATTGCTCCCCCGAGAAGTGGCTGCGCAAGTTCCTTGCCAACGTCAGCGAAAGCGAAGGCGTGAAGCTGTTGACGGCCGAAGCTGGCGAGGAACAGGCGGAGCCCAGCCCCGCGCAGAGCAAGGCGCCGGCGGTGAAAATGGTCAACCTGATCATTCAACACGCCATCCAGGAGGGTGCCAGCGACATCCATGTCGAACCTAACGTGAACGACATGCTGGTCCGCACGCGCCACGAGGGAATGTTACGCGAGTTCCTCAGGGTGCCTAAATGGCTGCATGAGCCCCTGGTATCTCGCATCAAGATTCTCGCCCACCTGGACATAGCCGAACGGCGCCGTCCCCAGGACGGTCGCATCCGGGTGTCTTTCGAGGACCGCGAAATCGATTTGCGGGTGGCGACCCTGCCCACCTATTTCGGCGAAAAAGTGGTTCTGCGGATTTTGGACGGTTCGCGCCAGCTTCCCTCTCTGGAGGCGATGTGTGCCGAACCGGCCCACGTGGAAATCATCCGCAATGCCGCCAGCCAGCCTCAGGGCATGATTCTGGTCACCGGCCCCACGGGGAGCGGCAAGACCACCACTCTGTACGCTATCCTCAATGAGCGCCGGGATCCGGCCGTAAACATCGTGACCGTCGAAGACCCCATCGAGCTTCAGTTGCCGGGCGTCAACCAAGTGCAAGTCAACCAGAAGGCGGGGGTGACGTTTGCCACGTGTCTGCGCTCCATCCTGCGTCAAGACCCCAACATCATCCTCATCGGCGAGATTCGGGATTTGGAAACGGGTGAGATCGCCTTCCACGCGGCGGCCACGGGGCACCTGGTCATGTCCACGCTGCACACCAACAGCACACTCGCCACCGTCTCCCGGCTGTTCGATCTTGGACTCGATCCCTATATCGTCTCGTCTTATGTCAACCTGATTGTCGCGCAGCGACTGATCCGCCGGATCTGCGACCAGTGCCGCGAGGAATACACCCCTCCGGCCGACGTTCGGGCCCGCTTGCGCTTGCAGGATGCCGGTTTCCGGTTTTCCCGCGGCCGCGGCTGTGCGGCATGCGGGCAAACCGGGTACAGGGGCCGCATCGCCGTCCAGGAACTCCTTCGCATGACTCCTCAGCTCCAGGAACTGATCAACCGCAAGGCCTCGGAGGCAGAACTGCGAATGGTAGCCATTGCCACCGGTACGCAATTCCTGCTGGACCAAGCCCTGGAAAAGGTGAAGCAGGGCGTCACCACGGTGGAAGAAGTGCTGCGCGTGATCCAGTTGAATGAGGAGCAGCAGGCACTGGCCTGCCCGCAGTGCCAGACCTGCGTCGGGGCGGACTTCACTTTCTGTCCCAATTGCCTGTTCGCCGTGCGGACCATGTGCCAGTCGTGCGGCCAGGAGCTGAAGCCCGAGTGGCGCGCTTGCCCTTACTGCCGGACGCCGGGCTGCGAACCCGCGCCGGCGCCGGCCTACACGCCGCCCGCGGCTGCGCCGGAAGCCAACGAGCCCCTCGCCCCCGGCCCAGCCGGCCAGTTACCCCCGCCGGCCTGCCAGAGCGCCCCGGTAAAGCGGCCGCGCATTCTGGTTGTCGACGACGATGAGCTATGCCGCTACGTGGCGGTGAAAGCTCTCAGAGGCCTTCCCAATGCCGATATCTTCGAAGCCACCACCGGCCCGGAAGCACTGGAGTTGGTCGACAGCCTTCGGCCCGACCTTCTGATTCTTGATGTGATGATGCCGGGTATGAGCGGGTTTGAGGTGTGCCAGAAGCTGCGCAGCAATCTGCCCACCGCCTTCATTCCAATCCTCATGCTCACGGGGACAGTCGATGAGGGCAGCCGCACCAAAGGCTTTCTGGTCGGGACCGACGACTACATGGGCAAACCTTTCTCTGTTCCTGAGCTTCACGCCCGGGTTTCACGGCTTCTGCGCCGCACCTACGGCATATAGGAACGTGCCCGAGTAAGCACCCCCGGCGGCCTTGTCCATAACGCGCACTGCCCGACCGACAGCACGCTGAAGCATCCGGTTTCGATGGTGCGGGCAAGAGCTTACAGTCCACGGCCTACAGCCGTTTATCCGTGTTCATCGGTGTGCATCCGTGGTTAATTAGAAAGCTATGGGATTCGCTACTGACGCCATTCACATCGGGCAGGAACCGGATCCGGCCACCGGGGCCATTGTGACGCCCATCTACCAGACGTCCACGTTCGTACAGGAAGGGTTGGGCCGGCACAAGGGGTATGAATACGCGCGCTCGCGCAATCCGACGCGCGATGCGCTGGAGCGCAACCTGGCGGCGCTGGAGGGCGGCGCGGGGGCGCTGGCGTTCGCCTCCGGCATGGCCGCCATCAACGCCGTGCTCAGCATCTTCAGCCGCGGGGACCACGTGGTGTGCACGCGGGGCGCTTACGGCGGCACGCTCCGCCTGTTCAACTCCCTGCTTACCCGCTTCGGGCTGGAGTTCAGCTACGCCGACACCGGCTGCCTGGCCGAGGCGGAGAAGGCGTTGCGGCCCGACTCGCGGCTGCTTTACGTGGAAACGCCCACCAATCCGCTGATGGCCGTCAGCGATCTGCGCGCCGCCGCGGACTTGGCCCGCTCGCGCGGCCTGTTGCTGGCGGTGGACAACACCTTCATGAGCCCTTATTTCCAGCGGCCGCTCGCGCTCGGCGCCGACATCGTCATCCACTCCACAACCAAATATCTCAACGGGCACAGCGATGGGATCGGCGGCGCCGTCGTGGTGGCGGCCGGCCGGGAAGATCTGCTGCGGCGCCTGAAGTTCATACAAAACGCCGCCGGGGCGATTCTGGGGCCGATGGATAGCTGGCTGGTGCTGCGCGGCGTCAAGACTTTGGCCGTCCGCATGCGCCAGCACAACGAGAACGCCATGGCCGTGGCCGCATGGCTGAAGAGCCACGCCAAGGTCGCCCGCGTCTATTACCCCGGCCTCCCGAGTCATCCGCAGTACGAGCTGGCCCGGCGGCAGATGAGCGGATTCGGCGGAATGATCGCCTTTGAATTGCACTCCTTCGAGGCAGTTGGCGCGATGCTTGGGCGCCTGCGCCTTTGCTCGCTGGGCGAAAGCCTGGGCGGAGTGGAAACGCTGGTGTCCCATCCGGCCACCATGAGCCACGTCTCGCTGACGCCCGAAGAGCGGGCCGCACTCAGCATCAGCGAGCGCCTGGTGCGAATCTCGGTGGGCATCGAAGACGTGGAGGATATAATCAAGGACTTGGAGCAAGCGCTTGAGTAGCTGTCAGCCGTCAGCTATCAGCTCTCAGCTCAAGCTGATGGCTGATAGCTGACAACTGATAACTTCTCTAATGCTGGAGCGAATCGGTGAGCCAGGCTAAGTAGTTCTCAGCGCCCTGTTCGATGGGCACGGCGATGACCTCGGGAACCTGGTAGCTGTGCAGCCGCTGGACTTCGGCGCGCACCTGCTCGAACAGAGCGCGGCTGGTTTTCACCAGCAGCAGGCACTCGGCGCTGTCTTCGACCTTTCCTTCCCATCGGTAGATGGAGCGAACCTGGGGGACGATGTTGACGCAGGCGGCCAGGCGGTTCTCCACCAGCGCCCGGGCGATTACTTCGGCTTCGGCCACGTTGGCGCTGGTCACAAAGACGATTAACTTATCACTCACGGCGAAATCGTACCATGAGCGAAATCAAGTTCGGCACTTCCGGATGGCGGGCGATCATCGCCGACGACTTCACCTTTGCCAACGTGCGCCGGGCGGTGGAGGGCATCTCCCGCTACGTCGTCGCCCATCACGGCGAGGGCGTTCCGTCGCTGGTCGTCGGGCGCGACCCGCGCTTTCTCGGCGAGACGGCCGTGCAGCTCGCGGTCCAGGTGGCGTCCTCCCACGGTATTCACTGCCTGGTGTCGGAGGAAGCGGCGCCGACGCCGGCCATTTCCGTCGAGATCCGGCGGCGACGCACCGACGGCGGCATCAATTTCACCGCCTCGCACAACCCCGCCGAATGGAACGGGATAAAGTACTCGACTCCCGACGGCGCGCCGGCCCTGCCCGAGGTCACGCGCGAGATCGAGCGCCTGATCCGGGAAGGCGGTGGGGACAGGCCTCCCGGTCTGTCCGGCCAACCGGGCAAGATTGAATCCATCGACCTGCATCCCCCCTACCTCGCCGACATCCGCGCCAAGGTAGACCTGGACGTGATTCGCAAGGCCGGGCTGAAACTCGCTGTCGATCCGTTCTATGGGGCGGCCCGCGGCTATACCGACCGCCTGCTGCGCGAGGCCGGCATCCCGGTGGTGGTGATCCACGACCACCGCGACGTGTTGTTCGGCGGCCACCCGCCGGAGCCGTCCGACGAGCGGTTGGGCGACCTGAAGCAGGCCATGGCGGAGGGCGGCGCAGCGCTGGGCCTCTCCACCGACGGCGACGGCGACCGCTTCGGCATCCTGGACCGCGGAGGCCGCTTCATGCAGCCCAACTACATCGTCGGATTGCTGTTCGATTACCTGGCGGAAACCCGCGGCTGGAAGGCGGGCGCGGGCAAGAGCGTGGCCACCACCAACCTGGTGAACGCCCTGGCCGAGCGTCGCGGCGTGCCACTTTATGAAACACCTGTGGGCTTTAAATACATCGGAGAACTGATCAAAGCGGATAAGATCGTTCTTGGCGGCGAAGAAAGCGCCGGGCTGTCGATTTACGGCCACGTGCCCGAAAAGGACGGCATCCTGGCCTGCCTGCTGGCGGCCGAGATGGTGGCGCGGCGCGGCGCGCCGCTGGCGGCGCAGCTCGAGGAGTTGTTCCGCAAGGTAGGCGGCTTCTATCCCCAGCGCGTCAATGTGCGCTTGAGCGCGGAGCAGAAGGCGCGCTTCGACGCCCGCTTGAAGCAGGAAGAGCCGGGCCAGTTCGCCGGACGCCGGGTGAAGCAGGCGGTGCGGACCGACGGCTTGAAACTGATATTGGACGACGGCTCCTGGGTGCTGTTCCGGGCCTCGGGAACCGAGCCGGTCGTCCGGCTGTACGCCGAGGCGCGGGCCGCCGCGGAACTGGCGCCGCTGCTCGAGGAGAGCAAAAAATTCGTATTCGGCTGATTTTACGGGAAGAGGCGGGGCCACCCGGAATTGCCGCCCGCGGGACGGATCCGGCCGCCCTCCGGCGCCGTCGCTGGCTGGTGGCCCTGGGCTGCCTGCTGTTTCTGCTTTTCTCCCTGCACCAGATTCTGGGTGAAAACGGCTACCTGACGTTGCGCGCGCGCCAGCGCGAGGTCAGCCGACTGGAGAATGAAGTGCGCCGGTTGACCGAAGAAAAACAGCGGCTGGATCGCGAAGTCGACCGGCTGCGCAACGACCCGGGCGCCATCGAGCGGGTGGCGCGCGAAGAAATGAAACTGGCGCGTCCCGGGGAGATCATCTACTACACGCTGCCCGTTGCGCCCTCACCCCCGGCCACCGCCCAGGCCCGCAAGAAGTAGCCCCGCGGCCGCATCCACCAGAGCCAATCCGCAGATTCCACCGTGCGGAAAGCGCACGGGGTATGCATTACCGTGGTAATATAGCACCATGGCACTGGCGCACTCGAAAATCACGGCGCAGGGGCAGATCTCGGTGCCGGCCGAGGTTCGCCGGAGGCTGGGGGTCGGCCCCGGTTCAGCCCTGGAGTGGGATGAGGCCGGCGACAACGTTGTCGTTCGCCGGGCGGGGCGGTACTCGTCTGAGGACGTGCATCGGGCGTTGTTCCCGGAGAAGGCGCCGACGGCTCGCAGTGTCGAGGACATGAGGGAAGGTATTCGACGGCACATGAGGAAGCGGCATGCGCGCCGTTGACACCAACGTGCTGGTGCGGCTCATCACCCGCGACGATCCGAAGCAGGCGGCCGTGGCGGAGGCCTTCGTAGCCAAGGGCGCCTGGGTGTCGCTGCTGGCATTGGCCGAAGCCACCTGGGTGCTTTCCGCGGTGTACCAACTGAGCGCCCCGGAGATCGCAACCGCCGTGGCAATGCTCCTGGCTCACAAGGACCTCACGCTGCAGGAGTCGGAGGTGGTGTCGGCTGCCCTTGACAATTTCCGGAAGAAGCCGGCGCTCGGATTCTCCGACTGCCTGCTGCTGGAGGCGGCTCGCAAAGCGGGACACCTGCCACTTGGGACGTTCGACCGTGACTTGGGCAAGCTCCGTGGCGCAGCGAGGCTCTAGCCCGGATTGTTCACGAAACGGCAGCCCGCTGGCGGCTTTGCCGCTGTGCTGTGCGGAATGGCTTTGCCTTTCCGTCGGCGATGCTTTCTTTCTGTCGAGGCTGCGCCTCGACAGTTCGTCGAAGGCGCAGCCTTCGATGATAAGAGGGCAATCATCGGAAAGCCGAACAAGCTGTGAAAAAACCGCAGCACAGGCTAAAGGCCTGTGCCACATGCGCCGCAACTTGTTGATGTGGCACAGGCCTTCAGCCTGTGTCGCCCATCAACGCTGCTAAGCGGCGATTTTTTCACAGCTTGGAAGGCATTCCGCACAGCAGGGCGGCAAAGCCGCTTCGTTCATGAATGATGCGGCCTAGCGAGTCGTTCCTGCTGAGCGGCCCAATTCCCGCCGTCCGCGGATCGGGCCAATCCGTGTAATCTGCGAAATCTGCGGCTGCGGCCCCCAAAAAGCAAAAGGCGCCGGGGAGTGATTCCCCGGCGCCTGTGGTGTCCGGCGGGAACCGCGATCAGGCCGTGGCGCTGGCCGTGGGGCCCCGCTGTGCGATCGGAACTACCTGGCGCTTGTGTCCGCCGGTGTAGATCTGGCGTGGACGGGCGATCTTCTGCTCCTTGTCGGTGAGCAATTCCTGCCATTGCGACAGCCAGCCCGACATCCGCGGGATAGCGAACAGCACGGTGAACATGTCGGGGGTGAAGCCCATGGCCTGGTAGATGATCCCGGAGTAGAAATCGACGTTGGGATAGAGCTTGCGTTTGATGAAGTATTCGTCGGACAGCGCGATCTTCTCCAGCTCGATGGCCATATCGAGCTTGGGGTTGCGCCCGGTGACCTTGAACACTTCCTCGGCGGCCTGCTTGATGATGCGGGCGCGCGGGTCGTAGTTCTTGTAGACGCGGTGGCCGAAGCCCATCAGCTTGCTGCCCTTGCCGGTCTTCACCTGCTCGACGAAGGCCGGGATGTTCTCTTTGGTGCCGATCTCATCGAGCATCGTGAGGACTGCCTCATTGGCGCCGCCGTGCAGCGGGCCGGAGAGCGCCGCGGCCGCCCCCGCCGCCGACACGTACGGATCGGCGTACGAGCTGCCCACCGAGCGCATGGCGTTGGCGCTGCAGTTCTGCTCGTGATCGGCGTGCAGGATGAACAGGATGTCCAGCGCCTTCGCCAGCGCCGGGCTGGCGTTGTATTTCGGCTCCGCCATCTTCC
>Ga0315279_10010758_pt1 | contig 10704 bp, 10 predicted proteins | sample YL17G06_20_MG_FD_203694 | JGI IMG/M metagenome (GOLD analysis project Ga0315279, IMG submission 203694) | Sediment microbial communities from Yellowstone Lake, YNP, Wyoming, USA - YL17G06_20 | ecosystem: Environmental > Aquatic > Freshwater > Lake > Sediment | place: USA: Wyoming | collected...
TTGCCGTTGCCGACGTCGGGGTGGATCGGTATGGCCGAGGCGAGCACCTCCGCCCCGACGGCGGAGTCACGGCAGATGTGCGCCAGGTCCCCGGCCAGACCGTCGGAAATGTCGATCATGGCGTGGAGGTTGTACCTTGCAGCGAGTTGCCGGGCCTCTTTTACGCGGGGGACGAAGCTCAGGTGGCGGCGGGACCTCCACGCCCCGCCGAGCTGTCCCGTGAGGCAGATAGCGTCGCCGATCTTGGCGCCGTTCCGCAGGATCGTTCGCAGACCCGCCGGGCGTGCAAGCACCGTGACGCTGATCGCGAGCTTGCCGTTCCAGGCGCCGACGTCTCCGCCGACCAGCGGGCAACCGAAGGCGTCGCCCGCCGCCCGCAGGCCCAGGTAGACTCCTTCGGCGTCCTTGCGGGCGAACCCCTTGGGCAGGGCAACCGCGGCCACCGCGGCCACGGGTAGCGCGGCCATGGCGGCCACGTCGGAAAGGTTGCGGTTCATCGCCTTGGCGCCGACGGCCTCGGCGCCGTGCTCAGCCAGGATGAAATGCACGCCCTCCAGCGCCTGGTCGACCGTCACCAGGACCTGCTCGCCGCCGCAGGTCACCGCGGCCATGTCGTCGCCGGGGCCCAGCGGCACGACGGCCGGATCGAAGCGGCTCTGCCGGCGGATCCACTCAATGAACTCAAACTCACGCACCCCGGTTCCGTCCGCAAGCACCACTTTCACCTGGTCATCTCCAGGAAATCCTCCACAGTCATTCCTGCCTGCCTGATTATGGCACGCAATGTTCCTTTCTTGACAGTCCTTCCCTTGGGTACAGTCATAGCCCCGGGTCTGGTCAAGTGCAACAGCTTGTAATGCTTGCTTCCGGTGTGTATCTCCCAGCCCGCGCGCTGCAAGGCTCGCAGAACACGGCGAGTCGGGAGTTCGGTCAGTTTGGGCAAGCCCTTCCCCGGTCAGGCACTGACCCGTGTCCGCTGCCTGTGGCGCCTGTGAACGGGCAGGTTCACGTGACGCTTCTTGAGGTCTTCTACTGCCTCCAGGTAGGTGACGATCGCGTCGCGCACCATTTCGCGGACTTCTTCCAGAGTGTCGCCCTGGGTGATGCAGCCGGGCAGACCGGCGACTTCGGCGACGTATCCCCCCGAGTCCTTATCCAGCTCGATCTGCACCTGGTAAGCGTAATCACCCACTACCACCTCCTCGACGCGCTCGGTCACCAATTTCAGGACCCTCCCGCGGAGTTCGCGGTCCAGCGCCGCGATGCTAAGTTGCAGGAAAGCTCGCTGCCCTTGTCTCTTCACGGTGGCAATAAGCGTGCTTTCATCCTCGATGAGATAGACTTCCGTTCCGTTGGTGATCAGCGTGCAGAAGTCCAAGGGCATTGAGACGTCCGGGAACCTCCGACGGAGATACTGAATACACTTTCGGACCTTCTGAAGACTCACGCCTTGCTCGCGCAGCGACCTGACAGTTCGCAGGACCAGCAGATCGATGTACGAGTACAACCTGCGCGAGCCTCTACCGCTGGCCGGGCAAACCGAGGGCTTGACGACTCCCCTCGCGTCCCAGTGGGTAACCTGCCTGCTGGTTATGCCCGTGATCGCGCAGGCTTGCCTGGCGTTGAACACTTCGGATTTCAAGTCGATGGCCGTCATATCCTCAACGCCCTTATAATACCATATACGGTATTATAAGCGCGAGGCCTTGCCTGGCCAAAGCAGAATCCCAGATTATTTGATGCCGAGGCTCTTCTTCCAGAACGCCAGTTGGCGCCGGAGCTGCGTAGGCCCGCCGGCGCCGGGGGGGGCGTAATCCCTTACCGCGTTGGCGGCGCCGAGGTGGCCGAAGACGTCGCGGCTTATGCGGGGGCAGGCCGCTTGCAGCGTCGCCAGAGGCAACTGCCCCAGTGCAACGCCCTGCTTTTCGGCTGCCGCAACAAGCCGGCCCACAATCCCATGAGCTTGTCGGAACGGTACGTTCTTGCGGACCAGATACTCCGCCAGAGCGGTTGCGTCCAGGAAGCCCTCCGTCAGGGTTGCGGCGATGCGGCTTTCGTCGAACCGGGCGGTGGCGACGATCCCGGCCGCGACGGCAAGTACCTCCTCCGTGGCCGCTGCGGCTGCGAAGGCAAAGCGCTTGTCGTCCTGCAAGTCCCGGCTGTAGCCCGTCGGCAGGCCCTTCAGAAGCGAAAGCATCCCCGTCAATTGGGCGATGGTCCCGGCGGACTTGGCGCGGATCAGCTCCAGCGTGTCAGGGTTCTTCTTCTGCGGCATCATGGAGCTGGAGGTGCAATAGGCGTCGTGCAGGCGCAAGACGCCGAACTCCGTGGTGGAGTAGACGATCCAGTCCTCCGCCCAGCGCGACAGGTGCACTCCCAGCATCGCGCAGTCGAAGCACAGCTCGGCCAGGAAGTCCCGGTCGGAGGTGGCGTCGATGCTGTTGCGGCTGATCTGGGTGAAACCGAGTTCCCTGGCCGTACTGGCGCGGTCCAGTGGAAGCGACGTCCCCGCTATCGCGCCGCTTCCCAGCGGGCAGACGTTGACGCGACGGCGCGTCTCGGACAGCCGGTCGGAATCTCGTTGGAGCATCTCCGCGTAGGCAAGCAGGGCATGCCCTGCCACGATAGGTTGTGCCCGCTGGAGGTGTGTGTAGGCCGGCATGACGATTTCGCCTTGCCGCTGGGCCAGTCGGACAAACGCCCGCTGCAACTCGGCGATGCCCTCCAGGAGCCTGTCGATCGCGTCGCGCGCCCAGAGGCGCAGGTCCGTGGCGACCTGGTCGTTCCGGCTTCTGCCCGCGTGGAGCTTGCCGCCGACTGCCCCGATGCGGTCGATGAGGGCCTTTTCGATCACCATGTGGATGTCTTCCAGCTCCACCGGCGTTTTGAGCCGCCCGGACTCAATGTCGGATGCGATTGAAAGCAGGCCACGGCGGATCTTGCTGAACTCCGAGGAGCTGATCAGGCCCACCTTGGCGAGCATCCTTGCATGGGCGATCGAGCCGGTGACGTCGTACCGCCACAGCGCCCGGTCAATGTCGAGTGAGGCAAGGAACTGGGAGGTAGCCCCGTCCGCCTCAGCCGTCAGGCGGCTCTGCCAGGACTTCCTGGGCTTCTGGGGAGTTCTCTTGCCAGGCATGAGTGGTCCTTGTTCCGCGCGATGTTATGGCCCGGTCCAGCGGCTGTCAACGGCGCGCAACGATAACCGGCGGTGCGCTTGGCAAGGCCGGGATTACTGCTTGGGGGGCTGTGGCTGCTCCGGCGGCTGACGCTGTCCGTCACGATCGGCGGCGGGTCTGGAGGCGGTCATCTCCTTCATCACGGCGTCCAGCACGCCGTTGACGAAGCGCGGGCTGTCGGCGGAGGAGAATTCCATGGCCAGTCGGATGGCCTCGGAGATGACGACCTTGGGCGGCGCGCGGCCTGATCGCATTTCCGCCACGGCCAGGCGGAGGATGTTCCGGTCCACAAGCGCCAAGCGCGAGAGGTCCCAGTGCCTGGCGTGACGCGCCAGGATGCGATCGGACTCCTCGCGTGCGGCGTTGGCGGCGGCCAGGAGCGTGCGAGCGGCAGCCAGGGTCTGCGGCGGCTCCCTGCTGTCGTCGATGAACTGGCCGACCAACTCCTCCGCGCGGTCCCCCTGGACATCCAGGCAGCAGAGGCCCTGGAGCGCCAGGCGTCTCACCCGGTGGCGGCGGCTCATCACTTGGCCTTGGAACCGGCGGCGATCTGCCGCAGCAGGTTGGCCATCTCGACGGCGGCTGCGGCGGCGTCGGCGCCCTTGTTGCCGGCCTTGGCGCCGGCACGCTCGACGGCCTGCTCGATGGTGTCGCAGGTCAGCACGCCGAAGATGCACGGCACGCCGGTCTTCAGCGTCACCGCGGCCACACCCTTGGCCACCTCCGAGGCGATGTACTGATGATGGTCCGTCCCGCCGCGGATGACCGCCCCCAGGCACACCACCGCCGCGTAGCGCCCGCCGGTGGCAAGGGTCTGCGCAAGCAGCGGGATCTCAAAGCTGCCAGGCGACCAGACCACGTCGATGTCGCCCTCCTGCACCCCGTGACGCACCAGCGCGTCGCGGGCGCCGTCCAGCAGCCTGCTCGTGACGAACTCGTTGAACCGGCTGACCAGCAGCGCAAACCTCGCCTTGGCCGGTGCGACCAGGCTGCCCTGATATTCTGTCATTGGAGTCAAGCTCCTCTTGGATCTACGCCTTCGGGAGTATGTCTTCTACACTAGCGAACCATTGTCAAACGAAATCTCTTCCTGTGGAGGACTTTGTCAGGGTCCAGGCGAATGGGCTGCCGACCCACGCGTCTTTGACTTGCGCATAGTCACCCTCAAGCCAGCCCGCAATTGTTGCGAGGGCTTGAACATCCGGGTCCGTGATAAGCCCAGTCATCAGGAAAGCAGTGCTTCCGCCTGGAGGGATGGGTGAAACCCCACGCAATTTGGGCCGAACCGCGCCAGGCGCTTCGCCGCGATCTGAACTGCGTCGAGGTTGTTGTCCACCAAGATGAATCGTCTGTTATGAAGAGCCGCCGCCTCGCCCGTCGTTCCGCTGCCCGCGAAGTAGTCGAGTACCGTATCGCCCGGGTTGGTGTGCACTCGGATTATTCTGTTGAGAATCCCGAGGGGTTTCTGAGTCGGATAACCAGTCTTCTCCCGGCCATTCGTCGGAACAACCGTGTGCCACCATACATCCGTAGGGGTCTTCCCGCGCTCCGCCTTTTCCCTGGTCACCAGGCCCGGGGCCATGTACGGGATGCGGTCCATCTGGTCGTAGTTGAAGGTGTAGTTCGCCGGGTCTATGACATACCAGAGGATCGTGTCGTGCTTCGTCGGCCAGCGATTCCTCTGGCGGGCGCCGTAGTCGTAGGCCCAGATGATCTCGTTCATGAAGTGGGACCGCCCCAACAGGGCATCCATCGCAACCTTGGCATAGTGAACCTCCCGGTAGTCCAGGTGGAGGAAAAAAGACCCGTCCGGTGTCAGGCATCGCAACGATGCTTCTATCCGGGGCATCAAGAACCCCAGAAACTCGTCGAAGGAGTCCTGGTAACTGCTGCTCGCCTGGACGAGGGTCTTGTACCGGCGCCCGGCGAAGCCGGTCCTGTCCCCGTTCTCGTCGGCAACGGCTTTGATTCGCGTACGCTTCTGGCAGCCGCCGGTATTGAACGGAGGGTCGATGTAGATCAGCCGGGCACAACCCGCGGGCAACTGTGCCAGGATCTCCAGGTTGTCCCCGTAGTACAGCGTATCTGCCATCATTTGACAGACCTCTTCCCTGGGGTTGGCAGTATACGCCGGCCGCGCCCGGCCCGCAAGAGGCCCCCGCCGCCCCGGCAGCCTCAAACGCCCTGGCCCGGGCTGACCAGGGCGGTGCTTTGCCTTTCGCGCGGTGACCTACAAGCTCACGATCTGATGCGTGTCGGCCGCCTGACGTGCCTTCAGGGCCACCTCGGTGATGCGGAAGGAATCATCCGGCGTGACGACGCATTCCCCGCGGCCTTGGATGGAAGCGACAAGCTCACCGAACAGGTCGCGCGGCGGCGGCAGGGGAACTTCCTGCACCTCGGTGGGGGTCATGAGGACCACGCGCGTACCCTCCTCGACCACCTCGACGATGCCTTCGCTGCCCGCGACGCGCAGCCGCTCGTCGCCGTGGCGGCGGAGGACGCCTTCGGCCTTGGGGCGGAGGTAATCGAAGCTGATGATCGCGTGCCCCCCGCCGCGGAACTGAAGCAGTATGCCGCCGTTGTCCTCGCAGCCGGGGTAGCCTGGCAGGGATTCGTTGGACTGCATTGCTGCAACGCGGGCATAGTCCTTGCCGACGCAGTAACTGACGAACTCCAGGGCGTGGATGGCCACCCAGGGGATCGTTCCGCCGTAGGTCTCGCGGCGGCGGTAGAGGTCGTCCCGCCGGCCGAAGGGATAGGACTTCTGCGCGAAGGCCAGGATAGGCTCGCCGATTCGGCCTTCCTGCACGAGCTTGCGGACCGCCTGGAAAGGCGGCGTGGCCCGCATGGGGAACATCGCGCAGATGCGGATGCTGGCCTGCCCAACGGCCTTGCGCAGTTCGGCCAGGTCGGAAAGCGTCGTCGCCAGCGGTTTTTCGCTGATGACGTGTATGCCGCGCCGGGCGGCCTCGATGGAGGCCTCCGCGTTGCGGTGCAGGGGCATGCAGACGCTGACGACATCGGGCCTAACCTCGTCCAGCATCTTGCGGTAGTCGTCGTAAACGGGCAGGTCCTTCGGCGCCGCGGGCCTCCGGCCGACGAAGGCAAGCTTATCCTCCGGACCGTACCGCGCCGCGGCGGCCAGCTTCACCTCCGCCAATCCGGGCAGACTGTCCAACACCACGTTCGTGTGCCCGTAAGAACCGATCATGGCTAGTCTCATGGTCTTGTCGCTTTCCGCTCGCATTCCAGCGCGTCTCGGACACTATTCTCGCGACACGTGCGCGAAAGTCGAGCACTTCGGCCTGACTCCGGTGGCCGTAATGGTCCGGGGACGCAGTGCTGCAAGGGCCTCAAAAGGGCTTGCGATTACGGCTCTGTAAGCCTAGGCTTCTGTGTGTGACAATGCTTGTGGCCAAAGGGAGTGGGCCTCGGACGGGTCCAACTACCGAGAGGACTAAGCTTCTCAAGCGTTTTGAGGCTCGCATCGCGCCGAACGAAGCCCTTGACCGGAAGTTGGTCAGCTTCCAGGCGAACCGCGAGACGCCTTTCTACGGATGGTTCAAGTACAAGGAAGGGTTCTCCGCGCGGCTGGTGGAGTATTTCCTTGGGATTCTAGGTGGCAACCCCGGGACTTTGCTTGATCCGTTTGCCGGGGCGGGATCGGGGCTCTTTGCCGCTCGTGACATGGGGTGGGACGCCGTCGGTATCGAAGTATTGCCGGTGGGATTCTATTCGATACAGGCCAGGCAGGCAGCCGAGGAAGTAAAGCCCAGTGTTCTGGCGGCACATATTGCTGATGCCGAAAGTGCTGATTTTTCTGGCCATTGGCAGGAGCAGCATGCTTTCAAGCACTTGACGATAACAAAGGGAGCTTTCCCTGATCGGAATGAAACAGAGCTGGTCGGGTATGTGGGCTACTGTCATGAGCATATCAGGAATCTTCGCGTACGCACGCTGATGCTCTATGCTGCCTTCTGCGTGCTGGAGGCAATCAGCTATACGCGAAAAGACGGCCAGTACTTGCGATGGGATTACCGGTCCAACAGGGCCAGGGGCAGCAAGGCGTTTGACAAGGGGAAGATTCAGAATTTCAGGACCGCGGTTCTCTCGAAACTTCGGCAGATGCTTGCCGACATCGGGTGCCAACGCCTCTTTGCGGGGGAGAGGAGGGGCGCGATCGATGTAACTTTGGGGTCTTGCCTGGACGTTCTCCCAAAGATGCGAGATCAGACGGTTGATTTCGTTCTTACGTCGCCCCCATACTGCAACCGGTACGACTACACGCGCACCTACGCCTTGGAGCTGATGTTCCTGGGATGCGATCACCCGGGGATTAATGTTCTTCGGCAGCAGATGCTCTCTTGCACGGTGGAGAACCGGGAGAAGTACGCTTACTTGCAGAATGCTTATGCACAGCGGAATCAACTAGCCCGGTGGGAGCGCGTAGACCGGGTCTTTCGGCGGCAAAAGGCCTTGCACGAGGTTCTGGGGGTCCTTGGCGAGTACAGGGAACAAGGCCTGCTCAACAACCCCAATATCGTGAAGATGGTGCACAACTACTTCTATGAGATGTGCTTTGTCATTTACGAGCTTGCGCGTCTCCTTAGAGGGGGGGGCAAAGCCGTGATCGTGAACGACAACGTTCGGTATGCTGGAGAGGAGGTTCCTGTCGATCTGATCCTCTGTGACTTTGCCGAGAACTTTGGGCTCCGTCCAAGGCAGATCTGGACCCTTCCCAGGGGCAAGGGCAACAGCAGTCAGCAAATGGGCAACCATGGCAGAACCGAACTCCGCAAGTGCGTCTATGTCTGGGAAAAGCTCTGAGCTATGTCATCCGCTAGCCGAGACGAGTTCCTGAAGCGTGCCTTGGTCAAAGCTTATGCCGGCAGAGCAAGTCTGTTTCATCGGGGTATCGCCGGGGCAAGAATGCGCGAGCTTTTCAAAGCAGTCGATTCCTTGTCTCCCCTCCCCACTGAGTGGAAGTCGGGGGAATTGGGGATCTCTGAGAGTGCCTTCGCCGCTGTCAGCAAGACTCGCACAAAGCCGCATGCCGTCTTCGCTCACCCGGAAGTTCTGACCAGACGCCCGGGCCTAGTGGCGTACTATCGGAACTTGGTGGCCGTTTCGCAGAAAGGAATGAGCCAGTTGGGCTGTGGTACGGCCCGGTTCGAACGTAACTCCAAGGCCAAGATGGCCCCGGATTATGCCGGTTCGCTTTGCAGGACCCTCAATGAGATTATGTGCGGTGTTCTCGAGGCCATGCCTGATTTTGTTCTGCGCGTGGCGCGGGACGTGGCCTTTGCCGAGATCGGGACCGAGTTGCAGGGGACCTGGGCTAACCAGATCGGCAAGGGGGCTGCCAAGAAGGTTGAGGAAATCCTCGCCGGGTATATCGCGGAAAAGCAATTGGGGCATTCCACCGGGAAAGGCCGGTTTGCGTTGAAGAACGGATGGAGTGTCAGGTTTCGCAGCGAGCCCGACATCTCGTTCGTTGATTCGAAAGGGGTAGAGAGGATTGCGGTGGAAATCAAGGGGAGCCTGGACAAGGCCGGCGCTCAAACCCGCTACGGAGAGACCAAGAAATCTTTTTCAAAGGTCTTGGCCAAGAACCCCAGGTGTCACACGGTCTATCTGGCAAGCTGCTTCACCGACTCTGTCATGGCCCAGATACAAGCCGATGGGCAAGTCCGAGAAATCTTCAACCTGACGGATATCATATGTGATCCTGCCGAGCGGGCGAAGTTTCTTGAGAAGCTGTTCCATGTCGTAAGCACCCCCTAATCGTCCCAGTGCCCAAACAGTCAGTTGTCGGCGCTCACACGAACACGACCGATGCGTAGCCGACGGTGGTGTCGTCGGGATCGTCGGGGGCGGTGGCGTGGACGACCTCGTAGCTGTTGGTGTAGTGGAGGCAGATGCCGCGCTTGGCGCCAAGGACGCGGCAGGCGGCGATGGTGGCGGCGACAGCCCCCGCGCCGCACGCGTTGCCGTTGGCCTCGTTCTCGGGCACGACGGCCTCGGCGTCCATCGCCTCCATGAGTTTGATCACTCTCCGGTCATTGGCAACGGTCCACTTCACGCCCGTCAGTCCTCGTCCGCCTGGTGCGGGGAAGTGGCCGCCGTGGTGCGTCAGGTCGGTGCTGCCGACCACCACCGCACCGGTGAATTTGCCAAGCATTGCCCCGCCGACCACGCGACCGATCTCGACGGCCTGGTCGGTGGGCGGCACGCCGATGGGCACGATCTTGGCTTGGGGGTACAGCAGCTTGATCAGCGGGAGCTGCACCTCCAGCGAATGCTCGTGCGCGTGGGCCTGGGGATTGGCGTGGACGCAGGTGCCCGCCTGGAGGATTGCTGCGGCCAGCTCCTCGTCGATGGCGACGTCTCCCAACGGCGTCCGCCAGGCGCCGCGATCGTAGACCTCGCCTTGGCGCACCACCCCGTAATGATCGGCCCCCATGAGTACGACGGTTTCCGGCGGCTGGTCGCCCCGCAGGGCCTTGAGCGTCTGGGCGGCAAGCAGCCCGGAGAATACCCAGCCGGCGTGGGGTACGATCCCGCCGTAGACCGGCCGGGGCAGCTTGGGATCGAGCGGGGCCTGCTCGATGAGCTTGGCGGCGTGCCTGCGACAGGATTCGGGAGAGGCGTCGTAGAAGCTTCCGGCCCGGACGGGTTGGCGAATAGGCATGACAAGGCTCCTGGAGCAATGTGTGATGTGGCAGGTGCGAAAATCGTTATACTGGTTACGAGCCATTATAGGCAGCGCCCCGCCCAGCCGCCAGAAGGCCGGGCGGGCGCCTCGGTGGGCCCCGCAATCGCGAGGAGAACTAGGAACCCGGAACCAGGCAGGCCATCGTGGTCAACGAAAAGATCAGGCCCTGGAGGTCGCTGAACTGGCCCAACCGCATCACCATCCTTCGGCTGATGCTGGTGGCCCCGTTTGTGGTGCTGGTGATGAACCAGAACCAGCCGCGCTGGGAGGCCGCGCGGCACGCGGCGCTGGTGATCTTCTTGGTGATGGCGGTGTCAGATCTTGTGGACGGCACGCTGGCCAGGCGGTTGAACGCCAGGACCCGGCTGGGGGCCATCCTCGACCCACTGGCCGACAAGGCGCTGATTATCTGTTCGGTGGTATTGCTGTCGCTGCCCCGCTCGGCTGTGCCGGGGGCGCAACTGCCTGACTGGGTGGTGGTCGTGATCGTCGGCAAGGATCTCTGGGTGATAGTAGGCTTTCTGGTGATATGCCTGGTCACCGACCGCTTCCGCATCCAGCCGACGGGAGTGGGCAAGGCCTGCACGGATGCGCAACTCATCATGGTCATGCTGGTGTTGTTGGCGCCGGAACTCAACCGACTGGCGGAGGGCCTGGGCGCCCGGCTGGTGGGGGTGGCCAGCTGGACGGCGGCGGCAATCAGCGTCCTTGCCGTGATAAGCTATACCAGGCTGGGCCTGGGCTTCATCGCCGAAGGCGCCAAGCCGCTGGAGGAGGCGCCGCGGAAAGAGCAAGCCGGTCATGGAC
>Ga0315279_10010759_pt1 | contig 10704 bp, 9 predicted proteins | sample YL17G06_20_MG_FD_203694 | JGI IMG/M metagenome (GOLD analysis project Ga0315279, IMG submission 203694) | Sediment microbial communities from Yellowstone Lake, YNP, Wyoming, USA - YL17G06_20 | ecosystem: Environmental > Aquatic > Freshwater > Lake > Sediment | place: USA: Wyoming | collected...
AACCCTATGACATCCCAGGGATGACCTGAAAAACATCCAAAATTGTAGGCTTTTATAGGAGTAATTATTATTCATCACTCAGAATATAACCGGTAATTAGGGGTTCAAATCCCTTCCCCTGCACTAATTTATAAACTCAACGGGAGAAAAATCGCACTTTTTACCAGTAAACATAGGTTCAAATCTCCTCCTCGGCGCTTATTTATCAGCGAATCTCATAGCAGTAAAACTACGTTCGATTCTCCTGTTGAACCTGTTGTTATAATTCCAAATAAAACATCAGTATGTTAAATGTTAAATCGTTACATCATTTTTTTGAATATCTTATCATTATCTTTATTTTATTTGTTTTAATATTTTTAACATTCTCATTATCCGATTACATGTGAGTTGTGCTTCAGATATCATGGTCCATAACTCAATCATTGTTTTTTCAGTGATGACCTTCGATTTATTTACATCATTCGACAGTAGTTTTAATATTGATATTATATGTTTGTCGTCAATTTTATTGTCGAGATTATTTTCGATACTAATCGAAAATTTCTTGTTAAAATTACGTCGCTTTAGAAATTCGAACGTTTTCCGCATATAAAGAAGTTGTAATAAAGATTGTTCTGTCTTATCATTATAACTTGATAGTTTGCTTTTAATCTCTGTTTTTCTTCGCTTTATAATTAATTTAAACTCATCTAAGATTTTGTCTCTTAATTCATTGAATGTTTTTATTCTAATTTTTAATTTATTATGTTCATCAAAAGGATTACAGATATCAGATGTTTTTTCTATCTTATTTAACATATTTTCCACATATTTTTTAAAAATTGGGTAAGTGGGTTCATTTTCGATTCTTAGACGACCATCAAATACTATTTGTTTAGAAGGAACCCAAGGAGTAAAAAATTCATCCCAATAACTAAGCTGCTCATACCATTCTCTTATATCTGGTCTAAAGTCAAATCGTGGACTTTGTAGTTCATCTTGATTTCTTTCTTGTTCTTCAAGGTAGTAATACACATTTTTTTTGATATCCCATTGAGGAGGACTTCGTCTAATCAATTTACCTTTAAGATACATTCGTCCCAAGTTGTAATTAAAAGTACTTTTAGCTGAACCTGTTTCTGCTATGACACTCTTTCTTAGTTCATTATACGAAAGTTTTCCTCTAGTTCTTAGTGTTTCTATTATAGTCCGTCTTACATCTTTTTTCATTTTCAATCCTTGCTCGTTTAATCAGGTCCAATCTAGGTCCAATTTTCTCCTTAACCATATATCTGTAAGTAGTTCGTAGTTATTTATCATTTTTATATGCTCCATTGGACTCAAATTTGGAATCGGATGCGTGAACTCACACATAAGGAGATTGAAAAGGGGGCGATAATGGAGCTAATTAACTTCTTTGAACAACAGATTGACACTGTTATCTTGCAAAGCGTATTAGAACTCGATAAACTGAACGAAATAAGGAAAATTCAGGGTTTATTCCCTAAGACCAGGATAGAAAGAATATGCATTCAAAGGGCAATAAAATCTATAAGTCAAGATGGATTCCCTTCCTTGCCTGAAAAGGCAGGAGGAACTTTATCAGAAAAAGGTGAAGAACATGATAAGCGGAAGCCGGAAACAAAAGACCTGGAGGTCGAAATCCAATGAATTTCGACCTGGCCCTTGAAGAGTTCCGGCGATATTTAAAGCAGAACTTTGATAGTAAAGACACCCAAAAAACCTATTTCGAGGGGGTCAAACTAACACTCGAAGGCAAGAATTTAGATGCCCTTACTCAGCGAGATTTGGATGACATTGATATAGGTCTGAAAGAGAGAGGCCTCGCATCAAACACAATTCGAGTTCGACGTGCGGCTATAAACCTCTTCTGCAAAACGATATTGAAACGAAAGGACCTACATCTGAAGATACCCTGGCAAAAACCTATCCACAAAGAACCAATCCCGCCCGAAGAGATAGAAAGGATATTAGAGGTCGCTAAAGTAAAAAGCAAACTGGATTACGCATTAATCCTCGTTCTATATGATGAAGCCCTACGAAGAAGCGAGGTTTGTAACCTCAATGTTGATGATGTGCGACCTAAAACCATGGAACTCTATTTACGGGATTCAAAAACGGGTAATAACATCATCAAAATGACATCCAGGGTCGCCAATGCCATCGATGACTACATACTATATGAGAGAAGACCTGAAGACCCCCAAGAAAAAGCGATATTCGTCAGTAGCAGGGGAACGAGAATCGGGGAGCATTTCGTCAGAGACCATGTTAAAGACCTTGCTGTGCAAGCAGGAATTACAACAAGAGTCCATCCGCATCGATTTAGGACTTCTTGTATCACGCATCTCTTTAACAATAAAATCAATCCAGAAATAATCAGGAAGCACGCCAGACACTCCCAACTCAGACAGACGTATGAATACGATAGACCAACCCAAACTGATGAAGCAGACGTAATAGAAAGGGTGTTTGTAAAGAAGGATGACCTCAATAACGATGACAGAATCAAAGCCACGGTAGATAAATACATCAAGGGTGAAATTACCAAATTTGAAATGCAAACAATCCTTGATGTATTGCGACCAAAACAATTAAAAAACGAAGGTGAGTTACGTGGCTACCAGTAGCATTGGCCACATAACAGGTTTTGGGCGCATAACAGGCACTGCTGGGCGGGTAACAAAGTGGCTATGTGGCGGACTGCAGATCCGCCTACGAGGGTTCAAATCCCTCCCCGCCCTCTAACAAAAAAAGTCTGGGAGAAAATATTATGATAAGAAAGAAACATTACGTCGGAGTCTCAATCGTAATTTGTATCTTATATAGTGTAGTACTACTACCAATGAATCAACCATTGAAAGCAGAACCATCAGGATTACTCCTCATCAATGAAGTGATGTACCACCCTGTTGAAAATGAAAATACCAACGAATGGATTGAATTGTATAACCCGACCTCGGAGCCTCTTGATGTTGCAGGCTGGATGATTGCCGATGAAAAAGAAACAGACACCCTCCAAGCGGATAGCATCCATGGCGACGGCACCACCAGCATCCCACCAGGCGGTTATGCGATCATCACCGACAAAGGAACAACTATCTATGAGACCTACGCTGTTGCTGACAACGCAGTACGATTATCTGTTGATGACAGTACCCTCTGTGGATACGGGCTCAACAATCAAAAAGAAAAAATCATACTCATGGACCCAACAGGTACCCCTATCGATGCGATAGAATGGGGAGAGGACTACGACGACGTTCCTGGTTCCCCTCTCTCGAGTGTTGCAGAAGGGAACTCCCTCGCGCGATATCAAGAAACCGATACGGACGATTCCTCTCTGGATTTTTTTGAGTGCAACACTCCAACACCAGGTGGTGAAAACATCCAAGCTATTCAAGACGACCAATCAGATGGTTCTGCGTCTGAAGAAAACACCGGATGCAGCTCACCCTCTGTGCTCATCATTGAACTGTATTATGATGCCCACCCGAACGTCAATGCTGAATACGTTCGACTTTTGAATCCCACAAACAAATCGGTGGATGTCTCTGGTTGGTACCTCACCGACGAACCATGGAAAGAACCTGATGATCAGCCTAAAATACTCTTCCCGGAACACACACTCATGCCACCGAATACATCGTGGTATATCACAAAAAACGCAACCGCCTTCCTCTGGGAAACCGCAACGCTCCCTGATTTTGAATACGCGGTTGACTCCCAACCTCTGGTCGCTCAACTCCTCACCTATAGAACCGTCACATACAGCAACACCGGCGGCCTAGTCGGATTGTACACTGCATCACAAATTCTCATCGATCTTGTCATCTACGGCACCACTGATCATTATATCTCCTGCTGGGAAGGACCATCGATCCCCTCCTTAGGACAAGGAGGAATCCTCAAACGAAACAGTATCAACGGAAAACCGGTTGATACCAATACCGCGTCTGACTGGGTCCATCCTCGAATCTACCACATCGGACAGTCGGATTTCCCTCTTCAAACATTTACATCCACTGGGGAGATAACCACCTTCGTCTCACCGGACAATAGTTATGAAACGATTACAAGTGAATTACGTAACGCACGCCGTTCCATTGATATGAATATGTACGAATTCACCAACCCGTTCCTCTACAGCGAATTAGTCGACGCGCTCAAACGAAACGTCACGGTTCGCTTGTTCATGGAAGGCTCCCCTATCGGCGGCATCGACGACCGAGAGAAATACATACTCAGCAGCCTCGCCTCTCACGGTGGTCTTATTCGTTTCATTGTCAGCGACCAAGAAAACCATGTGAACGCGAGATACCAATTCGACCATGCGAAATATCTTCTTATCGACAACGAAATCGTGATTGTCGAAAGCTGCAACTGGGCGAAAACCGGGGTCCCAAAAAACCCGACGTATGGCAACCGAGAATGGGGCATCATCGTACGAAACAAAGAGGTAGCAGCAAATTTCTACCAAGTGTTCCAGGATGACTGGAACCTACAACACTCAGACAGTTACCCAATCGAAGCAATGAATTTTACGATTCCACCAGGTTTTTCACTGGATTACGAGACTCCGACCGGTTCCTACATTCCACAATTCACTGCAAAAACAATCACAGAACCATATACCATTACACCTCTTTTCTCTCCAGATACCAGTGAGCAAGCTATCCTTGATGCGATTGATTCCGCAACAACCACTATCTATGTGCAACAACTCTACATCTACAAAGACTGGGAGGAAACACTCAGCCCGTTTGTGGAACACCTCGCCAACAAATCACAACAGGGTGTCATCGTGAAAATCATCCTTGATTATAACCTTGCCTATGAAGGAACTACCGATGTGCTTAATGAAACTAAACAGTACCTGGAAGCATACGGCGTGAAAGTGAAATTCATTTCTAGCGAATGGTCTCCTTTTACCACGGTACATAATAAAGGAATGATCATCGATAATACCACCGTCCTTATTTCGAGCATCAACTGGAATGAACAGTCTGTTCGAAAAAACCGTGAGGCAGGAATCCTTCTTGAAAACCAAGAAGCGGCCACGTATTACGCAGCCGTGTTCCTCTCGGACTGGAACCTCGATATCCACAAGACTAAAGCTTCTGATTTCTCGTGGGCAGACTATAAAAACCTGTTGCTTATTGCCCTAGTGATTGGCATCGTTTTGGCCCTTATCATCCGTGACTGGAGAAAACGAAAATGGAAATAGTCGTTCTTCAACCGTCGTTGATTTCCCTGGTTGCTATCGCAATCATGATTGGGACTATTGTCGTTGCATACCTCAAAAAGATAACGATAACCTATGCGATCATCATTGCGAATCTCTTCGTTTTTCTCGTCACACTCTTCTTTGGAAATCAGATCATTGGTGATCTTGGGTTCAGACCAGCGTACCTCTCCGTAGAACAAATCCCACAAATCTACACCATATTTACCTCTATGTTTGTCCATAGTGGATTTTTACATATTCTTGGGAACATGTTCGTGTTTTTCTTCATGGGTATTGCGTTTGAACAACGGATAGGACGCAAGAAATTCTTAGTGATTTATCTGATCACCGGCGTGTGTGGTGCCTTGACGCATTCCGTGCTGAATCTGGGTTCATGGGTTCCCCTTGTTGGCGCGTCCGGAGCGATTTTTGGGATCCTCGGGGCGTTTGCCTATTTGTACCCACGAGATGAGGTCGTCATGCCGGTACCCATTGGAATAATGTTTATCATGCGCATCAAAGTCATCTACGCAACGATCATCTTTGCAGCATTAGAAACCGTTATCGTGATGTTCTCGATTCAGGATAGCACCGCCCATTTCGCGCACCTTGGAGGACTCGCGAGCGGCGTTGTTCTCGCTGCAGTGCTTATTGGGAAAAAAGCAGAGAAGACAAAGCAAGCAAATCCTGCGGGATCGCTTGATTATATGCATATTAAAAAATCGGATACCATCAATTTTTCCCATTTAAAGGAACTTGTCAAAACCCCTGAACTAAAGAAAATATTACAGAACGTTGAAAAGGAAAACGTCCTGCAAGTACGAGACATGTGGCTTGAGCATTTTCTGGAGAAAGTAACCTGTCCTGTCTGCAATAAACCATTGAACCATTTTGATCGGAAGATTTGGTGCGAACAAGAACATTTCCGGACCGACTATTAAAGGCGAAGCCCGACGAGTGTCCCGAAAAACACGTAACTAGAAACGAGATATCCGAGGATGGCACCGCTGCACAGCAGTGGGAGTCCTGCTTGTGGTTTTCCTTTGATGACAAATGTCATAAGAGCAACAAACCCCACGAGTGTTCCTACAAGGACAGATAAGGCGACAGGTAGCCAATTGGGATCTCCTGTATAAACGGTCGCGACTAGGATTCCTGGCATGACCACATCCCCAAGTCCCATGAAGAACGCCTCACGTTCTTCCCCGTCTTTGAGTTTCTCTTTCAAGCGTTTGGTGTCTTTCAGAAGTGAGTAATGCCTAATTTTTGGGACGACCAGCAGCACCGGTAGTTTAAGGTCCATCACGGTGTCAGCAAGGTCAATCATATGTTTTGTTTTATACACCGAGATCGCATCGTAGACAGCTAACCCAATAAGCAAGATGAGGACGAGCAGAATGCTCAGCGATATCCCGAACAAGGCGACCGCGCCTGCCCCTATGATGATGCCGCAGAGGTCAATGACGTACCACTCTGGATATTTCACCAGAACAACGACTAGACACGCCGCGAGAATAATGGAAAGAAAAACCGTTACTACCCAGTTGGAAATAACAAGGGAAAACAGGGGAAGAAAGATATAAAACGACGTGTACCCGACCGCGAATAAAATGATGAGTTGAATCAGTCGTTTCTTCCAGAATTTCGCAATCAACAAGATAATGATGGTCATGCCAAGGACCGTGACGAACACCCAGACGAGGTTCATCGGGTTGTCTGCTTGTTCGAAGACTTCCATCCCTGCGCCAATGAAAATATGCGAAAGAAGTAGGGCAAAACCGTTAATGATTACAAAAAAACATCCCATGAAAAAAATAGGTAATAACTCTTTTTTTCCTTTTTCTCTTTGTTCATCCATTTTGAATCAGGAATGAATTTGGTCTATTTATAGAGTAGTATTTTTTGTTGTATCGAAAAAAATATATCAAAAAAAGACCTTGTAGATTTACTATTTCTTCCTCTATTTTGCATATAATTTCCCCTATTCATGCATAAATGTTTAAATAGTATTACAAAGATAGATTAATGGGATTTGGAGGAAAATGGAAAAAACACTATTGAAAAAAAGTTTAATTTGTGGAATGGTTGTTTTATTTTTTGGTATGAGCATTCTACCTATCGCTGGTAGTCTATCAATTGAAAAAAAACCTTCGGTTGCGATGAATTATTACTTAGATGTTGATTGTTATCCAGTGTTCAATGGGACCATGGGGCTAAACGGTTGGTATGTTAGCCCTGTCAATGTAAGTTTTATGTATGACCCAGAAATTGTAAAGACGATTTTTTACAGAATCAATGACGGGCTATGGTTACAGTACATAACACCTTTTACTATCGATGAACAAGGACTACTATCTTTTGAATGGTATTATATCAACTATTCAGGAGAATCGTCCGAAGTCTTCGTTACTCAACTGAAAATAGATTACACGCCACCAGAGATTTCAGTCACAAAAGAAAGAATAGGCGTATTTATATGGAAAATTACCGTTGATGCATATGACAATATAAGCGGTTTACACAAAGCAGAATTTTACATTAATGGCGTGCTTGAAGCTACTGTTTTTATACCTCCATTTGAATGGACTTGCATAGTGAAGTGGAAACAATCGTGGACGATAATGGTAAAAGTTTATGACACAGCAGGGAACTTTGCAGATGCTTTTTTTACTACTTCTCTTAGTCAAGCTCAGTCGAACAATCAACCAAGCTTTCAACAATATAGTCAAATCAATTTACAAAGTAGGCTTATTAGTCAGCAAATGAATCAATTACTTCAAAACCTCATCCTGCGTCATCAAACGACGAGTTAAACTGTTCCTAAATTAAAGGAGGAAATGAATGAAAAGAAAAGGGTTGACGTTTGGAATTATTGTTCTATTTGTTGGAATGAGCATTGTTCCTGTATCGGGTAGTCTATCTTTGGAAAAACATGTTTTAAGAAATTTCCAACTATATAAAAATGGTCTAAGAGATGACACTACGCCGCCGGTAACAACCATTTATTTCAACCCGGAAGCACCTAACGGAGATAACGGCTGGTACGTCAGTAATGTCACCATAATGCTCAATGCAACTGATGATTTATCCGGGGTGAATATCACCTATTACAGAGTAAACAATGGAGCGTGGGAGATCTACGAATATCCTTTTGTCTTTAACAAGTCTAACTACTACGTGATTGACTATTATTCGATTGATAACGCTGGGAATGTAGAGAGTGTAAAACTAGCAAGCTGTAAGGTTGATGTAGTACCTCCCGTCACAACTGTCTATATCCATGGTGTATGGGGTGAAAACGGCTGGCTTAAAAAATTTGATTACATCGAATTTAAAGCCACGGACGATATGTCTGGAGTAGCAGCAATATATTGTCGTATCGACGGAGGATGTTGGACCGTTTATACCGGGCCGTTCACGTTTGGTTGTGATGGTGGGCACATACTTTGGTTCTTCTCTGTTGATCGTGCAGGAAATACGGAAGATGTAAAGGAGGTAATAATTAAATTAGATGGAATACCCCCTGAGGTAACACTCACCGTAAAAAAAATTTGGATTAATATGTGGAAATTCACCGCAGAAGCATTCGATTGGTGTAGTGGTGTTGATAAGGTCGAGTTTTACCTTGATGGCGAGTTTCTTGGCAATGTCACGACTCCAGGACCGTATGAATGGATATGGACTGGTGGCGGCAATCTCACCGTACAGGCAATTGCCTATGACCTTGCAGGAAACTCAGCAGCAAGTGAAGTCGTTAATAGTATCCCACAATCCCAAAGTCATCATCAACCTACTTTTCAATACATGAATCATTACATTCGAAACCTCATACTGCGTCATCAAACAACAAGTTAAACTCTGAAAAACAAACTAATAACCCCCTCTAAAAACAAATGAGTATATATTTACATATATATTTTCATATAGCTAAATTATTTACGTGCAAAACAACTTTTCTATTTATTCTTATTTATTTTTCTTTGGGAATGATGCTCTTTTTCCATTAAATATTTTTTCACCATTTCAATCGCACACAGGTTCCCACACATCGAACACGCCTTCGTGTCCTCAGAGGGTAACCGTTTCGCCCGGTACTCTTTTGCTTTTGTAGGATCGATACAGAGCTCAAACATTTTCTTCCAATCAAGAGCCTCCCGAGCGGTACTAAATGTTCTATCGATATCTCGATCAACTCCTCGTGCGAGATCAGCAGCATGTGCAGCAATCCGCGTCGCAACCACACCATCCCGGACATCATTTTTATCCGGGAGACAGAGATGCTCTGCCGGCGTCACATAACACAGAAAATCAGCACCACAAAAACCAGCAAACGCCCCTCCGATACCACCGACAAAATGATCATACCCCGGAGCAATATCGGTTACTAATGGACCGAGAACAAAATACGGTGCTTCTCTCGTAACCGTTTTCATCACTTGGATGTTTGCCTGGATATCATTCAGGGGCATGTGACCGGGACCTTCCACCATGGTCTGTACCCCGAACTTCCGTGCTTTTTCAACGAGCTCCCCGATTATGAGCAACTCCTGGAATTTCGCCCGATCATTCGAATCAGAAAGAGCTCCGGATCGCATTCCATCCCCCAGAGAAAGGGTTAAATCATAACCCTTTGCAATCTCCATTAGATAGTCGAAGTTCTTGTAAAAAGGGTTTTCCTGATCATGATGAAGGATCCATGCCATATGAAACGATCCGCCGCGAGAAACCATGGGAATGAGCCGCTTTTGTTTGCGCAGACGCTCCACGCTTTCTTTGGTGATACCTACATGAACAACCGCGAAATCCACACCCTGTTTCGCCTGGGATTCAACCATGGAAAACATATCATCCTCAGTCATATCAACAATCGAACCACGCTTCTCGATCGCCTCAATCCCAGCCTGGTAAATAGGAACCGTACCAAAAGGAACCGTCACTGTTTTCAACAAAGCACGACGAATCTTGTCAAGATCGCCACCCGTCGACAAATCCATCACCGCATGAGCACCAGCACCAACTGCAACCTGAGCTTTCTCAATTTCCTCCTTCAAACTACAATGCTCTCGAGACGTCCCAATATTTGCATTGACTTTGACCCGCAAACCTTTCCCGATCCCCAGTGAGCTTGGTGTATGAATCGGATTACACGGAATCACAATCTGACCAGCAGCGACACCTTTCCGAACCACATCGACCGCAATCTTCTCGCACCGAGCAACATCCTTCATCTGCGGAGTTGTTTTCCCCCGTTTCGCCTCAGATATTTGTGTCATGCCAAACACCTAATGATTTCATCATATTAATACTTTCAATAGGACGATTTATCTGCGGAGTATCAAACGAGAATGCTCCGAAACCACAATGCTAAAAACATCATGACATATACAGAGTCTTGAAATATTTTTGTGGGCGTGGCAATGAAATCAATTCTCAAACTCTTCTCCGATCATGGGACGTTCGTCCAACCAGACGCA
>Ga0315279_10010760_pt1 | contig 10704 bp, 8 predicted proteins | sample YL17G06_20_MG_FD_203694 | JGI IMG/M metagenome (GOLD analysis project Ga0315279, IMG submission 203694) | Sediment microbial communities from Yellowstone Lake, YNP, Wyoming, USA - YL17G06_20 | ecosystem: Environmental > Aquatic > Freshwater > Lake > Sediment | place: USA: Wyoming | collected...
CTTTCGTTTTTTTCAGGAGCGTTTTCCGCTTGGGCTCGGGAAACCGCTCGATGGCGTAGCGTACCGTGGTCCGCGGGATCGCCGGGCCGTGCCGGAGAAGGAACGCCTCCAGGCGGGCCGGGTCCTTCTTTCCCGCTTCGCGTAACATCCAGCCGTTGGCTTTTTCCAACAGATCGTCGCGGACCGGGAACATGCGCCCGGCGACATCGTAGGCCGCATCCAGGAACCGGCCGTGGCGGGCCAACGGGACGAAGGCCACGACCGACGCCCGCCGTACCCAGCGGTTGGGATGGGCCGTCCAGGCGGTGATTTCGCCGATCAGCTCGGGATGCTTCTCGATCAGCCAGGCCAGCGCCGCGGGGCAGAGCACATCAACGCAGGCCCAGTTGTCGCAATAATCCGCGGCCAGCCAGCGCTTCAGGCGGGGGACGAGCGCCGGGGTGAATTCTTTTTTGAATTTCATGAGCAGGAGGATCGCCGAAGTCTTGGCCTCGAATTTCTTCCGCGGAAGGAGGATCTCGCACAGCGCCACGACGTCGCCGAGAGACCAGTGATCCTTGATCCGGCCGTGGATCTCGGCCGACAAGGCCCTCATCTGCGGCGTGGTCAGGCCGTAGAATTCCACCGCTTCCTTGAAATAGCGGTTGGCTCCGGCGGCCACGACGGGATCGCCCTCCGCTTCCAGGCGGTCCAGGATCGCGGCGGCGATCGCGGCCGGCGTGGGCGCAGCCCCTTCCGGCGAGGCCGGGCGGCGGCCCGGGATCGTCTTCCTCATGTCTTCGGCCCTCCGGGCGATATTATAGCAAAGTGAGGAGGCCGGACGGTAGGTCTCCGCACCTCCTCCCCCAGGGCCGGGCCGGAAGTCTCAGCGTCGGCCCTCCCGGCTCAATCGTCAACCGGGCTTCAGTGGCCGTGGCCGCCGTTTCCGTTGGCCGCATACGCACTCAGGTCCAGGAACCCGTGGCCGGAGAGATTGAAGAGGATGACCTTCTCCTGTCCGAGCCGCTTGGCTTCGAGGGCCTCGGCGATGGCGGCCGCGACGGCATGCGCCGATTCAGGGGCGGGAAGGATGCCCTCGGCTTTGTAGAACAGCCGGGCCGCGTCGAACACTTGATCCGTGCCTACGGCCAGGGCTTCAACCAAGCCCCGTGCCACGAGGTGGCTGACCAGCGGGGCCATGCCATGGTAGCGCAGGCCGCCGGCGTGGATCGGGGGCGGGACAAAGTCCATCCCCAGGGTGTGCATGAACACGAGAGGCGTCATCCCGGCCGTGTCGCCGTGGTCATAGCGCAGCTCGCCCCGCGTCAACGAGGGGCAGGCCTCGGGCTCGACGGCTACGAAGCGGGTCACCGGCCCTCCCGCCAGGCGGCGGCGGACGAAGGGAAAGGCCAGTCCGCTGAAGTTCGACCCCCCGCCGACGCAGCCGATGACGACGTCGGGCGAGACCCCGTAATCGGCCATCTGGCGCTCCGCTTCCTGGCCGATGACCGTCTGGTGCATGAGGACGGCGTCCAGAACCGATCCGAGCGAATAGCGGCTGTTGGTCCCCCCCAGGGCCACCTCAAGGGCCTCGGAGATGGCAATGCCCAGGCTGCCGGGATGATCGGGGTCCTTTTCATAGAGCGTCCGCCCGAACTTGGTTTTGGGACTCGGGCTTTCGTCGACTTCGGCGCCGAACATTTCCATCAGGGTCCGGCGGCCCGGTTTCTGCCGGTAGCTGACGCGGACCATGAAGACCTTGACCTTGACGCCGAACAGGGACCCGGCGTGGGCCAATGCACTGCCCCATTGACCCGCCCCGGTCTCGGTGACCAGCGTGGTCAGCCCGTCTCGAGAGGCCAAGTAAGCCTGGACGAGGGCGGTGTTGCTTTTGTGGCTGCCCATCGGTCCGACCCCCTCATACTTGTAAAAAATATGGGCCGGGGTTTTGAGGGCGTCCCGGAGGCCGGAGGCATAAACCAGCGGCGTCGGCCGAAACAGGGCCATGGCCCGGCGGACATCCTCCGGGATCGGGACAAAACGCTCGCGGCTCATTTCGTGGGCGATGAAGCCTTGGGAAAAAACGGGCGCCCAGTCGGCCGCGGTCAACGGTTGGCGCGTGCCGGGATGAAGCGCCGGCGGCGGCGGTTCGGGCAGATCGGCTTTGATGTTGTAGAACGCTTCGGACAGGTAACGCGCCTCGCGGGGCGCAAAACGGGGAAAAACAGTCATGATCGTGCTCTCCTTTCTGTTTGGGGTGCCAAGTGAGCGGCCGCCGGGGGCGATGACTCACGGGAAAAATGGCAGGGAGACAGTCTTATCGGGCGGTTGGGGCCGCCCACCAGAAAGACAGAGCGGAGGAAGACAGCGGCCGGATATTTTCAAGCGGTCTTCCGAGGACGAACATGCGCGCAATCTTAGAGAAAACCCGCCGCCTTGTCAAGAGAAAGGACGAGCCCGATATTTTTTTTGACAAAGTCGCGCGCTTCGCGGACAATGGGCCGCGGAGCTTCGAGGCCGGGCCGGGGGTCCGGCGGCTCTCGTTCTAGGCAAAGCCTAGGGCGATCCATGGAGCGGCGGCAGAGACCGCGGTCTTGCCGGCGCCGGGAAAAAGACGGACGGGGGGAGCCCTACCCCAGCGGGTGTAACTCCATCCCTGCTCCAAAAGGCAAAAGATTCGATGACACGCCGGACCCCCCGCCCGGCCTTGGCACGGCCGTGACCGATCTCGAACGCTCCCTCGCCGACCCGCGCCGCTACCGGCGACAGATCGAGCGGCTCTTCGACCGGACCCTCTTTTCGCCGGTGCGGCGGTCCCTGCGCCAGGCCGGAGTCCCTTTTGAATCCGTCTTCGACCGCCAGCGCCGCTTCGCTCGCCTCCTGGCCCGGACGGTCGCCGCCGGAGATTACGAATTCGCCCCCGGCCGCGTCCGCGAGATCCGCGTCGGCGGCAAGGTCCGCGAGGTGTTCGCCTTCCGCATGACCGACCGGCTCGTCCACGGCGTCGCCGCGGAGATCATCGATGAAGCGGCCCAGCCCCGCCTGTCCGCGAGCCTGTATTCGTATCGGAAAGGCCTTTCCTGGTGGCACGCCGTCCGTCTCTTAGGGGCGTACATGCGCGCCCAGCGCAAGGCCCGCCCCGACCCGAAAGACCGCGGGCTCTTCGTGATCCGGCGGGACATCGATTCGTACACGGACTCCATCCCCGTCGGGCCCGGCTCGCCGCTCTGGCCCATGCTCCATCGCCTGTTGGAGGGAAAAGACGGACGCCTGCCCGAGGCGGCTTGGACCGTCATCGAGCGCGTCGTCCGGCCCGACGCCCGGGCCAAGGACGGCGGCTTGATGTGCCTGACACGCGGCCTCCCCACGGGACAACCCATTTCCTGCGTGGTGTTCAATTTCTATCTGCACGAGCTCGACCGCCGCCTGGACGCCGTCCCGGGCGCTTTCTACGCCCGTTTCTCCGACGATATTCTGTTCGCGCATCCGGAACCGGGACCGGTTCAGGAAGCGGCCCGCATCATCGAGGAGACGGCGGCCGCGCTCGACCTGAAGCTCAAAGTGGAAAAAAGCCGGGACTTGTACGTCACGGCCCCCGGCCGCCCGGCGCCGCCGGGATGCCCGGCCCGGGGACGATCCTCGATTCCTTTCCTGGGCGTCGAGGTCTGGACGGACGGGACGGTGAGCTTGGGCCGGGAAAAAGCCCGGGCTTTCGTCCGCGATCTCGAGGACCGGGCGTCGCGGACCGCACGGGCGCTTTGCGGGAGCGCTCCCGACGCCATCGGCCGCGGGATCTGTTCCGTTTTAAACCGGGCTTTGCGGCCGGAAACGGCCCCCTTCCGCCAGCGATCAGCCGACACCCTGTGGCGCATCGTCACCAATCGGCCCCAACTCCTCCACCTCGACGGCCTCGTCGCCCGCATCGTTCTTCGCGCGGCGACCGGGCGGACGGGCCCCCGCGCCTTCCGCACCATTCCCCTGCGCAAAATCCGGAGCGAATGGGGACTTCTCTCTCTCTATCACGGACGCAACAAGCGGCCGAGGCGGCCGTCATGAAGACCCTGCGGGTTTGGTTCCGCCGGGAAGCCCGCCGCGTCGCGCGCAGGGTCCGCCTCGAAGACGCCCTGCTCGGCGGGCGTTTCCGTTCGTACGCGGTCTACCGTCTGCGTTTCTTCGGAGTTCGGACGCTCGTTGCCGCCGCCCTGCACGCGATCAAGATCGTCCTGGCCTTTCGCCTTTTTCTCCCCGGGGATTTCGCCGCCATCCTCGCGGCCGAGGCCGCGGCCTCCCTGGCCGGAGGTTTCTGGTGGGGTTCGCTGGAGACGATGCGCGAACGGGTGCGGGATCTTCACGCCGACGGGCGCCCCCAGGCCATGGCCGCGGAGATCGCCCGCTGGCTGTCCTGGACGATGCGATTCTCCGCGGCCTTCTTCGCGGCGGGCTTGCTCTGGGCGGGGATCCGGTCGGCCGGAACGGGCCGATCCCTGTCACCCGCGGACCTCTTCCTCGTATCGATTCCGGTCCGCTTCGGCCTCGAGCTCGTGGCCCGCTGCTATCATTCGGGCATTTACGCCGTCCGCCGCGTTTATCGCCCCTTGGCCGTCATTTTAATGGTCGAAGTCGTAAGCTTCGGCGCGGCCCTGGCCTTGTGGCCGATCGCGGGCGCCTGGGCCCTGCCCGCCGCCGCCCTGGTCTCGACGATCGTCGCCGCGGCGTTTCTTTTCCGTTTCACGGCTCGCGCCTACCGGCATTTCGGCATCTCGCCCTGGCCGCATATTCGCTTGAGGAAGGCATCCCGGCCGCGCGGAGCGGGCGGACGGGAATGGCGACGGGCCGGAACGGCTTACGCCTTGATGCGGATCGACGCCGTCGCCCTCGTGGCCGTCGCCGCCGCCGCCCGTTCGGGAGCTTCCCCCTTGGCCGCACTCCTCCTGGCCATCGGGCCGCTTGTGCGGGCCTCGTCCGACTGGACCCAGCTCTTCTATTTCGACTTGAAGCGGCAGGACGCCGTTTTGCTGCAGCGCCTGAAAACGGCGTTCGAGAAGAAGCTCGTGTTCCTGTCGCTTCCCGTCGCTTTGACGCTTGGGGCGGCCGCGGCCGGAACGGCGGCCCTGCTCTTCGGCGGCCCGCCGGGCCGCCTTCAGCCCGCTCTCATTCTCTTTCTGGCCGCGCGCTCCGCGCTGGCCGCCCATCAAATGCGGGCCTTTGCCGCCCGATCCTACGTCCGGCTCATTTGGACCGGCGCCGGAGTGGCCGGAGGTTGGGGCCTGGCGGCGGCCTTGCTGAAGGATCCCGCGGCCGTCGTAACCGCCGGCGCCGCCGTCCTTCTCGCCGCCTGGCCATTAACGGCCTTCCGACGCGCCTGGGAACAGGGCGCGGCCCGGTGGAGCGGGCGCATCCTGGCCCTGCCCGACTGGATCCGCGCGGTCCTTAACACCCGCGGGCCCGTTTCGATTTACGCCCTTCAATTTTCGCCCGGCTCGATCCATCGCGGCGGGGACGAACCCGGACGCTGGGCCGAGAACGATCGATGGTCCCATCGCCGGATCGCCGAGTCCGCGGCCCGCCGTCTCGGCCGAAACGGCTTGGTCGCTATGGCCGGGCCCGCCCGGGTCCTGATCCTGGAAAAAAAAGGGCGCCCTCCGCGTCTCTCGCGGGAAGGACTTCTCACCCAAGGCGCCGGGCTGATCCGCGCCGTCCGCATAACCGGACTTCAACCGGATGGGCGGGCCGCCGTCGCCGCGGCCGCTGCGGCGGGATTATGGGGTTCGGAAAACGAGAACGTCCCGAACGGCGAAATCATGACGGCCTCCGGGATCATAGGATATTTTTCAGACCTGTTCCCTCGCGGCGTCGCCTATGCGCCCGGCGAACCGGTCCCCCGGATCCTGGCGGCCCTCTCTTCGGACGAGCGCGGCGCGATTTTCTCCGATGCCCTGGCCTTCGCCGCCGACTTCCACGGGCGCCGGCCGAGTTCGCGATTCGAGGCCACCGTTTATGTTGAGGACGGCGTCATCAGGCTGCTGTTCGTGCTTGGTCCGTCCACACCGGCGTCCTTCCGCGCGCGTTGGCGGGAAACGGTCCGGCGGCTGAATTTTCAGGCCGCCTTATCCGATCAGCCGGCGCTTTCCGGATCGCGAAGGATGAAGACCTCGTAGTCCCGGAGGGATTTGAATCGGGCCTCCGCCGTAATCAGTTGCCCCGACGCTGGCCGGTGCCGCCGGAAGCCGCTGCCGCTTTCGTTCCCGACTGCTCCTTTTCCCGATTCAATTCGAGGATGTCGACGGGCTGGGAGAAATCGCCCAGCAGCCACTTGCAGAAATAATCGGCCCGGATCCAGGTCCAATAATCGTTCATGTCGCCGTAGCCGTGGCGCTGGCCGGGAAAGATGAAGAAATCGAAGCGCTTGTTGGCCCGGATGAGGGCATTGGCCAGCCGGAACGTATTCCCCGGGTGGACGTTGTTGTCGATATCGCCCGTGGTCAGCAGGAGATGGCCCTTGAGGTTCTTGGCGATCTCGGAGTTCTTTTCGATGGCGTATTCGAACTTGACGGCGTTGTCCTTGTCCACGACTTCCTTTACGCCGTGGTGTTTCTCGCTCCACCAGCGGTTGTAGATGTTGTTCTCGTGATTGCCCGATGAGGAGACGCCGACCTTGAAGAAATCGGGGAAGACGAGAAGCGCCGCCGCGGTCATGAAGCCGCCGCCGGAGTGGCCGAAGATCCCGACCCGATCGATGTCGATGAAGGGATATCGGGCGGCCAGTTCCTCGATGCCCCGTTTCTTGTCGGTCAGGCCGTAGTCGCGGAGGTTTCCATAGCCGAAGGTGTGATACCACTTGGAGCGCTGCGGGTTTCCGCCGCGATTGCCGATCTCGATGACGATGAACCCGAACTGGGCCAGCATGGCGCTGGCGCTGCGCGGGACGAACGTCTTGGAGACGCTCTCGGTCTGGGGGCCCGGGTAGACGTAGGCGATGATGGGGTATGTCCTGCCCGGATTGAAATCGTAGGGTTTGTACATGACCCCGTACAAGTCGGTGATGCCGTCGTCGGCCTTGACCTTGAACGGTTCGGGGTACTTGAAACCGGCCTCCCGGAGGACGGAAACATCCGCCGCTTCCAGGGTCATCAGCAAGTTGCCCTGGGCGTCGCGGAGCTCGCTCTTGGGGGCCAAGTCGACGCGGCTGAAATTATCGACGATAGAGTTCATCCCGTCGTTCATCTCCGCGGCATGCATGGCCTCGCCCGGATTGAGCAGCCGCAGGCCCGAACCGTCAAAATGGACCCGGTAGAGATGGAGGAAGTAGGGGTCCTCTCCGGCCTCGCGGCCGCAGGCCTCGAAATAGAGGACGCGGGCCTTTTCGTCGACGGCTTCGATCCCCTGGCCGCTGAACTCGCCCGAGGTGATCTGGGTCTTGAGCTTGCCGGCGCCGTCGTAGAGGTAATAATGGCCCCAGCCGTCGCGCTCCGACCACCAGATCAACTCCTGCCCGCCGTTGACGAGACGCAGGGGCTGGACGTCGATATAGGTGTTGAGGACCTCTTCGATGAGGACCTTGGCTTCGCCCGTCTTGGTGTCGGCCAGGCAGACGTCGTAGCGATGCAAGTCGCGGCTCTGCCGGCTAAAATAGAGCTTGTCGCTTGTGTCGGCCAGCCACATCGCCGACGGCGGGTTGTCCTTCTCGCGGTCGATCATCTTGCGCGGCGCGGTGGCGATGGAGACGGTCTGGTCTTTAAATTGATCGGCCTTGATTTTGAGCTTGGCTTTGGAGGCGAGGTCGAAGACCAGGAGCTCGGCTTGGGGTTGGTTTTCTTCGCCCGGCATGGCGTAGCGATACGGCTCGAGCGTCGGGCGGGGATTAGACAACGAGTTGATGACCCACAGGTCGCCGACCTTGCGCTCATCCTCGCGGACCAGGGCGATCTTCTTGGAGTCCCGGGACCAGATGACCATGACGGCAGGGATGCGGAAGTCCTTGCGGTCCTTTTCGTCCTTCTGATAGTCCTTCTTGTCCTCGTCGTTCAGCTCGCGGGTGTAGCTGAAATGCTCTTCCCCGTCCGTGGTCAGCTGGATTTCCTTGACGGCCTTGTCATCGGCTTTCTTCTGGGCCAGCTTGTAGCTGTCGGCGTCCATCATGAACAGATTGTAGCCGCGCCCGAAAATGATGGTCTTTTCGTCGGGCGAGAGCGAGGCCCAGCGGGGCCGCTTCTCGGGCGCTAGGTAATCCTCGAGCAGGGTCAGCTTGCCGCTCTGCAAATCGTATTCGAAAAAGAGGGTTTTCGTTTTGCTTTCCGGCTCTTTGGTCTTGTCGGCGTCCTTTTTATCGTCCTTCTTTTCTTTATCCTGCTCTTTTTCCTTTTCCTTCTCCTTGTCCTCCAACTCCTTGCCGATGTCGACGACTTTCTTCAAGACCCCGCCGGCCAGGACAGTATTGTCCTTGGGATACTCGATCTCAAAGCGGATGGCCGTGTCCTTCTTGATGAATTTGATGGTCTTGATCGGCAGGTGCTGAGCGTCATAGGGGACGAGCGTCGTCTTGGTTAGAAGGGCGGCCATTTTGGCATTGTCGAACAGGGGCTTTTTCGCCTTCAAAACCGGGTCGACGATCGAAAACATGCGTCCCTTATTGGTCTCGAAGGCATACCAAAATCGATCACCCGATTCGAGCCAGTGGGGCTGGACGGAGGTATCGAAAATGAGCTTGCCGACCTTCGCCGACGTCCAGCGGGACGCCAGGTCATAGTTGGCCTTTGGGCGGGCGGGCGTCTCTGCCGCGGGCGCGGCGAGAGAACCAAGGATGAAAACGAGAATTAGGATCGGCACGATCGTCCAGAGAGCGCGTTTCATGGGGCCTCCTTGGGGAAAAAAGAAGAATCAATCCGGCGGTGAACGGAAAACCGGAAAGGAATGCGGGGATGGTGCAAAACGCCGCGGCGCTTTGGAATCATGAAATGGGATTATTATACCAGCGCCGCCGAAAAATCAATCAGGGGATCCGGCGTATAGCCGTCCGGGGAGCGGGACCGCAACGAAAACGCCCTTTCCGCGATCCCGCTCCCCCGCGCCTATCTAAGACCGGCCCTTACGGGGGCCCGGCGCGAAGGATTCTCCGCCCCACCGACATTCGTTCGGACAGGACGGTTCACGCGAAACCGAACACCACCCGGGAGATCCGGCTCCCGGTTCACCGGGGCGAAGGAACCCTTCACCTCCACTACATCAATAAGGCCGGAATCGCCGTTTGTCAAGACTTCAGCGCGGAATTTTCCGCCAAGATCAGAACCCCAATAAAAAGCCGAGAACGCCCGTCACGGAAATAGCCGGTCCTTTTACGGCGTAGGCAGAGAAAAGACCATAAAAGTCGAACGTTCCGTCCAATAGCGGCGGGCGTGGAAGGCGGCCGTCACGTCGTCTCCGGCCCGCGCCGCGGCGACCACTAGATGTCCGCCGAGAAAGCCCCCGGCGCCCGTGATCAGGATGCGGGCCATGGTCAGCGCCAGGCCAGGCCCAGCAGGCTCATCATTTCGATATAGGCGGCGATGAAAAAAAAGACCGCCGAAACCGCGTAAAAAACGGCGAAGATCTTCAGACCCGAGAAAAAAGCCCGCCCCCGGGAGGCGAAACGAAACCGCCGGAAAAAGACCGTCCAGAGCAGGAGGCTCAAAATCCCGCAGAGGGTCATGAAGAAGCCGCCGAATTCAGTCAGCCAGATCATCCAGGCTTGGTAGCCGGATCGCGATTGGGCCAGGACGAGCCCCTGGACAAAGCGTCCGAAGGGATAAAGGACTAGGGGAGCGATAACAATCGCCCGAACGATCTGTGTTCCGTCGGCGAAGATCCAGTTGTTGAGAAAAATGTTGAACATCGTCGATACAGCCCGGCCCCGGGAAAGGTTCCGCATAAGCATCTGCCGCCCCACCGTTTTGTAGCGATGAAGGCCCGGACCGAGGAAGGGAACCCGGTAATCCAGATTGCGGTTGAGCTTGAAGACGGCTGAGGCCCGGATCCTGCCCAATTCGACGATCTTGAGCTTTCCGGCGGCGTACCCTGCCCCGAAGGAGGCCAGATAGACGGCTAGAAGCACTAGGACGATCCAGCGGGCGCGGCGGAAAAGCTCGAGCATCGGCATTCCGGGGCCTTCTTTTCGCGAAAGGTGGCGCGCCTATTATAGCTATCTTAGTACCGCGCTGAGAAGCCCGAGCGCTCTCTTCCGCGTCCAGCAGCTCAGAATCCTTGCGAGCGCCGCGTGAGAAAAGCTATCGGCGCCGTTGGGGGATTCTGTAAACGGGAAAATCCGCACTCAGCGAATCCCAAAAAAGAGGCGGAAAGGGCGGAAACGCTTCCCATGCCCCCCTCTCAGCTCACCCATCGCGGCCGAAGCCCGCCCATCGGCCTCCTGGTCAGCATGATGCTGGGATAGGCCCAACATCTAAAATCTAAAAATCCACTAGGAGCCATATCTATGGAAGAGTCGGAGAGGGCCGGAGAGGGCCAGTAATGGCCCTAGGCCCGGAAGGAGAAATTGATGAAGAATAGTTCGGCGAAGAGGCCAATTAAGCTTATCAAGGACGTGGCGTCTCTATCCTATCAGCAGGTCAAGGATATAGTTTACTGCATGAACCGCCTGAGGAGCAGCAATCTGAGCGGCCAGATCATTATTGAATGCGAGAAGAAGAGTAAATAACGAGTACCGCCAAGAGACTCCCACAGACGAATTCCCCC
>Ga0315279_10010761_pt1 | contig 10704 bp, 6 predicted proteins | sample YL17G06_20_MG_FD_203694 | JGI IMG/M metagenome (GOLD analysis project Ga0315279, IMG submission 203694) | Sediment microbial communities from Yellowstone Lake, YNP, Wyoming, USA - YL17G06_20 | ecosystem: Environmental > Aquatic > Freshwater > Lake > Sediment | place: USA: Wyoming | collected...
GGCCAGCGCGGCGATCACGCTGCGGTCATCTGCCAGCAGGTGGTAAAGGCTGTCGTTGGCCTCATGCGACACAACGAAAATTGAGGCAAGCTTGCTACTAGATTTTACGTTATTCTCTGACCGCAGGTTGCGAATGGCACGCACGACTTCCTGTACCTGGCTGAAGGCGGCAATCGCTCCCGCTTCCCAACCTTGTTCCTGCTCTGGCGCAGGCCAGGGAGCGATGATCAGCGCCTCGGGCCAGGCCTCTTCGTCCTGGGGAAGGTAACGGCAGGAGTGCTCCTGTCCGGAGTGCTCCTGTCCGGATTTTTCCTGGCAGGCGCGCTTCAGATGGCCCCACAGCTCCTCGGTGACGAAGGGGGTGAAGGGGTGTAGCAGGCGCAGGACGGAATCGAACACCCGTACCGTCAGGTCCGCGGTGTAGAAAGCACGGTCGCCGCCGTCTGCCACCTGCAATTTAGCAATTTCCAGGTACCAGTCGGCGAATTCGGACCAGAAGAATTCGTAGATCTGCCGGCCTGCCTCTCCATATTGGAAGGTCTGGAAAAGCCGCTCCACGTCGCGGGTGAGGGCTTTCAAGCGGCCGTGGACGAAGCCATCAGCCATCGTCCATTGGGGTTCAGCTTGCGGAGCAGCGGGGGCTTTAGAGAGCAGCGAGAGCACCAGCCGCCCGGCGTTCCACAGCTTGTTGGCGAAATTGCGGTTGGCCTCCACCTTCTTCAGGCTCAGGTTCATGTCGTTGCCGGGGGTTGAGCCCACCAGCAAGGTGAAGCGCAGGGCGTCGGTGCCCAGCTCGTTCATCACGGGCAAGGGATCGATCACGTTCCCGTAGGATTTGCTCATCTTGCGCCCGTGCTCGTCGCGGATCAGGCCGTGCAGGTAGACGGTGTGGAAGGGGATCTGCCCGGTGAACTCCAGACCGGTCATGATCATACGCGCTACCCAGAAGAACAGGATATCGTAGCCGGTCTCCATGTACGAAGTGGGGTAGAAGTAGCTCAGGTCAGGGGTCTCATCGGGCCAGCCGAAGGTGGAGAAGGGCCACAGGGCAGACGAGAACCAAGTATCGAGCACATCGGGGTCCTGCTCGATTTTTGCGGAGCCGCAGTAAGCGCAATGGGTGGGATCCAGGCGGGCGCAGGTCTGCGCCCCGCAGTCGGCGCAGTACCACACCGGGATGCGGTGGCCCCACCACAGCTGGCGCGAGATGCACCAGTCCTGGATGTTTTCCAGCCAGTTGAAATACACTTTCTCGAAGTGCTCGGGGACGATACGGATGCGACCGTCGCGCACTGATTCCAAGGCGGCTTTGGCCAGCGGCTCGATCTTGACGAACCACTGGGTAGAGATCATCGGCTCGACGATCTCGCCACCGCGCTGCGAGCGCGGTAGGGTGGTGCGGTAGGCCTCGGTCTTGATCACCAGCCCGGCGGTTTTCATATCATCCCAAAGTTTCTTGCGGCACTCGAAACGGTCGAGGCCTTCATAAGGGCCGCCGACAGCAGTCACTTTGGCTTCACGATCGAGCATGGAGAGGATCGGCAGCCCGTGGCGCTGGCCGATGGCGTAGTCGTTGGGGTCGTGCCCGGGGGTGATCTTCAGCGCGCCGGTGCCAAACTCGCGCGAAACGTATTCGTCGGCGATCACCGGGATTTCGCGGCCCAGGATGGGCACCAGGGCTTTGCGACCGATGTACTTCTGGTAGCGCGGGTCATCGGGGTGCACAGCCACAGCGGTATCGCCCAGGATCGTCTCGGGGCGGACGGTGGCGACGGGGATATATTCGTCCGAGCCGGAGAGCATGTATTTGAAGTAATACAGGTGGGCGTCTTCCTCGCTGTACTCCACTTCCAGGTCGGATACGGCAGTCTTTAACCCTGGCGACCAGTTCACTAGCCGTGGTCCGCGGTAGATCAGGCCTTTTTCGTACAGGCGCACGAAGGCTTCGCGCACGGCGCGTGACAGGCCCTCATCCATGGTGAAGCGCTCGTGAGACCAATCGCAGGAGGCGCCCAGGCGGCGGATCTGGCGGGTGATCAGGGCATGGTACTTTACCTTCCACTGCCAGGCGCGTTCCAGGAATTTTTCGCGCCCGATCTCTTCACGCGTCACCTCTTCAGTACGCAGCAGGTCTTTTTCCACCTGCAACTGGGTGGCGATACCGGCATGATCGGTGCCCGGCACCCACAGGGTGGGCAGGCCTTTCATGCGGTGGTAGCGGATCATCAGGTCTTCCATGCTGACGAACATGGCATGCCCGAGGTGCAGCTCCCCGGTAACGTTGGCGGGTGGGATGGAGACGACGAAGGGTTTCACCGCCGGGTCGTGCCCGGGCTGGTTTGGGTCGTTGGAGGGCTTGAAGTAGCCCTTCTTTTCCCACCATTCGTAGATGCGCTGTTCGGTGGAGAGGAAGTCGTAGGTTTTGGGGAGGTCGAAAGTGGACATGAGGGGCTCCGGGGGGCGGGGCGGTCACGGCCGGTACAGAACACCGGTGTGACCGCCCGTACGGCAGGTAGTTGCGATTGGCGATCCGGGATCAGGTCGATGCGGGTCCAGTAGGAGCGGGTTCCTCGGGTGAACTTCACCCGCAACCCACTCGTACGGCGTCGGGGCGAAAGTCTAGCACGGGTTGGGAGGGTTGTCAATAAAACCGTTGCCTGAGTCTTGATCATGCGATTGCTGGTTGAGTGAGGCGACGTTTTGTGTCACCTGTATCGAAACCAGCAATCCAGGGTCTCGATACGGGCGATGGGAAATTCACCCATCGCTCCTACTCGATCAGCAGTTACTTCAGTTCCATTTCAAAGTACACATCGCCATCTTTGTAATGGGTGATGCGAAAGCCGAAGCGCAGGTAGAAGGCGATCACCTCCTGCCAGGTCTCGGTGGTTTCCAGGATTATGCGTTGAAAACCATTCTGGCGAGCGTGGTCTACCAGCACTTGCAAGATCATGCGCCCGATGCCCTGATGCCGCCAGTCGGCAGCCATGGACATACGCACTACCTCTCCAGCTCCATCCGGACGGGGGACGAGAGCTCCCGTGCCGATGATGCGGTCCAGATGGCGAGCGACCAAGAAGACCGCGCCCGCATACGAAGCGGCGATGTCATCCAGGTCGGGGTTTTTGCTGGGATCGAGCCTGCCCCAATGCTCTGCCAGGCCCGCCAGGATCAGATCCTTGACAGCGGCCTGGTCGGCGGGTTGGAAGGCATGCAGGGTGATTTCTGGTGAGTCAGGCATATGAATATAGGTTCCAGCATGTCATTCTGAACCGCTGGCGTTCTTCCAGCGGTGAAGAATCTCGCATTTTTGGCTAATAGACCCTTCGGTCGCCACGAAAAGTAGTTTCGCCGAAACTACGTTTCGCCGCGCTCCCTCAGGGTGACATAGATGGTAAGGGGTTGTCTGCCGGGTACAATACGGGTGATAGGAAATATGCTTAACGCTCCTACTCAACCAGCAAAGGGATGTTGGTCGAGTAGGATGCCGATCTTTGGCATCCGTATCAAGACCTGTCAAGGTTCCCATCATCAACCAGGATTATGCTTATTATGCATCGATATATATACATAATTTATCCAGGCGGGCAAATTCGGTCTCCTCATCCGGCGCAGGACCGAGGACGATCTCGCGAGCGCGGGTGATGCTCTTGAGGTCCACCACCGCCTCTTGCAGGGCCGGCAGAAGCATGCCATCGCTCTCCACAGCCGCCAATTGTACCCGATTCAACTCAGCTCCCAGCGACAGGTTGCGCTCGCTCTTGAAGCGGCGCACTGCGGTAGCAATCGCCACCAGGGTCTGGCCCACCGCCTCCGCCGCGTCATCTTCGAGGGCAGGGTCTGCCACCGGCCAACTTTCAAGGTGTATTGATCGCTGGCCCCCAAATCCCTTATCCTCTATCCCCTGGTAAATCGCCTCGGTTACAAACGGCAGGAAGGGGGCGAACAACTTGAGCACGGTGAACAACACGGCCTGCAGGCTGAAGCGCGCCGCCTCGTGGCTGGGATTGGCAGGGTCGTACAGGCGCTGTTTGGCCATCTCCAGGTAATTATCGGCCAGCTCTGTCCAGAAGAAGGCTTCGATCTCGCTCTTGGCGGCGGCGTAATCGTATTCCTGCAGGAGGGAGGTCGTGCGGTGCACCAATTTTTGAGTGCGGGAGAGGATCCAGCGGTCAGCAGGTGAAATTTGGGTGGTAGGGGCGGGTTCCGAACCCGCCTCTACGTTGTCCATAGCAACTAAATTTTCGGACAGGAAACGTTCGGAGAAGCGGGCCACGTTCCACAGCTTGGTAGCCAGGCGGCCGCCCATCTGGATTTTTTCTTCGCTAATGATGGCATCTTTGCCCGGTGCGGTACTGGCAGCCCAGTAGCGGACTGCATCGGCAGAATAGCGGGAGATCATTTCCAACGGCGCCATAGGACCACCGCCGCGGCTTTTGCTGATCTTGCCCATACCTTCGCCGGCAATCCCCCAGCCTGAGATGAGCACATTTTCCCAGGGCAGCGCATCCCAGTGGTAAAACGATTGGACGATGGTGTAGAAGGCCCAGGTGCGGATGATCTCGTGGGCCTGGGGGCGGAGCGAGTAGGGAAAAACTTGTTTGTAAAGAGGAGTTTCTGAGGACAGCCGGTTGTCTGGGCCTGCATGAGTAAATTCGGCCTGCCCGGCGATCTGCGGGGAAAGTGCTGAAGTGGCCCAGGTGTCGAACACATCCTGTTCCGGAATGAAGGCAGTCCCGCCGCAATTAGGGCAGGGGTGGGCGGGCTGCTGCTCGCTGGGGTCTACGGGAAGCTGGACCGCGTCTGCCAGGATGGTTTCGCCGCAGGCCTGGCAGTACCACACCGGGATAACCGGGCCGTAGAAGCGCTGGCGGGAGAGGCACCAGTCCCAATTCAGGTTTTCCACCCAGGCCTGGTAGCGGGCGTGCATCGAGGCGGGGTGCCAGTGAATGTTTTCACCGGCCTGGAGCAGTTGGGGTTTGAAATCCAGCACGCGCACGAACCATTGATTTACCATCAGGTATTCCACCGGGGTGTCGCAGCGCTCATGCACGCGCACCGATTGGGCGGTGGGCTGGCGCGCCAGGAGCAGGCCGCGGGATTCTAGCTCGGCGCTGATCTGCTTGCGGGCAGCCGCCAGAGGCAGCCCGGCATAAACCCCGGCCGTGGAGGTCATGCGCCCGGTGCGGTCGATGGCCTGGATGACCGGCAGGCCGTGGGTGTACCACCAGGAGATATCGGTGGTGTCGCCAAAGGTGCAGCACATCACCGCACCGGTGCCCTTCTGTGGGTCGGCGGCAGGGTCAGCCAGGATGTGAACGACTTGCCCGAAGAGGGGCACTACTGCCGTGTGGGGATCTTGGCCTGCCTGGGTGATCAGGTGCCGGTAACGGGGGTCGTCCGGGTGGACGAAGACTGCCACGCAGGCGGGCAGCAGCTCAGGGCGGGTGGTGGCAATTAACAGACGACTGCCATCTTCCAGGCCAAAGGCCAGGGTGACGAACTCGCTCTGGCGATCCAGATCGTTGAGGTCGGCCTGGGCGAAAGAGGCCTGGCATTCCGGGCACCAGATGGCAGGGGCCTCGCGGCGGTAGGCCAGGCCGCGCCGGTACAGGTCGATGAAGGACTGCTGGCACAGGCGGCGCGAGGCTTCATCAATGGTGCGGTAGGTGTAGCGCCAGTCGATGGACAAGCCCAGGCGCTGCCAGATGGCCTGGTATTCCTGCTCAACGTCACGGCTGAGCTCCAGACATTTTTGGATAAAGGCGGTATGGCCAACCTCACGGCCGCTCAGGCCCAGTCGCTTTTCAACCAGGCGCTCCGTGGGCAGCCCATTATCGTCGAAGCCCATCGGGTAGAACACGTTGCGGCCGTTCATGCGCCAGAAGCGGGCGATAAAGTCGGGATGGCTGTACGAGTAGAGGTGCCCCAGGTGCAGGTTGCCGGAAACGGTGGGCGGCGGGGTGTCGATCGAGTAAACCGGCGCACTGGAAGCGGGTTCGAAATTGAAGATGCCCTGTTCCTGCCAGAAGGCCTGGATGCGGGGTTCGGATTCTTGGGGGTTATAGGTTTTAGCTAGTGCCATATTCACGTTTCCTTTTTTGATGAATCGTCATTGCGAACCGCCGAAGGCGGTGAAGCAATCACTGTGATGGGAGATTGCTTCGGGCTTCGGGCCGGAAAGGGCATCCGGCTCTTGCAATGACATGTTTCGCTATTTTGCGTGGCCCACGTCAGTGCGAGCAGCTTATTAAGGGAAAATTCCCTGAAAATGGATGTAATTGACGGGCAAAGCTCATAAACAACAATTTTCGAGTATTTATCCCCTCTCCGTGTCGGAGTTCAGGGGTGGACATTTACCCTCTCTCATCCTCCCTGCCCCCCTTCTCTCCCCAAAAATGGGGAGAGAAGGGGGGTAGAGGCCGGAAATTTGGGTGTTTGGGGCAGCTCAGTTACCCCAAACACCCAAATTTCTGATATTTTCCCCTTCCCCCATATGGGGGAAGAGGCCAGGGGATAGGGGCATGTTAAAAATAAACGCTCTATCGTCCTTGAGGACGAAAGAGCGCATTCATGCGTCTTCCGCGGTACCACCTCATTTCGCCGGTTGCCCGGCGCACCGCCAGTCTTCTGGCGTCCTTTCCCTGACTATCATCAGGGTTTCGCGATAACGGGCTTACCCGTACCGGTCTACTCTCCAGCAGATGGATTTCTTCGGTAATACTCCAGGCGACATTCGGCGGTGGGGAACTGCGGGGGCTTCCAGCCGTTGGCCTCACCTTCTCTATCAGGTTTCCGGCCGCCTACTCCTCCCGGAGGGAAGTATTCAGCTAGGAATATTATACATATTTAAAAGAAGTTCGTCAACACGCTTGACTTTAAGGGTCGCTTTATGCTATCCTTTGCGAGATTAATGTTTCAGTTGGCCAATAAGACCTTTGACAATGGTTGAACCAATACTCCGAAAAATGGGAGAAAAAGCAGGCAGAGCCTGCTTATTCCCCCATTTTTCGGGAATTATTTCACAAAGGGTAGAGAGTGCATGCAACGCGAACGGGTTGCCGAAAATGTTTATTATTTCCAAAGTGATTTATATGCCCAGGTCACCGCGGGGGCGGTGATCGGGCCCAGCTGGGCGGTAGTGATCGATACGCTAGCGACTCCCGAGGAAGCGGTCGATATCCGCAACTTCATCGAGCAGGAGCTGAGTGTGCCGGTGCGGTACGTGATCGACACGCATTACCATGCTGATCACAGCTGGGGGAACTGTTTTTTCCCCGGGGCAACGGTGATCGCCCATGCCTTGTGCCGCCAGCAGCTGGAGGAAAAGGGTAACAGCTCCCTGCTGGAGGCGCGCCGCCAGAATCCGGCTTTCCGGCAGATCAAGATCGTCCTGCCTCACCTTACGTTCGATGAAAGCAATATCAGCCTGCGGGTGGGCAAGAAAAATCTGTCGCTATTCTCTCTGCCGGGAGCCAGCCCAGACAATATCGGCATCCTGGTGGAGGAAGACCGCGTGCTTTACGCTGGAGATGCGTTTATGCCGCTGCCCTACATTGTGGACGGGGATATCGATTCAGCGGTGGCTTCGCTGAAGAAGATCGGCAAGATGGGGCTGGAAAACGTGATCCAGGGGCACGGTGATATCGTGCTGCGAGGTGAGATCGACGGAGCGATCAAAGATAACCTGGCGTATCTTTCCGCCATCCGCAAGGCAGTGCGGAAATCGGCGCGGCGTAGATTCCCGATGGACCTGCTGGATGAGGTTAAAGTGGAAGAATGTGGAAAAAGCCGCGTGCTGATCGGCGGGCTGGCGGAGGAGCTGCATAAGCGCAACCTACGCGCCCTGTACCGGCAGATGTATGGGAAGCTACCGCTGGCTTCCAGCGACGAAGATTACGAGGATTACGAAGAAGAGGACGAAGAGGAATAAGGAGTTTCTGCGCCTGAGGAGCCTTGCACGGGCGGCTGGGATTTGGGTTTCTTCTTGCGGGCACGCAGACCCACCAGCCGCTCTTTGCCTTCTATCAGGCGTTTGATGTTCGGCCGCAGGGTCCAGATCAGCAAGGCCTCGGCGATCAGCCCGTAAACCGCGTACTGCCAGGGCGCGCCCACCGCCCAGGCGCGCACGGCGAAAAGAATTGCGCAAGCCAGGGCAGTCCCTATGGTGGCGAGTGAGGCATAACCCACCACGAACAGCAGCACGGCCCCCACCGGCAAGAGGATCAACACGCTGGGGAACCAGATCCCGGCGGCCCCGCCCACGGTGGGTGCCCCTCCGGCCCCACCGCGCAGGCGCAGGCGGCCGCGTTCATCCCGTTCGGTCAAGAAGATCGAATAATTGTGTCCCAGGATCGCCATCATGGGGGCGAATACTTTTAACCAAATGGTGCCCGGCACGAGCGCACTCGCCAGCCAGACTGCCCCTGCTCCCTTTAAAAAATCCATGATTGCGGTGGCAAATCCGGCGATCGGACCGGCGGCGCGCATCGCATTGGTACCGCCGGTGCGACCGCTGGCGACGGTGCGGATATCTTTACCTGTGAATATTTTCACGATCAGCAGTCCGAAAGGGACCGAGCCGAGCAGGTAAGCCAGGATCAACACCAGGGCGTAGGTTAGCATGAGCATGCGATATATCTCCTGTGAGAATTATATTAGCAAATAAGACAACACAAATTACCAATATAAGTTACTCAGGCGTTCTGAAAAGTTATTATACATTGACTTCTCCGATCTTCCACCTGGCAGTTCAATGCCAGTCAAATTAAGGTGATAGGGCGGTTTTACCGCCCTATCACCTTAATTTGACTGTAATCCGAAAAATGGGTGAATGGCAGGCGAATGCCTGCCATTCACCCATTTTTCGGGTGATTCTCTACCAAGTAGATGGGTATCTCGGTAAACTGGCCATCCTGGATGAGAAACCCGCGGCAGGCCCACCCTCCCGTATGAGGGAACCAGATCAGGTGGACGGATTCAGGGAATGCCGCTTCCGCCAGGTCGGTAGGAGAAGGATGGTCCGGCCCGGCAGGGTGAGAGTGATAGATGGCCAGCAAGTCCCAACCGAGTTTTTCCAGGCTGAGGAAGATGCGTATCTGTTCCTCTGGCTCCATGCGGTAGCGCACCGGGCTGTGCAGGGCATTAACCGCCGGGTAAACCTGCAGGGCACGGGGCCGCAAGCCGCCTATCAGCCCGCAGGCCTCCTGCGGCAGACGAGCCTGTACATCCTCGCGCATCTGTTCCCACAGAATGGCGGGTAGCCAGAGGCCTGATGTAGCCCGAAGATTGTTGTCTAGCGAATCCACCATGCCACACCCCAGGTGATGGCCAGCATCACCAATGGCCCGGCGAGCGCCTGGCGGAAAGTTGCGCCTTGCGCCAGGCTGGTGACCAGGTTGGTCATAGCATAAGCCGGACCGAGCACTGCAACCCCGTAGGAAAGGGCTGGCAGGGGCCAGTAATGCAGCGCCGCAGCCACCTGCCCGACGATCACCAGCACCAGGCCGGCTTCGATCCAGGCCCATTCTCCGCCCAGGCGCAGGTGCCAGGTGCGCAGGCTGACCACAGAGGCCGTAAACGCCAGGGCAGGCAGGATCAGGTACAGGCGGGTTTCCGCGGCGCGCAGTGCAATCGCCAGGAGCAGGTACGCGGCGAATGAAACTGCCGTCAGGACGGCCTCGGCGATGGGCTGGCGCAGATCATCAGCGTCGATAGCGATGTATTCGGCGGTCAGGATCACGACCAGCAGCCCACCGCCGATGGCTAAACCAAGCACCCAGAACGGGCCGGCGGGCAGCTGTGCCAGGGGAATGCTGATCACCCAGGCGATTACGGCTGGCAGCAGCCAGTGTTCGGCACCCGGACCGCGCTGGCTCTGTTCCGCCAAGCTGCGCTCAGGTTGAGCGGGGCGTTCGTTTGCGCCGGTTACCCGGCTGGCAGGCGCTTCTCCGGAATGCGTGGCCAGGGCAGGATGATCGCTCATTAACCAGTGCGTCCCGGCAGCCATTAATCCCGCTACCAGCAGGGGGATGATAGTTTGGAAATTGATGCGCAGGGATATCAGAATGCCCAGGGGCTGAGCGGTCAGCTCCCATCCGGGCAGGGTGACGAAGCGTGTCAGGGCGTAAGCGAGCAGGATTGTGGCAGCTAACACACTCAAGCGGTCAATGTTAGGCAGGTTCCGCGCGGGGGTCGGGTTTTGCATGGGTTGATTCTACCTCATGGGAGAAAAAGTTGCGATATTGGTATGATGAAACGGGCGGTAAAGAGCACCGCTCAACCGTTTCATCATACCAATATCGATTTTAGCCAACATGACTCATTGTTGAGTCTCATTAAGTCGTAGCACCCCGAGTCTCATTAAGTCGTACCGGGAGAGTCTCACAAAGTCGTATCACCCCTGGCGGGCATGTGTTCATAGAACAAAGCCCGCCATTCATTTCCGGAGAAAGGTAACGCCAATTGGAATGGGATTTGCTGGAATTGGAAAAGCTCTCCCATCAGTTCTTCTTTAGTCAACCAAGCGGCAGGTAAACGCGTGTGTTTTCCCGATGGGGTATGGCAGGCGAACTCACAAGTTGAGGGGTCGAAAGTGAGTTCTGCATACCCATCCGGGCGCCAATCATAGCCGAGGTGGTAGATATGGCGACCAATCGAGATAGTTCCCACGGCGCTCACTTTGCGGAACCACTGTCCTTGAGC
>Ga0315279_10010762_pt1 | contig 10702 bp, 9 predicted proteins | sample YL17G06_20_MG_FD_203694 | JGI IMG/M metagenome (GOLD analysis project Ga0315279, IMG submission 203694) | Sediment microbial communities from Yellowstone Lake, YNP, Wyoming, USA - YL17G06_20 | ecosystem: Environmental > Aquatic > Freshwater > Lake > Sediment | place: USA: Wyoming | collected...
GCCGAAGCGGAGCGATCCTTCAAGAATACAAACCGCACCGGGCGGTCCCGGTTTTTTCCATCATAATAATGGACTTCCAATACATCCATCAGCATCCGCCGCTGCAGGTAGGCGGCGGGAATGCGTGCCCGCGGGACAGACCAGTTGTGACTGCTCCCCCAACTATCGTAGGTGAACATCAGGCAGTCGCGCCAGAACAACACGAATCCATTCCGACCGCTAGCGCCTTTTATCCCCTGTGCTTTGCAGCGCACTGCCAGTTCTGGAGGCTGGTGGTTTAGAAATACCATGTGCGCTGGAGGCAGTGGATCCGATTGAACCCTGCGCTGACCGATGCTGCTAAAACGAGCGGTGATGGCTCGCAGTAAAAAGAACAACCAGCGCAGCAGGATCGGGGTAAAGAACAGGATCAGTCCCAGCAGTAAGACAGCGATAATGCTTGCTGCGTAAGGGTACTTGAGCGCCAGAAAAGCCAGCCCAGCTGTTACAGCATCCTCAGCGATACTGACCGCAATATTGGTGATGTTCTCAGTCGGGGAAACCACATTGAGCGCCACGCGGGCGCTGGCTTTCCCCCCATGCGATGCTAATGCAATCCCCCCAGCAACCAGCGCTCCCAGAACACTGAGCACCGGGTCGGCACTCCCCAAAGCAGCCAGCCCGATCAATGCAGCTCCCACCGGGCGGATGAAGGTGTGGATGATGTCCCATATGTTGTCAATAACCTGGATTTTATCGGCGACGAACTCGACGATATACAGCACCCCAGCGCAGATGATGATCGGCCAAGCCTTAAGAACATCCAGGTGCGCAGGGGTATCCGTAACCCAATGGAAGCGAATACTCAAGCCAACCACCAGAACCGTTGCATACAGGTTGATCCCAGAGGTGAGGGAGAGAGGCAGCAGGGTGGCGAGGGTGTGCAGGGTATCCACAGGGAATCTCCAAAGGCGATCGAGATAACTTACAACTGTAGATTATCGCGCCAACCGGCACAAAAATCTAGCGACTAGGATGCCACCGCTCCAGCAGCTTTTCTGGCTGGAGGGCGTAAGCGTCAAGGAGTATCTCCCCACGGGTCAGCGCCAGGAGTGTCTCGGTGAGTAGGCGGTTGACCGGGGTTGGAACGCCCACTTGTTCCCCGTGGCGTACTACGGCGCCGTTCAGGTAGCCCACTTCGCTTTGCCCGCGCCCGGAATACAGATCGATGTGAAAGGACGGCATCTTGCCGCCTCGTCCTGCTCCAACCGCTTTTTGCATGAAAGGCCGCGACATCGCCAGCGGTAAATACTGCACCGCAAATGCCAGCGCTTTTACCTGGGTTTTCGGCAGGTTCATGGGTTGAATCCCCATGGCCTTCATCACCCGCAGCGCTTCGCGCAGCTGCTCGATCTCCAGGCGGAACAGGCCGGGGTGAGCGAAGATTTGGCCGGGTGGCAGGTTCAGGATGGCTGACGAGGCATTCGCCAGCAGGTTGGTGAGTAATTTCGACCATTTCATATCTGCGGCATTGGTATACAAACAGGCGTTCAACCCAGCTGTATTCATGGCAGCCACCAGCCTGGCAGACAGTGGGTGCCCTCCGGCAACGCCAAGTCCACGCAGCCGCTCGACGATCACATCTCCCGCGGCGCGGCGTCCCACAGCGGTAGTCACCGCGCCTGCAATCACATTCTCAACGCCGATAGCATCAGCCAGGGCTGGCTCGTTGTCTACCCCGTTGGAGAGGCAGAGGATCGGGGGAAGTGTGGCAGAGGAAAAAGAGGCGATGGCAGAGGGTGTGTCAAAAGATTTGAGGGCGTAGAGGGCCACGTCATATGGTCCGAGGGAAAGGGCTTCACTCAGACTCCCTGTGTACTCGCAGGTAGAAGCGGACAGGGTGATGGCGGCAGCGTCTGTGCCGGTGGCGGGGATTGCCCCAACAGCAGGCCTCTCGATCCTGATCCCATTCTGGTGGAGTGAGGCTGCTACCTCGGGTCGCTCGATGAACACAGCGTGGTGCCCGGCATGCGCCAGGCTCCCGCCAATGTAAGTGCCGATGGCCCCTGCGCCGAAGACGAGAATCTTCAACGATGACTCTTTCATGTGTCAACTTTTATATTCCGAAAACTTGTGGAGGGAATTGATATCTTCGAGCACATTTTTTAACTAGCAGAATCACTCATTGGATCTTCGGGGTTATCGAAGCTGAGCAGGTGCCAGCGGCGGGTGGCGGCATCGTAGGTGAAGTTCGCATAAGCGGCGTTGCCAAAGCGAAAGCGCGGGCTGTTGTAATGCCCGTGGGGTGTGATGCCCAGGATGGCATAAACCACCATGTTCAAAATCGCCCCATGGGAAACGATCAGGTAGCGCCCGGCTGGACGTTTTAGCACGCTGCGTAAAGCCTGGCTGGCGCGCAGGAACAGGTCTACCGAGCTTTCCCCGCCTTCTCCTGGCGGCTCGTAGGGATGATGAAAATCCACAGGAGGGGTTAATTTCAGGATGTCGGTGATAGGCCAGCCGTCCAGGCTGCCAAACCCGCGCTCGATCCAGATCGGATCCAGCTCCACCGGCAGGTTCAATGTTCCGGCAATGATCTCAGCGGTCTTGCGGGCACGGGTGAGTGGGCTGGCGATCACGGATTCGAAAAGAGGCCCATCGAAGCTGGCCTGAATGGTCTGCCAGCGGGCTGCCAGGGTGCGGGCTTGCTGGATGCCTTTGGGGGTTAGCGGGTAATCCGACTGCCCCTGGACGATATCGATGGCATTGCCTTCGGATTCCCCGTGGCGGAGGAGGGTGAGGTAATAGATCGATTCGGAAGCTGTGGGCATAATGGGGGTAATATGGGTACCTAATTCGGCCAGGACTGAGATTATATTTAGAAAACGAGGGCGGCAGGGCAAACCAAGTTTGCTGCCGTCCCCGTCTTCAAATAGACGTAACTACAGGGTGAGGCTAAGCGATCTGCGGCACGGGCGTGCCGCTCCTCTTGGGTATAGGTGGAGGAAAGATGGCTTCGAATTCCTCACGGGTCAGCGTTTCTGTCTCCAGCAGCTTCTGAGCGACTGCATCCAGCTTATCGCGGTACTGTAGGAGAATTTGCTGCGCCTTTGCATGGGATTCATTGACCAGATGGCGCACCTCATTGTCGATCTGCTCAGCCACGGCCTCGGAATAGTCACGTTGCTCCGAAATTTCTCGTCCCAGGAAGATCAATTCTTCCTTCTGACCGTACGTCATGGGACCAAGATCATTACTCATGCCCAGGCGGGTGACCATCGTGCGGGCCATGCGGGTCACCCGTTCGAGATCGTCTGATGCCCCGGAGGTGATGTCGTCGAATACCAGTTCCTCCGACGCCCTTCCACCCAGGGCAAAAGCCATATCATCGAGCATTTTATTCTTGCCCATCAGTGTACGATCTTCTTTGGGCAGAGCCATGGTGTACCCACCCGCCATGCCGCGGGCGATGATGGAAACTTTATGTACCGGATCACAGTTAGTCAAGGCGTTGGCGACCACAGCATGCCCAGCCTCGTGATAAGCCACGACCCGTTTTTCTTCCTGGCTGATCAGACGGCTCTTGCGCTCAGGGCCGGCAATGACACGCTCGATGGCTTCCTCCAAATCAGTCTGCCCGATTTGTTTCTTGTTGCGGCGGGCAGCCAGGATAGCGCCCTCATTCACCAGGTTCTCCAGGTCTGCGCCCACGAACCCGGGGGTAGAACGGGCCAGCACGTTTAGATCCACCTCGGTGGCAAGAGGCTTGCCCTTGACATGCACTTTGAGGATCGCTTCGCGGCCTTTCATGTCAGGCCGGTCGAGTACCACCCGCCGGTCAAAACGCCCCGGACGAAGCAGGGCTGGGTCAAGGATGTCGGGCCGGTTGGTGGCAGCCATGATAATCACGTTAGTGTCGGTGTCGAAGCCATCCATTTCAACCAGCATCTGGTTGAGAGTCTGCTCACGCTCGTCGTGGCTGCCTCCCAGGCCGGCGCCGCGCTGGCGGCCAACGGCATCGATCTCGTCCACGAACACGATGCACGGTGAGTGGCGCTTGGCCTGCTCGAACAGATCGCGCACGCGACTGGCGCCCACGCCGACAAACATCTCAACGAATTCTGAGCCAGAGATAGAGAAGAACGGCACACCGGCTTCACCAGAAACCGCTTTGGCGAGCAGGGTTTTGCCGGTTCCAGGCGGGCCTACCAGCAAAACACCCTTGGGGATGCGCGCCCCCAGAGAGATGAACTTTTCCGGCTCGCGCAGGAATTCTACCACCTCGCGCAATTCTTCTTTAGATTCTTCTACTCCGGCTACATCTTCGAACGTCACCGTGGGTTGGTCGCCTGTAAACATGCGAGCGCGTGATTTCCCGAAGGAAAGGGCGGCATTGTTACTGCCCTGGGCCTGGCGAAAGACGAACCAGAATACACCAGCCAAGATGATGAATGGCATGATGTAGCCAAGGGTAGTCACAATGCCCAGCCAGGCGCTGGGGGGCTTGATCTGTATGTCGATTTTGCTGGGGTAGAGTTTTTCAGGAGTGACGCCCAGCTGCAGCAGCTGCTCCGTCAGTGTGGTGGAGGAATCCTTGTAGGAGGAGCGCTCGGATATGGCTTTATTCTTGTAAACCACGCGTAGCTTGTCGCCATCTTCCACGATGAGCGACACTTGCTCATTCTCGACAGCTTTGGCTACCTCGCTGAGTTTCAACGGTTCTTGCGTGGAACGTTGAAAGTTATACACAATCAAGATGATGATAGCTGCGAATAAAATCAGGTAAAAGAGGGTATTACGGCCTCGGTTTTGATTCACGGTACCTCCAATTTCATGACGATTATACCAATCTATGACCCTACCTGGTAGTAATGCGAGTGCGATCTTGCAAAGTTCTAACGGGGCGTTAACCGAAAACAAGGCGGCTGAGGCATTATTTCGGCGCAGCCGCCTTGTTTTCGGTTTTATAGCCTGTGGAAAGTTGGGTTAACTATCTCCGTTTGTCCCCCAAATTAAGCCCTCCACATACCGCCGGAATCGCCGCACGAGCGAGGCCACGCGTGCCCAGGTGCGGTACCAGGCCGGATACACTTTGCGTTTGGTGGGGAATGGGCCACTCCATTGAGCCACGAGTGAAGCCCAGGTCAGCCCGCCCCCGAAGGCCACCATGACCAGGTTGTCGCCGGGCTGGATGCGCCCATCCTCGAGCGCTTCACAGATAGCGATCGGGATGGATGCGGTGGAGGTATTGCCGTAGCGCTCCAGGTTGATAATGCATCGTTCGATGGGGATATCTAGCTGGTCTGCGGCGTTATCAATAATGCGCTGGTTGGCCTGATGTGGAATGATGTACTTAATATCATCCATGGTAAGTTGAGCAGCCTCCACAGCCTCTCGAGTGGCTTGTGCCATCACCCGTGTGGCGAAACGGAACACCTCTCGCCCTTTCATCTTGATAAAATGCTGGCGATTTGCCACCGTCTCGGGGCTGGCAGGCAGGTGGCTGCCCCCGGCAGGGACGATCAGTAGATCGCTTCCAGAGCCATCGGAACGCAGCACGGCGGAGAGGATCCCTCCGGGTTTATCACTGCCTTGCAGGACGAAAGCGCCCGATCCGTCACCGAACAGAACGCAGGTGTTGCGATCCTCCCAATCGGTAAATTTCGAGAGCGTCTCTGCCCCGATCACCAGGATATTGTTTAACGACCCGGATCGGATGGCTTGAGCAGCCATGTTCAGAGCATATATAAATCCGCTGCATGCAGCTGAGAGGTCAAATGCCCCTGCTTTTAGCGCCCCAATTTGATCTTGCACCAGGCAGGCAGTAGCAGGGAAGATGTGCTCAGGTGTAGCGGAAGCGACGATGATCAATTCAACCTGATCGGGAGCCAGATTTGCTACGGTAAGAGCCTTAATTGCGGCTTCTACGGCCAGCGTGGCAGTGGATTCGCTAGGCGCGGCAATGTGCCGTTCGCTGATACCTGTGCGGGAACGGATCCACTCGTCGGAGGTATCCACCATTTGGGACAGTTCTTGATTGGTCAACACCCGTTCGGGGACAGCCATCCCCCAGCCTGTAATATGTGCATATCTAGCCATTCTTAGGCCTCGTTTTCAATACCGATCGAACCTGCTGATGATCAGGGTGGCATTGTGCCCCCCGAAGCCGAAAGAGTTCGTCATGACATGCTGAACGGTAGCTGGGCGAGCGGTATTTGGTATATAGTCGAGATCACATAGAGGATCGGGAGTATGATAATTGATGGTAGGAGGCAAGATATTGTCTTGCAGGATTTTGACGCAAAACGCTGCTTCCACAGCGCCCGCGGCTCCCAATTGATGCCCAATCATCGACTTGGTGGAGGACACTGGAACGCTGTAAGCCTGTTCGCCAAAAACAGTCTTGATGGCGGCGGTTTCACTTTTGTCATTGAGTATCGTGGCGGTGCCGTGGGCGTTGATGTATCCGATGTCGGCTGGAGCCAGCCCGGCGTCTTTCAGCGCCAAAACCATGCAAGCTGCAGATCCCTCGCCACGCTCAGGGGGGGCAGTGATGTGAAAAGCATCGTTGTTAGCGCCGAAGCCAGTTACTTCCGCCAAAATGCGTGCCCCGCGCATCTGCGCGTTTTCGAGGGATTCAAGTACCAGCACCCCGGCACCCTCGCCCATCACGAACCCGTCACGCGTGGCATCGAACGGCCGCGAGGCCCGTTCTGGATCGTCATTCCGGGTGGAGATGGCAGTCATCACGTTCAACCCAGCCACAGTGATCGGCATGATTACGGCTTCACTGCCTCCTGCCAGCATTACATCGGCCTGGCCGCGGCGGATGGTTTCGACGGCTTCGCCGATAGAATATGCGCCGGTTGCACAAGCGGCGGTGATGGCGTAATTCGGTCCGTGGACTCCCAGATCGATGGCGATGGCTCCACCCGCGGAGTCAGGGATCATCATATTGATCACGAACGGACTCACACGCGTAGGGCCACGGTCGAAGTAAACGTTGATCTGCTCGTAGAAGGTGTTCATGCCACCGATTCCCGATCCGACCAACACGCCAATCCGGTCGCGGTTATTGTCATTAATAACGAGCCCGGCATCTTCTACGGCCTGCCGTGCAGCCGCCATGGCGAACTGGCAAAATCGGTCCAGGCGCCGTACCTCGCGCGTCCCGAATAACGCCACACCATCGAATCCTTTCACTTCCGCCGCAATTTTTGTCTTGAAATCACTGGCATCGAAGTGGGTGATCAGCCCGACCCCTGATTTCCCCGTCACGATATTCGCCCATGTCGTCGGCACATCCAACCCGAGCGGGCTGATGCAGCCCAGCCCGGTAATTACGACGCGGTGACGGCGGTACAGTTCCTCATTATTGGACATGCAAACCTCCTTGTGGATGTTGTACTGCCATTAACAATCAATAACTTGGCTTAAAATGATGTTTGAAAATAGATAACTAACCTCAAAACACCGTTATTGGTTATTGGAGGCGGGTAATCAAAACTTTCGTTCACAAGAAAGAACTTGCCTTTCTAACTCGACACCAAATTCCCGCTCTTTTCCCAACTCACCTAAGATTGGGATAGTTTATATAATCCCTCCCAATTCACTCCCGTTAGTCCTGCCTGGTAGAATCGTTCATCTACCGGAGCCAGACCGGCTACCATATTAGGAGTGAGTAGCGTGTATCGGCGCAGCTTTTCCAGCCGGTGAGCAATCTCCATCATGGAGGTATCGCTTGCCATCCAGTTGGACGAATCGTAAACCTGAAGATTAAGCGGGACGGTGTAGGCGCGCAGTGTCTTCTCTCCAGCCGTGTTGTAAAAATCCTCGAAATACGTCAGCACCAGCTCGCGTAACGTGCGGTAGATCGGCTCTCGATACCGCAGGCCAACGAAGTTCGACTTGGCGACGGCTCCCCAATATCCATTAAGTTTGTACAGCGCCAGCATATGGTCGTCATCGCGGCCGGGAACAGGCAGCATATCCAGCACAAGGGGAGGATATCCGATGTACCGTAGGGCTGCAGCAGCAAACAACGCGCCGTCAAAACAGTGGGCTTTGTGGTCGCTCAGCACCTGCCGGGGGCAGCGGTATTTTTCTTCCTCACTGTACGGCATCCCATCGAGATATGCCTGGATCTTAGACGGAGTGGCGAGGGTGGAGAATACAGCCAGCTCATCTGGGGTAAAGGTTTTTTTAAACAGGTTCATAGGTGGGAATAGTCTGGTGAATCTGCCGCACGTGCAGCCGGTCGTGACCAGCGGCGAAGATGGCCATTTCGTGCAGGCAGGTGGGGCCGAAGATGGCATGACGGGCCTGGCGCTGCCAGTCATCGGGGGACAGGCTTTCGAGAAAGGCGATTAATTCAAGACGGGCAGTTACGAAATTATGAAAGGATTGCATGCTATCTCGCTGGATGTACTGGCGCGCATCTGCCCAGGCATCAGTGTCCATCCCGGCAACGAAGGGATTTGTTTCCTGTAATACCTTGCGCAGGCGGGGCAGGTTAACTTCAGCGTCCATATCGGTTAGGTGGCACAGGATTTCGATCACACTCCACTCGCCTGCAGCCGGGCGGTGTACCCAGGCCTCGGGCGTAAGGTCGGCACACAGGCTGTGCAGGAGTGCCGGTGTGGCTCGCAGGGTAGCAATGATAGCGGATGGCGAGCTGAAATCTGGCATGAGGGAGTCAGGATCGGTAGAACCGAGCCAGGGGAGTAGTTCGGTGAGGGTTCCGTGCCCGCTGGGAAGGGGCTGGTTTTCTGGGAGTGAGAAACCTTGTGGGGTTACCCAGTAAGTTGCCAATCCGGCCTGGTGGGCTGGGATGATATCCAGGTTGAAATCATCCCCCACCATGATGACAGGCCCCTCCGGCCAGGCCAGCTTTGTCATCAGTTCAGCGAAATAAGCCGGATTGGGCTTGGCGAAATGGAACGTGTGAAATGAGGGGATTAATGAAAAGGGAATTTCTTCAGGGGAGAGCCCGGCCCATGACAACCGCTGTTTTACTGCGGTGAGTGGAAAGAGAGGGTTGGTTGCGATGGCTAACTGGCAACCACGCGACAGGGCGGTTTTCACCAGATCCACCGCCTCAGGCCGGACCTGGGTGATGCTGCGGAGCTTGGGAAATTCCTCTGCATAAAACGTATCCAGAATGCCGCGCACCGGATCTTTTTCGATCCCCAGCGGTGGGTAGAACCCGGCATCGAACACCTCTTCCAGGGTGCGGTCGGGGTGGAGGTTGGCGATCATTTGGTCGGAGGCGCCCATGAGTGTCTTTACCAGGCGGCGCGGTTCAGCATACGAGGCCATGTGCGCCGATAATGCCTGCAGGTAAAGGGGCAAAAACATGTCCATGTTGTTGCCCAACAAGGTGTTATCGAGATCGAACAGGAGGGTTAGGGTCACTTTTGCTCGGTAGTGAAAATATCAGGCAGAGGGTGGCATTCGCCGCAGCCAATGTGCGGTTCGGAAACCTCGCGCAATGTTTTGGTACAGTAGGCTTTCACCTGCACGCGGCGGCTGGTAAACGGGAAAGGCCTGTGTACCATACCTTTTAATTCCATGGTAGGGCATGCGTTGGCAAGCAAGATCTCGGGTACTGGGCAGGTTTTACACAGGTCTGGAGTCCATTGCTGGGATGAGATGCCGGTATCAAGCAAGCGGCATTCTTCCTTACTCCGGCCACGGTAGTAATCGCCATAAAAATATCGGCATTCTTGCCCGTAAGGTGTACGCATAGGTGAGTTGCTTTCCAAGGTGATAGCTTGAAAACGGATTGCTGGACGGCCTTTTGCCCGTCAAACAATCCGTTTTCAGAAAATGGGCTTGTGAGCCGCCACGATTCGAATTATACGCGTGTCACGTACGAACCGTTGCGGGTGTCAATGCGGATGCGATCGCCCTGGTTAACGAAGCTGGGTACCTGCACTTCCAGGCCGGTCTCGGTTTTCACCCGCTTGGTGACGCCTGTGGCGGTATCGCCGCGCACAGCTACCTCGGCCTCGACGACCTCCATATCCACGGAGAGCGGCAATTCGACATCCAGAGGTTCTCCATCGTAGAAAGTCAGCTTGACCTCCATGTCCCCCAGCAGGTAGCGGGCCGAGTCACCCAGGATTTCGTGACGCACGGCGGGCTGCTCAAAGGTTTCGAGATCCATAAAATAATAATTATCGCCGTCGTTGTAAAGATATTGGACATTGTGAAAATCCAGGCGGGCTTCCTGCACTCGGTCGCCGGACTGGAATGTCTTTTCTATCGAGGTTCCGCTGCGCAGGTTGACGGCCTTGACGCGGATGACGGCGTTACCACGCCCGGGTTTGTGGTGGTGGTAATCCAGCACTTTCCACAGGTTGCCATCCAGTTCAAACGTGACGCCTTTGCGCAGATCATTTACATCAATCATAAAAACTGCCTCTTTCTATATAAATTGGGGTCGAACGGGCCGATTATAGTCCACCGCCAGAGGCGTGGCAAGGGTGTACCTTTAATGTTCCATAATGGTAAAACTTACCTTCCCATCTACAGCAGATAACTTGCCTCTGCCTCCTATCGGAAAGGTAAATTGGGGGGTTGTGTGTCCAAAATCGGCTTCAGCGATTACAGGGATACTCGTTAGTTCGTGTTTGCTTTTGATAATCTTTACCAACTTCCCTTGTTCCATCTCTGATCCATGTTGAAACCTGCCAACCATCAGCCCCTTTACTGTTTCAAA
>Ga0315279_10010763_pt1 | contig 10700 bp, 6 predicted proteins | sample YL17G06_20_MG_FD_203694 | JGI IMG/M metagenome (GOLD analysis project Ga0315279, IMG submission 203694) | Sediment microbial communities from Yellowstone Lake, YNP, Wyoming, USA - YL17G06_20 | ecosystem: Environmental > Aquatic > Freshwater > Lake > Sediment | place: USA: Wyoming | collected...
AACTTGTCCTGAACTTGTTTCAGGATAAGTCAAAATAAATATCTCTCCGTCAAATTTACTCTATTGATTTTTAGAATAAAACACTTAAATTTTTATGTCTCCTGCATTCAAAAGATAAACAAAATAAATTTTGAAATATTTGTTATGAGGATAAAATAAAAAGTGTGGGAGTTAACAGATGGAATCAAAAAAGATAATGAAGAGAAATTTGCAATTTTACAAACTGCCAAATTGTAAGTATGAGTGCATTGCGTTTATAATGCCAAATAGGGAATATATCTGCAATGCGGATATGAATGAGTTATATAAAATGGAGGCGTCTGTTAGTAAAACAAAGGAAAAGGTCTCTATATGAAACCAGAAGAAGAAGCAAGGCAGAACATTGACAAACTGCTGGATATGGCAGGTTGGAAAGTTCAGGACTTGAAAGAATTGAACCTCGGAGTATCTTGTGGAGTGGCCGTACGTGAATTCCCTCTTAAATCAGGTTCTGCCGATTACCTACTTTTCGTAGATAGAAATGCTGTGGGAGTGGTAGAGGCAAAACCCAAAGGCACTACTTTAAGCGGTGTCGCTGAACAATCTGAAGCCTATATAACAGGTATTCCTAAAAATCTTCCTCATGTTCAAGAACCCCTTCCATTTGCCTATGAGAGCACGGGCACGGAGACGTTTTTCAGGGATGTAAGAGACCCTGACCCCCGTTCTCGGAGAGTGTTTTCATTCCACAGACCAGAAACGCTTGGCAAATTACTTTCACAAAAGAATACACTTAGAGCAAGGCTCAGGGAAATGCCTCCTCTCATGACAGAGGGATTAAGAGATTGCCAGAGTGAAGCAATACAAAGCCTTGAAAAATCATTTGCAGAAGCAAAACCGAGAGCACTAATCCAAATGGCTTCGGGAGGTGGGAAAACTTATACAGCCGTGAGTTTTGTATATCGCTTGATAAAATTTGCTAATGCCCAAAGAGTGCTTTTCTTGGTGGATAGAAGCCATCTCGGACGGCAGACAAGAAAGGAATTCCAACAGTACATAACTCCTGATGACAGGCGTAAATTCACGGAACTTTATAACGTACAGCACTTGACCTCAAATGTTATTGACCCAGTGAGCCGGGTCTGTATTACTACAATTCAAAGACTGTATTCCATGCTGAAAGGGGAGACTGAATTCGATGCAGAACTTGAAGAACAGTCCCTTTTTTATATATCCCAGAAGGATGAAAAGCCCAGAGAAATCACCTATAATCCGAATATCCCGATTGAGACCTTTGATTTTATAATTACAGATGAGTGTCACCGTTCGATTTACCATCTGTGGAGGCAAGTGCTTGAGTACTTTGATGCGTTCATAATCGGACTTACCGCAACGCCCTCCAAGCAGACCCTCGGCTTTTTCAATCAGAATCTCGTCCTTGAATACAGTCATGAACGGGCTGTTGCAGATGGCGTCAATGTACCCTACAATGTTTATAGAATCAAAACAGAAGTCACGGAAAAGGGCAGTAAAGTGGAGGCGGGATATTACATAGATAAACGGGATAAACTTACAAGGAAAATACGATGGGAACAACTCGAAGAAGATATTGAATATTCTCCAAATCAGTTGGATAGAGATGTAGTAGCTCCTGACCAGATAAGAACAGTCATACGAACCTTCAAAGAAAAGCTCTTTACTGAGATATTTCCTGGAAGAACTGAAGTTCCCAAGACTCTTATCTTCGCAAAGAATGATTCACATGCTGAAGATATTGTTCCAATTATTCGGGAAGAATTCGGAAAGGGCAATGAGTTTTGCAAAAAGATAACATACAAAACCACAGGAGAGAAACCAGAGGATTTGATTACAAATTTTCGCAACTCATACAATCCACGGATAGCAGTAACAGTGGATATGATTTCAACAGGCACGGATATAAGACCTCTGGAATGCCTGATATTCATGCGGGATGTCAAGTCGAGGGTCTATTTTGAGCAAATGAAAGGGCGAGGAACTCGCACTATTTCACCAACAGAGTTCAACGCAGTTACCCCAGGTGATTTCAGAAAAACTCATTTCGTAATTGTGGATGCGGTTGGGGTCTGCGAGAACGATAAGACAGATTCCAGACCTCTTGAAAAAAAGCCAAGCATTCCATTTGATAAACTAATCATCTCTATTGCTCTTGGCAATAGAGATGAAGATTCAATCACTTCATTGGCAGGAAGGCTTGCAAGACTTGACATGGAAATAGAAGACAAAGATAGAAAAGACATAGAGACTGTTTCTGGTGGCAAATCTCTAAAAAAAATAATCAACACTTTACTAGATGCCGTTGACCCCGACAAAAAGATGGAAAAGGCAAAGGAGATGTTCAAAACCGAGGCACCTACGGAAGAGCAGGTAAATTCTGCATCCAAAGAACTTGCGAAAGAAGCCCGTACCCCATTTGACAGTCCTAAATTAAGGAACATGCTAATAGATTTGAAGAAACGGAATGAGCAGGTTATTGATACCGTGAGCAAGGACACTGTGATTCTGACTGGATTTGATGAACAGACAAAAGATAGGGCTAAAACTTTTGTGGATACGTTTAAAAAGTTTATAGAAGAGAACAAGGACGAACTCACCGCACTTCAAGTAATCTACAGCAAGCCATATGACAAACGACATCTTACATACGAGCAGATAAAGGAGCTCGCTGAAGCCATAAAAAAGTCACCGTATCAACTGACGCCTGACATCCTCTGGCAGGCTTATGAGCGACTTGAAAAATCAAAGGTTAAGAAGGCGGGGCCTCAGAAACTCCTTACAAATATAATCTCTCTGATACGCTTTGCAATCGGCGAAACCAATATACTTGAACCCTTTTCGGATACGGTAAATACACGGTTCAACAACTGGCTTGCAGAACAGGAAAAGGCTTACAAAAAATTCACACAGGAGCAAAAGGAATGGCTCTTGAACATCAAAGACCACATAGCCAGTTCAATGTCAATAGAAAAGGGCGACTTTGAACTTTCACCTTTCTATGAGAAGGGAGGGCTTATCAAGGCATATCAAGTATTCGGGAACGAATTGGACAATATATTGAATAAATTGAATGAGGTGCTGGCAGCATGAATGAGAATAATTTGCCAAAATTACCTAAAGGGTGGGTATGGACAAGGTTGGGAGAGATTTGTTCAAACGAAAAAAATAAAAGTATTGAAAGTGCTACTCCATATCTTGAGATTGGAGATATTGATACTACAACCAAAAAATATATTTTTAAAGAGAAACCTGCTGTTAAAGGTGCTCTTGTGGCAAAAAAGGGGGATATATTGTTATCAAGAGTGCGCCCAACGAGAGGTGCAATTACAATCGTTAAAGAAGATAAGATATATGTATCATCAGCCTTAACAGTTTTTAGACCTTTTTTAAAAATACCTTCTGAATATATACACTACTTTTTGGCATGGAATAGAACATTTCTTAATTTTCTTGGAGAAAATAGTACTGGTACAATGTATCCAACAGTAAAAGAAAATTTTATTTGTGATCATCTTATCCCTCTCCCTCCTCTCTTCGAACAGCACCGCATCGTAACCAAGATTGAAGAACTCTTCACGAAACTGGATGCTGGTCTTAATGCCTTAACCAAAGCAAAAGCCCAGATAAAGCGTTATCGTCAGGCGGTATTAAAATCTGCCTTTGAAGGAAGACTGACAGAGGAATGGCGTAAAGCGAACAAGGATAAAATTGATTCTGCGCCTGTGCTTCTGGAACAAATCAAAGAGGAGCGTAAGAAGAAATTCGGCAGGAAATACAAGGAACTGCCACCAGTGGAAACTTCGGAAATACCTGAGTTGCCAGAGGGATGGTGCTGGGCTAAGATAGTAGATATAGGAGATGTAGTTACAGGAACAACACCTCGAAAGGCAAAAAAAGAATATTACGGAACTGATTATCCTTTTTACAAACCTACTGACCTAAATGATGGGTATTATGTTAAAAAATCAGGTGACGGGCTATCTCAAGAAGGAATAGAAAAAGCAAGGTTATTACCTGTTAAAAGTATCCTTGTTACATGTATCGGTGCAACTATTGGTAAAACTGGATTTATAAGAACAGAAGGAGCATTCAATCAACAGATAAATGCAATAATTCCTGAAAAACATATTTTGCCAGAATTTGTTTATTTTATGTGTATATCTTACCAATTCCAAAAATCCATTATTGATAATGCATCAGCGACTACGTTGCCAATTCTAAATAAAAGTAAATTTGAAATTTTGTTAATTCCTCTTCCATCTCTTTCCGAACAGCACCGCATTGTTGAAGAAATAGAGCGTCGTCTATCTATTGCAGATGAGACTGAAAAAACTATTGACCAAAGCCTTAAACAGGCAGAGCGATTGCGTCAGAGCATATTGAAAAAGGTATTTGAAGGGAAACTTGTGCCCCAAGATCCTACCGATGAACCTGCTGAAAAATTCTTAGAGAGGATAAAAGAAGAGAAAGCAAAACAAGAAGTTGAAAAGATTTCAAAAAGAAGAAAGAAAGGGGATTGAGAAATTATGGCAAACGAATCATCAACAATTGTGCAAAGAGTCTGGAACTATTGCAATGTTCTCAGGGACGATGGAGTTAGTTACGGCGACTATGTAGAGCAATTGACATATATTCTGTTCTTGAAGATGGCTGATGAGCAGACAAAACCACCTTTCAACAAGCCTTCAAGTATTCCCAAGGGTCTTGACTGGCAGAGCCTTCTTGGAAAGGATGGCGATGCGTTGGAGAAGCATTACCGCAATATTCTCGAATCTCTGGGAAAAGAAAAGGGGATGCTTGGAATCATATTCAGGAAGTCCCAGAACAGGATTCAAGACCCTGCAAAACTAAGACGCTTGATTGAACTAATTAATGCTGAAACATGGGTTGGTATGGACATTGATGTGAAAGGCGAGATTTACGAAGGTCTATTGCAGAAAAATGCAGAGGATACAAAAAGCGGTGCAGGGCAGTATTTCACTCCGAGGGCGCTGATAAAGGCAATCGTGGAAGTAATTAAGCCGGAACCAAATACGACGATATGCGATCCGGCATGTGGAACTGGCGGTTTTCTTTTGGCAGCCCATGATTACATCTCAAAGAATTACAAGTTGGATAAAGAGGAGAAGAAGTTCCTTAAATACAATACATTTTATGGAAAGGATATTGTTGATAATGTCGCAAGGCTGTGCGTGATGAACCTTTATCTTCACGGCATAGGGGGAGAGGAAGGCCCCATTGAAGTAGGCGATAGCCTTGTTTCAGAGCCAAAGACCAACTATGACATAATATTGACCAATCCCCCTTTCGGGAAGAAGAGCAGTATTACTATCGTGAACGGTGAGGGCAAGGCAGATAAGGAATCACTGGTCTATGAGCGACCAGACTTCTGGACTACGACATCTAATAAACAATTAAATTTTCTACAGCATGTGAAAACACTGGCGAAAATAAACGGTAAAGTCGCTATTGTTGTACCCGATAATGTACTCTTCGAGGGTGGTGCTGGAGAAACTGTAAGAAGGAAATTGCTCGCTGAATGCGACCTTCATACAATCTTGAGACTCTCAACAGGCATATTCTACGCACAGGGGGTAAAGGCTAACGTACTTTTCTTTGACAGGAAACCTGCAAGCGAAAAACCCTGGGCTGAGAAGGTCTGGATATACGATTTAAGAACAAACATGCATTTCACATTAAAGACAAATCCTTTGCGCTTTGAGGACCTCAATGACTTCATTAAATGTTATAATCCCGACAATCGCCATAACAGAAAATCGACTTGGAGTCCGGAAAATCCTGATGGGCGATGGCGTTTTTATACATACGATGAAATCATGCAAAGGGACAAAGTCAATCTCGATATATTCTGGCTAAAGGATAAGAGCCTTGATGATTCTGAAAACTTACCTAACTCAGATGTACTTGCGAGAGATATTGCGGAGAATCTTGAATCTGCTTTAGAACAATTTGAAACCATCTATAGAGATATAGTTAGCGAATAATCAAGGAGATACTTTGGTGTCGCCACTTCATATAACACAGCATAAAAGGTTCGTGCCTTACAGCACTTACCCAAATTTTTGCTTCGCAAGAACTTCTTTTATGTTGGGAGCGTGATGTAACATTGCCTAGGAGAATCAAGTAAGCATGAATGTTCAAAAGTGTATCTATTGCGGTTCTACTGGCTCATTTAATAAAGAACATGCTCTTCCAATGTGCCTTGGAGAGTTTAAAGGTTTTCCTCCCCTTATCAATAAAGTTTGCACCAATTGTAATAAAGAAATTGGAAAATTTGAAGAACAGTTTGGACGCTCCGGGCCTGAAGCCTTTTTCCGTAAATATTTAAATATAGAAGGACGAAATACGCACGACAAGGTTAATCCTTTTCAGCGTGGAAGTGCAGGAGCAAAACCAATTGACTTCATTGCATGTCTTCCTGGAGAAGATATAGAGATTCTTTGGGAGCCCCATCTAGGAGAAGGGACAGTTCACGAGGTTAGACAAATAGTATTTATTGATGATAAAGGAAAGTCATATCCATTTAGAATACCAAATTGGATAAACAATATTGATCAACTTCGCGAGGAAATGAAAAAATTTGGGCTTCCTCCTCCAGGAGAAAAAATATCAGCAAGAGTAATTGTACCTTATGATGAAAAAGAAAGGGTTGAAAACCTGGTTAAGGGACTTGGAACTAATTTTGAGTGGCTACCTCCTCAACCACCTGTAGAAATAAAGAATTTCGTAGCTAAATTTCAAGTAACTGATTTCTATTTTAGGGCTATTGCGAAAATTGGGTTTCATTATTTTCTTTCAGTTTTTAATACTTTTTATGGTAATGAATACTACTTTTCTAAAATAAGGAAATTTATAAAAGAAGGAGGTTTGATAAAGAACTTTGTTATTGAGGAAAAGAAACCAATTCTCAATTTTCCTCAAAATTATCGCCCCAAGGATTGGGGGCATGTGCTTTTAGCGGAGAGTTATGAAGGTAAGTTTCGAACCCGGCTCCAGTTTTTTCTTGGACCTCAATATAATCCACCTACTTATGTAGTCATTTTAAACACTTGTAAGCTACCAATCGTATTACCAACTTGGCAGACAGGTGGAATAGGATATTATTTTCATTATTTTGAATCGGGTAAACAAGAAAAATATTCTGGAGAGGCGTCTAGACTAAAAAGCCTCAGTTTGCTATAATGAAATGATGATATTGTTTAAGAATGATTATTTTTACGAAATCCTCCATGTTTTATATGCATTCTCCATCTATATTGAAACAAGAATTGACATCAAAAATTTGAGGGAGGACTATGGACTTCTTCCATGAAATGAAAAAGTATCACACTGGCAGATCCCCGGAAGGTGATGATTTATTTAATGTTCCTTTGAAACCAGATGAGGATGGCATGATCGGCCGCGAATGCCCTAATGAGGATTGCCAACCTAAATACTTCAAAATGAGCATGACTATACCAGATGGTATGTCAGAAAAGATCAAAGATTTCTCACAAATTTATGTGACTTGTCCCTATTGTGGAACTGTTGATAACATGCAACATTTTCGTACAAAGAGTCAAGCTGATTGGATTAAATCAATGATACTTAGAGATGCTGTAAAGACCATTCAAAATATACTGAAAAGTTCCTTTGGACCAATGCCTTCGTCGTCAAACAATATATTCTCAATTAGTATTAAATACAAGCCAGGGCAACTCCCTAGTGTAAGACATTATGTTGAAGAGAAGCTTAAGCGAACTGTAGTTTGTGATAACTGTGGTTACAATTACGCAGTTTATGGAATATCTTTTCATTGTCCTTTATGTGGCAAGGGTAATTTGATTCAACATCTTAATCGGAGTGCTGACATTATCAGGGTTCTACTTGAAGAACATGAAAGAATAAGTCAAGAAAGGGGGCAAGAAGTAGGCCAGCAAATGATAGGTAATGCTCTTGAAGATGTAGTTGGGCTATTCGAAGCTTTTCTAAAATATATCTATCAATATGAGATAAAACATCGATTTTCAAAAGAAGAAGCTCAAGCTAAAATCATGAAGATTAATGTTAACTTCCAGCGACTTAAAAGTGCTGAAACTTTATTTTCTGAAGACTTAGACTTTGCATTATTTGCAGAATGCGACCAGAATGATAAAAGTTTTCTTCAAGAGCAATTTCTGAAGAGGCATGTTCTTACGCATAATTTAGGTCTTGTTGACAAGAAATATATTGAAAAAGCTCAGAGATATGAGAGACAGGGTACAGAGCTCGATATAAAGCCTATTGATGTTTCAAGAGCATTAGAGATTGTAGTTGGTATCGTTACTACTGCAAGCAAGTGTTTAGGAGAATCAAGTTAAAAAATGGACAGTTCTCAACTTCATTTAACAGTTGTATCAGGAGTTAAATCTTCGGTGCTCTGCACAAATTCCTAGCTTACTCGAAAAATTAGATACGCTCTGCCGTTATCTGGAATTCCTAGGTCTACCTTTAAAAACAAAGAATTACTGCGTAAAAAGATAAGTGAATTAAAGACTAAAAACCCTCCCACCCACCCTATTAAAGAAAGTTACTACAAGCCGTATGCAGAAAGAGTTCAGGCCGCTTGAATAGATTAAAGATGATATGCAGGTCAAGCAGTGCAAATGGACTTTTCCCCTGAAACAAGTTCAGGGGAAAAGTCTGATAGAGGCCTTGCACGCCGTAATAATAGTTTGATAAAAGAAAAGGACATAGAGTAAGTGAAAAGAGGAGAAGATCAGGAGAAGATTAGGAGAAGATTAGGAGAAGATCAGGGAAAGACAAAAAGAAAGTTAGTAGCGGGTGATAGGAGTTCACCATAGTATTTTTTATCGCTACGCTCAAAGCAAAAAATAATATCGTGCATCACCCGCGCAGGAAATGTTGAGAAGATAAATTCAAAAAGAAAAGTTACTTACTTGCGGGAACTCATAAGTGATTATTCGCATAAGACAAAGGCGCAGATAAGCACATTTGAGTAAACCTGCTGAAAAGATTGCAGGTTACAGAAGATTAAAAGATCCCCGCAAGTGATATAAAACCAAAATAAACATCGAATCCTGTATAGCAAGGTTTGCAAAGTGAAATGATTTTAATATAAACCTCTACCTTTATTTCTCTGTAATCCACGCTCTATTCAGTGGCTTATTGAAAAAGAAAATGAGGAGAAGATAGGGAGAAGATTTAGGAAAAGATTTGGAAAAGAAAAACAGAACAGCCGGGAATAAACCTGTTGAAAAAATTACAGGTTACAGAAGATTAGGAAAAACAAGGAGAGATTAAGTTACCAAAAAAAGGTTTAAAAAGATTTGTTTGAACGCCGTGCGACTTTAATCAATTGGAGCAGGCTGACCGCCTGCTTTTTTTAATTTAGAGGGCACGGCTCAAAATTCGGTAGTTTAAAGATGGGCTCGCTAAACAGTTTTTGTTAAAATCGCTCGCTTATCATCGCTTTGGCATTCCTGCGCTGAGTTGCTAATATCGTGCCTGACCTGCGCCCTTCGGACTTGGCAGGCACAGCAATGGCTCGGAATGTGTCGGCCGTAAAAGAAGATTGTGAATGTTCCTGAATATAAATCGTATGAAAAGAGTAACGATTACAAAGAAGTAAAAAGATAAAATATTTATTATTTTTTTCTCTTACTGGCTCAACAGTATACGCAGGTTCAAGGGACTCCTTTGACAAGGTCGTATTCCTATTTGCAGAACGAATTTTTTCGAATTTCAGTTACGAAAACAAATACATTCTCAAACTCTCAAAAATTCTAAATTTTCTTTTAAGAATAAGTATATTCAACTACTTTATCCTCTCTCATTCCCTCTTATTTCATTTATAATTTTATATCTTCTATCCTCTTGTGTTTCATTTCAAGTTTGTTAAAAGAAAATTATCTTCAAATAGTCATCTCCACCTTGCAAAGCACCCTGAACTGCATTACAGAGCCTCAAGAAGAGAAAACTCTTCAGTGCAGAATGTTTTGCACAAGGAGGTGCTGCTATGGCACTAAATGGTAATAACTCACAAGTGAACGTCTCAGAGAAGACTGAGAGAGAAAGGTTAGTAATCGCTAAGGAAGTTGTAATCAAGGCATTACTGCCCGTTGTATTTGATGATGTTCCCGAAGATGCAAGGGAGCGAACCTTTGACGATTGGTACGGCAAACTCCTCAACCTCATCACAGGAGAAGAGGGACTTGTTCAACCTGCAAAGGTCATTGACGCTCCAAAGGAAGTTGTTGACAGTTCAAAGAAGATTTTGAAGGCAGAAGTTCGTTCTAGCAGTCCCGTTGAGAACAAGGCTACCGACAAGCAGATCAAGAAAATCTTTGCAATGGGACACACGCTCAACATGGGGAAAGAGGAACTTGAAGAGGAAGCGTTCAAGGTTACATCAATCGACAGCTTGAGCCAGCTTTCTAAATCACAGGCAAGCGACCTCATAGATGACCTTTCCGCAAAGGAAGACCTTGTGAGGCTTTATGGATAGGGGGGAGACCCCCTTTCCTGAAATGAATTCAGGACAGGCTCTTGGAAGCGAAAGATGAAAGAGATAAAGGAAATGAAAGAAGAAGATTTGATGAAGACGCTCAAGGCAGTAAGGAAAGAGATAGACAGGCGTAGATTTGAGGTCTGGGAAAAATACACAGACTTCAAGTACCCTTTAA
>Ga0315279_10010764_pt1 | contig 10698 bp, 9 predicted proteins | sample YL17G06_20_MG_FD_203694 | JGI IMG/M metagenome (GOLD analysis project Ga0315279, IMG submission 203694) | Sediment microbial communities from Yellowstone Lake, YNP, Wyoming, USA - YL17G06_20 | ecosystem: Environmental > Aquatic > Freshwater > Lake > Sediment | place: USA: Wyoming | collected...
AAACTCCCGTTGAGGCGCCAATCGCCGCTTGTGGCTATTGGAGACCTCCGCGAACCGGCCGCCGCGGCGGGTCTGTCAGGCGGTGGCCTCCAGCCGCAGCCGGCCCTCAAGGTTCTGCTGATACGTGATCTGCACGAAGAAGTCCTCCAGCGAGCCGACCTCTCTCCTCAGCTCGCGGAGGTCGCAGCCGCTGCCGGCTGCCCACTTTGCCACCGCGGGCCGAAGGTCGTCCTGGGGCCCGTGGCTGATGATGAGCCTCGTCCAGCCGTCGCGGGGCTCGGCGGCAACGTCCTGCACGCCGTCGAGCTTCCTGACGGCTTCGGCAAGCTTGGCATGGTCGTCGCCGCGCACCTCCGCGATGATCCGCGAAGGCCCGACCACGCGCTGTCGCAGCTCCGTCGGCGTGCCGGTGGCGGCGATTCGGCCGGCGGCGATGATTATCAGGTGATCGCAGGTCTGCTCCACTTCGGCCAGGATGTGGCTGGAGAGTATGACGGTGTGCTCGGCGGCCAGTTCCCGGATCAGGCTTCGCATCGAGCGTATCTGGGCCGGGTCGAGCCCGATGGTCGGCTCGTCGAGCACGAGCACCTCCGGCGAGTGCAGGAGCACCTCGGACAGTCCGACCCGCTGCCTGTATCCCCGGCTGAGCTCGCCGAGCCGGCGGTGCATCATGTCTTCAGGCGTCGATAGCCAGCATCGCTCCGCGACGCGGTCGATGGCGGCCTTGCGCTTGCCCCTGGGGATGTCCCGCAGGGAGGCGCGGAAGGCCAGGAACTCCCGGACGCGCATCTCCGGGTAGAAAGGCACGCTCTCCGGCATGTAGCCGATCCTTTTCCTGACCTCCAGCGAGTCGCTGAGCACGTCGTAGCCGGCGACCGTCGCCTTGCCGAAGGTGGCAGGCAGGTAGCAGGTTAGTATCTTCAGCGTGGTGCTCTTGCCGGCCCCGTTGGGGCCCAAGAAGCCGACGATCTGGCCCTTCTCGACGTGGAAGGACACGTCGTCCACCGCCAGCACGCGCCCGTACCACTTGGTGAGGTTTACAACGTCGATCATCTCTATTCACCTCAAATCGCCCCGTTGGCGAAGTTACCGGCTGATACGCGAGGCGCCCGCCCCAGGTTCGCGCCGGCGGGTCGTCCGGTCGGCCAGGAGTGGTTGCAGGCGAATATACTCAGCCCCCACCAGGGGCCTTGTCAAGCCCGCAAGAGGCAGCCGCATCCCGTCACGTGCCGGCCTTGCCCTCCTGCCGCCAGAGCCCTTCGCACAGCCCCGTGCCGTGACGGAAGTAGATGTCGGGGTTTTCCAGCCTGTGGTGGGCCTCTTTGACCAGCACCTCAGCCGCCGCGCGGAGGGTTTCCCGGCCGAACTCGGCAGTGGCGTCCTGCGGGGGCATCTTGCCCCCGACGCCCACGATGGGCGCGCCCTTGGCCGGCAGAAGGCTGAGGTCGACTGTCTCTGGGTGGTTGGCCAGCAGGTGGGAGGTCTCCCAGCCCGCGGCGTGGTCGCCAGCCTGGCGGTACCTGTCGGCTATCAGCAGGTAGTCCACGCACGCCCAGGCGAGCATGCCGTGGCGTTGAGCGCGGCTGTGCTGGCGCCTGTTGAACAGCGTGGCCGCCGCCCGGGCGTGGTCCACGAGCGGGTAATGCCCCGCCACAAGCACGGCCACCGTGAACCCCAGGCTCTCCACCTCCGCCAGGACGTGCATGAGCAGGCGCTGGTAGTTGAGCGTCTGCTCAGACGCGGCGAACGGGTGCCTGTCGGGCAGGAAGTTGTCAGGGGAAAGGCCCATGCCTTCGGCGATCCTGTCGCGGTCGGCGGCGTTGGCCTCCATGAGCGACTCAACGCGGCTCTCGCCGTACCACAGCGGCGGGAAGGCCAGCCCGCCCCCGATGCGGGCGGCCAGTATGGCCAGGTCCTCCGCCTGGAGCGTGTCGGCCCCGTAGGGGTTGTGCAGTCCATGCCACTCAATCGTGCCTATGGGAACGTACGCTATCGGGCAGGCCTGACGACGCTGGCGGACCTGCCCCGGTCTGAGCATGTGGTAGCGGACTTCAGGATCGGTCATCTTCCGGCCTTCCTTCAAGGCGGCGGCCGCGCGGCGGCTGACATTATCCCGCACCGGCCGGCGTTCCTCAATGCGGGCGGCGGCGTTTTTGCCGGCTGCGGTGGAGCTTGCCTTGCGCCTGCCGTAAGGATTAACTTGGTGGGTCGTGGGGAGGCGAGCGACGGACATGAGCGACATCAAGCTACAGGTTGCGTTGGACTTCATCGAGCTGCCCAGGGCTCTCAAGGTGGCCCAGGCCGCCGTCGCCGGCGGAGCCGACTATCTGGAAGCCGGCACGCCGTTGATAAAATCCGAGGGGCTCGACGCGGTCCGCGAGCTCCGCCAGGCCTTCCCGGACAAGACCATCGTCGCCGACATGAAGACGGCCGACGCCGGCAAGGTCGAGGCGCAGGCCGCCGCCAACGCCGGCGCCAACGTCATGACGGTTCTAGGCTCCGCGCCGGAAAGCACCATCCGCGAGTGCGTGGAGGTCGCTCGGCATTACGGCATCCAGGTGGCGGTGGACCTGCTGGGCGTGGCTGACCCGGTCGGGTTCGCCCGGCGGGCCGGTGAGCTGGGCGTGGCCTGGCTCGGCGTGCACTGCGCCATCGACGCCCAGATGCAGGGCGCCGACCCGATGGCCCTGCTGAAGCAGATACGCGGCGTCACCGACTTGACGCTCGCCGTCGCCGGCGGGCTCACCAGCGAGTCGGCCGCCGACGCCGCCCTGGCCGGCGCCGACGTGATAATCATCGGCGGGGCGATAACCAAGGCCATCGACGTAAGGCAGGCGACGGCCGACGTCCGGAAGGCGATCGACACGCGGAAGGCCGTCAGGACCGAGCTGTTCAAGCGGGGCACGGCCGAGAACATCCGCCAGGTGCTCGCCGGCGTGCGAACCAGCAACATCTCCGACGGCGCGCACCGCCTGCCGTGCCTGGAAGGCATCCGCCCGCTGATTCCGGGCGTGAAGGCCTGCGGCCCGGCGGTAACCGTCCGGACCGTGCCAGGCGACTGGGCCAAGCCGGTCGAGGCGATCGACGTGGCGAAGGAAGGCGAGTTCCTCGTCGTGGACGCAGCCGGGCAGCCGCCGGCGATCTGGGGCGAGCTGGCCACCGAGAGCGCCATGAACAAGCGGCTGGCCGGTCTGGTGGTCAACGGGGCCGTGAGGGACACCGACGACATCCGCCGGCTGGGCTTTCCGGTCTGGACGAAGCTGGTGTCCAGCCACGCCGGCGACCCGCACGGCGTGGGCGAGATCAACCAGCCGATCGAGATATCCGGCCAGCGGATCTGCCCGGGAGACTGGATTGTCGCCGACGACGATGGTGTGATGGTCCTGCCAGCCGCCAGGGCCGCCGAGATGGCAAACCGGGCGGCCGACGTGCTGGAGTCGGAGAACCGCATCCGTGCGGAAATCCGAGGCCAGAACGGCACGCTGGCTGGCGTCCTGAATCTCAAACGCTGGGAGAGGAAGGGAGGAGGCGGCAATGCCTGATGAGGGCCGCCTGAAAGATGCCGGCAAGGACCTGGTCGCCAGGATCGCCGCCGTGATGGGAAAGGTGGACTGGGCGAGCTTCACCGAGTTGGCCCACATGCTGCCGCGCGCCAGGCACACGTTCGTCACCGGAGCGGGCCGAAGCGGTCTTGTGGCCAGGGGCTTCGGCATGCGGCTGATGCACGCCGGGCTCTCGGCGTACATACCCGGCGAGACGATCACCCCCGCCACGGGCAAGGGGGACCTGCTGGTGGCCATAAGCTGCACGGGCACGACGGGCTTCACCGACTACATCGCCGAAAGGGCCCGCAGGCTCGGCGCGACGGTGGTGGTGATAACGGCCAGCCCGGCTTCTCCCCTGGCCAGGTCGGCCGACAAGCTCATCGTCGTGCCTGCCGAGGCCGACGACATCGTAATGCGGGCCGCGGTCTTCGAGCACGCAAGCGACCTGTGCCTCGACGCCGTCTTCAGCGTCCTGTCCGAAAAGCTCAAGCTGGACCAGGAGACCTACCGCAACCGCCACGCCAACCTGGAGTAGGCAAGGTTCCGGGCGGCGCGGCCGGTGCTCACCGGGCGCCGGTTGCCCTGGCTGGGCAAGGAGTCAATCGCATGTCGGACTATCAGTTAGGCGTGATCGGCGCCGGCAACATGGCCGAGGCGCTGCTGCGCGGCGTGACCGGCGGCGGCCGGGTCCCACGCCGCGATAAGAGCCGGCGTGGGAGCCCTTTCCTGCCCGCCAAGGTGATCGTCGCGTCGGACCCGGCGGCCGAGCGCAGGCGGCTGCTGTCGTACGAGCTGGGCGTGGCGTGCGTTGAGGATAACGCCGTCCCGGCCGGCTGCCCGCGCGTGGTGCTCGCCGTCAAGCCGCAGGTCATGCCGAAGGTGCTGGAGGGCGTCTCGGCAGCCGTCAGGCCCGACGCGCTTGTGATAACGATCGCCGCGGGGGTGACCACTTCGCTGTTGGACCAGAAGCTGAAGGGCAAGGGCCGGATCGTTCGCGTGATGCCGAACACGCCGATGCTGGTCGGCGAAGGCATGTCGGCTGTGGCGGCCGGGCCCAGGGCAACCGACGACGACCTGAAGTGGACCTGCAAGTTGTTCGGCTCAGGCGGGCAGACCGTCGGGGTGAGCGAGGCGATGATGGACGCGGTGACGGCCGTCTCGGGCTCCGGGCCGGCCTACTTCTTCTACCTCATCGAGGCGATGACGGCTGCGGGCGTCGCCGAGGGGCTGCCCGCCGACGTGGCGGCCTTGCTGGCCAGGCATACCTGCGCGGGGGCGGCAAGGATGCTCATCGAGAGCGGCCAGCCGCCGGAAGCCCTTCGCTCCAGGGTGACCTCCCCGGGCGGGACGACCCAACGGGCCATCGAGACTATGGACGCCGCCGGCGTGAAGGACGCCATCGTCAAGGCCGTCCGCGCGGCCGCACAGCGGAGCAGGGAGCTGGATAGCTAGGCAATGCTTACCGACAACATCCTCGACCTGATCGGCAACACGCCGCTGGTGCGGCTCAAGGAGGAGCCCATCTACGCCAAGGCCGAGTTCCTCAATCCCGGCGGCAGCATAAAGGATCGCGTGGCGCTGGCCATGCTCGAAGGGGCGCAGCGCGACGGCAAGCTCAAGGCCGATTCGATAATCGTCGAGCCCACCTCCGGCAACACGGGCATAGGCGTGGCCCTGGTGGGCCGGCTAAAGGGCTACCGCGTGATCATTGTGATGCCGGAGGGGATGAGCGAGGAGCGAAAGAAGATCATCCGCGCCCTGGGGGCCGAGCTGGTCCTCACGCCCGACGCCGAGGCGATACCCGGCGCGGTCAGGCGGGCGCGGCAGATGGCGGCCGAGGACCCGCGAGTCTACGTCCCCATGCAGTTCGAGAACCCCGACAACCCGCGCGTGCACTACGAGGAGACCGCCCACGAGCTGTGGCGCCAGATGAGCGGGCGGATCGACTGCTTCGTGGCCGGCGTCGGCAGCGGAGGCACAATCCAGGGCGTCGGCAAGTTCCTCAAGGAGCACCGGCCACAGGCCAGGGTGGTGGCCGTCGAGCCCAGGAACGTCTCGGCCCTGCTCGGCCACGAGCCCGGCCTGCACCAGATACAGGGGATCGGCGACGGGTTCATCCCGGCGGTGCTCGACGTGTCGCTCATCGACGATGTGATCGAGGTCAGCGACGAGCAAGCCATCGAGACCACCCGCCAGCTCGGCAGGGACCACGGCCTGCTGGTGGGCATATCCTCCGGGGCGAACGTGTGGGCGGCCAGGCAGCTCGCCGCGAAGGCGCCGGGCAACATTGCCACGGTGCTGCCCGACCGGGCCGAGAGGTACTTTTCCACGGCCCTGCTGTGACCGGCGGAGGCCGGCAGACCCGCCGGGCCGTCGCTGTCACTTCCGGCAGAACTCCTCGAACATTCCGCCGAACAGGCTTCGCACGTCGCGCCTGATCTCCTGCTCGGTCGGCCGCCAGCCCGCGTCGAAGAGGTCGCCGTACTTGTCGGCCAGCACCTTGGCGACAATCGGGCGAGTATGCGACCACTTGTAGATCACCTGGTCGAGCACCCTGGCGTCGCTGTGCTGGCAGGTGAAGGCGGTCCCAAGCAGCTCCAGCCTCTGGCGGGTCATCTCCTCGATGATGCTCGGGTTGTTGCAGTACCACCAGCAGCCGAAGACGTGCAGGTTGCCGAACTTCCTTGCCGCCACGCAGAGCTCGTGCTGGTTGAGGCGAGACAGCATGGTTACGAGGAACTTCACGTCCGCGTGCCGGCTGCACAGGCCGGTCACGGCCGAGACGTCGGCGACGCCGACGGCGTCCCCGCCCAGGCCGAGGCGCGGGTTGACGAGCTTGTGGACGCCTATCATCATCGCCATCGGCACGGCCAGCTCCCGCGCGACGGGAATCACGACGTTGTCCAGCACTTGCTCGGTCAGCCCGTAACCCGGGTAGCGGAAGCTCGGCGGCAGCGACGCGGCCAGGTATACCGGCTTTATCTTCTTAGCCCAGTCCAGCAGGAACTTCCTGGCGGCCTGGAAGCTCTGGTCGTTGAAGGCGGGGGTTATACCGTACCCAGCCGCCTGTATCGTCCTGGCGGCGCCGTGCCAGTCCACCAATAGAGGGTCGATCCGCAGGGCGGTCTTTAGGCGGTCGGTCGTCCCCTTGCCTGCCTGCCACTGGGCAACCTCAGCCGGCTGGAAGGGGTCGTTAGTCATTATCGCGTAGTCCAGCCCGGCCAGCTCGAAGGCCTTGTCCATGTATTGCTCGACCTTTTGCTGGGCGAACCACTTCCTAATGCCCGCCAGGTCGCGCCCCGCCACATCCAAGCCAAGCTGGTTGAGCGTGGTTATCACGCCGCGTGCGGCCTCGCTGAGCGGCCCATGCCTCAGGAACACGTGCTCCCATATCAGGTCGGCCTGGCGCTGCTTGGGCATCTTCCAGAAGTCCTCCGGCGTGATGCTCTTGGGAGCGACGGTGAAGAGCTCGGCCACCAGGTAGTGATAGGTCAGCAGCTCGTCTACGCCCCACAGCAGCAGATTGCCGTGGTCCGGCGGGAAGAGGTGCGTGTGGATGTCGGTTATGGTCGTCTCGGCGACGGCGCGGGCTGCCGCCGCCTGGACCGAGGCCTTGTCCTTGAGTGTGCTCATGTCTGTCTCCTGCTGCTCGTCAGGGGAAAAGGGAGGATACCACCATCGCAAGCGGTTTCAAAGCGGCCGGGCTCACCGGGGCGCGGGCGTTGCGGGGTGGACGAGCGGCTCGCCGTCCAGGCCCTCCGGCACGGCCCGGCCGAGCAGAGACAAGACGGTCGGCATCACGTCGACGGTCCGCGCCGCCTGGATCTCGCCGGGCTCGACCCCCGGGCCGGCTATCAGCAAGGGCACGAACATGTCCTCGGGCCTCAGCCCGCCGTGCCCGGCTCGGTGGTGCCGGCTGAAGTCCCAGCCCGGCGCGGCGAAGACCGCCAGGTCGCCCGCGCGCCTGGCGCGGAAGTAGGCCACAATCTGGGCCGGCAGGTCGGGGTAACCGGTCGAGACGGTCTGCCCAAGCCAATCCCTGCTCGACGCGGGTTGGCCGTTCAGCAAGGGGTCGGCGACCTTGCCACGCCAGCCGAGAGGGTCGTCGCCGCTGACCTGACGGTATGAGATCGGGCCGCTCGGTCCGTCATCTTGGGCGAACTCCACCTGGCCGGTCTTCCGCACAAGGCGCACCCGGCCGGGCGCCAGCGAGTACGCCACGGCGTCAACCGCTTCCTGCGACAAGATCAGCTCGATCAGGTCGATGCGACGCGAGCCGTCACCGGCCGGGTAGCTTGACAGGTCCTCAGCCGACGGGCGGACCGGCCAGGGATGGTGCCCGACCAGCCTGCCTTCCTCGTCGAAGATCGGCTTGCGCAGGCACAAGGCCCAGTACCGGTCCCCGCTGCCATAGCTCACGGCCTGGTACTTGTCGTAGTAGTCCAGCCGCTTCTCGAAGGGCGTCTGTTCGCAGAGGCGGCGGTCGGCCAGCACGATTCCCGCCTTGCGGATAGAATCGTTCATCCGCAGGTGCCTTGTGACTTCACCCATCCCGTGGTCGGACACCAGCACGATGTGGAGCTTGTCCAGGAGCCCGGCCTTCTCCAAGTCGCCGCAGACCCGCCCGATCTGGTAGTCGCTGTGCCGCAGGGACCGTCGATACTCCTGCGACATGATGCCTGTGGCGTAGGCACGGAAGTCCGGGGCGAGCAGGTAGACGACGGTCACCGCCGGCCAGCCCTCCTGTTTCCTGGCCAGGTCGGCGACCAGGTTGAGCCTGTAGAGCGTCAGCCGATCGACGAATTCGTACCACCTGAAGCAGAACGGCGGCCCAGCCGAGATCCAGTTCTCGATGAACTTGGTGGCCTGCCTGTGCGGCTGGAAGAAGACCGAGACGGTCGTCCTGTCGGGGAACTGTTCGTAGATGTTGGCGACCTGGTAGTCGCCGTCCACGGAGTTCTTCTGGCCGATGGTCTCGTAATCCCGCCAGACGAGGCAGTTGCGGTCGAACCAGTTGATGCCGGTAACGCCGTGATGTCCCGGGAACAGGCCAGTGGCCACGCTGACCAGATTGGCCAGGGTCACAGCGGGCGTGTTGGCGACGGCTCGCGGGGCGTAAAGGCCGCGATTGACGAAGTACTTTCTCATGGCCGGCAACTCGCCCGCGTCGAGCATGTCGTGGAAGACCTCGGCAGACACGCCGTCGATGAGGAAGATGACGGCCCCGTCCGTCCGGGCGCCGCTTGGCAGCGACAGGTCCAGACCGAACGAATCGGCCGGGCCTTGAGCGGCGGGCACGTGGCAGCCGGATAGCGGCAGGACCAGCAACATGCAAAGACGGATGACGGTTCGGCGATAGTCTGCCGGTCTGTCTGCCGGGTGCATCACGACTCCTCAGCTTAGCGAGCGATCGCGCGGCCGCGGTCGAGAGGCGGAGGGAGGACAACAGGAGGAAACACCCAGCCGCGCTGCTACGACGGGAGCTTCAGGCCATTGGCCTCGGGGGTGAAGTCCGTTTCGGTGAGGCCGACGTTGAACTTCACGTCTCTATAGATATAGCGGCACTGAAGCTGCTCGTCCCAGTCATAGCCTTCGATGCAGGTCGGAACCAGGTGATCCACGTCGATGTAGATGACTGTCTTGTAGGCGGGATAGTCGTTCTTGGCCGGCAGGTAGCGCACCAGCACGACGCACTTGCGCCCGGCGACCTGGGCATATCCCCCGAAGGCTGTCCTCAGGTCGCCGTGGGCCTCGGCTTCCTTATAGACGCCTATGAGGCCCTTGAGGGTCCGCCCGAACCCGAACATGTTGACGGGGCGGAGGGTGTTGCTCATGGCCTCCTGGCCGTCGGGCTTGCGGAGGACCGCCCCGCCCGTCAGGGCCTGGATGATGGGGCTCTTGGGCCGGACGAGCATCTGGTTGTCGTACTTGCCCTCGGCGTACAGCACCTTGTCGCCGACCGGGGCCTGCTTGGTCCAGGTCATGACCACGCTAAACGGCTGGACCATGTGCTTGACCGCGATCTCCTGCTGCGGCCTGGCAACACCGTTGATCCGCTCTTCCTTGTCGAAGATGCAGACGTAGTCGCTGTAGTTGCCGTTGTAGTGGTCCAGGCAGCGCTGGAGCAGGGATATCTGGTCGGTCTTGGCCAGGCGCTCGATCTCAGAGGCCACCGCGGGGGCGTTGGAGCCGAAATCCTTGCCGGAGATTGCGATGATGTACTCGGATTCCTTGAAGGCCTCCGTCCGCGTGCACTGGATGCAGAACAGGCCCGCAAGCAGCAGCCCCACCGCCAGCCGAACCCGACGGTTCGTAGGATGAAGCAGTCGCTTCAGCATAACCTCGGAACCCTCGTCTCTCGCGTCCCCGGCCACGCCGGCCTTTCGGGACAGCCCGCCGGGCCGATCCGTTCGGCCGTATAGCCATCATCGACCAGAGCCCGCGAAAGACTTAAGCACGTCGTGCGGCCAAACGCGTCCGTGACTGTCTTATTGTCGCGACCCGCTCATCCGTGCCTCCCCCGACGGGGCAGGCATGATTAACTGGCGGAGTATAGAACCCCATCGCGAGCTGTTCAACCTTTTATTTCGCCGGTTTTGCCGCCATCGGCTGGGCGGTTGGCGGCCCTCGACGTTACTGCGTTCAGCGGTAGGCGCGGCGCCGTAACTCCTTGGATTGCTTTGGGAAACCGACGACGCGGGCGCGGCGGCTTGACGGCCCGGCGGCGGGGCCGTACATTCCTGGGTCACGATTTCCCGTTTCCTGGGTTTCCGGGCCTGCGCGGCGCTTGGAGCGCGGCGGGCCCGACGCCCCAAGGCGCCTCGACATGAACCTCGTCACTGGTGCAACTGGGCTTCTCGGCAGCCACATCTGTGAGCAACTGGCCAAGGCCGGCAAGCCGGTCAGGGCGCTGGTCCGCCCCTCAAGCGACACGCGCTATCTGGACGCCTGGGGCGTCCAGAAGGCATCGGGCGACGTGACCGACTCTGGCAGCCTGAGGGACGCCTTGGTGGGCGTGAAGCGGGTCTATCACGCCGCGGCCCAGGTCGGCGACTGGGGCCGGTGGGAGAGGTACGTGGCCGTGACCATCGAGGGCACGCGCAACATGCTCGATGCCGCGGGGCGGGCGGGCGTCGAGCGGTTCCTGCACGTT
>Ga0315279_10010765_pt1 | contig 10698 bp, 9 predicted proteins | sample YL17G06_20_MG_FD_203694 | JGI IMG/M metagenome (GOLD analysis project Ga0315279, IMG submission 203694) | Sediment microbial communities from Yellowstone Lake, YNP, Wyoming, USA - YL17G06_20 | ecosystem: Environmental > Aquatic > Freshwater > Lake > Sediment | place: USA: Wyoming | collected...
CTTGGCTGGATGAGGGAGAAGGGACTAGCCAGCGTAAAGCAGACCGGCGTGAGGATTACCAACACCGGCCTGGAGTTCTTTTCCAGGTTGCCGGTTCATGTCAGGAATATGGAGTCGTCGGATATCTCGGTCGGCAGCTGCAATGTCGCCGTTCTTGTCAGCGGGAGAAAGGAGGAGGTCGGCTCCGGCATAGAGCAGCGAGACGCGGCGATTAAGGCTGGGGCAGATGGCGCCACGACGATCGTGGTCAAAGGCGGGAGACTGATCGTACCGACAGACTATGATCTTGACAAGGAGGATTCGGATCTAGCATCGTCGATAAGGGATCTTTTCGAATTGAAGGATGGCGATGTCATTATCGTCGGCAGTGCCACATCCAGGAAGATTGCAGAAGAAGGAGCACTCGCGGCTGCTCTCGAACTCTTGTGAACACCGAGACTTCTGGTCTGAATCCGAAATCGCGTTGCCGTCATTTTGGCGGCTCTCATTCTGGTTAGGTATAGGTGAGAAAGGACTATATATGACGAGCACATTAGCCTTATTAGTTGGATGATACATCCAACTAATTGCATACCAGAAAGATAGAGAAGGGAGGACAATCGATGAAATTTGCGTCTTTCTTGACACTCCTGATGATTCTCAGCGCGTCTATTGCGGTTGCTGTGTCCGCTGCGGACGATGGGTCTGAGGGATGCCTGGTTCTGATCGACTTTGGGAATGGTAAGGTTCTCTGGACAAGCGTCGAAGTCCAGGAGAACTTGAGCGCGTTCAACGTCACAATGGATGCCGCCGGGCAGCTCGGCTTGGACGTCAGCTATTCCGAATCCTCGTTCGGGGTCTTCGTGAACGGAATCGGGGGAGTGATGGGGGACTGGCCGAATGAATGGTGGCATTTCTGGATATGGAACGCTGCGAGCAAGGCGTGGGAAAGTGCCACGCAAGGGCCATCTTCAGTGGCAGCGAAGGATATCGTCGCAATAGCATGGAGCTATGTGATGGACAGGCCTGACTTCTCGGCCCAGTCTCCTCTCGCGACTCCCGACCACAAGTACCCTTGGACGAGTCTTAGGCATGACCTTCTGAGCACTGGGTCATCACAAACTGGTTCTTCGGCGAAGATTAGTCTGGATTGGGACAAGGACCTGACCAATGGTCCTGTTTCAACGTCAGTCGTTGCCGCAAACGATCGCCTCTACGTCCTCACATCCGGTGTGTATGATTGGACTCAGATGACATACGACTCCCCTCCCCACCTATCCTGCCTGAACCGGGCGGGAGAAATCTTATGGAACGCAACCATTGACGGGGCTAAGTACCAGATCGCTTCTCCAATGATAACCGAGGACTTCGTGGTCGTGCCGTCCTCGAACGGGAAAGTGTACGCATTCGACTCGAAGACCGGAGCCCCCTACTGGATTTCCGGAATCGAATCGTCCGGAACGGGATTGACGTCGTCCCCAATACTCTACAGGAATCAGGTCATCGTCGGAGGCGGTGACGGGAAGCTGTACTCGTTTGCCGATAACGGAACTCTCCTCTGGGCGACCAAGGTCGCATCCTCGATCTACTTCTCCTCCCCCGCTGCGCGCGACGGGATGGTGTACATCGGCTCGGAGGAGGGACAGCTGCACGCTGTTGCGGCAAATGGAACCGGTGAGATATGGAACGTGACAGTGGGAGGGAAGGTGCGCTCGGCTCCATTGCTTCTCGAGAATGAGATTGTGGTGACGTATTCGACCTACGAGGATATCACCGCCGTTGACGGAGGAGCGGTCGCGGTCTCATACGATGGCGAGGAGCTGTGGAGAGTGGACGTGAATGCAACCTCGAGCTCTGCGGCTGAGACCATTAATGGAGTCGTGGTCTCTTCGGCGGATGGTCTGACGATGATATCACTGGGCGGGCAAGTCATTTGGAGGACGAGTCTGGGAGCTCACATCACAGGATCGCCCTCGGTGGGAAAAGACGCGATATATGCGGTAACGTCCGAGGAGCAGAGCCGCGTGGTCGCAGTCAATCTCTCGGGAGCGATAATTTGGTCCTATGCACTCGAGCCTAAGCAATACTCCATGTGCTCTCCGACAATATCGGACGATGTCCTCTACGTGACATCGGACAACGGCCATGTGTACGCGTTCTCTTTGATCGAACCTGAACAGGTCGGAGGCGGGAATATGCTGTTACTTATCATTGTCTTCATCGGGATCTTCACAATCCTGATGATTGGCGCAATAGGTAACTGGATTGGCAGGAAGAGAGAAGGTTAGGCGAGAGAGATGAAGTCCGGGAGCCTTGCATGGCTGGTCGTCACTGTGACGGTCGTCGCAGCCGTCATGCTCTCGAGCTGTCTCTCCGGAGGTGACGGCGGAAGCGAGCAGCGGACCGCCTCCCTCATCATCGATTTCAAAGGGAACGGAGGATCGACAAACCCAGGCAATCTGACGACATGGACGAAGGTCGAGAATACTTGGATGCCCGCAACTTTGTCGAACGGCGGTAAGACGGTGTGGGTGTTCAATAATGTGACGTCCGGTTCCACAGTCTTGGACCTAGTTGAGGAATGCTCCAAGATCGGCGGTTTCGAGATAGTGACGAAGCACTACATCGGCCTGGGGACCCTCATGGAGTCAATCGGCGGGGTCCACAATGAGAAACCAGGGCGGGGATGGCAGTACTACGTAAACGGGCAGTATGCCACAAAGGCTTGCGACCTGTTTGCGATGGACAACAATGACGTCGTCACCTGGATGTTCGCAGACCTGACAGATTTTGCGCGGTAGGTCACATGCTATTTCCCTACAAGAACACATCGTCCAGAATCCACGGCCTCGATGCGAGGCCGAAGATAGTGTTCGTCTTTGCCGTGTTCGTTTCCTCAATTCTGCTATCCGACATACTGTATCTCTCGGTCCTACTCGCGTTAGTTCTGATAGTTTCAGCGGTCGCTCGCACCCTCAAATCCACTTTGAGCCTTCTGAGATACGCTGTCTTCGTCGCTATCTTCGTCATACTGTTCAACGTGCTGCTTTCTAGCGGAAGGGACGTGGTGTTCATGCTGGGATCGATCGCCGTCACAAGTGAGTCGATCCTCTTCTCGATCAGCATGTGTCTCCGGCTCTTCCTTGCGGTCTCCGCATTCTCACTCCTCACATTCGCCATCCATCCAGACGAAGCCCTCAGGACGATGTCGAAGGTAGGGTACAAGACCATGACTGCATTGTCTCTCTCGACGAGGATGTATCCTACGATCGCCGCAGATTCAAGGAACATCATGGATTCGATGCGGGCCAGGGGGGTCGAGTTCGATCGTGGCGGATTCTTCACCAAGCTGAGGGCGAGAGCTAACGTCGTCATGCCGCTGCTCTTCAACTCGCTTGACCGATCGATCGCCATCGCTGAGGCGATGGAGACCAGGGGTTTCGGGGCAGGAAGGCGAACGAACTACTCTGAGGCGAGACTGTCCCGAGGGCAGAAGTGGATGGTCGCCTTCTTCGTGCTTTCCATTATTGTCGGTATCGCCTTGTTTGTGTTCGGATATGGGAATGCTGACTATCTGAACGGCGCGGGCTTCGTCTACGGATTCGACGACCTGATCGTTCTCGCAGTGTACGTCATCCTTCTCTCTCCGATATTGGTCGGGGGTGGAGAATGATCTCGGTCGAGGCCATGACGTTCACCTATGCGGGGTCCGATTGCCCGGTCCTCAAGGACGTTTCCACGCGGATAAGCGAGGGCGAGTTCGTTCTTGTCGTAGGGAGGTCTGGATGCGGGAAATCAACGCTGTGTCGGGCACTGAACGGCCTTGTTCCCCACTTCCACGGAGGGCTTCTCTCCGGAAGAGTCCTCGTCGACGGACGAGACACGAGGAAGACCCCCCCATCCAGATTCGCAGACCTGATAGGAATGGTGTTTCAGGATCCCGAGAATCAGCTCGTCATGACGAACGTCGAGAACGAGATGGCGTTCGGTCTGGAGAACCTCGGGGTTCCGGTCTCGGAGATGAAGGAGCGCGTGATCCGGTACGCCGATTACTTCGATCTCAGAAGGTTCTTCCAACGTTTCATCCCCGAGCTATCGGGCGGCGAGAAGCAGAAGGTTGCGCTTGGCTCGGTCCTCGCCATGAAGCCGAAGTACCTAATTTTGGACGAACCGACCTCCCAGCTCGACGCCGAGAACGCGGCCCTGTTCCTGGAATTCCTGACAAAGCTCAATAAGGATTTCGGTGTCGGAATAATCCTCGTTGAGCACAGATTGGAGCGATGCCTGCCCTATGCCGACCGCGTGATATTGATGAATGAGGGCAGGATAGTCGCAGACGGGCCGAAAGACGAGGTCGTCCCGGCCCTGAAGGAAAGTGGTCTTCTCGGAACTGTTTCCAGAATGATCGCTGATGTCGCCGGCAATGGAGATTCTTTGCTGTCGGCGAAGGACATACACTTCTCATATGACCAGACGCCCGTCCTCGATGGGGCTGATTTGGTCCTTGCAAGGGGTGAGCTCGTCGCGATCACTGGGGCGAACGGAAGTGGCAAGTCAACGCTCATCAAACAGTTGAATGGTCTGCTGAAGCCGCAAACGGGGATCGTCACACTGTTGGGAAGGGACGTGTCCTCTGTCACGACCGCGAGCATCGCCAAGGAAATCGGATATCTGGGTCAGAACCCGAACGACTATCTGTTCGAGGAGACGCTTGAGAAGGAGCTTGAATTCACACTGTCTAATCTCGGAGTCGATACGAAGGAATGGAATGAGCGGATTGAATGGACCCTTTCGATGCTGGACCTCGCAAGGTTCAGGGGGATGTTCCCGCGCGACCTTAGTTGTGGGCAGAGAGAACGCACCGCGTTGGCAACAATCCTTGTCGGGCGGCCGAAGATCCTCATTCTCGATGAACCGACTAGGGGTCTCGACTACTGGAGCAAGACGAAGTTAGGCTCCATGCTCGAGAGTCTGAGGAGGCAGGGCATGGCAATCCTCTTAGTGACTCATGACTATCGATTCATAGCCGAGCATGCGACGCGTATCCTTCGCCTGGAAGGAGGGCGGCTGCTTGAAGTTCCTGTCGACCAAATGGTCTTCCTCGCATCGGAGAGTGCGGCGACCGGAGGTACCTGATATGTCTGTCTCAAAGAAGACGATCATACCCCTCTTCGGTGCTGTCTTCACTTTGCTGGTGTTCCTCCTTGTGTCGGTCTTCGCGAAAGAGAGTCTGGCTACCTATGCGACAATCCTTGCATTCTTCTTCGTGCTCTTCCTTATGATTCTCCTGTTCGCGAGGTTCGAGGAATCAGCAATCAGCTCGAAGGAGGTCGCATTAGTCGGGATTCTCGCGGCTATAACGGCCGCGGCCCGAATCCCCTTCGCAGCCCTGCCGAACATCCAGCCGTGTACGTTCCTGATAATCGCGACCGGTATCGTGTTCGGGCCTCTGGCAGGAGTTATGGTCGGGAGCATGACAGCTGCAGTGTCGAACATGTTCCTCGGTCAGGGCCCTTGGACTGTCTGGCAGATGGCCAGCTGGGGTTTGGTCGGCCTTCTGTCCGGGTTCATCGGCAAGAGAAGACAGCAGATCGGACCGCTCGGGATCGCCGTTCTGGGCGCGATTCTCGGCATGGTCTACAACACCATCATGGATTTCTCTAGCTGGGTGTGGCTATACGGTCTCGATCCGACAAAGTTCCTCGCTGTCTACTCTCTCGGACTTCCATTCGGCATCGCCCATTCGATAGGAAATGTGGTCTTCGCGTTGGCGCTGGGAAAGCCGGTGCTCTTTGCGTTCAGGAGGTTCCAGCGAAGATTCCACGTCGCGTATGTCGACGAGGGCTTGCCGAGAACTCAGGCAGGTGGAGGAGTCGATGAGTTGGTCAGTCAAGAGAGAACTTGAGGCTTCTCATAACGCGTCATTAGCCGCTGGACAGTATGTCTCGCGGTCGATTCTCCTCACTTCACCTCAGGGACTGCCTCGGGGTTGAAGGGATTGGTCCTAACAGCAAGTGAGAACAGGTAGGGGTAGTCATCCTTCAGGTGCTTCATATAGCTCAACCACTCCCTGACAAGCAGAGTGTATGCCCTTTTCGCGTCATTTGCGAGATGCACAAGATCCGACTCAGGTATCTCCGTCACGTACTTCCTGGCTCCGAGCTCCTCTGTCAGGTGGAACACCGCCCATAGCAGCTCCGTGAATTCCTCATGTTCGAGCAGGTTCGGGTTCTGCAGAAGGCCGAGCAAGAACTCCCTCTTCTGCTTGAGGAAGTCCCCGAGGCGCCTCATGTCGCTTCTCTCAGCGACGATTTTGTACTGATAGCTCTTGATGCGCTCTGCCGCATCCTGGAACTCCTTGTCAGGCCACTCATTCTTCACCTCGAGCTCTTTCCTGACTTTCCCGACTTCCGTGTCGAGGCCAGACATATCCCTGATAAGACTCGTTCCGACCTCGCTGTAGAAGGCTCCAATGACCATATTGAGCTTCTTTAGCATCGCGCTTTTGTCTCTCCGAGAGAGGAGTGCTTCGATGATTAATGTGACCATAAGCACGCTTATGAAAACGAAGGCGATGTTCATCAGCAGCCAGTAGTATATGTTGTACGAATCTCTGTAAACCTCGTAATGAATTAAGTAAGTTATCACCGAAGCTATGATCAGGATCGCTCCTATCTTGATCTGCCATCTGTCCATTCTTCATCGCTCCCCTTCGGTCTTGTCCGTTTCCAAATCAACCCGTCACTGACAGACTACCTTTGCGCAGACGTAGCAACTTCTCCTTATACGTTTGCCCATCGCGTCACAGGGAAAACCGAAACTCTGTTCTGAAGGAATGTCCATCTAACCATTCTTGAGCATCTTCATCATCGTGTCAGCATCGGTGGTCGGTTCCCTGCAAGAGCGATTCGAGCACACGTATGCTGTCGTTTCGCCGTCGATCGCGAGCTTGCCGGCGATCGTCTTTGCCAGAACAGGAGCAGATCCCCCTCCCATTGTTGGGTTCAAGATGACGACCAGATTCGGTAGGAATCCCTCCCTCAGGGTGCGTATCATCACTTTCGTCCCCGAGTTCTCCGGATCGCCGGCTATCACCACATCGAACGACGGTCCGAAGGCGAAATCCAATGCGATAAGTGACTGTGTGTATGCTTCCGGCATCGTCGATACTTCTCTGGAGAACCGCCGCGCGACCCGATATGCCATCCTCTCCAGTTCCAGATCGTCAGTCAAATGGGACAGCTTCAACAGGTCGAGCATGGCGACAGAGTTGCCGGAAGGCAAGTCGCCGTCGTGCGACTCCTTCTTCCTGACAACGACCTCCTCCGCGTCAGCCGTTGTGAAGAAGAACCCGCCTTCCGAGTCATCCCAGAACAGATCTATCATTGTCCTCGTCATATTCATTGCATCTTGGAGGAACTTGGTGTCGAATGAGGATTCGTAGAGCTCTATGAATCCCCAGATTAGGAATGCATAATCGTCCAGGAACCCCTCGACTGCCGCCTCGCCATCCCTGAAGCGATGATAGAGGCGCCCATTCGAATGCCTCATGTTGTTGAGAAAGAACTCTGCCGCCCTTACGGCAGACTTCTCGTAGCCCTTGCACCCAAATGCCTGGGCTGCCTTGGCGAAAGCGGCGATCATCAATCCATTCCAGTCGGCAAGGACCTTATCATCCCTCTGCGGGCGAATCCTTTTCTCCCTCAGGTCGAAGAGCTTCTTTGATGCAATTGCCAGGACATCTCGCAGTTCTTCCGTGGTCATGTCCATTTGCGAAGCCATTTCGTTCAATGGTCCGGTCAGATACAAGACGTTGCTCTTTGATTCCCCGTTCTCGCGCCCCTCCCCGATATTGCCATACGAAGTCATGTTGAAAACCTTTGCGAATGCCCGTGCCTCCCGAGGAGACAGCACCTGTTCGATCTCGTCGAGGGTCCACAGATAGTGCTTCCCCTCGACACCCTCACTGTCAGCATCCTCCGCAGAGTAGAACGCCCCATCGGGTGACGTCATCTGTCTGGTGACATACTCCAGGATTTCTCGCACGGTCTGCGCATACTCGTCCTTCTTCGTGGCCTGATACGCTTCGGTGTATGCTATTGACATGAGCGCCTGGTCGTAGAGCATCTTCTCGAAATGGGGCAGGATCCAAGCCCTGTCCGTTGAGTATCGATGGAATCCTTGACCGATATGATCATGGATGCCTCCCCGCCTCATCTGGGTAAGGGTTTCCTCCACAATTCTCAGCGCCCTCTCTTTTCCTGTTCTCTTCCAGTAATGCAGTAGAAACGCCAGCTTCTCCGGGGTCGGGAACTTCGGAGCGTCTCCGAAGCCTCCATATCTTTCATCGAACGAGTCAGAAAGTCGCTCGAAGGCTTCGTCCAGTATTGTGATGTCCGGGTTCTCCTCCGCCTCCGTGCGATCGGTTTCTTTCAGCGCGGAGCCGACTCTGTCGGAGATATCCTCGACCTTGTCCCTCTGGTACATCCAGATATTCCGGACGTTCGGTATCAGCTCCTTCATCCCTATCCGGCTGAAGATGCTCTCCTTCGGGATGTAGGTCGTCGCGAAGAACGGCTTCTTGTCGGGCGTTATTATGATGGACAAGGGCCATCCGCCGCTACCAGTCATCATCTGGCAGGCTGTCATGTAGACCTTGTCAATATCCGGTCGCTCCTCCCTGTCGACCTTGATGCACACGAAGGCCTCGTTCATCATTCTCGCGATCTCGGGATCCTCGAAGGACTCCCTTTCCATTACATGGCACCAGTGGCAGGTCGAGTATCCTATTGAGAGAAAGACAGGTCTGTCCTCGGTCCTGGCCTTTTCGAAAGCCTCTTCCCCCCATGGATACCAGTCCACAGGATTGTACGCGTGTTGGAGCAGGTAGGGGCTCTTCTCGGAGATCAGCCGGTTTGGGCGCCGATCAGCTTCCGGCCGCATGCTCGTGCTCTTCCACGCTTTCCTTCTTGCGAGGCTCGATCTTTATTCCCTTCCGCTTATAGTAATCCTCGATCGCTGCGTGCAGAGCGTCGGCCGCAAGGTTCGAGCAGTGCATCTTGATTGGTGGAAGTCCTTCCAGTGCGTTCGCGACGTCGCCCCTGGTTATTCTCAACGCTTCCTCGATTGTCTTCCCATTCGCAAGTTCAGTGATCATGCTGCTGGTGGCTATCGCCGCCCCGCAGCCGAAAGTCCTGAACTTGATGTCACTGATCACTTCGTCCTTGACCTTGATCTGGATCTCCATCATATCCCCGCACACGGGGTTGCCTACGCGTCCAACACCATCAGGGTCCTTTATCGTCCCGACGTTCCTCGGGTTCCTGAAGTGGTCCATACATCTGTCAGTATACATACTCACACCTCCGTCTCCGGGGTCAGCGGGGACATCTTCCTCAGAAGGTCCACCACCCCCGGAACGTTCTCTAGAACGTAATCCACATCCTTCTCGGTCGTCCATCTTCCCGTCGTCAGAAGGAGCGTTCCCTGCGCTTCCTCCGCCGGAACGCCCATTCCCCTCAAGACATGCGACGGCTCAAGGGTCTTTGAGCTGCAGGCAGAGCTTGTCGCCGCGGCGATTCCCAGATCGTTCAGTCTGAGTATCAGCGCCTCGCCCTCTATGTAATTGAACCTGAAGTTGACGTTGTTCGGAGCGCGTTTGTCTGGATGTCCATTAAGGATCGCTCCCTTCGTTCTCGATCCGATCCCTCTTATCATCCTGTCCCGGAATGCCTTCAGCCTGGCGCTCTCCCCCGTCATCTCCTTCCTCGCCAGCTCAGCCGCTTTTCCGAAGCCCACTATTCCTGGCACGTTCTCGGAGCCGGAACGCAATCCTCTTTCCTGTCCGCCTCCGTGAATCAGCGGCTCTATCTTCACTCCCTTCCTTATGTAAAGCGCCCCGACGCCCTTCGGGCCGCAGATATCGTTCGATGACATCGACATGAGATCGATGTTCTCGCTTCGAACATCGACCGCCATCCTCCCGACGGCCGGAACCCCGTCCACATGCATGTAGGCTCCATGGTCCCTGGCCACCTTGCCGATCTCCCTGATCGCTTGCACAGTGCCGACCTCACCATTCGCATAAGTGACCGAAACGAGTGTGGTATCTTTCGTTATGGCCGCCTCTATGCTTGCAGGGTCAACGAATCCGAAGCTGTCCACGGGAACGAAAGTCACGTTGAAACCCTTGGTCGTGAGGGACTTCGCCGTGTTGAGCACGGACATGTGTTCGATCGTCGTCGTTATCAGATTTTTGCCCTTATCCGCATTCCTGTAGGCTACGCCCTTCAGCGCCATGTTGATGGATTCGGTCGCGCCTGATGTGAACACGATCTCTCCCGGTCTCTCTGCGTTTATCAGATCGGTGACCTGCTGTCGACCATTCTCGATTGCTTCCCGCGTCTCCGCACCGACGTAGTGTATGCTCGAAGGGTTGCCGAACCTCTCGGAGACGTATGGCAGCATGGCCTCTGAGACCCTGGGGTCAACAGGGGAAGCGCTTGCGTAGTCCATATACACTGTTTTCAATCGGATCCCTGCTAGAATGAGATTATCGAGTCGGCCTCAAGCGCCAGATCGTTCAGGGTAGCAGCCCCGACCACCTTGGTGTAGCTGACGAAGTCTCCTCTGGACAGGCCCAGTAGCTGCGTGCTCTGGTCGCAGACGTACATCTTCACACCGGCCTTGCTCGCCTGATCCATGACTTCTTTGAGAGAC
>Ga0315279_10010766_pt1 | contig 10698 bp, 8 predicted proteins | sample YL17G06_20_MG_FD_203694 | JGI IMG/M metagenome (GOLD analysis project Ga0315279, IMG submission 203694) | Sediment microbial communities from Yellowstone Lake, YNP, Wyoming, USA - YL17G06_20 | ecosystem: Environmental > Aquatic > Freshwater > Lake > Sediment | place: USA: Wyoming | collected...
CGCCACCATTGCCGTTTCTAAGCTTTTTGGTCTTTCCTTTGTCCCTATCACCCACGAAAGCTTCGATATGATCCTCGATCGGTCGACCTTTTTTGAAAAGGGAGTCCAGGCTTTCATTGAAATCCTCAATTCGAAAGAATTTCGAAGTAAGGTAGAGCGATTGGGGAACTACGATTTTAAAAATTCAGGGAAAATTCTTTACTCAAAACATTAGGCGAAGAAGAGGTTATGGAGCTAAAAATAATCATTAAGATTTTTTTGTGGGGAATGATTTTCTCATTTTTTATCTCTGAAGTCTCATCTATTCAAGCGCAACAAAAATCAATCATCCTGGCCACTACGACGAGCACACAAGACTCCGGACTCCTCGATGTCCTTCTCCCGATCTTTGAGAAGAAGACAGGTTATTTTGTTAAGACGATTGCAGTGGGCTCTGGTCAGGCCATGGCCATGGGTCAAAAAGGAGAAGCCGATGTTTTGTTAGTTCATTCTCCGGCAGCCGAAAAAAAATTTATTGCTGAGGGTTATGGAATAAATCGCAGGCTCATCATGCATAATGATTATATCATTGTGGGACCGGCAGGTGATCCCGCGAAGATTAAGGGTGTAAAACCGACCTCGGAAGCCTTCAAAAGGATAGCCTCTGCAGATGCATTATTCATATCGAGGGGTGACAATTCAGGGACCCATTCGAAAGAGAGAGAGATTTGGAAAGCCGCAGGGATTAACCCTGAGGGGGGTAAATGGTATCAGCAGACAGGTCTCGGAATGGGACAGACCTTAAATGTCGCCGCCGAGAAAAAGGGCTATACTCTTGCGGACCGGGGAACTTACTTGGCCTTAAAGAAAAATCTGGGCCTTTATATTTTGGTCGAAGGGGATGCCATCCTCCTCAATATCTATCATGTCATTGAAGTCAATCCGGCCAAATGGCATAAGGTGAATGCTGCTGGAGCAAAGGCCTTTTCTGACTTCATGGTTTCAAAAGAGACTCAGGACATCATCAAGACCTTTGGGGTGGACAAATTCGGTTCTCCTCTTTTCTTCCCAGATGCAGGTAAAAGAGAAGAAGAATTGGGGAAATAAATCCTAAGCACGAAGTCCGAAATTCGCCTAGACCAGGCATGTCTGGATTGGTTGTCATGCTGAACTCGTTTCAGCATCCCCTGAGATCCTGAATCAAGTTCAGGATGACATTCCTAATAGATTCTTTGATGATTTAGATTTGTTTCGCCTGCCTGCGGCAGGCAGGGATTTCGATATTCGAATTTCGAAATTGGGTGTAAGAAATGGATCTCATTCTCGAGGGAATAAAAAAAGCTTTCTGGCTTTTAGTCACTTTAGATCCGGAAGTGATGGGGATCACCCTTCTCTCCCTCCAGGTTTCCGGAGCAGCCACATTGATCAGTCTCCTGATCGGGATATCTATTGGGGTGATGGTTGCCCTCTCCAGGTTTACAGGCAAAAAGATCGTTGTAAGCCTTATCAATACAGGGATGGGGCTTCCACCGGTAGTGGTTGGCCTCTTTGTGACCATCTTTTTATGGAGGAACGGACCTTTTGGTATTTTGGGACTCCTCTATACACCTACGGCTATGATCATTGCCCAGACGGTCATTGCCACACCGATCGTGATGGGAATTACCTTGGCCGCCATTCAGCAACTTCCCAAAAAACTTCAGCTTCAAATTCTATCTCTTGGGGCGACGCGTCTCCAAATGGTTTGGATCTTGATTAAGGAAGCGAAGCTTCCACTCCTGGCTGCTGTGATGGCTGGATTTGGTGGTGTGATCTCAGAGGTGGGGGCTTCCATCATGGTAGGTGGTAACATCAAGGGCTATTCCCGAGTCCTGACGACTGCAACCGTGATGGAGACGAGCCGCGGAAATTTTGATATAGCAATTGCTTTGGGCATTATCCTTTTATTACTTGCCTATTTCATCAATTTGATCCTCACGCAAATTCAACAGAGGGAGAGACCAAGGTGAAACCGATTTCGGAATGCGGACTGCGGAATGTTGAATATATGAAGACAGAAGGAATAAAGCAGTAGGCAAAAGGAATTAACCCTCTGCGTTATGGAATAAATGAGTTTGAACGAATCTAAACCAATACTGGAAGCGAGAAACACTGAGGTGGAAAGGGGAGGAACGACTATACTTCATGTCCCATCCCTTTTAATCAGAAAAGGGGAGATCCTCGCCCTGATCGGGCCAAATGGGGCAGGGAAAACGACTTTACTCCAGGCCTTATCCTATCTACTAAAACCCTTTCAAGGCGAGATCTTCTTTAAAGGAGAGAAGGTCAATTCGAATCATTCTATTTTTGAATACCGAAGAAAACTTGCCATGGTTTTTCAAGAACCTCTCCTCTTTGATACCACGGTTTTTGAAAACGTCGCCTCGGGCTTAAAAATTAGGGGGATGAGGAGGACAGAGATTCGGAGAAGAGTGATGGAACAGTTGGACCGATTTGGAATAAGCCACCTAAGCAACCGTTCTGCAAGAACTCTTTCCGGGGGAGAGGCACAGAGGACAAGCCTCGCACGAGCCTTTGCCATCGAACCTGAGGTTCTCCTTCTCGACGAACCATTTGCTTCCCTTGATCCTCCCACTCGTGATTCCCTGATCGAAGACCTGGAGCATATTCTTCAACAAACCCGAACGACAGTGATATTCGCCACTCACGATCGATCAGAGGCCTTGAGGCTTTCGGATCGGATGGCCGTAATGAACGAAGGAAAGATTTTTCAGATCGGTTCTCCTGAAGAGGTGATGAACCATCCTATCGACGAATTTGTAGCCTCTTTTGTGGGAGTGGAGACAATTCTTTCTGGAAGAGTGATCAAAAAGTACAGTGGAACCTTTTTAGCCTCCGTTTTAGGTCAAGAGATCGAGGTCGTAGGGGATGTCCATTTAGGGGAGACTGTGGTTCTTTGCATTCGGCCGGAAAACGTGACCCTCTCCACATCAATCTTTAAAGAAGCAACCAGTGCCAGAAATATGTTTATGGGAAAGATTTTAAAGATCATTCCCTTGGGGCTTTATCAAAAGGTCCAACTCGACTGTGGATTTCCTCTCGTCGCTTATGTGACGAATCACTCCTTGGAAGAGCTTTCGTTGACAGAAGGGAGAGAGGTGAAGGCCTCCTTTAAGGCCACCGCTGTCACTGTCGTGAGAAGAGGAGAGAGTTGAAGAAAATCGGGCTAAGTCCCGATTAAATTTCCGACCAAAGATCCCTCAACATTCAACCCCTCCTTGTCCAATAAGTAAAACCCAAAAAAACTGTTGACTTTTTTAGTGGTTCCATTAAAATTCAGTCTTATCCTGATTATTACAAAATTAAATACCTTGACTTTAAGGGATTGGTTCTGTCACTATTTTGTGTTATTTCTCACAAGAATATCGCTCTAATAGTTTAAAATATGATGACAAAAACCCCTTCTCAAAACTTATTGTCACCTCCCCGGTTGACCATTTCGGCTATTGTACCCGTTTATAACGGCGGTGAAAACTTTCGCCTTTGTCTATCAAGTCTGAAACAAACTATGCCTCCTCCTGATGAAATCATCGTGGTGGGAGATGGGGATATTGACGGCTCCTGGCGCATCGCCGAAGAATTTGAAGCGAAGGTTTTGAGAATCCCAACACCAGGAGGTCCTGCCCGAGCACGTAACTTGGGGGCGCAAACAGCACAAGGTGACATCCTCTTTTTTATAGATGCTGATGTGGTCATCCCTCAGAATACAATGGGGCAGATCTCAGCGGCTTTCAAAGATGATCCTGAGTTGTCTGCCCTTTTTGGATCCTATGATGACGAGCCAAAAGAAAACAACTTTTTATCCCAATACAAAAATCTATTTCACCACTATACCCATCAATCAGCACGTGAGGAGGCTTCCACCTTCTGGGCGGCCTGCGGTGCCATTCGACGTGATATTTTCTTAGCCGCAGGAGGCTTTGACGAACATTACCATCAGCCTTGTATTGAAGATATTGAGTTAGGCTATCGACTGAAAAAGGCTGATTGCAAGATTCGCCTCTCTAAAGGACTGCAGGTGAAACATTTGAAGTGCTGGAGGCTCCCTTCTTTATTGAAATCTGACTTCTTTCATCGGGCCCTTCCATGGGCTGAATTAATCCTGAGTGATAGACAATTTATTAATGACCTTAACCTTCGTCTTTCCAATCGTCTCAGCGTCATATTGATCTATATTTTTCTTTTGGCTTTAATCGGAGCATGGTGGTGGCCAGGATCTCTTGCCATCACCATGGGGGTAATCCTATTACTCCTGGGATTCAACGCTCCCCTCTATGAATTCTTTTGGCGCAAACGCGGTCTATGGTTTACCTTGAAGACTGTTCCATGGCACTGGTTTTATTATTTCTATAGCGGCTTAGCCTTTGCTATCGGTGTCGGGCATTTTTTATCAAAAAAATATTTAAACCTATCAACCTGACTTTATGGGAAGACCTTTTGGGACCCTCTGAGAGAGGCATGAACAAATTTATGTTACAGGAAAATTACCCTGTTGTTATCATTGGAGCAGGGCCGGCTGGTTTGACTGCCGCCTATGAGTTACTCAAGAGGGGAATAAAGACCCTTGTGTTGGAGAAAACCGATAATGTCGGCGGGCTTTCCCGCACCGAAACCTACAAAGGCTTTTTTTTCGATATCGGTGGTCACCGTTTCTATACCAAGATCGAAGAGGTGCAACGGCTTTGGCAGGGAATCCTTAAAGAGAAGTTTATCAAGGTAGTCCGTCTATCACGGATCTACTACCGAGGTCAATTTTTCAAATATCCCCTCGATCTTTTCAATACCCTATCTAACCTGGGTTTTGTTGAAAGTTTACTCATTCTTCTGAGTTACTTCAAGGCCCAACTGTTGCCTTATCCTGAAGAGAAGACCTTCGAGGAGTGGATTATCAATCACTTCGGAAAACGTCTTTATCAAACTTTCTTCAAGGCTTTTACCGAGAAGGTGTGGGGAATCCCCTGTAATATCATCCAGGCAGATTGGGCAGCCCAACGCATCAAAGGATTGTCACTGAAGGCGGTTGTATCCAGTGCCCTCTTCGGCACCAACCATATCCAAACATTGATCAACGAATTTCACTACCCTACACTTGGCCCTGGGATCATGTGGCATCGATTTCAGGAATTAGTTGAACATAATGGGGGGAAGGTACACCTCAATACCGAAGTCATCCACTTGAAACATGAAAACCATTCTATCCGGGAGATCTCTGTTCAACAAGGCAAGGAGAAGTTCGAAATCCGCGGAAAAAATTTTATCTCCACTATGCCTCTCCATGACCTCATCATCCGGTTTGATCCACAGCCACCAACTGAAATCGTGGAGGCAGCGCACAGGCTTACTTATCGAGCATTTATTCTCGTGGGGTTGATGATTAACCGACCAGACCTGTTTCCTGACCAATGGATCTACGTGCATAATCCAGAGGTTAAAGTCGGCCGAATTCAGAACTTTAAGAACTATAGTGCCGCTATGGTTCCCGACCCAGACAAAACGGGTTTAGGTATGGAATATTTCTGCACTGAAGGCGATGAAATCTGGTCGATGTCGGATGCCGAACTCATTGAACTGGCTATTCGTGAACTGGTCAGCCTGGAAATGGCAAAGATAACCGATGTTGAAGACGGGATTGTATTTCGTCAACCCAAGGCATATCCAGTATATGACAGTGGATACCGTGAGCATCTTAGGGTGATTAAAGGTTTCCTGAAAACGGTTAATAATCTGCAAACCATCGGCCGAAATGGGTTACATCGATACAATAATCAGGATCACTCGATGCTCACGGCGAGGTTGGCTGTTGAAAATATTTTGGGCAGCAATCATAACCTGTGGGAGTTAAACAAACACCTTGAATATCATGAATAAACACCCAGTATCAAATAGATTACTCCGCCCTGACAGGCGGGACATTTGAAAGAATTGGATCAATGTCACCCTGGACTCGGTTCAGGGGATCCCTCTTTGAGATTCTGAAACAAGTTCAGAATGACAACTCTCGTATGGATGTTCTACGAAGGAAAGGATCATCAAGAATGAATATTTTGTCTGATTTAAAAATGTATGGACGTTTTGCCTGGGGATTGCGTGGATTTCTCCGTCATCCCATCACCCTGGAAGAGGCGAAAGCGATTGTGCAGAGACGGATGGCGGAGAGGGAAGAGAATTTCCTTCGCCTTGTCAGGAAAGGAATCTTCGGTTATCCCAAGAGTCCGTATTTACCTCTATTAAAGTTGGCTCAATGTGAGATGGGAGATATTGAAAACATGATCCGAAGCAGAGGTCTTGAAAAAACACTTCTCGCATTGCGAAAGGCAGGGGTTTATGTTGCATTCGAAGAATTTAAAGGTCGCGAACCCATTGTTCGAAACGGGAAGGTCATTCCTGTGGAAGCTCATGACTTTGACAATCCTTATCTCAGTCATTACTACAAGGGGGAAACGGGTGGGTCGACTGGCCCGGGCACAAGGGTTTCAATTGACCTCGATCATCTTGCTGCTCAAACCCCGAATGTCATGGTAAGTTACGATGCTCTTAAGCTCTTTGATATACCCTTTGCCCTTTGGTTCGGCGTTCCTCCGGATCCCACTGCTCTATCTCCCATCCTGATCCGTGCCCGCTTCGGCCATGTAGCTCGAAAGTGGTTCTCTCCCATGAGAATCCAAGATGAAGTGGTTTCCCTTAAGGACAGATTCGCGATCCAATATTTTGTTTTCGTAGGGTGGTTAAATGGTATCCCCATTCCAAGACCGGAATTCGTTAGCTTAGATCAACCAGCTCCCATTGTCCATTGGATATCCGAGACTTTACAGACTCATGGTGCATGTTTGTTAATCGCCAATGTCAGCAAAGCACTCCGAGTGTGCATCGCTGCCCTGGAACAAGGGTTGGACCTCTCGGGTAATATTTTTTTAACAGGCGGAGAGCCCCATACGTCCGGAAAGGTTCAACAAATAACTCGGACTGGTGCACAATGTGTTCCTACCTACTTTTTTACGGAGACGGGTTTCGTGGGTATGAGTTGTGCCCGACCGGCAGACTGCAACGACATTCACCTATTTAAGGACATTTTGGCCCTTATACAACATCCTCGCCAGTTACCCGACATGGGAGTTAGCGTGGATGCTTTTTATTTTACAACCCTCCTTTCCACAGTACCCAAAATAATGCTCAATGTGGAGAGTGATGACTATGGGGTTATTGAGTCGAGGTCCTGCGGATGCCCACTGGAAAGATATGGTTTCACAGACCACCTTCGTGACATTCATAGCTTTCGCAAGTTAACCGGCGAAGGAGTAACCTTGGTGGGTAGTGAAATGGTTTACATTTTAGAAGAAGTGCTGCCGAACCGCTTTGGGGGTAGCCCCTTAGATTATCAGTTGTCAGAGGAAGAAGATGAACAGGGCTTAACCCGACTCAGCCTCATCATCAATCCCAAGGTGGAAATTAAAGAAGAGAAAGAAGTGATTGGTGTTGTTCTTGAAGCCCTGAAACGATCGAGTGTCTCAGCGGATCTGGCTCAAGCTATATGGAGGCAGGCTCAAACCATAAAGATTAAAAGGATGGAACCTATTTGGACAGCTCGTGGTAAGTTGATGACCCTTCATCTATCACAACGACCTGAACACAAGGTGGCTCAAGAAGGGGGAAAATAATCCTTCACTTCTGGAAATATCTCTTTTATCTACTTCTGATTTTATTCCTGTTTCTCCAAACCGGTATATCCTTTAGTAAAGAAATGGCCTAATCGAAACCGATAAAGTTGAAGGTCGTTTCTTCACCCTATCTTTCTTCCACGGGATGTGCCTACATGGCATTGATAGCCAGGCGAACTTTAATCGAAAAACAAGAAGATCGAGCGCCTTTCCCGATTAAAGGACCGACAAATGTTGTACAAATCCCCAGCTCCATCGTCTTCATAAGAGACCACCTCTGTCACTTCCTCCGACTCAATAAAGCTTCTCTTCTTTCAAGGAATATTTTATCCCTGTGGTTATGAGAAGCGTCCCTAATTCCGTGAAATTAAATGAAGGAGGCAGGCCGGCTGAGAAAGTTTTAGGGCGAAACCTCTGATAGATTTGATTCAAACATCGAAAACCCTTGAAAGGGTGTCTATTTTAATGAATGGGAAAGTTACCCTAAACATTTCAAATAATCGCAATCCTAAAACTTTTGAAGTTGGTCTGTCTGCTCCCTGTATCACTTTATGCCTCATGAGTTCTATCACGGAAAAAAATGATGCTCACTCTTCGAAAATTTGTATTGACTTTGAAGTAAAAGTTTAGTAATTAAGTGCAATTACAAATTATAACATTTTGAGGAAGGTAATTTCATGTGTAAAAAAGTAGTGATATTTTTATCAACGCTTTTGGTTGCATGTGGATCAATCAATCCTGCGTTGGCAAAAGAATATCCGACAAAACCTATTGAAATTCTCTGCACTTTCACCCCTGGAAGTTCAATGGACCTTATGGCCAGGATAGTTGCAGACATAGCTAAAAAATATTTAGGACAACCTATAGTTGTGATTAATAAACCAGGAGCGAGCGGAGCCATAGCCGCTGCTGATATCGTTACTTCCAACCCTGACGGTTATAAACTTTTGACCGCTACTTCTGTTTTTATTTCGATAGTTCTACAAACACAAAAGATACCGTTTGACCCGAGCGATCTTACCCCCATCGTAAATTTTATGGAGTATAAACTTGGAATGGCTGTTAAGAGTAGCTCCCCCTGGAAAACCTTAGGCGAATTATTGGATTATGGGAGTAAAAACCCTGACAAACTAAGATGGTGTCACCCGGGCCGTGGGACTACTCTCCAAATCAACACTTTGCTAATATTTAAAAAAGCTGGTGTTCAAACGATTGAGGTACCCTATAAAGGCTCTCCGGAAATGATATCTGCTCTTTTAGGTGGACATGTTGATGCATCAGCCATTGCATATGGAGCCGCTAAAGAGCAGGTGAAGGCAGGGAATGTTAGATACCTGACCTTTTATAGTGACCGAAGGTATAGCGATCCATCAGGTGTACCCTGTGCAGCTGAACTTGGCTTTCCTGAAGCGGCAAAGCTTCCTACCCTTGTTGGCCTGTATGCTCATAAGCATACTCCCGAAGAAATTAAGAAAATTCTTTTTAATGCTTTTAAAAAAACGTATGAAGATCCAGAATTTAAAAAAGGGTTTGAAAAATTTGGAGAAGAACCAAGATTTGAGGGACCAGAATTTCTTAACGAGGCAATTAAAAAATCTGAAGAGATTGGTACCCCGATTTTAAAAGAATTAGGACTTTATGGAGGGAAGTAGTAAAGCAAAGAAACAAAGAGGTCTCTTCAGAGATCGTTGAGGTTGAAACTCTCCTTTTAAGGTGTATTGAACATAGTTGCCAATGCTATTTGCAAGGACTAATTAACAAAAGGAGGCTGAAAAGATGTCTGCTCAACAGAATAAAGAAATAAAGCGAGAAGGTTTTTCGACCATAGATATTTTTACAGCAGTAGCTATTCAAATTGAAATAAAGCCTGTAGATCGAAGTTCCGATATTGAGAAGAACCTGAAGCGTTGTCTGGAATTAATTGATGTTGCCCCACAAACATCACCTACAGCCAAGGAAACCTACAAGGGCAATTGGGCTCCCATTAAGGTCGTTTCATCCCCTGATTTTTTTATTCAAGGGCACGGAGGGCACTGGCCTTACAAACAGTATGTTAAAGAGGTATTCATTGAAATTCCTGGTAAAGAAATAGAGAAGTTGGCGAGAAAAGCGAAAGAGTATAGTATTCATATTGGTAGGTTGTGCATTAGAATATGACCCCCAATGGCCCAAATATTTTTTTAATACGGGAATGGACTTCTGGCGTGTTTTTCTCGGTCTCTTACTGGGTGGCATACCTGGCCTCATCCTTGGGTTGATCATGGGTTGGTCTCATCGACTGTATCGCCTCATTAACCCCTTAGGGCTTTTCCTTGACTTGACTATCAATCAATCTTATAATTTTTAGCCATGGATACTCTGATGTCATCCGGTATTTAAAGGATCTCCGTGAAAAAGATTTAGGGTCCAGGCTTTAGACCTGAGTCCAATAGGGTTTTAGAGGTACCTGAAAACGAGATTGATTAAGCTTTCCAAACATTAATAATGGCTTCACTTCTACCTATATTGACCTTCCATGCCTTTGATAACCAATCATCTGTTATCTCTTTTCCGCCGAGAGTGTTTAAGCGTGGCATGGCCAAGCTCCGTGAAAACGGATATCGAACAATGAGCCTGTTGGATGCTGTCGATTGTCTGCGGATGCGAAAATCTTTCCCCGAGCGATCATTGGTCATCACCTTTGATGATGGGTACCGAACCATATATGAAGTGGCATTTCCAGTATTGCAGGATTATGGTATGTGTGCCACCATTTTTCTCACGGTGGGAGAAAGAGGGATAATGATGCCTGATACTCGGCTCCCTTCTCTCAGTGGACATTCCATGCTGAGCTGGTACGAGATCCTGGAGATGCATCAATGGGGAATTGATTTTGGCGCCCATACGCTTACTCATCCAGACCTAACCTGTTTGTCTGTTGATCGAATCGAGAATGAGATTGTTGAATCAAAGGCAATCATTGAAGATGCCCTGAGCGCCCCGGTCGTCTGCTTTGCTTACCCAT
>Ga0315279_10010767_pt1 | contig 10696 bp, 10 predicted proteins | sample YL17G06_20_MG_FD_203694 | JGI IMG/M metagenome (GOLD analysis project Ga0315279, IMG submission 203694) | Sediment microbial communities from Yellowstone Lake, YNP, Wyoming, USA - YL17G06_20 | ecosystem: Environmental > Aquatic > Freshwater > Lake > Sediment | place: USA: Wyoming | collected...
ACTTCTGAGCTTTCACCAAGAAAGGTCACCCTCCCCTGATGTCAGATATAACTACAGAGCCAAAATGGGAATTGCTCTGGCAGGACTTTCACCTGCTTGCCTGGTAGTTTTATAGGCTGCACGGTCAAATCTTTATCCTTGACTTAACTAAGTTTTTATTTTTTCTACTTGCGCCAAAAGACTCTTCTCTTTCTCTTTCAAACCAGGAAGAAGATTCGTCCTAATCTGCCAAGCTCAGCCGTAAAGCTTCCTCAACAACCAAGCCATTCTCTGACCAAGGGTTTTGACCGACTGTATCCCTTCCTCGTCCTTTTCTACATCTCCCTTATCCCTACCGAGAGCGATCGCCCGGCCAACGATGAAGATCTCTTGACTCAGAAGAAAATGATTCATCGAATCGATTGCATGCATACCCCCTGACCGGCGGAGAGCAGCTACGGCAGCCCCCACCTTATTCTTATACATCCCACCGTTGGCCCGAGAAACAAAACCCGAACGGTCAATCAAGGCTTTCATCTCCGGTGTGATATCCATAAAGTAGACGGGGGACCCGAGAATAATACCCTCTGCCTTAGTCATTTTCTCAATACAATCATTCGCAAAATCACCCTTCACTGAACAGCGTTGATCCTTATTCTCGAAACACTTGTAACAAGCGATACATCCATGAATTTCCTTCTCAGAAAGGTGGACCAGTTCTGTTTCGATCCCCTCCTTCTCAAGTTCACGAAAAACATGGTTGATGAGGATAAAAGTATTGCCGTCCTTGCGAGGGCTACCGTTAAACGCAACAACTTTCATTTTGTTCTCCTCCCTTCTAATTTCTTATCTGATGTTCCAGGCTTCTCTACGAAATATTTTATTCTGATGAGGAAGTCAACATAAATTGTGAGGACGGGTAACATCTCACCTCAATTTCCTATTCTCATCTTGCTTCATTCAGATGTGCATCGTAACGATTTCAGGTTGAAATGTTCAATCGGAGGAAGAGATTCAAGAATCACGGTTCAATTCTTATTAACCAATGGGCGGACTATGATCAGGACATTCATCCGCCTAACCGGAAACAGATTACCCCATCAAATTTAGCGCCTTCCCTTGACCACTACATAAGCCGGATTGATCTCCTTCCCTGCTAAAAATGTCTCCACGCTTTCTACTGCCATCATCAGCCCGTTGATGACGGCCTCTGGGGTCAATCCTGAATTGTGAGGGGTGAAGACAACATTGGGTAATGTAGTTAATGGATGCTTAGGAGGAAGGGGTTCTTGGTCATAAGCGTCAAGCGCTGCCCCTGCAATCTTTTTTGTCCGGAGCGCTTCATAAAGCTCTCCGGGTTCAATCAATCCCGCGCGAGCTGTATTCACAAAGAAGGCTGTTGGCTTCATCAAATCGAAATCTCCTCTTTTGAAAAAGCCTCGCGTCTCATCCGTTAACCGGAGGTGAAGGCTCACTGCATCGGAGGTTTGCAGCAACTCCTCCTTTGAGACAAACCGGACACCGCTCTCCTTTGCTCGTTCGGGTGATGGATGAAATGTCCATGCGATCACCTCCATGCAGAGGCCTTTCCCCATCCTCGCCACATATCTCCCAATCGCTCCCAATCCTAAAAGGCCCAATATCTTGCCACTGAGCTGAACCATTTCTACCCTGGGCCAGTTCCCTAAACGGACTTCTCGATCCAAAAGAGGAATTTGTCGGGCAAGAGAAAGAAGGATCGCAATCGTGTGTTCGGCCACAGATAAGGCATTCGCTCCGGGTGTGTTGGTGACGGTGATTCCCTGCTCCCGGGCTGATTCCAGGTCCACATTGTCCGTTCCCGTTCCCCAGATGGATATCAACCTCAGATTTCGACAGGAGGCAAGAACCTCTGCGTTCAAATGTGTGTAGGCCCGAATGTTGATCACCACCTCGGCCTCCTTAATCCTTTCGATGAGTTCTTCCTGGGTCTTTGCCTTATCCAGGTAAATTTGAACCTCTCCGAGGGTCTTCACTTTGTCCTCTGCTTTCGTTCCCGAAATGGCCCGAGGATAATCATCTGGAATGGTGATACGATGTATCATTTTCTATTTCCTTTCGCTTTCTTAGAAGATTCCATTGTCCGGGGTGAATGGATGGAGGCGTCCTAAGATTAAAAGCGATCAACTGACTACATGGTCCCAGAAAAATTCCTTTTAACCACTGCGCGATAGACCATGATCACAAGAGTATAGATGTCGAAAATCGGCAAGTCAATCTCTTTTTGAATAGCCGCTGCGTAGGGCGGCATATTGGTACATTCGAGGACAATGGCGCCTACTTCTGGGTGTTCTGATACCATTCGTTTTGCAACTCGAACCAATTCATCTCTTGATTTGTTCACATCCAATTCCATCTCGTCATCAAGAATAACCCGTGAGAATTCCTCTTCTCCTTCAGTGCCGTAAATGATGTGTGGTATCTTATCTGCTCCCACACATGAAAGATGCTTCTGGGTCAGCGACTTGGCATGAATGGTGATAATGCCAACCTTTTGAGATTGTTTTATCATCATATAGGCGAGAGGGACTTGCATGAGACTCGAAGTGAAAACCGGTATATTCACGGCTGAGGCCATCTCCTTCTGAAATAGGGCGAGAAATCCACAATTCGTTGTGATAGCTCTCACGCCTTCTTTTTCCAACTCCTGTGCCTCTCTGATGAACTCCTCCAATAAACCCGGGGCCCCTTTTCTCACCACAAGATCCGGTGTCACTTTCTGAATGATCTTATAAAGAACGGGAAAATCCCAGGTGGTCGCATTTCCTATATCCCCTGGAATTCTTGGAAATTGCGTCTCCAACATCAGAATCCCAATAGGATACCCATATATATTTTTGCCTCCGGTTACTTTTTCCATTGAAAGCCTCCTTTCTCGCCCTCACGTAACGATCTAATGTGTTGCTGGAAAAACGGTTTTTATTAGGCTGGTCAGAAATGTCCCTGCCTGTGCCGAGGCTTCGGCAGGCAGGCAGATGCAAGTTGAGTTTTGCGAAATCCCGTTCGCGGGAGCTCCCGAAATCCTGAGGAGTGAGGCGTACTTGGTAGTACGCCGCAACGACTTGCCCCGTTAGATAGAATCCCAAGTTGAGTTTGAGCTCCATTTGGAAACGATATTGTCATTCACTCTCTTCAAAGTTAGACCCTTTATCTAACAGGGCGAGGATGAGGGGAACGCCGCAGATAGGCGTTTTTCAGCAGCCCATTAATCTTTGAAAGCCGTCAGCGATTCTTTGATCGTTTTTCCTTCTTTAAAACGCGTTAGAGCCAGGGGATCGATGTCGATGGATTCTGACTTTCCATCCCAGATGAGTTCGGCAATGGTCATCCCGGCCGCCGGTCCATGTTGAAAGCCATGCCCGCTGAATCCAACAGCCAAGATCAAGCCTTCGACCTCCGGAACCTTGCCCAAGATAGCATGATTGTCCGGTGAAATTTCATAAAGCCCAGCCCACCCTCTGTTGATTTTTGCCTTTTCGAAGGCCGGGACTCGATGCATGGCTTTTTCCGCGGTTTCAACCATCGAATCAAAATCGGTGGTCAGGTTGAAACTGGGCTTTTCGTCCTGGGGTCCGGACAAGAGGACGCACTCTCCCTCTCTGCGAAAATAGAAGTTTTGCTTGTGGTCAATCGTGAGGGGAACAGAACGTGGAATCTTATCAAAGGGATTTGTCACAAAGAGTTGACGACGAATAGGGTTTACTGGGATTTCCACCCCTGCAAGCTTCCCCACATTGGCCGCATAAGGCCCTGCAGCATTAACGACCGTGCGAGTTTCCACCCGCCCGTCTCGAGTGGTGACCGAGACAATGCGATCCCTCGACACTTCAATCGAAATGACCTCTATTTTTTCAAGAATTTTAACCCCATGTCGTCTGGCCTCTTTGGCGATGGCATTGGTAACCTCAGTTGGTCCTGCATAACCATCTGTATCACAGAACGCTCCGCCCACCACATCTTCCACATTTAGGAAAGGGCATGCCTTCTTTATCTCCTCGCGGGTCAGTAGCTTGGAAGGAACGCCGAAACGGTTCTGGAATTCAATATTTTTCTTAAAGGATTCTAATTCTTCTTCATCCCTTGCGAGGAAGAGGTATCCAATTTGATGAAACTCGGGAGAAACACCAAATTCCTCTTCAAAGTTTTGAAATACCTCAAAAGACTTCATGGCAAATTGCATGTTGACTTCGGTGGACCATTGCCTTCGGATTCCTCCTGCACAGAGCCCTGTCGAACCCATGCCGATCAGATCCTTTTCGAGGAGAACAACATTCTTTGCCCCCCTCTTTCCCAGATAGTAGGCAATGCTGACCCCAATGATCCCTCCTCCGATGATCACAATGTCAGCCGTTTTTTCCATTTTCCCGTCTTTTTCTTTATGTTATTAATCCAGCAGTTGTATAAAAACATTTCAAAAGGCTGTTGGGTGTGCTGGAAAAGCTTTATAGCGGAACCTTTTGACGTTCTGCGACTATGTTTCCAAACACATTGTAGAAGTCACCTTAAGTGATATCGCATGTTACCCATAAAACATATTAAAGAACCGCTTAGTAAAGGTTTGGAAGCATACCCAACTGCCTTTTCAATGCAACATCTGGGGTAACTCACATCTACTCCGATATCAGAGAGTCTCTGATGATGTCTCGAATATTTTCTTTAAAACCCTCCTTGGGCCCTTGTCTCTTGATCTTACCCATTTCCAAAAGATACATGTAATCAGAAACCTCGACGGCTTTAATAATGTTTTGATCAACAAGAAAAATGGTTACTCCCTGCTCTCTTACTCGTTGCAGAAAGGCGTATATTTCTGAGACCAGCTTGGGAGCCAAGCCAGCAGAGGGCTCATCCACCAGGAGAAGTTTGGGGGTGGTCATCACTTCCTTTCCAATGGCAAGCATCCGTAACTCTCCGCCGCTGAGGAAGGTGGCTTTTTTGCCTCTCTTTGCCCCAAGAACCTGAAAAAATCCGTAGATTTCTTCTAACCTTTGTTTGAGCAGCTTGCGTTCCCTTTTGAAAGTCCAAGCCCCCAGCATTAAGTTTTCCTCTACACTAAGTCGAGGGAAAGTATTGATTTCTTGTGGTACATAGCTTATCCCCAACTGCTTTAACCTAAAAGGAGAAAGGGTCTGGATTTCCCGCCCATTGAATATGATCTTTCCTCGGCTGGGATGGAGAAATCCGAAAATGGTTTTCAATAAGGTTGATTTTCCGGCTCCGTTCGGACCAATAATTCCCGTTATGCTGTCTTCTTCTATTTCGAGAGAAACGTCATTGACGATATCGATCCCCTTCACATAGCCAGAGGTAACTCCTTGAACGGATAGTTTAGAAGCCATATCTAACCTCCAAGGTAAGAATCAATTACCCGGGGATCATTGGCAACCTCTTTCATTGTTCCTTCAGAGATCAATTTGCCTGCATGAAGAACCGATATGCGACTGCATAAACGGCGAATGGTGGTCAGTTCATGAGACACAATCAGGAACGTTACCCCTTCATCTCGGTTCATTTTTTGAATCGTCTCGATCATCACATCCTTGATAACAGGATGGACTCCAGCAAAAGGCTCATCGAGTAAATAGAGGCGAAGGGGTTGTCTCATAAAACCTCGGACAATCTGGAGCAACATGCCTTGCCCCCCAGAAAGATTCCTGGCAGGTTCATTGCTCAATCTACCCAAAAGAGAAAAATCAAGAAGTTCTTTAGCCCGGTGGCTCGCTTGCCGCTTGCCCATGCCCTGGGTAAACGCAGGAATGAGCATGTTTTCGAAAACGGTCATGTCCCCGAACAAGCGCGCAACCTGGAAGGTGCGCATGATCCCCTCTTGGGTAATCTTTTCTGGCGGCAATCGGTCAATCCTTTTCCCAAAGAAATACACCCCTCCGCTGGTCGGCTTATAAACCCCGCTGATGAGGTTTATTAAGGTCGTTTTCCCAGATCCATTCGGTCCAATCAGCCCTCGAATCTCTCCTTCCTCAAGGCCTAATGAGAGATCATCCACAGCTCTCAGTTTTCCAAAGTCCTTCGCTAGATTCTCAATCTGCAGAAGCGTGCTGTTCTCTCTTCTCATTCATTTACACCTTCCCCTGCCCGCTTTCTTCTTGAAATCAACTGAGCGAACTGCCTTACGATTCCAATGGCTCCTTCATGATACAGTCGTGCAATGGCAATAACGGCTAAGGCAAAAACAACCATTCGGATCTCTCCGAATTCCCGGAATGTTTCAGTGAGGATTTCTATAAATATTGCTCCAATGACCGGCCCTGGGATACTTCGGATACCTCCAATGACGACCATGATAACGATAAGGGCCATCTCGTTGAAGTCAACCATGACAGGGGTAAGGAGTCCGTTGTAATGACCATAAAATGCCCCTGCGATACCAGCAATACCGCTTGAAATAATAAATGCAAATATTTTCCAACGCGTTGTATTTATTCCCATGACACGTGCAACCATTTCATCGTCACGGATTGCCCTCAGATAATAGCCCATTTTTGAATGATTAATGATCATGATCATGAGAATCGTCACGACAGCCAAGCCCAGGAAGAAGTAGTAGCAGGCGATGCCCCGTCCTTCTCCTAAAAACAGTTTAGGAACAGCTAACCCTAAATCGCCTCGTGTTAATTTGTATGTCATGGAGATAAAAATCCGTACGGATTCTGCAAACGCCCAGGTGGCAATCGCCAAATAGATTGCTCGCATTCTTAGACACAGCACGCCTAAGATGAAGCCCATGAGTGTGCTACTCAACAGGGCAGCCAAAATACCCATCCAGATTGGGAATCCGGAACGGGTTACCAGCAGAGCTGAGGTATAACCTCCGATCGCTGCGAAAGCATGGTGAGCCAACGAGAACTGTCCCGTATAACCCGCGATTAAATTCCAACTGGAGGCAAGAACGACATAGTAAAAGGCAATCGTAAAAACCTGCATATAATATTGACCCGTCCAAAAGGGCAAAAGGCAGACCACGAGTAAAACAGCGAGTAAAAGAGAATAGCTTTTTAATCCGCCGATCCTTGCTTCGCTGATGTTTTTCATGAGAACTCTGCCTTGTTTAACAATCCCTAACCCTTGCGATCGGGTCTTGAAACAACTGAATCTCTACTGTTTCAGAGCTATGCGACTCGTTCCCTTTCTTCGAACAGACCTGCTGGCTTTATTGCAAGGATTGCCAAGAGGAAAAGAAAGCCATAGACATCCCTGAATGAGGCGTTAAGGAAGACAGCACCAAGGCTTTCAATCAATCCAAGGAGAAGGCCGGCACATAGGACCCCGGGGATAGAACCCAGACCTGCGATCACGATAATCTCAAACCCCTTCATGGTTGCGATGCTACCGCATTTCGGATGGAGATAGAACTCAGGCGCCAAGAGTGCGCCAGCCGCAGCGGCTAAAGCGACTCCAATTCCAAAGGCGATCTGGTCGAGTCTGAAAACATCAATGCCCGCTGTCTGGATACCCATGCGGTTTTGGGCAGCTCCTTGAAAAGCTCTTCCCCACCAAGTCTTCTTTAAGAACAGATAAAAAACGGACAGGAGTACGATGGTGCCGATGAAAGCGACAAACCTGGTTCCACTGACTGGCAACGTAATAATTTGGGTGTTGTGATAGTAACCCGGGGGGGAGTAAATGAAGGGACCTGCTCCGATGACAGCCATATTCGTGAAAAGAACACCCAAAGCGATCGTGACAATCGTTGCATACTCCGTTCTTTTTTCCACAGTTCCTTCAAACATCGGTTTGATGAGTAACCATTGGACGACCATTCCAAGCAGAAATACCCCAACCATCGAAAGGATAACCCCTATATACCATTCCTTAACCCTTAGAACATGGGTAATGATGAGATATTGTAGGTAACCCCCTATCATGTAGAATTCGCCCATGGACCAGTTAATGATCCTCATGATGCCATAGATGAACGTGATACCCATCGCCATCAGAGAGTAGATCAAGCCGATGACGATCCCTGATATGATGTATTGTGAGAGAAGTGTTGAGTCGATGGTAACCACCCCGTCTCGAGAGAGGAATTTGGAAATATTTAAAGATCAAAAGGTAAAGGGGAGATGATTCAATCATCTCCCCTGAGTTAATTCAGTAGATCCTTGTTTCCAAATCTCTTTGAAACTAAGGGGAAACAAATTCCCCGGTTTTCATGTTCGGCGGCCAGAGGATTGTAGAATCTTCAATAGGTTGATCAACCTTGTTAAACTGGACGACCTGTAAAGGGGATGTATGGTTATGCCACCTGGCACCTGCCAAGCGCTTAAACTGAACAACGTCACCCTTTGCCCAAAACTCAAATTTCCCCTCTTCCAAGGCTTTGATCAGGTTCTTTGGATCATCGGACTTCGCAAGATTGATTGCCTGAGCCAGTAATACGATTTGTCCGAAGGCGTTGTAAGCCATGTAGGTTGGGATCTCGCCATATTCTTTATCAAACCTTGGTTTTAACCATTCACCTGTCTTCGATAGCCCCATCTTGGGATGGTAGTAATTAATAAACATCACGTATTGACCCATTTTCCCAAGGTTTTTCCAAAATTCTGGTCTTGCTGGCCAGTCATGGGCACCCATCATTGGAACTTGTGGGAAAAATCCAATATCGAAGGCCTGTTTGGTAATACGATAGGTTGGGTCGCCAACTCCAATGTTCAACAGGAGATCTGGCTTCCATGCCTTCAGCTTTAAGAGCTCCGGAGTCAGGTCAGCCACTTTTCTGTCAAAAACCATACCATTTATCTCAACGTCTTTTAATCCGCGTTCTTCTTTTATTAATTTTGTCGCCTCGAATAGTCCAACTCCATAGTCTGTGTTCTCAGCCAATACGGCGATCCGTTTCCATCCCTTACTCATGAAAAAATCCATCCAGGTCGAGGCCCTGTCGTAATCAATCACGTGAGTTTTAAATGTGGTGACTTGGTGCTTTTCGGTAATGATTGAAGCAGAAGCTCCAGTCGAAAAAGTTGGGATTCCATATTCCGCACCTACGTCGACCAGGGCTGTGCAAACGGAGCTGTGATACTGCCCGATCACGGCGGTCACTTTGTCTTTTGTTGCAAGCTTTCTGAAGGCAGCCACGCCTTTTTCCGGCGTTCCTGAATCATCCTCTATCACAAGTTCGATGAACCTACCTCCCAGTACACCCTTCATTTCTTCATTGACGTACTTTGCTCCGAACTTCGAACCTCTACTTATCAGTTGTCCAGCTGCAGGGTCACCTGGAGGTGAAAGAGGAGTTATAACCCCTATCTTCACTGGTTCCGCGGCCGCTGCTGGGCTTGCTAATGGACCATAAATCCAGACGAAGAAGAATACTGAGAACAGCAAAATAATGAAAGAACCCATTTTCGATTTCATAGAAACTCCCCTCCTTTTGAATAAGGATTTTTTCCACTTCCCTACCTTTTCATTTTCGTTCCTCGCCCCCTTTATCACCTCCCCTCAACTTATGAAGCAGTAATTTTTTCCTCTCGGCCTCCCGTTCTTTGAACCCCGCTTTTTATACTACGTTCTCACAGTCGTGTCAATTTATTTGTGGAACCCTGTTACGGAAGAATCATTTATGTACTTTGTGTAAAGATCATTTGTGGACAGAGGGGAGGTTGAAGGAAGAGATAGAAAGAGGCTCCGATATGAGCCATCTTAGATTCCTAAGGAAGGGGGATTTAAGGTGGCAGAGAGGAGATGTCATTACTGTGGCAGAGGGTTTCTCCCTGATCGGAGGGTGGGTGATCGTCAGAAGGCCTGTTCCATGGCATGCCAGAAACTGAGAAAGGGGGAGAACAACAGGCTGTACAGAAAGAGAAATCCGGGGTACTGGAAGAACTATTACCAGGACCATGTGAAGCCCTGGAGGCAGCGACATCCCGATTATCAGAGGCAGTGGAGGCAGAGGAAAAAGGCGGAAAAGAGGACGAATCCGGGTGAGACAAAAGCCGAGAGGCTAAGGAAAGCGATTGAATTGACAGAGAGAACTCAGTTCTATCTTCGTGAGATACAAGCCGAGATCCTTCTGAGACCCTCTGACAAAGCCTCTTTAAATGTTTCAAGCCCCGCAAGATACAAGCCGAGATAAGATGAAAGTCGAAGTGTTTCAAGAAGTTAGGAACACCTCCACAGATTGAGATATAAGTTTAGATTACTTTTTTGGAGGCTCTCATTCGATAATCATCCACAGGATGAAGGAGAGGATTCATAAGAGACTACCAGTTAAATTTGTGCAATAGGTGCTGGAGTCCTTCAATCAGCACCGGATCTCAAAGAAAGAGGCCATGGATCTATTAGGAGTCAAGAGGAGCCGCCTTCATCAGCTGCGAAGGGGGTGGTTGTTGAGTAGTAGGAAGAGGCCTTTTCGTCTTTGGCAGAGGGTGGAGAATGCGTTTCATGTGATCCCCGAAGAAGTGAGGCAATGGCTCAACCAGGAGCTTCACTACATCCAGAAGGAAGCAGAGACCTTTCGGGGGAAGTTCAATTTCGCCTTCTTGGCCGAGGAGGCCCAGAAGCGATTTGATCGTCCCTTTAGCCGCAATAGCATCACAGGGGATATGCCTTAAAGAATGGCTATTACCATGCCCTGCCTGAGGAGAAAGGGAAGGTCTATACCCGGTTTGAGACGTCAGGGCCAGGAGCCCTGTTTCAACATGACTCTTCTTATCACCTTTGG
>Ga0315279_10010768_pt1 | contig 10696 bp, 7 predicted proteins | sample YL17G06_20_MG_FD_203694 | JGI IMG/M metagenome (GOLD analysis project Ga0315279, IMG submission 203694) | Sediment microbial communities from Yellowstone Lake, YNP, Wyoming, USA - YL17G06_20 | ecosystem: Environmental > Aquatic > Freshwater > Lake > Sediment | place: USA: Wyoming | collected...
CGATGATGAAGATGATGGCGCCGCCGACGGTCACCTTGACCGGGCTGGGCATGCAGGCGCCGATGGGCTCGATGGTGGGCGGGAAGACGTTGACGAACTGCTCGCGGGCCTTGGACCACTGGGTGATGAGGTCGGTGACGGCGTCAACCTGGTCGTCCTGCACCCCGATGAGAAAGGTGACGTTGCCCTCGCGCAAGAACCCGCCGGTGCTGGCGACGTTGGTGAACTTGTAGCCGGCCTCGAGCAGGGCGTCGGTCACCTTGCGCCGGTCCTTGTCATGCACAACCGCGATGACCAGCTTCACTGTCGTCCTCCTTTGGCGAGCCGCCGCGGCGCGCGCAGGAAGTCTTCCATGACCTGCGCCACCTGGCGGAAGACTTGGTCGGGCGCGGCGTTGGCGTCGATAATCCGGATGCGCTCGCGGTGACGGCGCGCGAGCTCGCGATAGCCGGCGGCCACGCGCTCGTGGAACTCCGGCCGCTCGCGCTCCAGGCGATCCGGGACTTCGGCCAGACGCTGCCGGGCCGCTTGCGGGTCCACGTCAAGCAGCAGCGTCAGGTCGGGCTCCATGCCCCCGGTGACGAAGCGGTTCAGACGCTCCACAAACTCCAGGTCGAGCCGGCGCCCGCAGCCCTGGTAGGCCGTCGTCGAATCCGCGTAGCGCTCGCACACGACGGTGCGCCCTTCGCCGAGGGCGGGGCGGACCACCTCTTCGACGTGCTGCGCGCGGTCGGCGGCGTAGAGCATCAGCTCCGCCTCGGCGCCCACCCGCGCCCCGCCGTCCAGCAGCAGCTTGCGCAGGGTCTCGCCCAGGGCGGTCCCGCCCGGCTCGCGCGTCAGCACCACCTCGTGGCCGCGCTCGCTCAGCCACCATGCCAGCATGCGAGCCTGGGTGGTCTTGCCGGCGCCGTCCATGCCCTCCACGGTGATGAACAGCCCGCGTGCCGGGTTCTCTTCGCTCACTGCCGCGTTGCCTCGGTGTAGCTGACGGCCAGCTCGAGCTGCGCTTGGGCGGGGTCGGCCAGCGCCCGGCCGTAGCGGCCGCCGCCGCCCGCCTGCAGGGGCAGCGCGCCGTCGCGCGCAGCCACTATCAATTGCGCCAGCCGGCGCCCCACGACTTGCGTCAATTCCGCGGCTTCCGCGTGGTGCAGCACCGCCATCTCGGTCCCGAAACGGTTCAGCAGCTTGCCCAGCGCCACCGGACCCAGCTTCGGCAGGAACTGCAGCGGCACCTGGTAGCGATAGGGCGGCCGGTGCGCCGGCGGGCGCGGCTCGGCGTAATCGGCGATCTCCGCCACGCGGTCGAGCACGCCGCGCACGACTTCGGGCGACCCGCACGCGGGGCACGACAGCACGGGCGCAGGCTGGGTCTCGATGCGGTCGCAGCGCGGGCAATAGGTGCGGTGGTACTTGCCCAGGCGCGGGTCGAGGCCGAAGTTGGCGCTCACCCGGCGCCCGCCCTCGCGCCGCAGGGCGCGCAGCAGCTCTTCGTAGGTGGGCTCCTCGATTTCGAGGGCGTTGTACTCGCGCGCGATCTTGGGCAGGCTGTGGGCGTCGGAGTTGGACAGCAGGGTCTTGTCGGCCAGCTCGGCGAGGCGGTCGGCCATGAACGAGTCCGCCGACAGGCCCAGTTCGAGCGCGGGGATGGCGGCGAGCGCGCGGTCGTCGAAGATGCCGCTCAGCCGGCGCGCGCAGTTGCCGTAGATGCTCTTGTGCGGGGTGAACGAGTGCGCGGGGACGAAGACGCCGCCGCAGGAATCGGTTACCCTCCACAGCTTCTGCGCGGGCAGGCGGCAGCGCTGGGAGCTGAGGTCGAGGTTGGTGACCAGGCCGGCCATGACGCTGGCGAAGCGGCGCAGCTCTGCCAGGGAGGGGAAATAGGAAATGTGGTGGGCGCAGGAGCCGTCGGCCTCGACGGTCTCGAACTCGCAGCCCAAGATGATGGTGGTCTTGTCGCGGAAGCGCAACCCGCCGCCCGCGATTTCCACCATGTCGCCGCCGGCGATGAGGGCCTCGATGTCGGCCAGCACCTGGGGCGAAGCGCAGTCCACCACGCCGGCGATCTCGATGCCCTTGCGCTGCGCGCACTCGCGGGCGATATTGGCGAAGGTGAGGTCGCGGGCGGCGGTGATCTTGACGGGCCTGCCGGCGGGGGGCCAGGTGCCGTCGGGGGCGTCCGGCTGCCCGGGGCCGGCGGTGAAGCGCCCGCCGAAGGCGCGGCCGATGTGAATATGCAGGTCGGCGAAAACCGTGCGCATGTGGCGCCCGTCCCTCCGCGCGTCCTATTCGCCGCGGCGGGCGCCGAACCTGCGGGAGCTGGAGGCGGCGCCTGGGCCGCCCCGGGTGGACGGTCCCACCCCTGACTACGACCGCAGGGGTGGGAATCAGTTTGGTGGGGCAGGCGTCCCGCCTGCCCACACAAGGCCGAGCGCAGTCGCAGCCGAGACGGCTGCGCCACCAAGGGGAGGCGACCGCGCGATTCTTCGTGCATTCCCACTCTCCGCAGACACACCCGACCGCTGTTGACGCCGCCACCTCGGAATGATACACTGCGACGGCAGCGCCCTCGTCGGCCATGTTGTTGCCGTTGGTGGATTTTCGCCGGCAGCTAGGTGTGACGGCGCAGGCGTCGTAGGGCAGAAACTTGCCTTCTGCCCTTTTGGGTCGTGGGGGCAGGAGGCCAGGCTCCACAGGCGCCCAAGGCTCCTGCCCTACGGGCCAGAGGCACACGGTGCGTCGCCGCGCCACGCACGTGGGTGAGGCTGATCGCCGGCTTTCTCGTCATTCCGGCGCCAACCGATGACGGAGGGTCCGCGTATGTACGATCCGGGACTCGTGTTGGGACTGCTAGTGCTGGCGCTGTTGGCTGCCTTCCCCGTGTACGTGCTCCTGCGTCTGGCGGCACTCAATCGCGCAGTCAACGAGCTCAGGGAGCTGCTGTGGCGGAGCTCGCTTGGCGAGGAATGGGCAAAGCCGGAGGAAGCAGCGCTGCCGCGGCCGATCCCGGCTCCCCCGACAGCGGTTGTGAGGCCCCCGTCGGTCACCGCGCCTGAGCCGCCACGCGGGCCACCAGTGCCGGCCTCGCCGGTGCAGCCCGCGGCTGCGATGCCTGCTGCTGCGGCGGCCGCGGGGCCGTCGCCGCCGACTCCACCCTCGCCGCCGGCACAAGCGGCGACCCCGGGTGCTTCGCGCCCGGACATGGAATCCATCCTGGGTGCGAACTGGCTGAGCAAGCTGGGTGTGGCCGCCATCGCGATCGCCGTCGCCTTTTTCTTCAAGTATGCGTTCGACGCGGGGTGGATTGGGCCCACCGCCCGCGTGACCGTCGGCCTGATTACCGCAGCAGTCATGTTGGGGTTGGGACAGATGCTGCTGGCCAGGCCGACCTACCGCGCCTACGCCCAGGTGCTGGCATCGGGCGGGATCATCGTCCTGTTTCTATCCATCTACGCCGCGTACAGCTTCTACAACCTGATCGGCTTCGGCATCGCCTTCGCGGTGCTGGCGGCAGCCGCGCTGGCAGCCTCGGCTCTAGCGGTGGCGAACAACACCGAGGGGGTGGCCCTGCTGTGCATCGCGGGTGCGTTTGCCACCCCTGTGCTGATCCGGCAAGCCGGCGCCGGCCCGGGCGATCTGCTCCGCCTGTATGCCTATCTCGCCGGCCTCAACGTGTGGAGCACAGTCCTCGCCATGTATCGCCCCTGGTACTCCTTAACCGCCCTCTCCTTTGGCGCGACATGGTTGCTGTTCTTCGGCGCGGGCCGTCTGGCGGGGCCCAACCACGTGCTGGTCGAGGCGTTCGCCGGCCTCTTCTTGTTCTTCGCCTGCTATGGCGGCTTCGCCGCGTTGCGCGCTGAGCCGAAGCCCGCGCCCGGGACGCCAGGCACGGGCGTCGCCCTTATCCTCGTCGGCTGCCTTGCATTCGCCATCGCCAGTGACCTCATCTTGGCTGATGTGGAAGCCCTGGGGCTGCCGGGGCTGGTGTTTGCCGGCGCATTCGTCGCACTGCTGCTGAGCGTGATGGGCCTGGCCCTGCCTCGCCTTGGTCCACCTGATAGTGCCATGCGCCAGACCTTCGGGTACCTGGCGGGGGGAGCGCTGGTGCTGCTGATCGGGATCAGTGCGGCGGCGGCGCGGCCGGTCAGCGCCGCGCAGGCGCCGTCGGCTTTCCTTTTCGGCCTGGTCAGCTACGTTGCTTTTCTCGCCGTCGCGGTGCACCTCCGCCGCGCACGCGGGTGGGAGGGCCCGGCCATATTCCTGGCCTGCGTCAACGCCGTCACTCACTTGATCGTCAGCTTGCACGCGCTTGCGCCACTGCGCGTGTGGGGCGTCAACGCCGCCCCTTTGTGGCTGCCGCTCGCAGGGTGCATCACACTCGGGGCCCTGTGGCTGGCCGGGAGACAGCGGCGCGAGGAGCACTACTTCCCGGTGGCGGTCATGATCATCGCCCAGGCGTTCCCGCTGTGTGCGCTCTTGACGGCGCTCATTGCCGCGGCTCACTGGCCGGCGGCCCGCGCGAGCGCGCTATTCTTCGGCGAGTTCTTGGTTGTCTCCGGCGCGTGGATCGGACTGCGCCGGTTCACCGCGGTGCCGGCTCTACGCGGGGACTTGGCGGCAGCCTTGGGCAACGCGGCAGTGTTCTTCGGCCTGCTGGCCACCGCGGCGCGGCTGCAGTCCTACCAGGGGCTCGTGCTGCTGTGCGGGTACGCCATCGCCATGGCAGTCTATCACGCGCTGGTCGGCGGGGTGGTGCTGCGCCGAGCCCGGGATGACACAGTCCGTGGCTTCATCTACCTGGGCCTGGCGCTTACCTTCCTGACGATTGCCGTTCCGCTGCAGCTCAAGGCGAGCCACATCACGACGCTGACCTGGTCAGTGGAGAGCGCGGTGCTGGTGTGGATCGGCCTCGCGGTCGCCGACCGCCGGGTGCGCTGGTATGGCATCGTGCTGCTGTCCATTGTGGCGGCCAAGGCCCTTCTGCTGGACCTCGCGACCCCGGAGCACTTCCGCCTGCTCCTCAACCCGCGCATCCTCTCCGGGGCCTCGGTGGTGGCGGCCTCGTATGTTTCGGCCTGGCTGCTGTGGCGCAAGCGCGAGGTTGTCACCGCCGACGAGCGCGCCCTGCCCGCAATCCTGTCCCTGCTGGCCAATGCATTGACCCTCATCTTCGCGAGCCTGGACCTGTGGGACTACTTCGGGCGGGGCGAAGCGCTCGCCGGGCGCAGCGCCCAGCAGCTATCGCTTTCCGTCTTCTGGAGCATTTACGCTCTCGCCGCCGTGTCCGTGGGCATCTGGCGACGCATCAAGCCGGTGCGACTGTTCGCGATGGGTCTGCTCTATCTCTCCATCGGCAAAGTGTTTCTCTTCGACCTGCGCTTCCTGGAGCAGCCCTATCGCATCGTCTCCTTCTTCGGCCTGGGGGTAATCCTGCTGGTTGTGAGCCTGCTCTACACGCGTTTTGAGGGGCATCTGAATGAACAGAGCCGTGATCCTGGCGGTGGCGGCGGCGGTGGTGGCGGTGGCGGTGGCGGCGGGGCCCGCACAGGCGGACCTGCCGCGCGGTGAATGGCGCACCACCCGTCCGATCACACTGCCGCGGATGTCAGCGCCCGGTCTGGTTGGCCTCCCGCTCGACGCCGAGGCCCTGGCGGTCAAGTCATTATCCGAGTACCGGGTCGTCCGCGATGGCCGCGCCGAGGTGCCATACCGGATGGTGCTGGAGGAAGGCCAGAAGGAGACGGGCACCTTTCCCGTGGTCCTGATGTCGCAGGGCATCCTGGGCGGGCAGCAGCTGCAGGCAACGGCGCATCTAGACGCGGCCGCGCCACCAGCCAACCGCGTGCAACTGCGGCTGCGCGGCGACAACTTCCGCTGCCGGGCGCGCGTGGAGGGCAGCCGCGACCGCGCCCAGTGGTGGCTGCTGACGAAAGACGGGCTCGTCTATCGCCACGAGGGAAGCTTCGAGCGGACGCAGGTAGCCATGCCCGTCAACGACTATCGCTTCCTGCGGGTCACGCTGTCCCGGCTCGAGGGGAAGCTCCCCGCGCTGGAAGGGGTCGTAGTCGGCGCCGAGGTGACCATCCCTCGCAGGTTGGTGACGGTGCCGGCCACGCTCTCGCGGCGCGAGGATGGGCGGCGCCACCGCACCGTCTTCACCGTCGACATCGGCCGGCTGAGCCGCGACTTGGCGGAGCTGGAATTCGAGGTCAAGGAGACGACCTTCGACCGCCCGGTCACGATCGAAGCGGCCCAGGCAGGGCGGAAGTATGAGTGGATGGGAGGCGGGGCCGTGCGCCGCGTGGCGGCCGGCCAGAAGGTGACCGTTCCGCTCCCTGTACGGGACGCACGGCGGCTGCGCATCTATGTTCTCAACGGCGACGATCGCCCACTAACCGTGCGCGGGATAACCCTGCGGCGAGTGCGCCGCGGCCTCGTGTTCTCGGCGGATCCCGCCCACACCTACGAGTTGTGGTACGGCCGCCCGGACGCGCCCTGGCCGAACTACGAGATCCAGCGCCTGCCTCTCATCACGCCGCCGGGGCAGCTGGCTTCCGCCGCGCTCGGGGAAGCGCACACGCTACCGGTCAAGCCGCCCCCACCGCCTCCGTGGAGCGAACGCCACCGTGCGGTCTTCTGGGGCATGCTGACGGTGGTGATCGTCCTGCTCGGCGTCCTGATCGTGCGCGCCATGCGCGGGGTGAAGGCCTCTCCGCAGGGGTAACCGACACCGCGAGTCCGCCGCCGCCGTTGGGCGCTGCGCGGTCAGTGAGTTCTTCCTCGCCTGCCTGCAGCGCGGGACGCTGTACCCGGTTGTCGTTTGCCGCATGCCCGTGGGGCAGCGGTAATCCATCTCGCCTCGCGCGGGGTGCTGTGACATGCGCGCCGGTTGCAGTCGGGCGAGACGGTCCTGTCGCGTCCTCCGGCGACCGCAGCGGACGAATATAGGATAGTTCTTCTCGGCAGATGAGCCGAAAGCGAAGTTCCTTGCGCCAGCGGCTCTCGCCTTCAACGATGCCAAGAGTGCTGCAGCCCCGGCCAAAGGTATAGGCCTACAAGTAAACCCGCGAGGAAAGCCAGTAGCATCAGTATGGGCACGGCCGCTCGCCAAGCCTGTCCTGCCATGCGACACCTCCACTTATGTCCGATGCACCGTCTGCAAGCAACCTATTGAATCTCGCGTAATAGAGTTACCGCATTGGGTAGAGCTGAGAGTGTTTGAGAAAAGCAAGAGGCAAGTCGTTTCTGCGCCGCACCCGCCGCGCCCCGCGCTGCACTTGCGCCGCCAGCCAGTCGCCGGCGTTGTAGCTGTAAGTGGTGCTGCGGTTGTTGGCGTCGTCGCCCCACGCATTCAAGCCGAATTAAGTCGTGTGTCCCCGGACTTGCCTCAGCATCACTGGCGACGCATACCGATGTTGCGACCTTCCGGCGCCGTACTTGTGTCCCGCGACTGGATCGCCTTTAGCAATTCTCGCGCGAGATCGGGCCGGTTGGTCTTCAGGAACGTATACTCCCGCAGAGCGCGTTCGCGGTCCCCCAGCATGAGATAGGCCTTACCAAGGCCGAGATGCGCATCTGCCTTGGTCGGGTCGAGTTGGATGGACCTATTGTACTCGTCTCGTGCCTGTGGCCATAGCCTAAGATGTGCATAGCTTAGGGCGAGGCCGTAATGAGCCCCCGCCAGGTCAGAGTCCAGGCGGACTGCACGGCGAAAGGCGTTGATAGCGTCGCGCGACCGACCCAAGAAGACATATGTTCCCCCCAGGCTAACGTACGTTTCAGCATCGTTCGGATTTAGTCGGACCGCTTTCCGGCACGCACCAAGGGCATGGTCGTACCGCCCCAACCAGTTATACGTCTGACACAGCCCAAGGTAGGAGTCGGCGTGATGTGGCTCAAGACGAATAGCGTTTTTGTAAGCTCTGGCCGCCTGCTCAAACCTGCCTGCTGTCTGGTAGGCCACCCCCAGGCGATATTGCACCTGCCAGTCGTTGGGGTCCAAGCGGACGGCTCGCTGGAGATCCTGCAAGGTTCTGCCGTGAAGCTGCATATTGTGGTACGTAGCGGCCCAAGGTCTAAGGATTACCGCCTCCACAAAGGCGATGATCCCCAGTATACACATGCCGAAGACGGCGAGCCTGCGGAGCCAGTCGATACCAGAGCGAGCCCGCCTGGAGCGTAACCAGGCAGTATAAAAGAGCGCAACACCGGTGCTGCCGAGGGTCAGCCCGAGAAAGTAAGCGACTGCCCTCAGCGGAGCGCTGAGACGCATGCTGTGCGATGCACGCCAAAGGAGATGACTTGGTAGCACAAGCAAGAGCGCCGCGACATACGGTACCGTAGCTGCCGCATAGCGGGTTCTGTGTTTCAGAGCGACGATTAGGCCGGCACCCACCAGGAGCACAACCGTCAAGTCAGTCCAGAAACTGCTAAACGCCGACGTGAGACTATGCACGATGCTACCACTCACGGCGGTATATCCTCCAGTTCCCTGAAACCGTGGTCGATGCAGAAGCCGATGGCGACGGGGTCAACCTGACTGCACTATATGGTATCACGGGCGGCTGTCAAGCGCCAATGAGCCGTGGTCGCTGCACGCGGCCCTTGCTCTGGTTCGCCTGAACGCTCAATGGCGCTAGTTCTCAGCGACGTACGCCCCCGTGCACATGGGACTGCGCCGGATGCGCGCAAGCGAACAGATTCGGTCTCAATCAGGCTTGACACACACGGGCTGTCCCAAATCAAACTCCACATCCTATCGGCCTCCTCCGCGCCCATGGGCATGTTCGCCTATGGCCCTCTGCTAACCTCGCACCGGTTAGACCAAGTAAGCCCTGCCATCTGCATCCTATCCGATGACTGCCTCGGCGGCCCACAGCACTGGCGGTGTTAGCGCGCTTGTCTGCGGGCGGTTGGTGTGCTATACTCAGGCGCGTTTGCAGACCCCAATCTTCAGGGAGCCAGCCCATGCGCGCGAAGGAATCGCTTGTGGCGCGACGCCGGATGAGCACAGCCCCGGTGGTGGCAGCCGCGGCGCTGGCGGCGGCATTCGCGCTGCCCGCTTGCGGCGCCGATTGGCCCGCATACCGGGGTGGGCCGCACAACCTCAACTACACCGCCGAGGCCTTCACCCCGCCGTTCAGCCTGGTGTGGAGGTTCACGACCGAGGCCGCAAAGAAGCGCGTGCCCCCGGCGGTCGTGGGCAACCGCGTGTTCCTGGCAGCGGGGCGCATGATGTATGCTCTCGACGGCGTAACCGGCGCGCGCGTGTGGCAGTACGACGCCGGAGCCAACATCCTCTCTCCCCCCGCCTGCGCGCAGGGCAAGGTTTTCTTCGGCGCGGATAACGGCAAGGTCATCGCCCTCAACGCCGACAGCGGCGCGGAGGCGTGGGCGGTATCTACGTCGCGCTACGTGCGCGCGGCGCCGGTGGTGGTGGAGGGCGTGGTTTACGCCGCGGCGCTCGACCGGCAAGTGATGGCGATTGACGCCGCCACCGGCGCGCTGAGGTGGACGGCGCGGGTCACCGACGAGGTGTGGGGAACGCCCGCCGTGCGCGGCGGCATGGTCTATGTGCCCACCGCGGACGGGCAGGTATTCGTGCTGGACGCGGGCGACGGGCGCACCCGCACGCAGGTGACGCTGCCGCGGCGCCGCGCGCTGCTGCACGCGGCGGTGGTGAGCGACGATGGAATGTACATCGCGGGGCGCGCGGACCTGCGGGCGCTGGGGCTGCGCGGCGCACCGAGATGGGAGCGGAGCTACGACGCGTTCGTGGCGGGCGCGCCGGCGTTCGCCGACGGGCGGCTGTACGTCGCACTGATCAATGGGCGAGTGCAGGCCCTGGACGCACAGAAGGGCAGCGTGCTGTGGAGCTTCGATTTCAAGGTCCCGATGTCGTCGCCGCCAACGGTGGCGGGCGACGTCGTGGTGGTGGGCGCGGCGGGAGGCACGGTATACGCGCTGGACGCGGTGACAGGGAAACCGCGCTGGCGCTACCTGGCGCGTCCGCCGGGCCTGGTCGCCGGGGTGGAGGCCAGCTTCGACCTCGTCGCGCCGGCGGTATACAGCGGCGGTTCGCTTTATCTCATGTGGGACGACGGGAGCCTGGCGCGCTTTGACGACGCGTGGCCGGATCCGGCGCCCCCGACCATCAGGCTGCTGACGCCGGAGTCCGATCGCGTCACCGGCACCGACCTGCCGAAGCTGATCGGCGCGCAAGTGTTCGACCAGGAAAGCGGCCTCGATGCCTCCAGCCTCGAGATGATGTTCGATGACACCAAGGTCGAGGCCGACTACGATCCCTACACCGGCTACTTCACCCACACGATCAGCAAGGACAGCCCCTTGAGCCACGCGCTTACGCCGGGGTGGCACACGGTGAAGGTGAGCGCGCGCGACCAGCGCGGCAACAGCGCGTCCAAGTTGTGGCGGTTCGTGGCGACGCCCGGGGGCGAGGCGGAAGGGGCGGGCCCGGCCGAGCAGCCCGAGCAGCCCGGGGCGCCCGCTGAACCGCCGGCAGTGCAGCCGCCGGCGCTGCCGCCCTACCAGCCGCCGACGTGGGCTCCGCCGACGGGGCCCGGACAGCCGTCGGGCGAAGAGCAGCAGGGGCACTCCGAGGACCAGGGCCCGGTGCAGGAGGAGACAGCCAAGTAGGCCGGTCGCGGCGCCCGGAGTTTTGGTCGCCTCGACGGATGAA
>Ga0315279_10010770_pt1 | contig 10696 bp, 12 predicted proteins | sample YL17G06_20_MG_FD_203694 | JGI IMG/M metagenome (GOLD analysis project Ga0315279, IMG submission 203694) | Sediment microbial communities from Yellowstone Lake, YNP, Wyoming, USA - YL17G06_20 | ecosystem: Environmental > Aquatic > Freshwater > Lake > Sediment | place: USA: Wyoming | collected...
TAACCTTGCCAAATGCTTCAGACTCCCGCGGGAATGCGAGAGACCCCTCATCTCCTATTTGAATGAGGCCACCACTCTATCATTGGTGTTTGATTCTTGTCAAGCGATGAGGGAAGAGGGTTCATGCAAGGGGAGAAAACGTCAGGTGTCTCCAGTTGCGGCGTAGGCCTTCGTGGGTTCGAATCCCACCCCCCGCACTTTGCACTGAACCCGTGTTGCGGACATGATACTGGGGAATAGCAGCGAGTCTACTATCTCACAGGAGCTCAGGATTCTCAGTTCTCATGTCTCTTCCAAACAGCGACGACTGCGGCTGCTGCGATGACTCCAAACAACGCCACATATGGTGCGAAGATGGTGAGCTTGTTCACTGGCTCGATAAAGCCCCCCTGATTTGGCGAGAGAGACTACTCAAAGAAGAGCCGACTGGATATGTGCCGACACTGACAAGGTGAGTCAGTAAGCTGAGGGGTCGGCTTTCATGAATTCTCTGATAATTGTGGTTGCATAGGCCCCAGCAGGCAATGAGAACTCGAAGGTGACCATTCTCTCGGTCCCTTCACCGTACTTCCCCTGAACTGCGAAATGGGGGCGAACGTCGACTGAAGCTTCGCGATTTGCTCCTTCGGAGCTGAGTTCTGGAATAGCACGAACGTAGAAATCTCTTGGAGTCACGCATTCGCGATCCAGAATGGCCTTCGCAATCTCACGCTGCGGGCTGTCGCCAATTTCGGTTCTGAATCCGATCAGCGGAAGAAACGAATTCCTTATTTCCAGTCTAGCCTCGATGACCGTGCTCAAGATCCTGTTGAAGAGATGTGACTGGTAGGCTTGCACCAACAATCTCCCTAGCTTCTTGGGAAGCTTTCGTATCGCACCAACGTAGTCTCCGCAGTTCTTAACCAAGGCGCCTAGCATTGCTCGTTCGTAGGTGAGCCTTCTCGGGTAGAGCTCTAGAGCCCTGCGGAAGTCCCGGGTTTGCTCAAGATACTGCCTAGCCTGCTTTGCGTCCTCTCTCTCGCTTGCGCAGGGGTTACCTAGGTAGCTCATCACGGCTCCCTCCACGTCACCTTGGACCAGTTTCTTGCCCACCAGGTGCGTGTTTGGTCTGATCGTTCCGAACCGTTGGTAGCCATAGTAGTTTGGAACCCCGCTTGAATCAATCTGTTCGCGAGTCTCTTGCAGTGTCTCATCAAGTCGTTCTATTGGCAAACTGGGATCTCTAACTACTATTCGGAATCGGTTTCCTTCCAAGTCCCCTAGGCACAATCTGGAGTCTGAGACTCCAAGATCGGAGAGTCGAATTCCCTCGATTCTGACCCCCATGAGTCTATCTGGTTTGACGCGCCATACCGCAACTCGCTGCCGGGTGAGAGCTCTTTTGTCCTTGCTGCCGGCGTAGCCGAATCTCGTTGATGAGACACCTAAGGATCTTGCGATGCTCCTGACTGCCGCGATGGTTTCCCAATTACTCTTCTCGAGCGTGAAATGAAGATAGTCGCCTTCCTTGCAGGCAGGAAACGTTTTGGGCAATTCCTCGACAAAAAAATCCTCACTGTGCCGGCGAAGTCTTCCGCCGATGCCTGATGTATTCGTTATGAAGTACTGCAATCCAAGCATGTGATCGAGCGAATAAGGGCTCACGATGACGGCTCTACAAATAGCCAGGGTCTGTCTCCCTCAAAGATTCTTCAGTGTTGGAGCTAAGTGACATCCCATCCCTTCAGCCTCTGTGAGCGAGCCCAGAGCTGCCGACGTAGGGTTAGTAGCGCCAAATCCTTGGCTTTCGCCTCAAGCATTACATCGGCGCTTCTTGAGGGCAGCACTTTCAGGAATCGCAAGAAGTCTTGGAAATCGATCATGTCCGCGTGCGATCCCGCTCTCGAACCACGCCTCTGCGTTGAATAGTGAAATTCGGGTCTGCCATCACTCACCAACCAGCTCTCGCAGACCCTGGTCAGTATTTCCCTGTTAGGAAACTGTCCTGAAAGTGCGGTCTGGTGAAGGTAATCAAAGACCATTGGGATGCCCAGTGTCTCACACAGCAACAGAGCGTCTTCGGCTCCGTAGCTACGCTCGTCGTTCTCAAGTACCAAGCGAGACAGCACGTTCTTCGGGAGAGTCTCAGACTGTGTACTGAATCGGCGCATTGAGGCGTTTCGATCACCGTACACTCCGCCGATGTGTAGGATTATCTTGTGTTTCGAGTCCACACTCAACTGGTCCAGGAAATCGGCATGATAGCTAAGTTCTGCTTTGGCGGCCCTGACGACTGATCTGTGAGGAGAGTTCAGTACAACGTATTGGCCGGGATGCATTGAGACACGCATATTCCTGCTTTTGATGAATCTCCCGATCTCAGCAAGTTCCTGAGCCAGCACTTTTTCCCAAGGCCATTGAACTTTTGGGTGTGAGGCCAGAGGTATCACGCCCGAAGATATACGAAAGAATCTGATCCTCTGTGACATGTTCCAATGTAGGACTCTAGAGAGACCTTCGAGGTTAGCACGAGTTAGTGCCTCAAGCCGGACACGAGTAGCGTTGCGCAAGCGGCATGTTCTACTGGTTAGACCGTGCCTACCGAGACTAAGGTTCACGCAAGCATAGCCTAGACGAATGCGGCTCAACTTACTCTCCGGCAAGGGCATTCCTGTGTGGCTTGAATCGTTGGATATAAACAGAAGAACATGATCTCACTTTTATGGTAATACTAGATCAGGAACTGGCGAAAGCCACGATGGAAAGGAGCCGCTGAATGGAGGAGTCGAAGCAAATGGGAAGCCATCCGAAACCGAATGTGGTCGTGAGCAAATGCCTGGAATTTGAACCGTGCAGATACAACGGTCAGCTAATACAGGATGCTTTCGTCAGGAAGTTGGAGAAACATGTGAACTTTACCCCTGTATGCCCTGAAGTTGCAATTGGTCTCGGAGTTCCTCGTTTCCCAATAAGAATCATATCTCCGAAGAAACGGAGACTGATCCAACCTGCAACCGGCAAAGACGTCACAGACGATATGAACAGATTCTCCGAAGAGTTTCTCTCCTCGTTGAATGAAGTCGACGGTTTCATATTGAAGTTCCGTTCTCCCTCATGCGGATTCAAGGATGTCCGGATCTACGAGAAAAGCGACAAGTCACCGGCAGTGGATAAGGGTGCAGGGTTCTTCGGCGATTCTGTTCTCCAGCGCTTCAAGGGTCTCGCTCTCGAGGATGAAGGCAGACTGAGGAGTCTGAAGATTCGAGAACACTTCCTCACGAAGCTCTTCACTCTCGCCAAGTTCCAAGCTATGAAGAGGTCAGCTGAAGTACGTGAGCTAGTACGCTTCCACACAGAGAGCAAGCTAATGCTGATGGCATATAGCCAGAAGGAGTTGAAAGTGCTTGGAAACGTGGTTGCCAATCATGACAAGCGACCATTGTCCAACGTTTTGGCCAATTACGAGGATCATCTGCAAAAGGCTATGGAGAGCCCACCGAAGCGCACGTCCAACATCAATGTCTTCATGCATATCCTCGGCTACTTCTCTAACGAGCTTTCAAAGAGCGAAAAACAGTTCTTCTTAGAGACTCTTGACCTCTATCGGGAAGGGAGGGTTCCCTTCACATCCGCTCTGAGTCTAGCCAAATCTTGGGCAGTAAGATTCCAAAACCAGTACTTGCTGAGTCAGTCGTTCTTTGATCCATATCCTAGTGACTTGATGGAATGGAGCGATGCGGGAAGACCTATCGAACTCTGAAAGAGCGCATGCTCTGAATGAAAAGCCCTTAACAGGAGATAAAACAGAGAGATGGTTTCAAGTCCTTTGCTGCAGCGCTTGCCTTCGGTACAAGGAGACTCATTGTCCTGACAAAGAATTTGGTTCCTAGAGCACCTTGCTGGCAAGCCCGTCGTGCTACTGGTCGCCTACCGCCGTGATACCCAGGAAGATGTTGATCGCTGGTTGCAGTTTCTCGCGAACGACTGGCCTAGAGTTACACGCTACGAGGTTCCTACAGTTGCAGGCGTAATCTGGCGGCCGTTGGCGGGCTGGATCGACTCGGGGATGCGGGGCGGGGTGCCGGAGAACAAGTGGTCTAGCGTAGTTACGATGTATGGAGGAGACGCGACGAGACTACGAGACTTCCTCGGCGACTACGGGGGTCCCTCTGCGCATGTAGTAGTCTTGGATGCGAACGGCGTAGTTGCGTGGTTCAATGCAGAGGGATACTCCGATGAAAGGGCACGCGAGTTCTCCGGCGTTCTTCGAAGGCTAACAGGCTAGACTGGCCGAGGCAGCTGGCTGTTCTGTCATTCTGCCTTCTTCAGTTCGTCCAAGAAGCGTTTGCGTAACTTTGCGACCTTGGGCGCAATTATCACGCGGCAATATGCCTGATCGGGATTTCGTTTGAAGTACTCTTGATGGTAGCTTTCAGCCGGGTAGAATCTCTCGAACGGTGTCACTTCGGTTACGATTGGACGATCCCAGACTCTTGACGCCTCAAGCTCACCAATCAACTGCTCCGCAGTCGCTTTTTGCTCAGGGCTGTGATAGAAGATTGCTGATCGGTACTGCGTTCCCACGTCAGGACCCTGGCGGTTCAATGTTGTCGGATCGTGTATCGTGAAGAACACTTGTAGGATTTGTTTGAATGAGATGATCTTCGAGTCGAAAGTGATTTGGACAACCTCGGCGTGGCCAGTCGTTCCTGTGCAGACCATTTCGTAGGACGGGTTCGGTACACTACCGCCAGAGTAACCCGAAACCACCTCCTTAACACCTCTCAGTTCGTCATAAATGGCCTCCAAACACCAGAAGCACCCGGCAGCCAAAGTCGCGATCTCTCTACCTTGAGGCTGCGATGTTGTCTGTGATTGCACTACCTGCATATGCTCTTCCTTCGCGTTCTATGCCCACACACATGTTTCATCGCTGCATAAATGCAACCCGCAGACTTGCAGTTATCTTGCGGAACTGGAAGGTATCAATCGGCTCACTTGAGATCTTATTAGCTGCATCTTTGTGGTGATTTACTCATGTCATTGAGGATCAATTTGATAGTGTACCAGACAGGGCAGGGCCAAGTTTGCTGATGATAGGTTTACTCGTAATTGCCAGCTGCATGTGTCTACTTCTTGCCAACGTAAATCCCATAGCCGAAGTAATCGTCATGCTCCTTGAAGAATTTGTCAATCGTTTTCATTCGTTTTCTTACGCTGCTATTGGTCAGGTACTTGAACATGATCTTGCAAGCATTTGCCAAACCTTCATCAGCCAGCATACCCCGCATGCCGTGAAACTCTTGTGAATAATCAAAAGTCTGTAGTTCTTTAACGCCAGATTCATTAAACAGCTTCTTCCAGTTTTCAAATGTCTCGACTCCCAGCATACAATAGGCACAGATTACATTTGATACGCCGTCTAGAAACTCTCTAGTTGGCTGCTTTTTCCAGCTTAGTTCGAGCCAACCGATGTATCCACCCGGCTTTGTAACTCGTAATGCTTCCTGTATTGCCTTTTTCTTGTCTCCAAGGAGGATAAGCACTGCTTGCCCTACAGCCCGATCAAATTCACCATCGGCAAAAGGCATATTCAAGGCGTCACCTACCCGAAAACTGACCTTGTGCTCTAATCCTTTTCTTTTGGCAAGAGTGGTCGCTTGGCGCAAAAGGTCTTCGGAGAGGTCCAAGCCGACTACGTTACACCCGTATTTCTGAGCAAGAAGAACCGATGTTGTACCTTTACCGCAACCGATGTCCAATAATCTCGAACTTTTGTCTATATGACAGGATCTAAGCAATCTATGTGTAGCTTCGAAGCCTCCAGGGTGAATTACAGTCAATCCAACATGATTCGCCATGAAGTCAAAGATATCACATTGGGCAACAGAACATTTTGTATCTTCAGCACGTTCTCTCTTTGCCATGAATCAATTTCCTCCTTTGAAATTAATAAAAGCTACCTGACAAGTTGGTTCCTAACCTATTTACAGCGGGGGTTAGCTACTCCTCTGATTGGGGAGAGAACATGATGGACTTGCCACTACAACTCATTGTGTTCAGTATTCCATCGCTAGTATATGTTGCTGTGCGCAGGCGGCGTGGGGCGAAATGGAACGAAGTTCTTGGGAGAATCGGCTGGCAAGGTAGCCGACCTATCTACTTTCTGTGGAGTTTGGGCGCGATGATTATCGTAGGAGGGCTGGGATGGTTGGCCTTCCAGGCAGTATCTTCGGAAGTCTTGCTAGACCCCAATATCAGCACTATTGACTACGCGGGTTGGACGTTAAGTGTAACTTCTTTTCTTTTGGCATGGTTGCGAGAGGCAGTTTACGTTGCTCTTGGAGAAGAGATCTTCTTTCGTGGATTTCTGGGCGGCTGGTTGGTTCGGCGGCTTGGCTTTGCAATCGGCAACGCCGTACAGGCATTGGTTTTTCTCTTGCCACACCTGCTCCTGCTTCTTGTTAGCCAAAGTTTGTGGCCTATCATCATAGTACAGCTAATTGCGGGTTGGCTACTTGGATGGTTGAGGTATCGCTCGAATAGTATATTGCCTGGATGGTTAGCGCACAGTCTCACTAATGCATTTGGAGCTTTAGCAGCAATGAGATAGTGCCGGGTCATAATATTGAGCCGCCCAACATCTGGGTGAAGCCGACCGCATGGCCGTGTCAACTGGGCTGGTGAGCAGAAACCTTCCACAATTCCTCGACGCTGTACGTAAGAATGGACAGATGGATCAGATTCGACGAACGATTCCAGAAGCGGAAGCGCACGCCAAGAAATTGCATAGAATGAAGAAGATTGAAGGAGAACAGGACACGAAATGGGAGGATGTACAACGAGAACGCGAGGAATGGAACGTAGCTTGGAACGTAGCTTCTCGCGACAAGATCTGCCCTGACGAGGTCTGCTAGGAGTCTGGCGTCTAGCTTGTCGGTTTTGATCTTGGCTTCAGCGATGACGCGGGTCTTCTTTGGGTTGGTCAGTATGACGTCGATGTTGGCCTCCTCGTCGAGTCGGTCGTAGAGTTTGACCCAGAGGTTGCCGGTGGATTCCATCGCTACTTTGGCTTCGCCATGCTTCTTGAGGATCGTGGCGAGTCTGCTGGCGCCTTCCTGGTTGTTCGGAAATCTGAGTTCTTCCACTATGCTGCCTCGTTCGTCTTTGAGGCAGGCTTGACAGATTCTTTTATGCACGTCTACTCCAACATTTATCATGGGGGTTTCCTTGGCCTCCTGTGATTGGTTGGCCTACAGGCGACATGCACCAATTCGGGCTTCCACGGTATGTGGCGCCCAATTCTTCAGTCCCGTCGAGAGGTAGCCCAGTCACCACTCGAGCCTTCCGTGGGCTCAGCGGCCGCGCGGGCTTGGCCAACCATTCACAACCAAACCTCGCAAACAAGAAAGAAGAAACGTTCCCATCGGAGCGAGATTTTCATGAGGACACCACCTCCAAGTAACAACATGACTTCTACTACAAGATAGCACCGAGATTGCGCCCAAGTGGAATTTGTGCCGAGGGCCGTGACGGTGTGAATTGCGACACCCGCAAACATGGCAACGACAAAAAGACCCTCCAGCCCGTCTCAATCGTGGATCAAACTCGCAGGAGCAAACCCAAGCAATCGGCTCATTCGAGGAGTAACTGAAGACCCAGGCTCGTCGATGACCACGATCTCGTCAGTGGTTGTCGCGCACCAACAGAGCAAAAGACACAAGACAAATGCGTCTGTGCCAGAAACAGCATGCAATTCAGCTACAAACACCTCAAGACCGAGTACTATGAGACGATTCTTCGTCTTTCGATCTTGAGATAGGCAAATCCTGCGAATAGTGCTGATAGGCCGTAGAGGATAATCGGAATCCAAAGTACTTCCAAACGAAGCAAGAGCGAAACGTTCCGCCCCAGCCCGACTGGTCCAGGAAGATACAGCCACACAACAAACCCAAGATACACAGCTGTGATCAACCACCGAACTTCTCTTTCCAGATTCAATGCGTACATGTAGGTGAAGACGAACATGAAGGCAAATCCAGCAAAGAACATCGGCCACATTTCGGGACTACCGAAGAATGCAGTATTGTAGATGGCCACAACGAGGGCATGGATTGCAACGTAGCTCTCAAGTGTGATGATCCATCTCTTGTCCAAATGCACCGACGTGTAAGCAAGTGACATCTGCGCAAATAGCAGAATCATGTAGAAGAAACCGGTCAGCAACTGCGGGTCCGCAGCCATTGGATGGAACCAGAAGGTGTACACAAAGGCCCATGAGAGGATGTACATGTGGTTTCGTCTGAAGAAACCTGTAACGCGGGCGGTGAATGGTTTTCCAGCTCTCCGACCCATGAAGAGTCCGCGCCGTGGGTTCTCGATGACGAGTACCACTGCCAGCATGATGATGACCGAGTCTTGACTCGTCCAGATTGGCACGTCCTGTGCAAGTCCGTCAAACCAGACTTGGGTCTGAATAAGATGCAGGAACACGAAGGCGATGGTTATCGTGAAGGCAGCCAGATTGTACTTGGTCAGAGAGCCACTCGGACGCACGGTCGAGAGATTCTTCTGCGCCCAGTATATCGCAGCCCAGATCGCAAACTGATGACTAAGATAGAACGTCCAAACTATGAACATGGTCCAGAAATTGCGGGCTGGCAGCTTCCAGTAGTACCAATCCGCACTATTGCGCGGAAGCAACGTATCTAGGAACGGTTGTAGATGCGGACGAAGCAACCAGATCAGAAGCGTGAACCCGACAGCAAAAACCAGCCCTCCTGCCCACGCGTAGTATGCTGCGCGCGATTTGCCAGTCGAAGCTTGACTGTTTGCTGCTGCATCATGCTGCGAGATCATTCGAATCCCAAGCTCAAATCCTGCTCAAGCTGCTGGCTGACAATCCCAAACGGCAGTTTAAAGAATATCTCGCGTTCGTCTGATTGTCGTTCTGAATCGATTTCGGATATTGGATTCTCGTCAGTGATCCTGCCAAAGTGAGGAAGGTAACACTTGCCTCGTTTTTTCCTCTCAATTGTTGACAACCGAAACATTATCGTGACTTTCAGTATTGAAATATATGTGGTTTAGAGGAGATTTGATCTAATGTCTGCAAGTTCATGTAGGAGGGTGAGTCGTTTGCAGAAGCTCGATCGTCTCGTTGTCCTTCTGGCTTTCATGCTAGTTTCTTTTGTATTCGTGTCTCAAGTGTTTGGACATGCGCCGTTGATGCCTGGCAGTAACGAGAGTCTGGCCACAGCAACCATTGTCTCTGATCCGACGAAGTCGTGGGCAGTATACGCGGAACTCCATGAAGGCGGCGAAGCCCAGTACTATCGTTTCGACATTGCTCAGGGACAGCGAATTCACGTCAGTCTGCTGAAATCCACAGCCCCTGACGACGGAGACTTCGTCCCCGGTTTTGCGCTCATGGGACCAAAGCTGGCGTCGCAGGGCACAGTGCCAGACTATGTTGAAATGCCTGAAAGCACTGGCGGCATGGTCGTTGAGGGAAAGAACCCGACACGGGCCACGTATGAAGCATTCTCGCCGAGTGCTTTCTACCAACTCGCTGACCTAGAGCTGGACGCGCCCTCTTCAGGCACATACTACGTAGCGGTATACGAGAACTCGCGAGGCGGTCACTACGGTCTTGCAATCGGTGACCGTGAATCCTTCACGCTATCCGAGTGGATTCTTACCCCGCTCAGTGTTATCTCGATACGTGAGTGGAGCGGCCAGAGCTTACCACTCGTATTCGCACCAGCCGCAGCCGTGCTTGTATTGGGGATAGTGATTCTGATCTCGCGACGAAGAGTAACTGGAGGCCCGCGGACATTATTCCAGTGGACGGAAGCTGCGGCAGGGCTGCTCTTCTTGGCTTCAGGCTTCACAGTGATGTTTCAGATGCTTATCGCCTTGACTCTCGCACCTCTGGGGCTTGACGTAATCGTCACAATCGTTCTGGCGGTGGTTCCGATCATCATGGGCATTTTTGCGATTCGGTTTGCCCTCCGCAAAACCGTTAACGTCAGAACTAGAGTGAGTATGGCAATCCTAGGGGTGCTCGCTCTGTTTGCGTGGGCGGGGTTCGTAGTTGGCCCAATACTCGCAGTCATCGCGAGCGTCCTACCATATTCCAAAACTAACCAGACTAGCTGATCGCCGTCAAATGGAAGGGCGCAGAAACCTAAGCGCCTGGCCCCAGTCCAAGTAGTGGAATCGATGCGTCGGTGCATGTGACCGAGTTCGTGCGCGTGAGTGTCGTTTGAAGTGGCCATCTGATCCAATATGGGGTATTCGGTACTGGTAAACTGGTGCGCGAATCCCACCCCCCGCACTTCAACGAACTCGTGTTGCGGACAAGATATTGCGGAATAGCAACGAGCCTATCTGTCTCACAGAAAGTTAAGAGAGGAGTTCTCAGCTCTTGCGTTTCTTCCAAGGCGCCACAACAACGACTGCTGCAGCGATGAGCCCCAACAATGCTAGGTAAGGTGTGAGACCATTGAGCTTGTTCACTGGCTCGACAAGTCCACCCACAGGAATTGGTTGTTGCTGTTCCTGTTGGAGCCCATACGTTCTGAAAGTTGTATCATCATCAAGTTCTGGATTTCCGTTCATTATCCCACTGCCATACTCGCACCCGAGCCACGGATTCCTATGGTATTAGACCCAAGACAAACAGCATTACCGCTGACAAGACGGCTGCTAGAGC